>JAAUXT010052990.1_pt1 | contig 12397 bp, 14 predicted proteins | sample 7278171 | NCBI WGS metagenome assembly JAAUXT01 (sample SAMN14350112, study PRJNA611818) | marine sediment metagenome | isolation source: surface marine sediment (1.8m) | place: French Polynesia: Moorea | collected 2018-08
ATAAAGCTACGCAAATATCTCGTGTTTGACTTCCAACAGTTCGCAGTTAATCAATTTTAATTGAAAAAAAAAAAAAAGGTTCGAAAGCGGGTCTAACCCTAGACCGGCTTTGGCGAAAGTGGGCCTAACCAGGATGGAAGGGGGGGGGGTTGGACCCACTTTGGCCAAAGCGGGTCTAGGGTTAGACCCGCTTTCGAAATTTTTTTTTTTTTTAAATGATCAGTGATGCACTGCGAACGTTTGTATAGACCACACGCTTTTTATGCGTAGCATTCTTGTTGAGACAACCCAACAAAGTGTCTTTGGAATGCACACCAGTTCACATTTTTTCCCACGTGCTCACTGTGAAGCTCCGCTTCGTGGGTGTTGGTCACCACAGTCTGCCTTTAGTGAATTTTGTTGTCTGGTGGGAGTCCCCCCCCCCCCGCGTGTTGCCGCCGATGAGAAATGCACCGGTTGGTTTGACCGCAAGCTCAAATGGGGCAACACGCTTGTTATTTTCGGTTCAAATTTACAAAAGCAAAACACAACCGTGTCCCTTCGATGCAGAGTGACCAGACAGACGTTTTGATCAGCAGTCCTGGTGAAACGGTTCTGTACGTGACGCGATCAGGCTGAAGTGCAACGCGCAATTTTTCCCTGATGAAAGGCACTGAAAACCTCTGCATGAACAAGATCCACACCTGCGTATGGTGTTGTTTTTTGTTTGAAAAACCTGGGCAGATTGGAAAGTGCTCTGCTAAAATTTGCTCAGTTCAGAGGTCAGCGTGCCATGTTTTCGTGCAGAAATTGACGTCCATTACGAGGTTATCACCGTGTTCAAAGTTCGGCCAGGGAGATTGGGAGAGATACAGTGCCGCACCGTTACTGTGGCCGCGTCCCGTTACCAGTGGTCACGCGAAATGCGCGTTGACAGCTATCATGACACGCCGAGAGATGTCCAATTTTGTCTTTCATACACATCCCACTGAACTCCTGTTTTAACCTGAAGCAGCTGGAAAATGAGCCCTGGAGGCTCGTGTGGTGAATCGGCAACTTTTCTCGTCAGAACCAATGTTTTGGTGTGTGTGTGTGTGTGTGCGTGTGTGTTCGTGTGACAAACTTACCAGAATCAGAAGCGCGTCTTGTGGTCAGTATGCAAACAGGGCATTTCCTCTTTTCCTTGACCCTGTTGCCTGGCTGCAAACAACAAACAAAAAACAAGTTGGAAAACCCTCCCCCTGCGTTTGTGATAAAGAAGGGCTTTTTGGAATGATGAAAAAAAACCCCACAAGGTACGTGTTTTGTCACCTTGTGGGAACCTTGCACATTGAGAGTGAAAATCACAGAACAGAGGAAGTCACAGAACAGTTTTCCAGACGGGGAAAGAATAAGAAAATGGCCACTTTGTCTCGTTCTGTCATTGGAAAGAACAGAAGAATTGGAAAAATTGTGGAAGATGTTTAAGATGAGTATGGGGACAAGTGTCGGAATCCCGATTTGTTTCTTGCAGTCCCGCATTCCTGAATATTTGTGCTTGTTTCCTGCATTTCAAAGTTCGGCTCCAGATTTTCCAAGCTCGCTTCGTTTGCGTTTGGAGCACTTGAAATCCACCAAGTCTTCAACGGCTCTCTTTTGGTTTGGGAATGAAATTTGTTGTGCCTGTGGGTTTGTCAAAGGACAACGACTCGAAGTCGCGTTGACCTCGCAAAATGCGCATTAAGACGTTGTCAAATTTGAGAGACGGAGATTTGTGAACATTTGAATGGGTTCAATGTTGCGCGGAGAGCACATACAAGAATCGAGTTGGCGCAGGAGTTGGTGCCAACGACATTCATCGGGGGAGCGCGGCGTAAAGAAACGGTAATCAGCAAAATCCGCCCTGTGCCAAAATCTGAAGCAAATGATGATTGGATTTGTAATGCAAGAAGTGAAAGAGCTGACCAAACACACAAGAACCGGTTGACCCCAGGTTCCACCAGCTGCTTGGTGCGTGCGCGCTAAGTGACCACAAATACGCGCACACGCAAATCGCTCGTTTCCAAAAACGTGGGTGAAGGCACTCGAAGATTTTGTGTACATTTAACCTTTTGTGTAAACTGTCAAAAATATTCAAATAGTTGAATAAAACATAAATCGCCCAGGCATTGACTGCCACCGGTCGACGTGCAAGAATCGGGAGATGATGTTGAGGAAGAGAAATGTGGAACTGAAACACCTGGCTGAACCCCTCAGCAGCTTGTGAGCGGGCTTTTGTTTGTCAGATTGCACACACAGACACACAAGTTTGCAGATTGTGCTTTTTCTTCTGATCAATCAAAAAAGAAACGCACGGAAACTTTTCGAATTTCAAGTGAAATCGGCACAAAGATAGGTTTTGAGCCGTTGAGTTGCAGTCAGTTCTGGCACAGTATGAACACTTTTGATGCAATGTGCTCTTGTGAAAACGGCTGGCAAATTTGCAGTTTGTCGACTTCTTGCTTGTTTTAGAATGTGAACTGGTCTCGCTACATTGTTGGAAGGGACGTTTTGTATGGAACGAACACGGTACACGTTTCATGTTTTGTGTTTTGGTGCTTGATCAAGAGAAAGAGGTTTCAGAGAGCTTGATGCGAAAGGAACATTTCTCATGAACGGGCACTTCGACAGTTCCTCCAACACTGGTTCTGTTTGACGTTCAGTTTGCTCTGTTCTGGTTCTTGTTTGCTCGTTCTGAGTCGTTTGATCCACCTGACCCAGCTCGACGCCGGAGATTTTCTCTGTCTTCAGATGTTCACCTACCCGAGCCTCAGCCCCGTCAACGCCATCAGTGGCGTCATCAGCCCCACGACGTTCAGCCTCATCGCGTCGCCCGTGGCAACGCCGCGCACGACGCCGAGGACGACGCCAATCCCGCGCTGGACGACGCCTTTCGTCACGCTCGACGATTCGATGGACTACTCGAGCATGGCAGCCACCTTCACGCCGGGCAGCAACTCCGAAGACCTGCTCCAGCCAGAAGGTCAGTGTCGACCAGAGCAGGCTGCGTTCACCCAATCGCCCCGCTTGTCTCAGCAGGGACATCAATGGGATTCAAGTTGTCCGGTTCGATCATGTCGGCAGTCTTTGAGATGGTGGTTTTGTTGGAGATGCCTCCAAGCCTCGGTGCCTTGACGAAGGGGAGGTCGTTCGAGGTCGGCACGTTGTCACGTCTGCGCCAATGTTCAACTGCATCATCTCACAGATATTTTATATTGATTGTCTCCCCACGCTACGTGTACATGCCACTTGAGTTCGCCCAAAAATGTTCCACGTTTCGCTCAGTGGCTTTGCCAACAACTAATGGCTTAATAAACACCTGTGATCAGTGGCATTTTACACCAGTGTCGGTCGATTTCGTGCTTGTACAAAATCCGAAGCTTTCGTGTCAGAGACAGGAAAAATAGCCCCCGTGTATTGCTGCATTAATCTTGGTTCTCCTCTCAATTAAAGCCATCGTTAATATTTCAGTTAAAGAGGTCAATTTTTATGCGCATCTTTCGTGCGTCCATCGGGTTCATTGGATCATGCGGGTTACTACCGGTTGTTTACCACCATGTTGTGATGCTTATTGAGTCGGTGTACGAACACACAGAAGCGCTCTTCTCATCAAGTACGCAGCATCTCCAGTGTAGAAGCTTCAAATTGTCGTTCTTGCCATGGGCTGTGTGTTGAGATCTTTTCAGTTTCCCCAGATTGACCAGCAATAATCTTTTCGTTCAAACCCGAGTTTTTGTATAAATATGGATGAAATTGTAGCCCTGAGACAGTTCTTTTTTGCACGTGAGAAATTTTTGTTGGGTGTGTTTTTCACGTGCATCGAAAGTTTTTGAAATCTCTACATTCGCTTCAGTGGTTTTTATGTGCACCTCCTGTAGCAGCGCTGTTTGAATCGTCGTCCTTCTCGTTGCAGAGCGCTTCTTGCACATGATGCCATCTAGTGAAGCAATGGAGAGCAACAACTCCACATCCAACAGCGAAGCAACCGTGGCGCCATCGGGAAAGCAGGAATCCTAGGGCTTCCTATGCTGGTGGGAAGCGACCACCATGCGGGACGGATTTCGGTTCGACATCCCTGGGTCTGAGTGCAGAAGAGGGTGTCGGCCATCAACGCACACCGCGTGCCTTGTGAACTGGAGAACATACAAACTCCGACCAGAGCTTTCGTGGAATCCCGCATCAAGATTCTGCACACATCGATGGTGTTTGGTTTGGAGGAAAAGCCGCCTTGGTGCCACTATCTATGCATGCAGACGTGTGGGTGTTTCGGTGGGAAGGACCTCATCGAAATCCAAAGACTTTGAAATCTTCTTCGGCTCCGTCAAAAGTCTTGGGCGGACACAATGTTCGGCAACGCAGCATCCATCCATCCAGCTTTACACCCAAGCGAAATATCGTCGTTTTAAGTCGCGTTTCACTGTTTCAGACGTTGTTCGGATGATCCAGACTCATTTTTCGTACGTCTTTGGAGCCACATCCGAAATAACTTCCGACGAAATGTACACGCAGTGGACGGACCACAGGCACGAAGCCAGATCTGATGAAAGTTTTTTGGTGCTTCACTCCGAAGAAACCTCGCAATCCTTGTGAATTGTCATGTCAATTCCAATTCGGATTTTGACGATTGCAGTTTCCCTGTTGCCTTCGATTTTTTGTGACGGCACAGTGTGGCTGAAAGCCCAACTCTCGAGCATATCTCCTTTTCTCTCAATTTTCAAATGATTCATTGGGAACTTCGTTCATAAGTTTAGCGCGGTTCCCGTTCGGGGGTCTTTCTTTGTTTGGATGATTCTTGTCAGGGTTTTCAGGAGTGACATCAAGGTGTACTCGTTTGAACGAAGCTGTTGCACTTCCGAGAAACACATCCTTCGTTCACGCATTCTTTTTCCAAATCAACCAAGCTCACTTGCTTGAAAGCAAAGACTTCCAGTGATGTTAAAAACATCGTTTTTGCAGAATGCAAAGATATTCGTGCAGTTGTTAAAGGCTGTTGAAGCAAACAATGTACATTGAAGTTTTTTGTGTTAATTCGAGAGATTATATATATAGAGGATGCTATTTTATGCTCTGCAGAAATGTTATGAGCAGCGAAACTATTCAAAATGTGATATCAATCAAGAAGCCCGAAGCACGCAGTGCCCCGTTGAATTCTGCAACGCAGTCTTGAGTCTGGCTGTGAACATTTTGACGGCGTTGTTCTCGAGAACGGAAATCATTGTGTGAATCGAACGTCAGTCATGCGCACTCGTGTGTGAGGTTCGGTGGTATTTTCCGGAGCGCTGCGTGGTTTGAACTTCACGTTCCTATTCAAGTTTGTTCCTTGGGAGAAGAGATGACAGAACAAAAAGTACCAGAAGTGACCTTGCCTCCTACGACATGCTGAATACAGGGTATTATTGAAAGAAATCGTTGAATTTCTTTTGTTTCGAGGAAGGAGCCGAAGGAGGAGCACTCTCTTTGTGTTGTCATGCAAGTTCTTTCGCAGATGTTCCTCTTCCTGATTGGATTCGTTTCAAAACAGCTTCTTGACACACTGATCATTGTCGCATCTGGCCCTGGAAAATCACTTTGCCAAAACATTTGTATCAAAACTAGTCTTCGCGAATGTTGTGCTTTCGAGATTGTGCAGAGACGTACAGGAGAAGAAGAGATATCGTGAGCAGCCAACTTTCAAGCGTAGTCACTTCTTGTACGTCCAGTGGCCGCCCAAATTTGAATTCTTATTTCTTGTCAAGGGAGACAAATCTTTTGTGGGTGTGTCGCTCTTCGGAATTGAACGTGAAAATTTGGCCTGCGTGCAAGCGTGCTACGTTTGAAACCTGTTTGCACATTTCGCGGTGCTGGTGAAAACTTTTGCAGCTTTAATATTTTGTACACTCCTTCACGGACAATTTATAACACCCAATACTAATGACATGAGCACTGGTTGTGTGAAGCTTCAGGAAAAGCAAAGAGATTTCTAGGACATTGTGTAGGTAGTCTAGGGAAGGTAGGTTTGTGTTCAGGTTTTCTGTTGGATGTGTTGAAATTTTATTTATTGACTAAATTATTTGTAAATGTGGCTCCCAATTGCGATTTGTTGAGTTTGATCTGTTTCGTCTGCCATTCGTTTCTTCCTCTGTGTGTGTGTGTGTGTGTGTGTGTGTGTGTGTGTGTGTGTGTGTGTGTGTGTATGAGTTGACACCTTAAACGAGCTGGTTACCTTAAGGGAAATTTTGCTTGAACGTTTCTTCGGCTCTTTGAACGAAAACGCCATTGAGGCTCGCACTTGTTCATTTTCACGAAATGTCCTCAAATTCACGTGCACGTGTGTCATTTTGAGAGTTTGTCTTTGCGTCTTGAACTTGGTGCACAAGGGGGACCTGGTGCCATGATCCAGAGCTCCGAAATCGAACAATAGAATTTTGTCAGGAAGAAACGCGTTCACACTGTCTGGCTCATTGTGTTTCACTCCTTCAAACTTCTGCTGCGTTTTGTGATTTTACGTCTGCGTAATGTTTCTGCATGTTACACTCTTGTACAAAACATTCATTTTTAATTGTTGTATTGTTGTATAGGACTTGTAAGAAGTTAAGTTGTTGCCTTGAATAGTCTATTGTACATTTTATCTTGTAAATATGCAAGTATTTATATCATGTGAAAGAAAGCAGTCATTCTACAGATTGAGTATCGCTCTTTTCAGATACATTAACTGCAACGAAATCGTCACATTTGACTGAGGAAACAATGTGATGTTTAGAAATCGCTTGTTTTCCACGCAGTTTTGCGCACTGAGCACACTGATGTATCGTGTAGTCTCCTGGTTCTCAGATTTTACACCTCATGTCATATCTGTGCGGTGACATGTACTCGTAAACAGAGTTCTGCAACACGTGGACAGCGCTGTGCGAATTTTCAGTCATCCACATGCTGTTGTAGACGCAACTTCACCCACGCAACAACGCAGTGAAAGACAAAATGTTCCACCCACTTTCTCTTGGGACTGGATTCAGGTCAGATCACACACATTCGTTTGTCATCTCGAGGCCCAGCCTCTCCATGATCAACTCGTTGTGCGTGATGAAACTGACCTGTATCTTCTCCCTGGTGAGCGTGGTGCGGAATATTCAGTGCGTTGCGAGGGTGAACCCGTATTTCAACGCTTTGCTCGATGTTCTGACGATCGTGTCAGATTGAAGGGAAGTTTGGCCGTCTGGGTCGCTTGTTGATGACATTGTCAACGTTTTTGTCGCTTTGCGAACAAACAAAAAAAAATTTAGTGATAAAAGAATTTTTGTAAAACAGGGCTCACATTGACATAGGCCAATTTTGATTCCAAGAGTCAAATCGGCGACGGAAACTTTCGAGTTCTGACGCTTCAGTCTGACAAGAAAGAAGTGTAACCAACTGTGTTGAATTGTAAAAGCTCTGTGCACGATTTTAGGGGTACAAATCTGACGAATGCTTTTTTACTCGTATATTTTGCACACATTATATCCTGGAAAAAAGAATAAATTTGATAGGAAGCAAAAAATAGTTATGTTGGTCACAACCACGCGGTACTGACGAGCGAGGGCGTGGTCACCAGTGATTTGGTCGGCGGGAAATGATTCATCCCACCTGACGACATCTACAGTTAAAAGATGCCGCAAAAACTTGCACCGTTTGCATTTGCGTTGCAGCGGGTCGAGAAGGAGGAAATTGAAAACGGAATCAGGAAAAAAGTAACGATGCTGAGGGAAGAAAATGTTCTGTGCGACGGATTGAAGTGCACAATAAGTCTTTATGATGACTGCATCAAATTGACGAAGGAGAAAGAGAATGACAGTGACGAAGAGTAAGTTTAATTGAGCAGGTTTCGTTTTCCTATGAGTAGTCAGATTTGGGCTTTGGTTCTTCGCGCATCCAGATGTGGGTGCGCAAATTTGTTCAGGCCACTTGGCTTCAGTTTGTCGAGCAGCAGGTCGAACAACTGGAGCTGATTGCCGAAAATAATTCAAGACAGTCGGAAATACAAAATGTTGCACAACATTCGAAAGAGAAATTGGTGTCCAAGTTGACGAGCAGAACAACAGGTGTGATGACTCATCGGCAAAAGCGCGACATTGCTGAGTTGTCCTTCGAGAATAATTGTCACATGGTAGTTACCATGTCGGGCAACTAATTTGACTGCAAATCTGCCCTGTCAGCAGGGGTGGATCCAGGATGGGGCAGGAGCTGGCCGTTGCGCATGTTCGCTCCCAGAGATGCCATGTGGTGTGACTTTAGCTGAGAACCACGTACCTACTGGTGCGACGCAACCACGTCAGCGGCGATCCCTTCGATGAGGGCCTGAAGGGCCTGGTTGGGGACTGGCCCCCAAAAGTTGAAGTGAGCTTCAGTGGCCCCCACGGCTGCTGGGTGGGTTGCAGGCACATTGTTTGTCCTTTCAAAATGTATCAAAAATCTAACTATTGCCTGCTTCAGACAGTTGAATGCTTCAATCTCCAACACAGTCCATTTGGCAGAAGCCATTTTTCAAAGAGAGCCATGTGACCATCCCATCATGGGGGCTGGGAGGGATGCAGGCCAAAGCCAGCAAAATAATGATATTGTGCTATTATCTATCTATTTTCTATCTAATTAATTATTATAAATATATTCAGAATATTAAAAATTGTCTGTTGATGCCAACACCCCCTAGTGGGGGAGGAGTGTGGTGTGACACACCAGTCCCAAATGTTAGAACCACCCCTCACTAGATGGTGTGATTGGAATGAGGTCAATAAATATGGAGGTTCCTGCCCCTGGGGACAGTCTCTCCTGAGATACCAACCTATTCGTTTGTCATATCACTACACCAGATGTTCCCACACTTGTCACACACAGAACATCAAATGACGTTGAATCTGTGGACAAAACGCCTCACCTGCGTGCAGATCGAGGATTGATTCGCTCACACTCCGAGAAGTGGTATCCAAGCTGTGGAATAAGGCGAAATGGCTGGATTCCCACAACTCACATTGGTTGATCTCCGTAATGACAATTCAGTTCTTTCTCTTTGCAGCAAAATCACATGGGATGATGTGCTCAAGATAGAAACCAACGTCTTCGATGGCAAAAAAGGGGGAGAACCAGCATTTACTCTCCATTACATCCACAAATTGGGAAAGGTGAAAGGCGATGGCAAAGGTATTCGCTGGAAACACGTCAAGAAAGACTTCACGGCAGAGGAAGCTGGAGTGGCTGAGAAACTGGGAAGTCACATGTCCAAATTGTTCGACCAAAAAGGTGAAGGTTTGCTGTCTCATAAATTTCGCTTTGTGTTGTTCTCAACCTGTCTCACAAATGATGTGTTGAGAACAGGTCAGAGAAAGGGGAACGTTCAACTCGGCAACAAGAACTAAAATTCAAACTGAAGTTTGTCCCTTGCAGTGAGTGGTCGCCCGAGGCGCCTCTTGATGCTGATCAACCCCCGGAGCGGAAACGGAAAAGCTGAGTCCGTCTACAACAAGGAAGTCGAGCCACTTATGACACTCATGGACATCCAAATTCAGCGGAAGTGTGAGCATTGTTTTGTTGTGAAGTGCGAAACTGACAGAAAACTTGGTGAATATTGTACAGTGTAATTGTACAGTGTAAACATTTTTGTTGTCCATGCTCGCTTTTCTCACGTTATTACTCAGTTCTTTTGCTGTTGCGTCACTGCAGTGATGGAAGGAGTGGTGGAAACAAGAAATTTCCTGAACGAGTTTGACTACAGCACCGTTGATGGGTGAGCTGCTTGTGTCCGTTGTTTGCTCAGGCGCTGTTTGAATGTGGCCCTCTGGGCCACATGTTTTTTTCTGCTGGCGGTCTCTCCACTTGATCTTTGGGGAAATTTGTTGTGCCTCGGTTTCAGCGATCGAATCTTGACAAGACGAAGCTGAAAAGAAACTACAAAGAATTAGTATGATTTGCACAGGGTGGTGGTGATGGGAGGCGATGGCTCCATGGCCGACGTCATCAATACGTTTGTTCTGCGTGCTCAGCGGGAAGCAAACAACGACGTCAACCGACGCGACGTCAAAGTGAAACCTGTCGACGTCAAACTGGGCATCTTGCCTGCAGGTCTGTTACGAAATTATTTTGTGAAGTCCATCGTTTGTCAGCGTGACGAAAACAGTGTGAAACGGACAAGTTCTTGAACACACAGGAAGTGGGCAGTGTGATACGCTGGTGTTGAACGGAAGCACCGACGCAGAAACCGCCGCCCTTCACATAATAAAAGGTGATTTTTTAATTTGTACAAACTGTTCGAAGATTCGGACACGTTGCTTTCAGTGAGCTTGAGATTTACTTCCGAGCTTTGGACGTGCTTCCGGACTTGTCCTCCTGCGAAACAAAATGTTATGACGTGATTGAAGGAGAGACAATTGACGGCGACCTGATCACGTGTCACAACGGCGACACCTGGGTGTACTCGGGGATCGTCGGGGGCGGCGTCGGATACTTCGCAGATTTACTCGTGTACGCCGAGGCGAAGCGCTGGCTCGGGACACTTCGTTATCTTGTGGGGTGTAAGTCGCTGTTTCTCGCATTGCGTTTCTTTCCTTTCGGAGCTTCCCGCCATGCCTCACCAGGTGGGACCCATTCGTCTCGCAAATGAAATCACGGTGGAGCAGGACGAAATTACTGATGACATACATGTGTTTTATCAGTTGTGCAGGCTTTGTACTACCTGGGAAGCTTTGACGCAGAGATTGAAGTTCAAAAGGAACAGGAAGGAGGAGGTGATGGTGAGTCATCTGAATTTTGTGCAGAACTCACACTGTGCACCCACATCAGAATAAACAAGAAGTTTCAAGCACAAAGGATACATCACAACGTTCAAAATGATTGGATGTAAAGAACCTTGGATTTTTGGTTTTGATTTGAGAAATCCGTTTTCATTGTCTCTGAAGAGTGGGAGAAGGTGTCGGGTCGGTTCCTGGAGGTGGGAATCTACCCACGAGGCATCGGACACGGGATGGGCTTTCCAGGCTTCATGGAAGTCGTTCTGCAAAGGGAAGCCTCACGTCGACAGGTCATGAGCTTCGTCTCCAAGTTCGTAGCCGCTGATCCAGCTTTGGTGAGCCAACAGCGAAATGTTTGCATTCGTGCTGCTGTTTTCGTAGCCTTGTTTATACCGGGATTGTAAGGTCGAGGGTTTCTTTCTGAACACGTCTTACTCTGTTCCAGGCGGACTTTCCTCACGTACAGACATTCCGTGCCCGCGCGGTGCGAGTTCGCCTGCCACATATCGTCGAGAATGACCCGGCGACGAAGGGTGACGTAAAGGGGGCCGACGGCGGCAAACCAGAAGCGGTTGTCGGCAGCGCCGTGCACGTTGACGGAGAACTGTTCCCACTTACAACTTCAGAGCTCACTTTCAAGTAAGTGATGTCAACTGGGACATGAATGGCGCTTGGTGTGACAGCTGCGGCCATAGCAATGAGGGTGGATCTGTCGTTGTTGTTGTTCCACCACCACCACCACACCTGTTGTGTGAGATGAAAATTTGAGATGTTGCGTGACCCCCCTTCCCCGCTCACACGTCTACTCCAGAGCTGGACTTGGTGAACTCACAGGGCGACTCAATGCCCGTGGCATTCTCGTTTGCTGTTTGTTTCAACAGTCTCGAACTCATGTAAAAAGACAGGGGACCCGTGGAAAACATTTTCCGTCAGGCTGACGTAGATGAAGGGTTGCAGTGATGCATTTTCGGGCTTGCATTGATGACGGTGTATGACGGCACTCTGCGATCGTCAAGAAATTCTCGTTGAAACGTCACCTCGTGCTTTCAGAGGTGTTTGATCTTTGTGAAGATAGTGAAGCAGAACTGCTGTGTTTGTCACGAATTGTTCCTCTCAAGACGGAAATGGTGCTGCGTTGTTGTCACATGGGCGTGGTCTTGTCTGCCGCGTAGCAAAAGGAAAGCCGATTGCGACAAAGGGAACGAAGAATCTATTAAACCTTCTCTTCTGCAGGTTGCACAGAAATGTTGTCACCTTCTTTGGAATCGAACGCGACGCGGATGAGATCGTCCACCAGAAGTGAAATGGCGACGCCGCTCTTCAAACCACCAGAAGACTTTTTTGAGTCAAAATACGCTAATTACGAGCACCCAAGTGTCTTGTAGCTTGATCTGTACTGTTGTGTGTGGGTAGCAAATGTTCATGTCATTCCTGCAAATCCTCACTGACTTTCCGAACAAACCAGCGAATCCCTGTTTCCCCTGCCACAGTTGCTTGACTTGTGCGACCCCGCGAACTTTTGCTGGAGCTCAACTTTCGAAGTTTTAGATCTGCTACTTATTGATGGTCGCGTAGCCGGCCATCAAGGTGACGCTGTTGGCTTAAAAACCCTTAGCATTCATGTGTGCGTCTGTCCACACTTTGGAATGTAACCTCCCCCCCCACCC
>JAAUXT010122256.1_pt1 | contig 12397 bp, 8 predicted proteins | sample 7278171 | NCBI WGS metagenome assembly JAAUXT01 (sample SAMN14350112, study PRJNA611818) | marine sediment metagenome | isolation source: surface marine sediment (1.8m) | place: French Polynesia: Moorea | collected 2018-08
GTGCAATATTAGTGAGAACTAGTGAGTTGAGTGAGGATTTTTAAATTGTGGAATGTATGCAGAAATATATTGCATTTTAGCCATAATCAGAGAATCGTACAAATATATTACATTTTATCCATTATCAGAGAATATTCACTGAAACAAGACTTGATTTCAAACCAGAATATATGATAGAAAGCCCCACAAAAAGTGCTTTTTTTTCTTCAAAAAGTGCTCTTTTTTTCTTCAAAAAGTGCTTTTTTTGCTTTTTGTTTTTTTTTTTTGGAAAATTGCTGTATGAGGACTGCAATCCTCATTTTGACTATGAAACTGTACACATACTTTAGGAAGACCCTGCCTGTAGGTGATTTGATTTGGCTCACACCTTTTTGGCTCGCTATTTCCAAAAGCTCCCAAATCGTGCAACCCACCTCAAATCACCTAACAAGCAATAAGCAACAAACAACACACCATTTTTTCACGGATTGTGAACATGCATCAACAGTTTCATAAACTTGCTGCCTAACAGGTCTTTTATTGCTACAATTCGAGGGAGGAGAGATCCTGGCATTGATGATAACAAGAATGAGTATAATATCTGTATCCATTGGTAGATTTGCATAATATATTCTTCTCACTCCAAGGTACACCCATTTTTGTGTATTTAGTATTCGTGACGTGATTCATGTACTATGACGAACGTGTTTAAGCAAGAATATAACTTTTGGCCTACAACCCTGTCACACCAGCAATGTGAACAAGATTTTGAATTGTCAGTGAGTCAGGCCAGAAACACAATTTTGGTCCTTGTAGCCAAAATCCCAGCAAATGACCCGAGCTGTGTCTTTCTTGCCTTGACCAAAAAAAGATCAAATACCAAAATGATTGTCTCCTGGCAAAAACTTTCATGTTTGAGTGGATGTGTGTATTCATGTTCCCTCAAGAGACAAGAAACTTTGCTTCATGGATTCTGCTTTTTTGTATCAACAAAAGAGAAATTTATTTAAAATTATTGGACAGGTTCATCCAGAATTATATTTTCAAACATAAACAAAAGGAATGTGTTGTCAGGGCAATTTTAGAAAAGGAAATATGAATGAGCATACTGTAAAAAAAAGTGCCAACAGGCACGTTTGTGAACGCAAACAACTAAAATTATAGTCGGGTAAATTTATTTTTTCATCACAGTAATGTCAGAGTGACACATAAATTCAAATTTTATTGCAGCTGTTTGCGTCAGGTAGAAGCCACACACAGGTCTCGCCCATCTTTCTTGTGGTTTTTCTTTCAATTTGTGTGTGTGTGAGTGAGTGAGTGAATGACGTGCAATTTTCGGACAAGAACGTGATTTTTTTAAGTCTGTTAAATTTTGTTGCACACACACACACACACAGACACACACACAGACACACACACACACTCACTCACTCACTCACTCACTCACTCACTCACTCACTCACTCACTCACTCACACACACTCACTCACTCACTCACACACACACACACACACACACACACACACACTGTTGGCCCCTCTTCTGACCTCTATCCTGGGACATTTGTAGCTTTGGCTGATTCAGGGAGGGGTGCACTTTGGCTCCAGATTTTGTTGAAGGTGTCTCCATGTTTTAAGAGGTATCAACCTGTGCTTCTCGTGATTGCACCACACGTACGCGTAACCCCGATGCGCTTCGAACCTTTACTATTGATGGCAAGCGACAAGAATGTTTCCCAAATGGTTCAAACAAATTGTGTTTGTTGTTGAAGGCAGAGCAAACATGGTGATAGCAATTGGGTTCGAAGGAAGTGCCAACAAGCTGGGAGTTGGGATTGTGAGAGATGGCGAAGTGTTGTCCAACCCTCGAGCGACCTACATAACACCACCCGGCGAAGGTTTGGCTCTGATTTCCTTGGTTTCAGGGTTGCCAAACGGTGCGACATAGGCGGAGGGGTGGGGGCATGTGGGCGTCCAGCTCTCACTGACCAAGAAGCTGCAGAGCTCTCTGTTTGGACTGAGTTCGGATTTTGGATGTTCACTCACTCTTCTGTGAACTACATCCTCATTTGTCGTACGGATATTTATCTGTCCAATTTCTGCCGCATTGCTGCATCCAAAAATTAACAAAAGACACGTTTAGAATATGTCGTCTTTCTGGTGTCGTTCTGAATCCAACTTGCGTTGTTCCAAAAACAATCGGAACACACAAAGAGGATACCAGCATTGTCGATTTTGACGCATCAGTGCGTGCTTTTCAGGATTTTTGCCCAAAGATACGGCGAAGCACCACAGGGCTCACGTTCTCGCAGTCCTGCAAGAGGCTTTGGATGAAGCCAAAATCAAGCCAGAAGAAATTGATGTTGTTTGCTACACGAAAGGTCAGAGTCGACTTCTCTTGCGACAGCGCAAGTCACGAAACTGTGCGATTTCAGTGCTTTGGCCCCGAGGCGCAAAGGGATCTACGTTCCCTTGTGGTGTGCGTCTCCACGTCCACAGTTTCTGTCTCTTCAAAAGTAGAACTGTGAGCTGGGAGAAGTTTCAGACAAAGATTTATCGTCACTACCGTGCCTGAAGGTGATTCTTTTTCAGGTCCCGGCATGGGAGCGCCTCTGGTGTCGGTCGCTGTTGTGGCCAGAACAGTTGCTCAGTTATGGAACAAGCCGATCGTTGGAGTGAATCATTGCATTGGTCGTATCCTTTGAAATGTACAACGCTGTTTCTCGTACATCAAGCAGGCAAGAAAAAAACACCTTTCTACGGAGGAGAAACAGGCACATGGAGTGCTGCGTGGTGTCAAGGATGTCGACAAAATTTCTTCTTTTTTGTGACAAAACGTCTGAGCATTTTTCACCCAAGTGGAACTTACAGTGAGTGTGAAATTTTCATCAACAAAACTCAGACATTGAAATGGGGCGGCTTATCACAGGTTCTACAAATCCGACCGTGCTGTACGTCAGTGGCGGAAACACTCAGGTGAGAGGGAACCAGCGATAAGGAAGGCAATCCCAATTCGATCCTGACCGCGGTCCATTGAGACGGGTCACAATCATTCTCAACTTCAGGATTTTCTTTGAGGTCACCGGTGCGCCTCAGCGTCTTCCTTTTGAAACAACACACTTTGTGTTGCACGAGTACGTTCTCACTTCGAGTTGTTGGTCGTCTTTCAGGTCATTGCTTACTTGGAGCGCAGATACCGGATATTTGGAGAAACCATAGACATCGCTGTTGGAAACTGCTTGGACCGTTTTGCTCGTGTACTCAAGGTACTCTTTCATGCACTCTTTCTTTTGCACTTTGGTTTGCATCAATCTGTCGTGTGTTGTCTGCTCTGTTGTGCTCACGTGCGTGCATTGCGGTTTCAGCTGTCAAATGATCCCAGTCCAGGATACAACATCGAGCAGCTGGCAAAGAAGTACACGAGTTCCTTTTACTTATTGTGAAAACAGCGATTGATCCCTGTGGGCAGAAGAAACAAATTGCAGTTCATTAAATGTCTTTTCAGGGGCAAAAAGTTTCTCGAGCTTCCATACGGGGTCAAAGGGATGGATGTCTCACTTTCTGGTTTGCTTTCTCACATCGAGGTAAGACGCCACCAAACTCTGTCTTTCACTGTTTGCGAATGTCACTGTAATTTACAAACACTGAGCTCTACACGTCATTTTTTGGAGCCAGAGCCGAGCTGTGAAGCTGGTTGAAAGCGGCGAGTTCACGCCGGAAGATCTGTGCTTCTCGCTGCAAGAAACGGTGTTTGCGATGCTGGTGGAAATCACGGAAAGAGCCATGGCGCACTGTGGCTCCGAGGAAGTTCTCATCGTCGGTGGTGTGGGGTGTGAGTGTCCGTCGTGTGATGGGCATCAAACCTCTTCAATCGAAAAAGTTGTCGATCAATTGGCTAGTTACCTTCTTCCGAAAATGAGGGATGCTCTTTTGCTGTCAGGTAACAAGAGACTGCAGTATATGATGGAAGTGATGGCGAAAGAGAGAGGTGCAACTTTATATGCGACGGATATGAGGTGAGTTGTTTCTTCTGTCGTCCAGTTGAGCAGGTCAGGAAGCTGGTGTTGCGCTGAACAACTCCGATCTCCATTCTTTTGCAGGTTTTGCATCGACAACGGGGCGATGATCGCTCAAGCCGGTTGGGAGATGTTCAGATCAGGCCAGATCACCAAGTGGGAGGATACCTTTTGCACACAAAGGTAAACTTTTGACACACATAAACTTACAACCCATGACAACTCGTGGAGCGGGGCATCGAGGTGATTTGCCTGGTCCCACCTGTCCACATAAGACAGAATGCAAAATACGAGGTGGTATCAAAGAATTCTGGGACTGAACACGACAAGTTGTCGACCGCACGTAAACATTTTGCTCACTCGTGTGAGGGAAATTTGTCAGAGTCTGTGGTCAAAATCATACGTTCGAAACATTTTGAATTGTCAGACTTCGAATGAGGCAGAGCTGGATTCTTCGATTCCATGTTTCATGAAAACCTGTGTTGGTCGCGTGTGTGAAAAATTTCGTCCTGGGTCCTCAAAATCGGGCATAGTTCTGTTTTTGTTGAATTCAGATACAGAACAGACGAAGTTGAGGTGACTTGGAGGAGTTAGCACAAGGCTCAACGAACGAAATGTATTCTTGGTTTGATCCCGAAGCAATGAGAAACAGATCGAACTTGGTAAATTTATTGTGTTTGAATAGTATACTGTTGTACAGTTTGTTAAAATATTTACACAAGAAATAACAGTCGTTTGAAATTTAATTGTGTGGTGTTCGTTCCAGTTTCTTTCGTTGCTCATTTCGCGAAAAATTTCGCCAGCAAGATGGTTCTGAAATAAACCTGAAAAAAGTCTCCAAGACTGCTTCGATGACATCGGTTCGTTTGTTGGGGGAGAAGACAGTTTTTGAACACAAAGCACATTTTACAAAGTTTGTCTGCGGTTACTCCAACCTGCATGCATTTTGTTTCGTATCACAGTTTCAAGCTCTGGAGAGCGTGCACACTCTTGCTCGAAGTGTACAAAATAGACCATTGCACAGAAACGTGACTAACTCAACCAGTTCACTGTGTGAAATGGGTCGTACAGCTGTTCGCGTTTTCGAGATTCAACACGGCAGTTGCTTGCTTGTGCTTGTTGTTTTCCCCTGTGCATCAGCTGTTCGTCACACGCACAGTGGATACCGGTGCTACCTGCGTGAAACCCAATGTTTCAAAATCCAAGAGAAGAGTCAATTTTTGCGACTCTGGGCCAGTCGGACCTGTGGTCGCGCTATGAAAAGACCCGGAAACAAGGCAACCACCCTTGTATTTCTGCAGGGATTCGCAAGCAATAGCAACTGAAAGTGAATAAATTATATCGCGAAGTTCGATGTCTGCGTATGTACAACTGGTGTCCTTCAACAACCGACATTCCACATATCATTTTTCCCGTAGAAATTGTCTTTTACAAAATTGTATAAATTTGTTCATGCTTCTTCAACAGAATGTACAATTCTTCGTATAGTATAAAACAACTCTAAACTTTTCTAAAATGTGCATGCACTAATTCAAGCATTCTTCTTGAAAACTTGACATGCAACGAAAACTCTCGGCAGGTAGTCACGACATAGACAATGACAAGCGTCTGTGCAACGGTTGATGAAGAAATGAGATGCGCTTGAACACAACAGAAACGAAACATGCACACAATCTGCCAATTGAGCTCAACGCAGATTTCATAATCTCGTCCAGCACTACCTCTCAGACCCCTCCGTGAAACCCGGTGGGTTTCTCACTCACTTTAAAATTATTTCTACGTTCTTTCCAGACTCTCTTCTCAGTTTTGATCGCAGAGACCAGTCCTTTCAAGTAACGTTGGATTTCGTCCTGATCGTTCACCAGCCCTCAGCACAAAACGGAATGATTTCACAACCTTGGTCATGAGACACCTTCATCCTCATTCTAGATCACAGATAACGACATTTGTAACTGACACGTTGCTTTGTCGAAAAACAAAAACGCATGCCTGTGTGTCACGTCAAAACGGGAATGGTCTAGGAATGAAAAGATGACTGAACAGACTTTGACCACTTTGTACAATCACATTTGTTGAGGCACTTGATCAATGTTCATGCAGAAATACTCGCTTTCAAACACATCTTCGAAAGTACAGACTACTAAAGAATAGTACAGCAGTTAGTTTTGTTGTCATCGCCGCCAATAATCTCAGTGTTAGTAGCAGTGAACCTGTGTTTGGGTCTATCGTCGGGCAGGTACGTCAGACTGTCTGAGCGACTGTCCCCGAGACCAGGACTGTGACCGTTTCGCTCACTGGGAGAGTACACAGAATTTCCCACATTACTATCCTCCGTTATTGAGTTCCTAATTTTGTCAGTGTCTCTGCTTCTTAGCTGCTGTTGGGCTCGCTGTTTTTTCAAATCTGCAAGAGTTCCAGTTGGTGGAGTGCTGTTGGTGTAAGTAACTGATGGTGTCAGACTCGGTCTCTTGTGATCAGACGTCCTCTCCTCCTGGAAAGGGACGTCCACTTCAGGACCATTGGATTCTGACGTGTGTCCGTTTGCCTGTGGGCTGTCTGCTACTCTCTTCTGAACCTCTTGGTGGGGTTGCGGCGGCGGGGTGGTGGTCCGCGCAGGCTTCGAAGGAGCTTTGGAAGAATGCGAGTTACCCCTGTGATTTGAACTGGAAGATTCGTGCGAGTCTTGACGCTTCATAGCGGGTTTTGTAGGAGTTGCAATATGTTTGGATGGTTCCACAATTTGCTCATGTGAAATGGTAACTTCCTTGTGCTCGTTGCCCATCTCACGGTCGTCGGCGTCGTTGAAAGAAATTTGGATATCATCTATGTTGGAGGTTGGAAGGCTGTCCGTGTCCGCCTGAAAATATGAAAATACCGTACAAGCGTCACAAATTTCCATTCGGTTCAAACAGTGGAAAAAATACAAACACACAGGCGGTGCGCTATTCGGGTGCGAGTGTCAGCCTGTCGTGGCCATGTATGCGTGCGTATGTATGTGCGTGGGTGGGTGTGCATGTGTGTGACGCACGTTTCCGTTCAGGAGTGACGGCGCAGGTGGGGCGAGGCGGTTGTTGTTGTCGGCGTCATCGTCGTCGTCCTCAGACGCCGCCGAGTTGCGCAGGCGCGCCTCTTCCAGCGCCTCCTTCCACGAGATCTGCGATTTCTCTCGCATGCTCGTCCGCCGCACCGAAGCGCTGAAACACACCACAAACCTTTCTTGAATTACCTCACTGGACTCGTCCAACATGTACGTCACTGGACACTTGCGAATTGTCAACGAGGACATCATAAAATAGATGATGCACGAACACTGAACAAAAAGCGCAACTTTCACATGAATCAATTCACAGCGCAGGCCTGAATTGTTCTGGCATGAACTGTGTGTTGCACGCACCTCCAACCCCCAGATCAACAAAGTAAACTTACAATCTGAAGAAGTATGTGTGTGCGTGTGTGTGTGTGTGTGTGTGTGTGTGTGCCTCCTTTCATGGGCTTAATGACAGGGTAAACTTCCACCACTGAAAAGGAAACAGTCCCATCTGAAACCAGACGCGTGGTAGACCTGTGCTCCCATGACACATTTCTGCAAGCAGGAACGGGTGAAAAGCAAAGATGATTTCATGTACCGTGTTCACCCGCGTGCAAGTCGCACCAAACTCGAAAACTTGTCTTGTCTTCATTTCCTGGTATCAGGTCCCATTGAAACAACAGTTATGGCACACCCAAGTTTTCGACACACCCCTACTCACGCGCATGGTGCTCAATTTTGGGATAAAAAGGTGTGCCTTGTACGCGGGTGGATACGGTGAGCAATCCCTCACAAATCTGTGCCAGATCAATCTCTGGGGAAGCATGTTGACCATCGTTTTTCTGTGACACCTTTTTTTGGCGGTTGGATGACAAATATGAAAAGCAAAAACCCACTGTGTCAAAAGCGACCAAAAATACCAGCGCGATCAAAACCAAAGGACAAGCTTGCGTGCGTGCACTGTTAACGCCGCGTCTTTCGTGGACTGAGAAAGATCTCAGTTGAGACCAAGCTCATGTGTACGGACACCTCACTCATTCGTTGGACAGAAGTTCTCAGAAGCGCTCCTGCTCTCTTGGTTACACTTCACTGGTAAAAGGCAGTCACCAGTGGTTTCTGCACATTTTACAACACAGTTGCACTCCTGTCGTGCCGGCTGAGCTGTTAGTCTGTCACACCAGCGCTCAAAACTATTTGACCCTCAGAAAGCGACAACAATGAAACGTGGCGGGGCACTGAAGACCAGTTGGACGACGGATCGTCGGAAACAGCGGGGGCAGAGAAACACAAAAACAAAAGAAATCCAAACACACTCCACATATTACATTCAAAGCCTGGAAGAAACAATCGTGGCCAAAATATTCCGATTGACATGGAGAGAGTTTGTTACTGGAAGGAGATTTTGCATACAGTATCAGGAAAAGTGACAAATTCGCGGTTGCAACACGAAAGACACAGAAAATCCCCTTGTGAAAACTGCACGTGTTTTCTTTTTCTCACTTGCTATTTTCCGTGTTTGGCTTCGACTGTCATTCCTAACCTTTGGGAAACACGACTCACATCGAAGACGCGGCACGGTTTCCGTGAGCGCTGGGAACCTACCGTAATTGCCAGTCTGATCGTTTCTTTCTTTGTGTCACACCTGGTCACTCCCACAATCAGGTGTTCAAATCTTGTCGGTGTTTAAATCTTGTTGGGGGGTGGTGAGTTCTGCAGACAGGTGGGTTTCTTTTCTCCAAGAGAAACAAACGTGATGGCAACCATATGACCCTGAAAGCCGGATATAGATACAGGCCTGTGTTGCGGCATCCAACACTGGAAGGCTTCAATTTTAGGGGGCTCAATTTATTTGAAGGTGGCAGTGGGTCAGGAGGGGTGGGCCCGTCGACACAAAACTGGAAAAAGTGAATTGCACCTGCAGCGCAAAGGGCAGTTGGTAAATCAATTTTCGGGGGTTACGGATCCCCACGAAAAGCGGCCCATATTCTATACAAGGCATCCGGAATGGATGCGCGGCTGTTTGTCCGGGCGGGCGAGCTTGCCCTGAAAGGACCAGCAATTCGTTTTTGAAGCAAAGCCACCACATCTACGATAAGCTTTTTGTGGATTAGTAAACTGTTGTCAGCCAGCAAATATTTTATTTCCAGCACGCGAAACTAGCTGAAGCAGTGAAACTTTGTAAATTGTCTGTCGAATTGTCACCTGCTGGGTAAGTGGCTTCGGCTTCCAGTTGCACTGCTGTAAGAAAAGCAACAGGTTACACAAAGAAAGCCGATGTAGTAAAATTTGATGAACACAGTTTCAGCAAACACACTGCCTGAATTTGGATGCTGCAAAGTCTGGATGGATAGATTTTTGCAAATCGGAACAGAGCGTGAAAACGGACACAAGCCTGTTGATGGTTACACGTGGAAACGGAGACCATTGTACAAATGCGCCAGCAATAAAACGACGCACAGAAAGTGGCAAGTGAGAAAAGTGAAAAGGCAGACACTCGATCACGAAAGCTGCAAATCAGGACGGTGCTTTCAAAAGCAGGAAGCACAGAGTAGATCAAAATGAAGAGAGAGACAGTTTCTCTGTTTATAAACTGTACGTGTGCACTGAACGACACTTCTGCGTGTCGGCGCGTTTTGTGCAGGTTAAGTGGCCATAGCAGTCGACACACGTTCCGAGATCTACCTGAATGCGTGTCTGTCGCTTCCAGGAGTCAACGACGAATTGGAGTTATAAATCGTTTCTCGAGCACTCGACGCACTGTAAAATGTCAACGTTTCATTGCAGGGCAAGAGTGTGGACGACAAACCCTGTGGGCACAGGAATCCAAGTCCCACCACCTCGTCACATCACGCACACGTCACACTGCGGATTGCCACAGTATTGCAATCCGGTGAGGAACATTTGAGAGAATTATCCAGCAGTCTTTGGCCCCCATGCGTTGTCAAGAAAAACAAATGCAATCCTCAGTGACCACAACAAACAAGATTCCACCTTTGGTGACACCCAGTGCACCTCAAGAAACGATGGCTTCAGCTTTGATGCCACAGCCAAACTGGAATGCCTCTCAAGACTTCTTTGTCCCCAGAACAAGGCCCCATCTCCCCAAACAAAAAGAAGTGACAAATCTGGTGCCACGCAGTTCCTGACTCAGAACCAGCCGAAACAATGCAGTTCCAACATTGCCCCAAGTTCCTTCCACAAAAGCACATCCATTTCCGTCTTACCTCGACATATGCGGAAGCAAAGTTGGTGGCCTCAACAAGCAAAGTTATAGAATTAAACCAGGCCAAATAGCACTGGAAAACATCTTCAAAAGATGATTTGTGGTCATTGCATTTCCTGAGTTCAATTTCAGTGAGAACATTTGAAGGCATCAGACAAATACAAAACGCATGCGTAAGAGCGGACCTTGCTCTCTGCAGTTCGAACCACGGAGTCTGGCATGTAAGAATCCTGGTCACAGGACTTGTGTAAACACGAACATGTCTGAACATCAGAGAGTGAAAAGGGCTAGTTTGAAGTACTGGGCACATTCTGATGAAACATTTCTCAGCTTTCGTAAAACTGCGTGTCGTAAGCCAAAACTCAGTTGTTCTGCATGTTCAGTCATTTGATCTGAAAGCCACGAACTGAATCCCGTGCATTGGGACTCCGGGGCTGTAGTTAAATCTGGTAACTTGTACAACGCGCATGCAAGGAGTAGATCTAAATCTGAGGAAATCACACCTTCTGGTGGAAGAACTTCTGCTCTGTCTGTTGGGCCTCGAGTCGGTGATTCGCGTTGCGCGGTTCGACTCGAGTTCGTCTTTGAGCTCCATGATTCTGTGCTTCAACTCGATGTCTTCACAAATATCTGAAACGAACAACTTCATCTCTGAAAGAAAAGAAGAGCAAACAGAAAAGGAACCGAAACCGTTACTGATGTTCTTTGCGAAAACTTTGCCACTTTTCGTGCATGGTTTTACCATTTATTATGATAACCGAGGTGGCAGCCAATGAAGAATCCCACTCCCAAAACTGGTCTCAAGTAAACAGAAGAGTCCGACATCTACTGGATCTTTGCGATGTAGTTCGGGCGAAAATTGCTTACCAAACGGAGTTTCGTTGTTGCGAGTTTTTGCTTCGATGTTAGCACCATGTTTCACGAGTAGTTCCAACACAGGAAGCTGCAAATGAATCAAATTCAATTCATGTTTTATTTCGAATCGTTTCAGAGATGAAAGCTTGTTTGTCGTGTTCTCTGCGCAACAATTGCACTCATCAAAACTGACTCGATTTATTAATTGCAAGAGCTGTTTCCATTTGGCATTTAATAACAGCACCAAAAACCAGGATTAGCTCAAGGACAAAGTGTTGCAATTTATCACCAATCTGACATCCAACTCAGCAATTTCGAACGTCCTCCCGAAGAATCCTCGGCAGCACTTTGTTGCACTCCATTTCAAAGGCAAACATTTTTGTGAGCATCGACAATATTTATTGAACCGGAAACGTCCTTCATGAAAACAAATAAATATCACACCCGGATTTGACCTGGGTGCCAATTGCTTTGGTGATTTTGAACAAAGAAATATTGTATGATCGATTCACATTGCAAGAGCCTGTTCAAAGAGGAAGGACGGAGAAAAATTCGTGTGCACATTTTGTCGCGCGAAGCGAACCCAAAAAGGTGTGTGTGTACGTGTGAAACCTCTTCTCAATATTTTAGATTTTCAACCTCCAACATTGTCGAGAAACCACGACCGTTGGCTGACCCTCTTCCCCCACCAGCGTTTGGTTGGCGAACACACCAACCCCGTCATGGCCAGCTGACCCCCACCACCACTGGTCAGCCTCTGCCCTCCCCACGGTCAGCTGACACCCGCATGGTCGGTCAATTGTCCACGATTGGCTGAACCACCAGACTCCGCTTTGCTCTCACCCCCACATCCACCCCCTTGATCACCCCCACCCCTTGAATACCCCAATCCACATCCCCTTGATCCGCTTTTCTTCCTGATGGTTGATCAAAGCCCCCGTGAACTCCACCCCTTTCCCTCACTTCCAGCAATGACATGTCTGACAAAAGTTGGCGGAGCTGAAATTTCCCTTTTCCGTGGTGTCTTTTGTCACCTTGCTACCTGTTTTGGCTTCACGTTTTCCTTCATTGCACTGACACACACCTGATGTGCAACGACTTGTATCACTGACACTTCCTTGCAGCAACTCAATTTGAGAATTGTTGATTTCATCTTGTGACACCATGGAAAAATCGCTTGGAATTTAATACGAGGATCTATCAGGAATTCCTTGCACCGGTCATGAGTCGACTCTCGACACTGTTTTGGTCGGTGTGACATAATCGGCACGTGTCACCTGGTTGCCCTGATTTGTCAA
>JAAUXT010014552.1_pt1 | contig 12394 bp, 10 predicted proteins | sample 7278171 | NCBI WGS metagenome assembly JAAUXT01 (sample SAMN14350112, study PRJNA611818) | marine sediment metagenome | isolation source: surface marine sediment (1.8m) | place: French Polynesia: Moorea | collected 2018-08
CAAGTCCGAATCGATCAGCGTGCGCGAAGCCGCACCGGGGTTGTCGATCACAAACCGCAGAGAAAGGGCCTGTTCGAGTTCCTCCATGACCAGACCACCGGCCACGACACTTAATATACTCTTTTTCTTTTCCTCCGGTGCCTCTCCCGCGGCGGTGTCCTCACTTTGGGCCAAGGCATCCTTGGATACCACGGCATCGTCTTCCGTGACTTTCTTATAGACCACGTGGTTGATCTTGATGGCCTCGACACCGACACGGCCCAGTTCCTTGCGCATACCCTCGACATTCGGGAATGCTGCCAGGTCGATGAACACGCGCACAAACTCGGAGATGTCGTTCGACTGTATGCCTTCATGGAACGACAGGGATTGCACGCCGGCCTTCTTGAAATGCGACACCATCCGCGTAACGTTCAGCCTGGGATCCAGAGGCTCGTCTTCAATGAAAAACTGATCCCGGTTCATGATCAGTACGAGCGGGTTCTGAAAATTCAGGGCGGTCTGGATGGTGCGGAAAAAATCCTTGATGGACTGGCTGGTATAGGGATGGTCAAACTGGTACATGGTCGACCGATTGAATAGCAAAGAAAAGGAACGGCCGACACGGTCGAATTCTTTTTTCATCTGCGCATTGGACATGAACGCTGCCTTTCCAGTCTTGACGGGATTGCACCGCGCAGCATGCGGTGACATTGCAAAGTTATCTCAATGGGGGCTCGCAAATGTGGGTCGCGCCAAGGTTTCCGGCCTGTCCATGCATGTCTGGGCATCGCAAGCCATCGGCATGTTGCGGTATTTCGAAGACCGGCGCGAGCTCCCCGGGCCGGGATCGATCCACCCTCGCAGAGGGGTCCCCAAGCCTATAGTGAGATAGCTTTCGACCGGCGCCAGCGCCTTCATCCACCTGCGCCGGTATGTCTCGTTCCGTACCCGCCTGACACCGCACCCCTCGTGCCGGGTCAGTTCAAAAAGTTCTTTTCGTACGCCTGCAGATCCTGCAGGAATTCACGGCAGGACTGATAGCGATCCGCCTGGGAATAGGCCGTCGCCTTCAGAACGATATGGTCCATCTCTTCGTTCACATCCGAGTTGAGCTCCGAGGGCAGCTTCAGAAAACACCCCTCCTTGCGTTTAACCTTCTGCTTGAGCAATGCCACCTTGGAATCGAAGGGTGGCAGCGGCAGGTCGGGCGAAAGCATCTTAAATAGCATGGTTCCCGTGGCATAGATGTCGCTGCGACCGTCCACGCCACGGCCTAAGATCTGTTCGGGCGGCATATAGACCGGTGTTCCCTGCACCATGGGCATATTTTCATCGTCGGCCCGAAGTACTTTGGCGACACCGAAATCGGTGACGATCGGTCGTTGGGTGTGTTTTTCGATCAATACATTATCGGGTTTAATATCACGGTGGATGATTTCCATCTGGTGCGCGTAGTCCATGGCCTCTAATACGAGGCGACAGATGCGGACCGCCTCGCCGACCGGTATCGTACGGCGGGAAGGCAGCAAGTTCTTCTTGGCCAGGTTGATCATCCGTGCCAGAGATTTACCTTCCACGAGTTGCATAGTGAAAAACAGAAATTCATCCGTCTCTCCCACTTCGTAAACCGGTATGATATTGGGGTGAGACAGAATGGCCGCCGACTCGGCCTCGGACTGAAAACGCTCGGCCGTCTTAGGCGTTAGAAGTTTCTTGGGTAGCACCTTGAGGGCGATCTGCCGTTTCAGGGTCCGCTGGTAGGCAATAAAGACAATCGCCATCCCGCCCCGGGCCAGCTCTTTGAGGATGGTGGATGTCCCCACCTCGGTTCCAATCAGGTGATCCACCTTCAGTTTGGCAATGGCACCCATCAGGCCCAGTCCCTCTGCCGCGTGCGGACCCCGCGCCCCGGCCTGTGATTCTAACGGTCTCGATCATCGAACCCGCTGATTATTTTATGTATCCTAATTAAAGCCGGAGGTCAAACCATCCGGGGGAGGCGGCTTGCGCCGTAACGCTATCGGACCATACACCTTTTTGACATCACCGGGATCATCGTTAGGATAGGATAACCAAATTGGGCTAAAGATCAATAGTTCAGAATGAAAGGCCTGTCTTGAATAAAAGTAAAAGAATGTTGCCTGCCGGCAAGAAGTTCATTCGGCCCGTCAAACTGCTTTGCCTGCCCGTCGCCATGATTTTCGTTCTGGTCGGGGCGGCCGGCGTCAGCGCCTTGGAAGCCGTACATAACCTCGAGGTGCAGTTGGCTCCGGAACGTTCATTACTTACGGGTAGCGATCGGATCGAAATCAAGAACCATAAGGCGCCCCTGAGGCTTCACCTGGGGGCCGCCGTCAGCATCGATCACTTGGCGGTCAATGGCAAGCCCACCGACTACCGTCGCGACGGCCGTTGGATTATCGTCGACCCTTCGCCTTCCATTGGTTCTGAACCATTGTCGCTGGAGATTCGCTACCATGGCCGGTTCGACGATTCAGCCCCGGTGGATCCGGTCAATACGGACAACCCTAGCTTCGGCGTCTCGGGCACAATTTCAACCCGCGGAACGCTTTTACTGGCTGGGGCGGGGTGGTACCCGTCCCTGGCCGCCGCGGAGGAGCGTTTCCGACTTGAAGTGATCGGTCCGGTCGGGATGCGGGCTGTCACGGCCGGACGCATGGTTGCGGCCCCCCCGCGACCCGGCCATAGCGTGTCCGCCTGGCAAATCGATAAACCTCTCGAACGATTGTCCTTGGTGGCCGGCAACTTCAAGGTGCGCACCCGAGAAAAGGGCCATCTGTACGCCATGACCTTTTTCCTGAATGACGATGCGGCCCTGGCCGAACAATACCTGGCCGCCTCGTTGGAGTACTTGGCGGATTATGAGGCGCTTTTCGGGCCCTATCCTTTCGCTAAATTTGCCGTGGTCGAGAATTTTTTTCCCACCGGATACGGTTTTCCGTCTTTCACCCTCATCGGCGGCCGCGTGCTGCGTTTGCCGTTCATTATCCACACCAGTCTGAAACACGAAATTGCGCATTGCTGGTGGGGCAATGGGGTCCTGGTCGACTATAGCGGCGGTAATTGGAGCGAGGGATTGACCACCTATGTTTCCGACTACCGGTTCCGGGAGTCGACCGGGCCGCAGGCGGCCAGGGATTATCGGCGGCAGTTACTGCGCAACTTCTCCGAACTGGTCCCGCCGGCTGGTGATTTCCCCCTGACGCGATTTGCCGGCCGTTACGATCCGCTCACCAAGGCCGTCGGCTACGACAAATCCGCCATGGTGTTTCACATGCTGCGTCAGCGGGTCGGCGATAAGGTGTTTTGGGCAACCCTCAAGCAAATCGCGGTCGATCGCATGTTTCAGCCCACGGCCTGGAAGGATATCCAGGCCGCGTTCGAAGCCGGCTGCCAGTGTTCGCTCGAAAATTTCTTCGCGCAGTGGGTCCGCCAGCCCGGCGCACCGCAGCTGGCGCTGACGCAGGTCGAACGCACGACCACCGCTACCGGAACCCGGGTAACAGGTATCGTGCAGCAAAGCGCACCGGTCTTCGAACTTGAACTCCCGATCCGGCTGAGCGCTAACGGTAGGGGGCAGACGGAGAAAATCGTTATAAGCCGAAGCCAAACCCGCTTTGATTTCCAGATGCCGTTTGTACCCGAACGACTCGAAGTGGATCCTCATTTCGATATTTTCCGGCGTCTCGAACCGGAAGAGATGCCCCCGACCATCAACCGCCTCAAATCGGCCCGGGATCTGCTCGTGATCCTGCCGGAGGGCCGCACCGCAAAGTCGGCGCGCCGGGCTGCCGACCGACTCGTGCGCGCCCTGGGCATCGATAACGTGGAAATGGTGGCAGCCGCCGCATGGTCTCCCCAACGCGGCCGGGCGCACAACATTATGGTCATGCAGATGGAGGGACTTTCCGGCCTGGCGGACCTTGGGCAGCGAGGAATAACCGTCACGCCGCATGATTTCAGCTTTAGTGCGACGTCCTTCGACCGCCGCCGCCATACCTACGTCGGGGTGCTGCCGCACCCTGAACGGGAGGATGGATTTGTGGCCGTCTATCTCTTCGGCCGGGATGAGGACCGTCTACGGATCGCTACCAAAGTGCCGCATTATGGCCGCTACAGTTATCTTGTGTTCGAGAACGCCCGCAATGTGGCTAAAGGCACCTGGCCGGTGGATCGTTCACCCCTGATCTACGCCTGGCCGGATGGGCCCCGCAGAGGGTGACGATCGATCACCCCCCTTGAGCGCATCCGACCACGACGCCAACATACAAAAAGAGGTATATCTATGGCACGCACCATATACGCCCTTATGCTGACCCTGCTGTTCATCCCGCCAACCCTGTTGGCGGATAACCCCCAGGGCTTAACGTTACGCAATCTCCACAACGGTGCCGCAACGCCGCTAAACGAACTGCCCGATGCCTTCCCGGACCACCGCATCATCCTGGTGGGCGAGCATCACACCAATGCCGGCCATCATCGGGCCCAGCTGGCTGTCATCCAGAGCCTCGTGGACGCCGGCCGCAAGGTCGCCGTGGGGATGGAGATGTTTCGCAGCGACAGCCAGCCGTCGCTGGACGCCTGGGTCGCAGGTAAACTCGAGCCGTCTAAGTTTGAAGCCGTCTACTGGGACAACTGGAACTATCCCTGGCCCCTCTATCAGCCCATTCTGGATTTTGCTCGCCAGCATCAACTGCCGGTGGTCGGACTCAACGTCCCCCGGGGCATCACACGCCAGGTTGCCTATCAGGGTTTCGATTCCCTCTCCAAGCAGGAACGACAGAATCTACCCATTGTAACCTGCGATGTGGACGAGGACTACATGGCCTACATCCGCCAGGCTTATGGCGCACACGGACACGGTCAGATGAACTTCAACCATTTCTGCGAGGCCCAACTCGTGTGGGACAAATCCATGGCCTTCCACACGCTGCGTTTTCTGAAAGACAATCCCGACTACACCATCGTGCTCATCACCGGATCCGGCCATGCTCGTAAGGGCGGAATTCCGGCCCAGCTTAAAAAAATGACATCATTGGCGCACCTGGTCATTCTACCTGAAATCCCCGGTCACGGCGGAATGACCCCCCTCGACCATGACGATGCCGATTTTCTAATTCGCGGTTTTTAATAGAGCGTACCAAAACGCCGGGCAGGCGGTCTGGACCCAGGGCCCCACGCTTGACAGTCCGGCGGGTCCTCATTACTTTTTTACTACTGATGACGACCGTTGCCCTTGATCAAGCACTTACCACGCGACTGTCATTTCGATCTCCTGCTACCACAGTCCAGGTCTGGGTTTAACGCGGCGCACCCTCCCCACCGCAGCTGATGCGATTACACAGCGCGACTTACACCGTACCGGATTCCGATCGTTCGATCTCCATCCTATCTAACCGGTATTCATCCCTTTTGTTCCGTTCTGCGAAGGAACTCCGGGCTTGAAGACCGTATGAAAGGCACGCATCACGGCACCGCAAGAGGTCTGGGCTGCCTGAACGCTTTCGGGGCACAAACGGCGCAATCCTAGACCGCCGCTACACATTTCCGGAGATGGACGAAAGGAGGAGTTCATGGAAAAGAACCTGCTGAATTATGAAACGCTATTGAAGATCACTGAACGCATTTCCATGTCACGCGATTTCAACGAAGTTTCCCTGCTGGCAGTCACTGGCATTCGGGACTCTCTCAAGACCAAGGGCTGCGCCCTTTTCCTGATCAATCCCAAGACGCATGAACTGGAAGTTGCCGCGTCCGCAGGCCTCAGCGACGAATACCTCAACAAAGGGCCCATCAGCGCCCTCAAGTCGATTGCCGACTCACTCAAGGAGGGGCCGGTGGCGATTTACGATGTTCTCGACGACCCTCGCATCCAGTACCCCCAGGAGGCCAAACGCGAAGGCATCGCGTCGATTCTTGCGGTTCCGATCATGGCCCGCGGCAACCCCATCGGGGCCGTCCGTATCTATACGGCCGAAAAGTGGGAATTCAACATCGAGGACGTCAACCTGGTGCAAGCCGTCGCTCAGATCACGGGCATGGCCATTGAAATGGCTCGACTTTACAAAGGCTTGAAGAGCAGTATTGAAATTCTTAAATCCAGACAAGATCATCGGGCCCTGGGTGAAAAGCGCTGGACCCCGCACGAAGGGGTGCCCGTCAGCGAGGGCCGCCTGACTTCAGCCAGCATAAAATCGGGATGACGAATGATATCGGGGTGATGACGGTCGCGCCGGCATCAATAACCCCCGAGGATCGATACACACCTGGAACGGGGCGAAGGCCGAAAAAAGGTCTTGCCCCGTTACAGGTTTTTTTTCGGCCTATGGGCTCCAAAAGCACCACTCCCCCGCGGGGCTGGTCCCACGCCCGACCTCACGACCTGAATCAGACCGCCCCTTTCCTCGGCCACTTCGGCTGCGTTGGCTTGCCCTTGTGTCCGGGTGATCCGTTCGAGGTGCCATTGCGTCCCCGGATACGGCGGATGCAGCGTCGGTGCCATAAAAAAACCAAACTAAACGCTGACAAACATATCAAGCTCTGTTATTTTAAGGGGCTGGAAATTCACGCGAATCTCATCGCACTCACGGCCAAGGCCATAAAAGACCCGGTCATCCTCCATCGGATAGGCCAATAATTTGGGGAGCCCGACATGCTGGCGTCGCATCAACGGAAATTGCTCATTGGTTGTATGCTCTCCGGGCTGCTCGTGCTGGTGCTGATCAGCATCTATGCCCTCACCCGCTCGCAGCGCGACATCGGCCGCCGCGAAGGCGCTCCGGCCGAGACTGGCCGCCCGGGTTTCAGCTTTTTCGGCATCCACCGCGATACGGTTCTCGACCGCAACCTGCGCCAAACACTCGAGGCCCAGCTTGGAAAGGATGCCATCGCCCAGCGCGGCCTTATCGATCTGATCGTCATCGATCCGGCCTTTACCCAAACCTATCTGCCGCAGATCGAACGCTACCACCGTGCCCTGAACCCAGCCTTCGGCGGGCGCCGGGAACATGCCATCACAACGCTGACCTATCGTCGCGCTCAATTAAAGGACGTGCCGTTCCGGTTGGTTCGGCTCGTTTTTGACCAGCACACGGGCAAACCCCTATATTTTATCGTGGAACCCTCCGACAACGATCCGGATCTGTTTGTGACCCTGCAATCCAAATGGGGGCTACCTGCCCGAATCAACGGTTCCCAGGAAGGCGACCATGCCCTGATCTGGCGCAAGCCGTCGGAAATCCTGGCCGGCATATCGATCCGGCGGAGAGGCGGGAGGATCGAGCGGCAGGTGCGGTTCTACTTCCTATCCAACATCGGCCAACTGGTCGAGCGGGAGCGCAATGCATCCGAAGCCCAGCGCCGCCAGACGGATAGCGCCACGCGCCGCGCCTTCTAACCTTCTATCGAGGACGATGGGAAGCCCTGGCCTCGAACAGCAGGCCGGGCCCCGCAGCGATTGATTCGAACCCTGATTCGTTGTCGCATCCTCGTATGGTCTTAGTTTATTGTCAGAGCGCGAAACGAAGCGCCATCGCGTAAGGTCCTCAAACAGGAGATCGGCATGCAAAAAGAAATCATGGTCGCGGTCGATGATTCCCCGCCTTCGCGGCTGGCCGTGCATTACGTGGCCGGGCTGGCCGAATCCATGGGCCGGCTGAGATGCCGACTGGTTCACATCCAGCCCACCATTTCGCCTTTTCTGATTGCCGAAGCGCCCAAAGACCCCCAGTCACAGCAGGCTCTGGAGCATCTACGCGAGGCCCACGCCGAGGCCTCCCAGCTGATCTTAAGCCGACACCACCAAGACCTCAAAGCGTTGGGGTTTCACGCGCCAAGCATCGAAACGGTCAGTCTGGCCGGCCAGGAGGGTTTGGCCAAATCGCTATTGGACTACGGGCAAGCTCACAAAATCGATACCATCGTAACCGGCCGTCGCGACCTGTCGTCCCTGCAGAAGCCCTTCATGGGACGGGTAACCACCGATCTGGTCGAAAATTCCACCTTTTTGCCCATATGGATCGTGGACGGCGAGGTGCGCTCCCCGCGCCTGATGGTGGCCGTTGACGGATCCGAGAGTTCGATGCGGGCCATCGATCACCTCTGTTACATTTTTCATGGCAACCAAAAGGTCAAATTCCACCTCCTGCACGTGATCCCTCGGATGGTGGAATCCTGCGGTATCGACTTTGGCGACGGTCGCAAGCGCCTCGAAATGGTCGGGCGTCGCGGGGCGCATCACTGCATCGATCATTTCTACACCAAAACCCTCGCCCGATTTGAAAAGGCCGGTATCGAGGCGCGCCAGATCGAAACCCAGATTATCGAAAAAAAACTCAACCCCGGCAAAGCCATCATCCAAACCGCCATCGAAGGGCAATTTGGCACCCTGGTCGTCGGGCGACGCGGCATCAATCGATCCTTCTTTACCGGCAGTGTATCGCGCTATGTCATCAACCGGACTGAAAACATGGCCCTTTGGCTGGTTACCTGACCATCGTCTGAAGGCCAGACAACGCTATGGCGCCGCAACCGGCGACATAGATTTCCCGCGGCTTCGGCAGCAGGTTTCCAAACGACCGCGATCGAACCGGGCAGTTGGGCTAGGTTGCCTTGTGGTGGCGAATTATGAGGAAGGCTAACACAAGCTTAACGCCCATTTAGTGGCAGCCTAACGCTATGCTAACATGAGGGCCATAAACGCGGATAGCATGATGGTCGCGACCCCCTATCTATAAGGACACCAATGAGCAAAGAAAAAATTCTGGTTGTCGATGATGAAGAGGACATTCTGGAATTGGTTCGGCACCATCTGAACCGTGAAGGTTACGATGTTCGTTGCGCCGAAAGCGGTGAAGAAGCCCTCCAGACCGCCAAGGCGGAATCGGTTGATCTTATGATTTTGGATTTGATGCTGCCCGGTATCGACGGACTCGAGGTGACCCGTCGTTTGAAAAGCGACCCCCGGACCCAACACATCCCCATCCTCATGCTGACCGCCAAGGGTGAAGAATCCGACGTGGTTACCGGTCTGGAACTGGGTGCCGACGACTATGTCACCAAACCCTTCAGCCCGCGTATCCTCATCGCCCGCGCCCGCGCCAGCATACGTCGCCAGCTCAAGGAGCCGCCCGACGAGTCGGCCGTGATCCAGGTCAACGAGATCGAAATTCATCCGGGCCGGCGCACAGTTCATATCAACGGCGCCCCCGTCAATCTCACCTACACCGAGTTCCAGGTTTTGAGCATTCTGGCACGACGGCCCGGTTGGGTCTTTACGCGATCGCAGATCGTGGATATGGTGCGGGGTGACGATTATCCGGTCACGGATCGCTCTGTCGACGTCCAGATCGTGGGCCTGCGAAAAAAACTCGGTGAATGCGGAGCATACATCGAAACTGTTCGCGGCGTCGGCTACCGCTTCAAAGACACTCCATGAAGAAGAAAAAAAAGCTTGCCTGGCAGATATTTCCTTCCTTCTTTCTGATTACCCTGGCCTCCCTGGCCGTTGCGATCTGGTTTGCCTCCAATGCTCTGAACTTTTTTTTTCTAAAGCAGACGGCTTTTGACCTCCAGGATCACCTCGCCCTGCTCCAGAACCAGATCAAACTTTATTTTCAGACCCAGCAGTTCGAACGGATTGAGCAAATCTGCAGTGATGCCGGACAGTTGACCGACACCCGCTTCACCGTCATTCTCCCGGACGGCAAGGTTGTGGGGGATTCGCGCGAAAACCCGACCCATATGGACAACCATGCCGACCGTCCCGAAATCCTTACGGCCATGCGCGAGGGCTACGGCCAATCCATACGCTACAGCAATACCCTCGATCGCAACCTGATGTATGTCGCCACCGCGATGCGTGAGGGGGAACGCCTGATTGCCGTGACCCGGGCGGCCCTGCCGGTGGTCTTTCTGGACGAGCAAAAGCGGGCCATCCAGTGGCGCATGGCGAGCGGCGGCCTGGTGATTGCCGTATTGGTGGGGCTGATCAGCCTTCTGGCGTCCCGCAAAATCAGCCGCCCCATCGAAGAACTGCGCATCGGCGCCGATGTCTTTTCAAGTGGCAATCTGGAGCACAAGCTGGCCATTCCTGACACTGAGGAACTGGCCAGCCTGGCCGAGGCCATGAACCAAATGGCCGATCAACTCGATCGCCGGATCAAAACCGTCATCGATCAGCGCAACGAGTTGGAAACCGTCCTGGCCAGCATGCATGAGGGTGTCGTGGCCATCGATACCAACGAAGCCATCATCAGCATGAACCGCGCGGCGGCCGGGATGTTCGAGAACGAACGTGAAAAGGCGACGGGTCGCAGTGTTCAGGAAGTTGTCCGCAATATCGAACTGCAAACCTTTGTGCGGCAGGCCCTGGCCACGGACGACGAACAGGAAAGCGACGTTACCCTCTTCACGCCCGGTGAAACCATCCTGTACATCCGCAGTTCTCCGATTCTGCATACCGACGGGGCGCGTATCGGGACGCTGCTGGTCATGGCCGACGTCACCAAGCTACGCCGGCTCGAAAATATGCGGCGCGATTTCGTTGCCAATGTCTCCCATGAAATCAAAACCCCCTTGACCGCCATCAAGGGCTATGTGGAAACTTTGTTCAACAAGGAAGTTGACTCCAAAGAAGACACCGAAAGATTTTTAGGGATCATCGTCAAGCACGTCAACCGCCTGAATTCCATCGTCGAAGACCTGCTTTCCCTTTCACGCATCGAGCGCGCGGTCGACGATTCCGAATCGCCGCTCGAATTTACCGAAACACGCCTGGGTGACGTCATCCAGACCGCGGTTCAGGTCTGTCAGAACCAGGCTGATGAAAAAAATATAAGCATCGACCGGGGGGGGGAGCTTGACTTGAAGGCCCGCGTCGACGCTACGCTTCTCGAACAGGCGATTCTCAACCTGCTCGATAACGCCATCAAATTCAGCGACAGCGACAGTGTGGTGGCCATCGACGTGAAACGCCGCAACGGCGTCACCGGCATCCATATCTCCGATCAAGGCTGCGGCATCGCCAAAAACCACCTGGCGCGGCTTTTTGAACGGTTCTATCGCGTGGACAAGGCCCGCAGCCGGCAGATGGGCGGTACCGGTCTGGGGCTGGCCATCGTGAAGCACATCGTTCAGGCCCATGGGGGACAGGTGACGGTCGACAGCAAGCTGGGCCGAGGCAGTACCTTCTCCGTTCTCCTCCCTTCTTGACAACGGTTACGCGAAGCTTCCGCCGCCGGTAGGGGCCGGAGCGACTTGTCCTGCCATACCCGAACCGGGAACCTTCCGGCGCTGACCAACCAGACTTGAAATCGATCTTCAGCCGGCCGCGTATTTCAACGAATCAAACCTTCTATTTTCAGGTCTCAACAACCCTGCCCTAAAATAACAGCAACGACATGGCTGGACTTGGGGGATGAAATTCAGATCCTCCCGGACGGGGAGGGAGGGGTGGCGTGTCGGGGGAGGCGGAAGGCCCGGCGTCAGTCCCGGGGTGCCTGCCGGATAAATTTAACCCCAATACCTTCATCCGTGATGCGCACCACTTGCCCCCGGACCTTCACCGGTTCGGCGTGACGCGTGGGGGTAAAATTTAAAAGAATTTCCTGGCCGACGTTAAACGGCTCGCTTGTTTCGATGAACACACCGGTGGGGCTGATATTCTGAATGATGTCCCGGTAAGCGCGGTCATGGGTGGCATAATAGACAGTCAGGTGCGTATTGCGCCGTTTGTGCTTGCGGGTTTTGCGGGTTTGTTTCTTTTCGAGTTCTTCGAGCAGACTCATCTGCTCCTCGAAGTCCATATCGGTGATGAGCTCGAAGAGTCTGAATGTCACATCGGTCTGACGGCTGTCGTGGGGGGCCTTTTCACTCATAAACCCATCCTTCCTGTCGCAGTGTGGATCCTCGGTGAGCAACCGCGCCGGCAGCTTGAGACTGGCGCCTTTGGTCAAAGGACGCTACTCTCCGGTCGGATCGGGCGGGCCAGAATCGCTTGTTGCGGAACGGTGGATTTTCAGACCAGCGTGACCACCGCTGGAAGCCGCGTGCCTGTGACATTCCCTGTTATTCTGTAGAGTATATGAAATTATTCATTTTGTTGTCAAAAAAAAATTCAAATGGGCCACCTGTTGAACCCTCGCGGCAGCGTTATCCGAATGGGGGGTGCTTTTTCATCAAGAAATAACCCGATTTTAACGCCCGACCAACATTCCGTAAGGATGATATTCGTGTCGACGATCGCAGGATCGGCGAATTGCCGTTAAGCAGGGACACGCTGAATCTATGACCAGTACTTGCCGTGCGACCAAAATCATCCGGCCTCGTCAGTTTAAAAAATCCTCACCGCTTGATTTCGATTGCTTGGGCGCGGCCTTGGGGATCGATCGTC
>JAAUXT010067727.1_pt1 | contig 12391 bp, 21 predicted proteins | sample 7278171 | NCBI WGS metagenome assembly JAAUXT01 (sample SAMN14350112, study PRJNA611818) | marine sediment metagenome | isolation source: surface marine sediment (1.8m) | place: French Polynesia: Moorea | collected 2018-08
CAGAACAGAACAACGAGTTGGGTGGTGGAGCTGACCTATTCCCACTGACATCTGTGTCGCGGGGGGGACGAGTTTCAGTTTGAAACACACACACACACACACACACACACACACACACACACACACAAGATTGCAAAATGGCATTCCCTCCTGTGCCAACAGGGGTGTGGTTTCTTTTCGTTTTTGATGTCAGAGGTGACTGGAGTGTTGAAGCCAGCCCCTGTGGTTTCTCGGAATGAACCAACTTCAGCCGATCCAGGGGTCATGGGCACTAACGCCTTGACCTACAACCTGCCCATTTCAGCACGTCAAAAACCTGACCTGAGTACATGATGAGTACGCTGTTGTACTGCTGCCTGACGCACAGGTCCAGGATCAGCCGCGTCAGGTAGAAACAAACGTCGCTGCAGTTTCCCGCCATCTTTGTGGTGATTCTTGTTTTGTTCCAGATCTTTCCCGTCTTTCAAATCACCTTGAAGCTGTCACTCCTTGTTCCGTTTCACTTACTGTGCTCAGTACTTAGCCTTGACTGAGTACTCACTGTGCAGCATGCAACGGGGTCTCCATGCGGCCAGAACGTAGTTTTACTTCAGCAAAACAAGCTTCGGTCCAAAATCTCGCATTGACCGCTTTCAGTGTTCAACTATCTCCACACGCACGCAGTCTGATGTGCCTGCTTGCTTGTCACAACATGTGCACACCGCACGCATGCACGTACCTGTCAGCATCCAAAAAGACCAAACTCGGACGTACATCCAAGAGCTGAACAGAATCCACTCTCTGAGATTATTTTCTCGGGTGGGTGGTGCGCAGTCCGTGAACTTGCTCCAGCTGTGTCAATCCTGCGCTTCCACGGTTGAAATCCAAATCCGATACCTGTGCGATGGCCCTTGAGAAAACGAACACATTGTGGTTGAAACCGCAAATTTCCCCTGAAAATGCATGGAACTGAGGTCAACATGCCCTGTGTCCAGTTGCGTTGAGTTCTTCGCGTCACTGATGCGTCACAGTCTCACGTGGCAGGGTATAGGATTTTGTGTGGTTTGGTTCACTCGATCACGGGTTCTGACTCCGCCTCGGACCCGTTTCTAGATCCGCCCCAGATGCGATGCGACACGCCGCGTGTGTACATCGTGTCAATTGACGCTGTGGGCGCCTGGTGCGTCGATGTGTGTGCTCTGCTCACACTGTTTGCCTTTCTGCACTGCACCCACACCGGAGCTGCATTCCTCCACGGCTGAAGCTGGAGGACGTGGGACACACACACACACACACACGTGGACACACACACACACGCGCGCCTCAGTGACCTTGGGCCCGTTCGATCTGACGACCTCACGACTCGACAATGCTGTCGGTCGAAGAGATCGGGACAGAGAAAACGAACGAACATCACCAGAAGCTGCTTTTTCGACTTCGTTTATTTCTGAGTTGATAAAGTGAAACACAGAAGAACGTGACAACAGAAATCAGGCGAAAACACGTGCCGCACACGTCACGTGTGACGTCCACGTGGAACACACCATTGTGTGTACTTGGAACACGCAAAGTCTACGCATGCCGCCAGACTTACAAGAAAACTATCACAAACTATCGTGGCCCTCGCAGAGTGAAGCTGGGTTCACACTGAAATTAAATACAGTCAGCCAAGACTCGAATCTTTGGTGTCTTGGACACACGCACGCATACCCGCAGATACACGCACGCACGCACTCGATTTTGCGATATTCGATGCCTGGAGTGATGATATGATCAGAAACGACCCTGAATTACGGTAACGCCCGGGCTCCGGGTCGGGGTCAAGCCGCATGCGTGACGCTTTGCACGCTGGGTGTGGCACCCTTGTGGGCGGGGTTCCCCTCGTGTTCGTTTACCCTGATTCAGAATCAGAATGTGCAATTTTACAAACAAATGTACGTGACAAATATCAAGAATGCATGGCAGAGAGAAGACGCGCAAACAAGACGACGGAAAGGTAGCTCATTGAATCACGACCAAACATAATATCATTTCAGTCTCTTTCTCAGAGACGATCACAATTCATGACAAGAGACAAAAGCTGGGTGTGTGCAGAGGTGGGGGGGGCAGTACGTTGATGCGTGTGGGCAGAGGTGTGTGCGCGCGTGGGCGAAGTGTGTGCGTGAGTGTGGGTGTGCGTGAGGAGTGTGCGTGCAGGGGGTGTACAGGGGCGAAACCCAAGACTTGAGAGCCCCGACCACCACGGGCCCAACGTGTGTGTGTGTGTGTGTGTGTGTGTGTGTGTGGTGTTTGGGGGGGAATTTTGGTAGAGAGGTGGTGGTCAAAGGAACAGAGACAGCTCGGCTCTGCCGACCCCTGCCAAAAATCCCAAATATTTTGGGGGCCTGGGCGTTGTGCCATCTTCCCCAGGATGATGAGAAGAACAAAACTTTCGGATGAAACGTGAGCTCTGTGGAATGCTCATTGGCAGAGATCTGATACAGCCCGGAGAAATGCACACGCTGACGCGATGCTTGACGTGACGTGACGAACTCGATCTTGACCAGCCCCCCCGGTGTCCCCTGGCGTAGAAAGCGTGTTGGTCCGAGGGAATCAAACACGTGACGTTCTCACGTGAGCTGTCGACTAGACAATAAAACTCCAAACTTTCTGCACTCAAACCAGCTCTGAAATACGCGGAAAAAATCTCACACTGTCAAACATAAAATTTTCTGGATGCCTCAGGCAATGTTGAACAATTTTCAGATCACTTGTAAAGACAAATTCTGTAAAATCTACAAAAACCACGAGAAAACGACGAAAAGGGAATAAATATGGCGACAACGAAGAGGAGAGAGAGTCCCAGTGCACTCGTGCCCACCTCATTCGAACCTGGCTCGTTCAATGTCCCGCTTTGTTGACGCAGTTTGGACTGAACCTGATTCAGTTCAGCTCATCGCAATCCAGATCAATTTCTCCCGAAAAATGTTTTGTCAAAACCAGAATGAAGATTCCACGACAAACTTGCCACCATATCAGTCGAACAGGGCGGGGTCGAGCCAGGTGGGAACGAGTGCACGTGCACTCACAATGGGCTTGTTCGATCAGCGCGTCCCGAGCGTGCCGCTGACAGGTCACGACCCTGGCGCCCTCGTCGCTGCCCTGTGGCGCCCTCTGCTTATTACGGCGGCGTCGCGTCAGGGTCGGAGGCGCGCTCACCGACACGCGGATCGAACGTGCCCAAAAACATCACGTGCAACAAGTACAAAACGAGTTCTTACAGCGTAGCCAGTACGCTTCAACACAACGTCAAAAAGCGACAATCAATCATGTCAATATCAATGGTTGCACACACGATCCACGACAGCCCCCTGCGTGGCGCGTCAACACTTCCTGCGCCGGAAGTACCGGGCGACAGGAAGCGAGGAACGTGCTCGCGCACAGGAGCAACGTGTGAGGAATACTTTCCAACAGAGCTGACAAAACATGTCAACATCGGATATGAAGAGAATCTTCGCGGTGTAATTCTGTACAGTATTGCTCAATGCCGTTATATTCTCACGTCTCCTCCTCCCGACAGTCAAACACAGATGGCGCTGCACGTGGCGCTTCCGGCTGGAGTCACGTGATTTCCACGTGATGCCCAAAACCAGAACTGCGTCATGTGTTCATACCCTGCATCAACATCAAAGATCACGACGTCACGATCACAACACATCCATCTGGCTTTTCCTCTCACGGCACACAAACTTTCACAAACGGCACATTCAGAATTCAGAAGAAACTGCATTTCCCTTTCAGGTACATTTCAATATCCGGCCAGACACATTTCCGGTATCGCTTTTGGATTCCATGAAACATTTATATTCAACAGGTATAATTCCCCTCTGTAGAAAAATATCAGTGCTTCTCAGATCTATTTAACGTGAGAAAAAATTGGGCGAAACTCTGAGGAAAATGGCATGAAATTCTGAGAAAAAAGACGCAAAATCTGTACAATTTCACTGCAATGTTTTTCTGCGAGATTCTCTCTGCGTTTCTTCGTGAAGTTTTAGTTTCTTACGTCATGCGACTGTAGGACGCGCTCTTTGGTCCCACGACGGAAACGGAACGACACATGAGACCCACGTGACCACGGAATCTCCAATAAGAACACAGAAATCACGTGAAATACTGCACTGCGATCTGCAGGTGCCAATCTCTCCAACAAACGGAAAAATTATTAAATATCTCAGGCAATCTTTGTGGGAACAACTGAATGGTCCTATTCTGTGTGACCAGCGCCTTTCTACGCGGGATATTGTTCAAATTTTGGCGGGAGATTCTCCCGCGGCGGGATGACGCCGCGCTCCGCCACACAACATGACGTCATGACGTCGCACCCCGTGACGCAGCGTCGCGGCGCCGGGCGGCTCGGCGCTTCCCCTGAGCGCGTCATGAACCCGACGTCGCGTCACAACGTCGTGCTGCGTCACGACGCGCGACGTCCAACTGAGACGCATGACGTCACAAATCGTCCCTGTCGTTGTCACGGATCTTTGGTGTTTCTCTCCCCGCGCGACGGCGCGATGCATTGCTTGGCTCTGAGCAGGTGAGCAAGTCTTGCATTGATGACAAAGATAAATTTAAAATACTTGAATCCTTCTCTCACACTCAACACCACAGACTAGGAATGCATTGCAAGAATCTCCCTTCCCAAAAATGAACCAACCCTCTCAAAAATGCATTGCAAAGATCTATCTTCATCCCCGATGAAAAAGAGAACACAAAGTTCTTTCTTAGCCCCACCTCCCCACAAAAAGAAAAAGAAGTGAGCCCTCCCGACCCTGCGGGTGGAAAGTTTCTGCAGACAGTGGGAGAAGTAAACACGTGATGCCCCATTATGACGTCACCACGTGACGCCACACACACGTGCGCACCACTGTTTGTTTGGTCCTTTCAAATCACACGCGGCTCGTGAACACAATGTGACGTCCGGTGGCCTGGTGACACTTCACTTCCGCTGCTGTACGTAGGCTGCGTCTTGTGTGTCTCACGCACAGCGTGAGCAGCTGAGTCCCCATGCAAACAAACCACGACGGTCCGATCCGGTACGAAGCAGTGTTGCGTCGAGTGACGTCAGACCCCATGGGGGTGGTTCCTACCGGAAGTGACGTCGCGTCTCCCGGAAGTGGCGTGGTGTCTCCCGGAAATGGCGTCGCGTCTCCCGGAAGTGGCGTCGTGTCTCCGGGAAGTGGCGTCGCGTCTACCGAACCTTGACGCGCCAGCGCAGGACGAGGTAACAGCCGAAGCGCAGGATGACGAAGAAGACGCAGAGCACGACGAAGTCGACCCAGAAGCGCGCGTTCTCCACGTCTAGAGCCTGCAGACAGATAACTACGCTCACGTTACCACGCTCACGTAAATACGTCACACCATGTTGATCTTATCTTTCACGTTCACGTTCATTCGTTTTCCTCATCGGGAAACAGCAAACAGCATGATTTCTCAGGTATGGTGGCGGTTGGGTCAACAATGGGAACCGAATCCCAGATCGCTCGCTCCGCACTCAGACGCTCGGGCGACTGAATCACCGGAACCGGAAGTGCACCCCTCCCCCAATTCAAAACACGCTTTCACTGGGAATCGAACCCGGATCGCGCGCTCCGCAGCGCGACGCTCTACCCACATCGCCACAGCGCTCCCAGCAGGAACCGGAAGTGCCCCTGACCTTGAGCACGGACTCTCCGTCGGAGAAGAGGCAGCCCTGGCGCTGGTGCTGCGGCTCGGACGACCCCTCCTCCTCGCACTCGAGCGGCTCCCGCTCGAACCCGTAGATCGCCTGCAGTACGCCCTCAAACGAGTATCTGAAACACGTGCAGGGAGTACGTGAGGTTACGTGTGTCAACCTCAAACGCTCACGCGTGCAAGCCGACCTCACACAAGCACGCACACAAACTTCCTGAAACACGTGCAGTGGGCACGAGATCATGCACACACTTCTCACACGTATACTGCACGCATGCATACCTCCCACACACGCACAGTGCAATGCGTCAGACGAGTACACAAGCAGAATGTCCGACTCAGAATTGAGCTACACACTTACACCCCCTCCCCAACACACACACTCTCAAGCACGCATACCTGACGTAAGAGCAGTAGGAGAGCCACTGCAGGTATTTGGGCATCGTGCCGAAGTTGACGAAGAAGCCGGAGAAGAGGAGGATGGGGATGGCGGTGACGGGCCCCAGGAACACGGCCACCTGAAACACACCAAGGGCCGTGAGACGGGGGTCCCGTCGCTGCGCTGCCGTCGGACGCAACGCCTGCAAGTCCAGCACTGTCTGCATGCCAAACGAGGAAGTGAGGACAACAGCTTCTTGATCTGTGAGGACCGGACCTGTAGATACGTCCCTGCTCCTTTGAGGACTGTACATGCCTGTGAGTCTGTCCCCGCCACCATGAAGACCCCACCAAAAACAGCAGCCCCAGAGCGTGTGGATATGCGGAATGTGAGGACCTGCCTTGCAGGTCATAAGGACCGTACCTGTAGGTCAGTGCCCCTGAACTGTGAGGACCGTACCTGTAGGTCAGTGCCCCTGAACTGTGAGGACCGTACCTGTAGGTCAGTGCCCCTTAACTGTGAGGACCGTACCTGTAGGTCAGTGCCCCCTGACTGTGAGGACCATACTTGTAGGTCAGTGCCCCTGAACTGTGAGGACCGTACCTGTAGGTCAGTGCCCCTAACTGTGAGGACCATACCTGCAGGTCAGTGCCCCCTTCACTGTAAGGACCGTACCTGTAGGTCGGTGCCCGCCCCGATGAGCAGCCCCAGGCTCTGCGCGACGAGCGCCGTCTGCGTGCTGAGCGTGAGGAACATGATGAAGCGGAGGAAGTCGTTCGGCTGGTTCGTCATCCAGTACACGATGGAGCCGTACATCAGAGGGAAGATGATCTGCGCAGAGAACAGCCGATTACGATCAGTGTGTGTGGGGGGAGGAGGGAACAGCCGGGGGTTACGATCAGTGTGGGAAGAGGGGGGAGGAGAGAATAGCCGGAGGAAACTAGATCAGAAGGGTGGAAGAGAAACAGCCTAGGGTGAGATGAGAACAGTACCTGTTCAAACGGGGAGTGGAGAGAACAGCCCAGCCTGAGATGAGGAACAGAATACACCCTGCCGACTCGTCCCACCCACACCCGGCCTAGCCCACCCTCCTGACCCACCCTGTCCAACCCTCCCCACCCCCAACCGCCCACACACGCACCTGGAACGGCATGTCCGCCATGGTCTTGGCCAGGTAGTACGACTTGAGGCTGTACCAATAGTTGAGGTGCTCGCGCATGAACACGGACATCTCCATGGGAACTGAAACAGAACCGCATGACGTCAGACGCGATCGGAATCTTCACGTCACGTCACGTCGAGGCTGCCTTGATCCGGCGCAACAAGTTTCGAAAGCGTTCAATTTGGCAAACCAGTTGGGTGCAGTTTGCTGAGAAGACATCAACAACATCACAGATGATCAGTTCTGAGATGTCACAGAATGAGTACTGATGGGTCAAGGGAAGTACTCAGAGGTCCGCGGGAGTACTCACAGGTCATGACGGTCGGCATGAGCGCGGTGAACATGAGGAACAGCATGCAGAAGAAGAGGCAGCCGGCGTTGTTGAACGCCTTGCTCGACTCGTTGCCGATGCCCAGGTAGAGCAGCCCGATCATGATGCCGACGCTGAGGTGCGAGATGAGCCGCAGCCGTGTCAGGGTCTGTAACCAGGGCAACCGTGAGAAACAGCGGCGATAGAGCCTCGTGTTGAGGCCAGGAGCAAAGCCGTATGCAACAGAGAGAGAATCAGTTCGAAGACAGCCGCACACAACTCCCTTCCTGTCATACGCACACACGCACCTCTCTCTCTCTCTCTCTCTCTCTCTCTCTCTCACTCTCGCTCGCTCTCTCTCTCTCTCTCTCTCTCACACACACACATACGACGAGTGTGCAACCACCTGTCCGCACCTGCACCTTCCTCGCAAGCATAGCTCTTTCACACGCACACACCTCCCCACAAACGACTCCCTCACACTTTCACACACACATACACCCCACTTTCACACACGCACCGTATCTCGGATGATGGAGATGAAGGTTCTGTAGAACAAAACCCGGAACTGGGTGAAGCAGCTGGTGGCGAACGTGTGTTGCTCCCCTTCAGACTCCTGCAACAGAGATAGGAGGGTCAGCCATGCACGCACACACAGACACGCACGCACACATCCAGGATTGAGCTCTGAGATCCCAAGCTCAAGAAGGAAGGCATCGTTTTATCTTTGCAGCAAAACATGGGTGGGACAGGGAACTCGCGATCTCGATCCTTTGGTTGCGAGGTTGTGTGCAAAGGATGCAAAAGAGCCTCAGCTGAAAATGCGTTTCCATAGTTACCTCGTCGCTGGACGACTCTTCTTCGTCTGGTGTCGGCGCCCGGATGGACCCGGACTGAAAACACAAAGTCTCCATGTCAACCGACGTAACCTCAACGTCACTGAGCATCGCAAGCGTGATGTTTCAACATCACGTAGTGCAACGTCTGTGTGGGTGTGCGTGTGTGTGATGTATGCGTGCAGCGCCTACTCACGTCCTCCTTGCTGAGCGTCGTCCCCGACGCGCTCTTGGAGCGCAGCGTCTTGAGCGCCACCACCATCCCGACGCCGCCGCCGCCCGCTGCGCCGTTCGCGACGCCGTTGGACGCCGCCGGCGGCGTCACTGACGTCACGAGGGCTGACTCCTCATCGCTGACGCTGTCGTCCAGGATTGCCGTCTCCTGAGAAACCGGAAGTGAAGCCGTGTGAACCGGAACTCAAGGTCATGTGTGCACATGTGTGTGTGGTGCACGCACACCAACCAAAGGTGTTTGCGTGTTGCACGCATACCTTGATCTCGGGTTCGTCGACGGAGGTGACGTCGAAGTTCTTGTCGATGTTGACGAACTTGTGAACGCTGGCGCTTTGGAAGACGTCGCACTTTCCGTTGCGCGCCGCGACGACGAGGCGGGGCACAATGTCCCCGTACTCCCCACACGCCACCTCCATCACTGTAACAGAGGTGTACGTGCGTGTGAGAGGATGTGTGCGTGCGTATGTGTGTCAGAAGAAACGATATCGCCGCACTTGCAGCAGAGACAGGAGAAAGAGAGAAGGGAGAGAGACAGAGGGAGAGAGAGATAGACAGGTGTGTGTGTGTGATTGTGTGTGCGCGTGTGTGCTTGTAGGGACTCACCGTAGTCTGCAGGGTTGTGGTAGGGCGGGCAGTGGTGGCCCTGCGACGCCAGATAGGGCACGAGTCCCGGAACCTTCCCCTTGTAGATGCACTGGCCCTCGGCCAACATGTACAACTGCGGGAGAAATGAAACAGAGCAATCAAATTTCACGTTCACAAACTGAATCTTGCTTGAGGTCGTTGCTTTCTTGTCGTCAGTTCTCAGAACATTTCGCACGAGTCACGAAGTGACTTTTCACGCGAGACCCATCAACTCACGACGCTTACCACCAGCCACGTAAATTTGCCAGCTTTGGCCACGTTTCACGAAGAACACTCCGTGCTATAGTCACGTGATTGGTGAACAACCGAACGCGCTACTCACGTGGTCGAACATCTCGAAGAGCTTGGCGCTCGGCTGGTGGATGGTGCAGATGATGGTTCGGCCGCCCTGCGCCAGAGACTTGAGCAGCGACAGGCACTGGTAGCACGACGCGCTGTCCAGCCCGCTGCAAGAGTGACGCGTGGTCAGACACGTGTTGAGGGGCGATAATGAGGGCACGTGGCGTGGCGTGCTGTGACACCTGTGTGTTGACGACACACACCTCACGCACACCTCACACACACGCACAGATCTGGTGGGTTCGTCAATGCACACAACAGGTGCTTTGTTGACCAATCAGAGCTGCCGTATGACACACCGCACACATACCTCACACACCCACGCACTCACCTGGTGGGCTCATCGAAGAACATGACGGGCGGGTTGTTGACCAGTTCGAGCGCGATGGAGAGTCTCTTGCGCTGGCCTCCGCTCAGGTTCTCCGTGTGCGTGCTGCTGCACTCGAGGAGGCCCAGGGTCGCCAGAATCTCCTCAACCTGTGGAGAGGCAGGATTTGGTGTGTGTGTGTGTGTGTGTGTGTGTGTGTGTGTGTGTGTGTATGTGTATGTGTGTGTTGCATTCGAGTTGGCCCAGCATCACCGTGTAAGTGTTGTGTGTATATTGCTGCTGCAGATTTTTCTTCATTCCCTGGGTTCTGGACCAAGCAGTGGTCTCTGCCTCCCTGGAATCCCCACCCTCCCATTGGTCCCGAGTTCAGCTCCATCCTTGAAAGGGCACCTTCCCTTCCCTCATCCTAGCCCTCTCCACCCTTACCCCGCCCCTCCACTCCCACCCTTCTTCCCCTCTCCACCCAACCCCTATCCTCTTCACCCCGTCCCCTGCTCACCACTTTGTCCTTCTCTGCGCGGGGCATCTTCTCGGCGAGCTTCAGGTTCGCTGAGCACATCATGGCCTCGAGCACCGTCAGGTGCGGCAGCAGGTGATCGTCCTGCATGATGTAGCACGACATCTTGCGGAACTTGCGCAGGTTCCGCGGCTTGTTGTTCACCACAATATCGCCCGACACAGACTTGGTCCTGCAACAAAACATAACCCAGTCAACGCCATGTCGCCCAAATGTGTTGTCGCCCAGTCAAAACTGGCGCCAACGTCGGTCGTGATGGAGCAGGTTGTGAAATGCACAACTCTGTGGTGGGTCAGGGTCAAGCTCGCTGTCAAGTTCACGTGTTGCGGACGAACAGGGAGTTTGTGCCACCAAATTCCCCTCCAAAGCGCCACCGTCGCCACCCGGTCCTGTTGGAGTTCAGGCGTGCGTTCAGCACGGCGTCAGAAAAAGCAAGTTGCGAAACGAAACGAGCAAAACCAAAGCATTAGAATTGTCAGGTTCCCCCCACCGAGACCCCCGACCACCCTCCCAGCCTCGCCCCTGGATCTGCCGACCTGTATCCGGTGAGGATGTTCATGAGGCTCGACTTGCCGGCACCAGAGGGCCCCATGATGGCCGTCAGCTGACCCGACCGGAACTTGCCCGAGATGCATTTCAGGATCGTCTTGTAGCCTGCAACGAGAACACGTCATATGAGTCACGTGGTGCGAGACTTCGGCTGGGAATACGTGTGGGTGCGTGGTGTGTGAAAGAGTGTGCGTGTGTGTGCGTGTGTGTGCTGTGAGCGTGTGTGATGGAGAGGGCGACCGAAGAATGTCTGTGTTGCGTTGAGTGCCATCACATGGTATGTGTGCGGAGACAAGGATGTGTGTCTCGTGTTCTTCATTCATACCACCTGTGTGTGTGTGTGTGTGTGTGTGTGTGTGTGTGTGTGTGCGTGTGTGTGAGTGTGTGTGTGATGGAGAGAGCGACCGAAGAATTTCTGTGTTGCGTAGAGTGCTATCACATGGTATGTGTGCGGACAAGGTGTGTGTCTGGTGTTCTTCATGTTCACACCACCTGTGTGTGTGTGTGTGTGTGAGTGTGTGTGTGTGTGAGTGTGGCTTGTTGCGAGGTGCACAGGTGTGCAGAGTCTGTGTGTGTGCTCGACCCTGCTGGTTGCAGATGTCTTGGCGCATGACCCCTCGCGTTGTGCAAAACGAACAGGAACAACGAACAGCGAACAAATCGAACGCCACCGGAAGCGGAACTCACGCGTCACGGCGTTCGGCTCAATGCGTCACGTGTGACGTCGCTGTGCGAGAAACAGCGACGTGAAACACGTGTTGAGAAACAGCGTGCGGCTTTCGTGTTACTGCTGCGAGCGTGTTCTACGTACACCAGTGTGTGACTGGTGTGTGTGTGTGTGTGTGTGTGTGTGTGTGTGTGTGTGTGTGTTCGTGAGTGTGTGTGGAGTGTACCGGAGCTGTGACGTGTTGCCCCAGTTCTGCGAGATCCAATCTCGCTGCACAATGGAAACGATTCACACCGAGCAGTAGCGCCGTCCTCTCTCTCTCTCTCTCTCTCTCTCTCTCTCTCTCTCTCTCTCTCTCTCTCTCTCTCTCTCTGACTTTCACCCCAGTGACGCAAGGACCCATCAGAATGCCACACGTGACGCCCGTGGCGTGAACTGGCCATCTCACCCCACAGCTGTACCAGTCTACCCCACTTCCCATTGATATGCTCCAGGCCGCCATCAGGCCTCTTTCACGCCGAATGCGTCGTGCGTCGAGTCCAAGCCACGAGGGCCGAGGGCCTTGACGCCACCGTCGTACGTGGTTCGTCCACGAATTTCCCGGTTTTCTCACTTTTCACAAGCTTGATTGCTAGATTCACCACACCAACTGGTGAGGTCAGATTCACCACACCAACTGGTGGATTCACCACACCAACTGGTGAGGTCAGATTCACCACACCAACTGGTGGATTCACCAC
>JAAUXT010113824.1_pt1 | contig 12391 bp, 9 predicted proteins | sample 7278171 | NCBI WGS metagenome assembly JAAUXT01 (sample SAMN14350112, study PRJNA611818) | marine sediment metagenome | isolation source: surface marine sediment (1.8m) | place: French Polynesia: Moorea | collected 2018-08
CATCTCTGAGTGGGGTGCCGCTAAATGACCACAACTAATTAATGAGCGGTGCTGCTCTCATTACAAGTGCCGCTGAGCTCCTATCGGAGCTATGGGCGCCGCTAGTGTTAACAACATATTTGTTTGCCATTTCTTGTTGTCCCCCCAACCTGTAACTGTCGAAGAAAGTAGTTTGTGGCCACGTGTTTGTGGGTGTACGCCCAAGGGAAAGCGAATCAGACACTTTGATAGGCCAATAAGAAACGGAAAAGAAGGGATACTCACTTCGTTTGCCTCTGGACGCTGCGGAAGGTTTAATCCAAGTGAAGTAAAGAGCGAAGAATGGAAGCACCGCGCAACTCCAATTCAGCAACATTTTTGTGTTTCTTTCGCGTGTGAAGACAAATCACAGGAATCTGTTTGGTATTAAACTCCGGTTTTGTCTTTCTTCACAATTCATTCCAACAGTTGTGACGCAAAATATCCCAATTCAGTAGGAGGAAGCGCTTTCAGCGGAGGCTTTCCAACAGACCTTCGGCCCTCATCCTTCAATCGCTGAAAGATATGCATTTGTTACACCACTCCCGTCAATAGTGCGACGATTGACTTCGCCTGCAACCGGTTCAAACAGCTTTGTTGTTCCTTCTGCAAGAGCGTGGAGTTGGCTTCACGTGGTCCAGTGCAGCGTTATACGAGTACGTACCACACCACGAGGCTTGCAAGATCCGCTCTGACGTCTATTCCACAACTCCTATGAAAATGAGCTTTTCCCATCAACCGTGCAACTTCTTATTCTGGTCCGATGACAACGATCTCGCAGTGACACAGCGCAGGCAGACATGCAGAAAGGCGTTATTCTGCCTCAGGTATCGCGTCCAAAACAGTGGAATGAAACCTCAATCGTTCCGTTAACACCATCTATACTTCTCGCCACACATGTAATCATTCTCAACTCAAATTTACAACAGAGGTTACAGCAGTGACAGTTTTATGTTTTGACATTTTCGTGATCAACGTTCCCAGAATAAAATTTCAACAGAGAGCGACAGAAAGAAGGGTACAATAAAAGCAACCTTATCAAATCTATTGATAAAGCGCAAATTGAATGAAAACATGTTTCAAGTCGTTTCTTTTTCGCAACTTCTGCATGCGCTCGAGACAGAACATCGTGTCCGAGTGGCGCGCACAACCAAGTTCTCACAGGAACATTCCCACAAAGAAACCCTGGCTTTCAAAAGACTCCAATTGGAAGATGTGCTCGCGGCGTTTCCAGGATTTGGGTACACACAAAAGGGGAGTCTTGATTTTGATGGTCTGATCCCAGAGACGGAGTTGTCCAACTTCGCTCCAATTGAAAGGGAAACGTAGATTGTGCAAAGAACAGAGCTCGTATTATTCTCCAGTGCGTGCACGCACACTGCAGAGGGCACAGGCTCCAACACTACCAGATCCGCCGTGCTTTCTCTGCAAGATTCACCAAATTGAACCACGAAAACGCCAAAAATCACTCCTGCCTGGTCGAAACTGAAACAGTTCAGAAGAATGAAGCTTCAACCCTCTTCGCACATATTTGCCAAAATCCAACACGCACTCTGAATGACACTGAAGGAAAAACAGCGACACATTCCCAAACAGGGTGAGCGCCAACCCTCGGAGTCATTTCTCTGGTGGAACCGCCGTCTTCGCCCTGAGTGGAGGTTCGGATTCGTTGCCAACACCATACCGACCGACGAACGCCGCACAGCGCGTGGGCGTACCATGCAATGTGATTCTTTTGTGACGATGCGTTCCTGTAAGGATTCTTGTTCTCTTCCAAATGAGGAAATTAGCCAGAAAGTTCTTCCATGCATGACTCAAACGCTGTTTCATCTGCCTTCGTGGTCATTCCGACTTGGTTTTGTCATCCGACAAACAGACTGATGATTGATTGACTGATTGATCGCAGATTTGAGCAGAAAACACAAAGAAGTGTTCTTTCTGCATCATTCAAAGTCAAGGAAAGTATCACTCATTGATTCCAATCATGTTTCCGTAAAAACCGTCCAAAAGTTTATTTACAATTTTGACGATGCTGATTGTGTTTTTGCACACAGAAATTCTTGTGTCTGTTTCAGGCATTGCCAGGAGCCAAGGAGGCTGTAGACATGCATTGCGAACAATGATGATCCGTTTTGTGCATTTCGGGTCACGATCACCCTTGTTTCGCGCGAAGATTTGAAACTATGAAGCAGCAACTCTTCAATCTGAGCTGCTTTGGGAAAATGTGGCGCAGATTTGTGTTTCTACATGCATGTAGAACTGAGTGTTTCAAGAGGCTGCCACCATCAAGTGCCTTGTAACACGATCATCATCAGCCACTTTGCAAATTTCACCCGCAGAGGCAAAACCGTGCTTGGTTTCACACAGCAAAAATTCAGCTCGCGTTTCAATGTCTTGGAAGACCTTCATTTCCTTTGAACCAAACTGGCACGTTTTCTTCACATCAATTTTTGAGCCAAAATGCACCTTGTTACAGCCAGCTCTGTGCTATTTCTCACCTGAGTACACACTTCGGCATTTCCTGACAGGTGGGAGGCTGCGAAGTGAATCTCTTGCATCAAATTGCTTTAATTGGGTCTGTAATTTGTTGTTATTATCTCCGCAGGAAACCAACCCCACGTCGTGGGTGGGGTCCCTCCGGATGGGCAAACTCCAAAACAACTCAAACCACGCCATTCATGCATCTTGGCAAATTTGTTTGATGATGCTGTCAGCCACGGCTGAAGGACATGATCCCACATGCACATTCTGGGTTCAAGCATGAATTGTGTGTTTCAGATGTGCAACCGACTTTCCTTCGAACAAGCTTCAAAAAATTTACTTCAACAATGATAGGCAATGCAAAATAAGCAAAACAAAACAACTTTCTGTTCAAAACCTCCTGTTTCCCATACAGACAATCCGACAAACGCACAACCACAGGTTGTGGCAGGATTATCTCCACATGCAGGTTTCACAAGTCTTTTCCTGGAAATGCAACAAATATATATAATATGTTCACATGTTCACACAGAGAAAAAGTCAACATCGGTACTGCTTCCTTCCACTTGACACTTGACTTGGCTTTGCCTCAGATTTCCCCTCTTTCCACACCAATCACACAGTTTTGGTTGTGAGTGCCTTTTGGGTAACCCATGCATGCAGAGCGGCCAAGATAGGCAGAGGTGGGGCATATGGCCTGCTGACTGAGAGGTGAAACCTTGCTTGAGACAAGTCACCCTGGAAGTCAAAGCTGACCTTGCCCTCTGCTTGCTCCAGCAGTCTTTGGAGAAGTCAGGGATTTGTCCTGAGGCAGAACATGGTGCCCCAGAGGGTCTATAGCATGAAGAAGCACCCAGATCTCCTGCCATGGTGACAAAGGCCAAGACTGCTGACCGTATCAAGAACTACCTTGCGACTGACACACAAAGCGCAACTTCCAGGGGATATGACCTGCTGGGTAGATCCCTCCCAAGGACCTACCTGTTGGGCCCCAGGGTGGGACCTGGGACCCAGGACGAGGTAGTTCTTGGGAGGTTCGGACCGACCTGGCAGGTCCTCCTCCGAATCTCAGGACCCATCTTACTCAAAATACACACAACAATTACCACCACAGTGACTGCCTCAAGCTCGCTTCGCACTTGAAAATGGACAAAACGCAAAAACTTCTTCCCTGCGCTTTCCATTCATCTCACAACTTTTTTCACAGAAGAATTGTATCATTCAGCCATCTGATCGTGATGTTTTGCACAACATCACCCGCCCCAGCTGACGGACACTTCTTCTGATTGCACTTGCGAGAAAAACTTGCGAGCTTTTTGGCAACAGGAAACCAGAGGTCCGGAATTCACAGCCTCGCGAAACATCTCGATGGGTGTTTTTATTGCCACTGTAATATGAGTGAACACGGCTGAAATGTCACGTTTGGTTCTTATCCTCACGGCGATCACCATTCGGGGCGGACGTTTATTCCGGTGCTCCGTAACAAGAAACTGATACAGACTCCCCCGGGCGCTTCTCCAGCCCCGCCCACCTCCGCCAGCGCACGCACCGCGCGATAGAAACTGCAGGGAAAAGCCAAGCGGTTTGTCGGAAATTTTCCTCACAAATATGCAAGTATGTGTGCGTGTGAGTACTTCAGGCATGCGTGCATCGTTCAGTGAATGAAAAAAGCGAAAAGTCCAAATCAAATTGTAGCGACTCGCAATCAAAATTTTCGTTTGATCCTCATTTTGTCGTCATGAGTTGTGGAATTGACCCTCCGCCCCTGTGGAAACACCACACAAAAGCATTATCAGCATCTTGCTCTTTATCTTCAATTATTTTGTGTTTTCAGGACGAAGACGAAACCAGGTAAACTGCTCGATGACTGAACGAGACGCCCCTGGCCTGAGAAATCTACCAAAATCAACTTGCCATCTTCTCTCTCACTTTGGAGTCGTGACTCTCAAATGATTGATCCCTTGGAAATTTTGGTGGAACAGAAAAGCCGATAAATTCTTGCTGCAGGTCAACGCAAGTTTTGGAAACTTGGCCATTTCCGATGAAACGTGATCTTCCAACGCACAGTCCTTTCCTTCTCTTGCCACCGTTGCAATCACAGGCATTTCTGACGCAATAAACTCGACAACCAAACCATTTCTTGCAAAATTTACCAAGCATCTGCCTCCAAGCAAACGTTTTGTTTGACGCACTCAGACGTTCGGCATGGACTTACTTCTTTTGGTTCTGGAAGACTTCGTAGCTTTGTTCAGAATCAGAATGGGCATGAAGCAGACGACCACGAGACACCGCGACCATTTCATCTCGCAAAGAAAATTGCCTGGGATCCGCCGCATCAGCAAAGCCTTGGCCTCGGACGATTCCAACACGTCATTTTCGCAGCCACCGCGACAAGAGCCCATCGAGTTTGCCGAGTGTTACAGCAAATCCCGCAGCACTCTGCACCGCGGATCGCCTTTTGTGATTTAAGTCTGTGTGCACAAAGATTCCCATTTGCTTCCCTGACTTTTATCAATACCACGACAATTGACTTCGGCTGTTTTCACATCGCCCTGGTAGTTTCTGTTGCAAGTCGAGACTTCGTAACCACTGATTCACGGGGTATTTGTCGCAGTTTAGTGTTTGATATAGTGTTTCGCTGGTTTCCTTCTGAATTTGCGTTTTTTCAACGAGCGAACTATTTCCCCTTTTCTTCTGGCCTGAACTCTGCAGCGGCAGACACACGTGAAACCCAGTGCTGGCCGATCCTTCCCAACAACCAATTTCCGCAAATACCAAAGCATCGCAGCGTTTCGCAGTTGTAACGCCACATTCGTCTCGTGGCATACCACATTCAGCCGAAACTTCGGACAGGCACGATTCAGTCGTTCATCCGCAAGCTTCTCTCAAAATATTTTGCTGATTGTTCACAGCTCCACACAACTCGCAAACTCCAGTTCTGATCAATCAACGTTCGACGTTCACACAGAACAAACAAGGGACATGGTCATGAAACATTATTTTATTGAAGGCCTGTTGGACATTTCTAACAAGGCCAGTCTTCATTCAATTCGGATAGTTGCAGCGAAAGAAAATCGACAAAAGTGTTCCCCAGATGGCGCCGCGCACTGAACACTCACAGGTCCCCGGGCGCTCCCCAATGTGACACCTGCAAAACAAATCACATTTCGTGCAACATTCTGCCCAATCATTCATTCTTTCGTCATTTTCACAGACACGCTGGATTTCCGGTTGCAATTCCGCAGACCTCCCAACTGGTTCTCGCAGGTCCAAAAGAACCGCCAAACGACGGTACCGTCAGCAGCTTCTGAAAATTCGCACACGTCTGTTTCGCGGTGATCGCTCGAACAGAAGCCCAGACACACTGACCGACCAGGTTGAAAATTATTCCTGTCTGGTCTGGGTTCAGTCTGAACGGTCAAAATGACCCGCGACAGCGCGACGCGACACCATTTCCCGGCGCGAATCTCCTCAGATTCGGCTGATTCAATTAGTAGTAGACACAGCCGTGCAGTTACAGGGCAAACAAAAGCTTGGTTCACACAGTTGGGGTATCCAGTAGAAAGGTCGATTCAGGGTGGGGAACTTCTCTGATCTGGCAAGAGCAGCACCAACCGTCGCAGTGTGACAGGACGAAATCGGACCTCCAACGTGCTTTGCAGAACGACACCAGTACGCACTGATTCGTTGCTTCACCAAAGATGATCGTCGAAGAATACAAGAACACTTAACAGTGTGCACACGCGCCGGTGCGGCCCTCACCGGTAGGTTTAACGACTCCCCGAGCAGAAATGTAACCTGCTGCACGTATCGCAACAGCAAATCACAGCAAACATAATCACAGCAAACATCAGGTCTATTTCCCGGGATTGGGTGTACTGAGGCACTTCTGACGTGAACTTTTTTGGCGAAATTTTGAACATTTTAATTTCCAGGGGCTGGGGACGAGACGAGATCTGCAGTGATCTCCAGTCACTCTGAATTATGCCATGATTTTTCTTGGGTAAATTCAAACATTTTCATTTCCAGGCGGTCTGGCCTCTGAAACTTTGCACCCAGGGGAATTCTTTTAAATTTTGAGGAGAGGGGCCTTTTCAGAAAAGCGACGTGTCTTTTTTCTACACGCGTCGACCAAGCTTCACAGTCGACACGAGTCAAAGCCTCCCACGCAACACTCCACGTAATGAGAGGTGGGGGAGACAGGAAACGAATTATCCTGTTCTGTCTGGGAGGAAGCATCACCGAAGCTTGCGTCGTGTCGACACAGAAAACCCAAATTTAGATCACATTCTCCCCCCGAACCAATTTCTCTCGTCGCCAGTCGTGATCCGACCCGATCACCTGGTTTCTCTGCAGAAATGTACGTGGGGAGCGACGCCGTTGTGAAGGATCAACTCCCTGAGCGACGCTCCTCTCCGCGCACCGTGCGGCGCAGACCCATTACGTGCACCACAATTTCCTTCTATTTCAGCACATCTACACCGACGTCTTGAGAAGCTGTTTCTGATCCTTTTGGGTCATTTGCGTCAGGGGCCTGCATTTTCATCTCACAGCCAGCCTTCATCAAGGACATCCACAGTTAGAAGGAGAAGGTGTGCGTGGGAGGAAATCTCTACTTAACTTGATCTCTCCATAGCTCACTCCAATTCACTTAACAGCTAATGTAACTACATCATATCTGTCACTACCGTGTCTTTTATGTCGGGTACAGCACCCCACGGACTGTCCTACAACAAAGTCAAAATACGTTGGCACTCGGGTACACGTGAACACCCTCCTTGGCACGTGGCGTTGTCGACATGTTTGTTCCTGTTTCTTCCGGTGAAGCACATTTTCCAGCGCCTTACACTCACACGATCACAAGAAACATTTCCCCAAAACGTCACAGTTTTGTTGTAACGGGTAACTTGCTGCACAAAACAGAACACACCCAACAATGGACAAAAGCTGATCGAGCAAATGCGTCTCGTTTCCGACGAACACGGCTCAAACGTTTCACGCGATGATTTGAAGCTAATCAGGCGCACTGGAATCACACACACACACACACACACACACACACACACACACACACACACACACACACACACACACACGTGACCATTCACTCCCAGAGTGGCAAGGGGAAAGAGGTCAAAACTTACGTCTTTACTCATGGCGCCCAGTTTCTTCTCGATATTCATGACCAACATCTGAGACCTGAACGCCAGGCCCTTCGTCTTCTCGATCACTTGTTGATACGGCGACACCGCCTGTGTTCCCATGACGACGTGTCCCTACAAGCGAGAGGTACTCGTTAGTATGAGCTTGGTTCGCTTTCCGTATCCACCCGTGTATAAGACGCACCTTTTGGCCCCAAAATTGAGCAGCAAAAGTAGGGGTGCGTCCTATACATGGGCATGAGTTTTCTTTGTTTTTTTAGTCTCGTAAGGCGCGACTAGTATTGTCAGTATGTATCTGTCTGTGACGTGTGACCCAGAGGGACCCCCCCCCCCTGTGAGCAGTTATGCCATGCCAGGTTTAGGGCTGGAGCGCATTATGCATTCTGATTAGCCAAAAGGCTTTAATAGGGCCTAGAATCAGTATAAGTATCATTTATGTACTGACAGCCAAGGAGGTAACATCTCATTTGGGCTCTTGAGTAGCCATTTTGGTTTTCTTATATAGGGGCAGCCATTATACCTACATAGGGGTTGCTATTTTGTTTTGCAGCTCTACTACAGATCTCAAATTATACGGATATAGGGCTACCATTTTGTTTTACAGCTTTTGGCTCTGCTATGGATTTCTTCATCTACAGCCTGAGCGACATGTGACCTCCTAGTCATCTCATTTTAAACGTCTGAATACCCCAAAAGAGAGTTGTTTTTGGGGCACGTCTTGTACAAGGGTGCGACAAGTTTATACATGGGTGGATACGGTAGCTTTCGATGACAAATCTATTTCAGACTTCACTTCGCCTCATCCAGTGCTCATTTTTTCACAGCATTCTTCGTGCGGTTCGAAACGCCGCAGGACGTCACGTCACAAGCGGAGCTGAGTCACTTCGCTATTTGGGGATTGCTGCCGCAGCAGTTCTATTTTTGCAAAACGTGGAGTTGATCGCAAAGCAAATGTCGCCCTGGTCTCACGTGACACCAAGACGCGAGATTCACATTCACTTCACACGCACCAGTTTTGAATCTATTTTTGCGTCGAGCCGCGCGTTTCGTATCAGGTTGACGATCCAGCGCTCAGCGTCCTCCGGCGTCATGTTCAGTTTGTCCGCCAGCATACTGGAAACACAACACCTCTCTGTACAAACATCTGCATTTCACACAATACTCGTTGTGCAATCGGAGCTGATGATGACGTCAGCAATCCGAACCTGATGGTGACGTCAGCGAGCCTCACCTGATGCTGATGCACTGGTGGATTCTGCAGAAGGTTTCGAAGATGAAGAGACGCGCGTTCTCGATGAAGTCGTCCAGACACGCCACCAGGAAGAAATCGTTCACCAACACCTGCAATCAATTTGCAGTTGTGTCCACACGATCAAATCTGGGACTGAATCTGTGGAATCCCACGTGCAGACCTGAACGTCAGTGAAGGACTCATCTGAGCCAATGACAATGGAGAAGATGAACCTGATCCCGAACAAGTGTATCACGTCTCTCACCGTTTCGCACTCCCGCAGCTTTTGCTGGGCTCCATCAAAGTCGAAGTTCACGTACAGGCATTCCAAGAACTCTGTGATGGGGTCTCTGTATGTGTACGATTCCTGGAAAATAAAGAACACGGTCAGAGAAACAACACCAAGCTAGAATGCAAAATTTCCCGCTGCATTGCCAGTTCACAACACAGGCTCGCTACGCGACATGCCTGTGATGACTTGCCAAATCCACCTTTCAACCAAGCCGCAACACGAATGCAGCCCCACCTGCTGGATGACTTTGACGAGATCCTTGAGCACGGTGCGTCTGCGCTTATTGGTGATGACGGCTGTCGTCAGGTAGCGCAGGATGTGCGGACACATGGTCTGGATCGCATTCAGATACCTGCGGCACGGACAATAGGTGTGAGACACGCGAGTACACGACAGTCACGGGGTGGCCACACAGGCAAAATTGACGCGCGTCAATTCGGTGTTATAGCGCGTGGTTTTAACCCGATGTTGCTCGAGGCTGGCATTGACTTTACCCAGGAAAAACATCTCATGAGACATTTTTTGATGCGTGAAAACCATGTGTTTACTACGCGTCAAACATCAAAGCAAACGCGCCAGTGTGGCCGCCCCTTCAACAGGGACGGCAAAACTGATCGACAGCAGAAGGACAGTTTACTCACTGTGGTTGATACAGGAACATGTCGATGACCAAATCTCGGCCTTTCGGGTGGTTGAAATACACGAATAAACTCCAGTGGATCAACCAGGTTCTTTGCTGCAAAGCTTGCAAAGGAGAGAATGCCTGCAAAAACAAGGTTGGTAATTCTAAACGTGTTCACAAAAGACTGTCAAAAAGATAAACCACAGCTGAACACGCGCACAAAATCGACCAACTTACGCCAGCGTCAATGACGTCCTTGAGTCTGTTCAGATCATCGAGCGCCGTGTCCCAGTCCTGCATCAGGATCTCTGACGCGAGTTTCCCCCACAAAGCAGCCAGCGCGTTCTTGTCGTTGGGAGGAACCTGAAAATTCCCCAGGATCACCTGACAATGTTCACTCCACCAAGTGCAAGAAAACAACGGTTGATGCCAGGAACACCACGCGGAATTGTTTGGGCTTTGTTTGTCGGTGACGTACCAGAACTCGCACGAAGTAGAGGTATTCAGCGGCACCTGAGTAGTTTCCACATTCGTACTGGAACTTGGCGTATCTGTACAACGTGTCGATCATTTCCGGTCGAAACTGCAACAGAATGACAGAAAAGTCCCGATTTCGTTGCAATCAAACGAACTCGACAAACTAAGCAAGTGTTGCGCTTGAAATAACCACAATCGATCAGCACACCTCGTAGTTTTTGTTCAGAAACTCGTAGAGCTGTCTGCCGTCTCTGAAATTTAAACAGAATCACTTGATATCCGAAGACACCAGGAGCCCAAAGCGCACTTCTGATGAAATATGGCGACATTCGGAGTTTTCTTCAGCACCCTACCTGGAAGTTTGGATCATCCGCACCACTTCAGGGTCTTCAAAAATTTTGACAATGGTTTCGGTCTCCACTTGAAGTCTCTTCAGTTCCTCCACGACATCTCTTCTTTTGTCTCTCAGAGCTGCAACACATTTCTCGTCAGTAGTTTCGATTTTAACTGAACGAACAAGAGCCATGAACAAACTTGTTTTTTGCGAGATTTCCTTTGAGAAAGCCTGACACGATTCCGCTGCCACCATCCACTTGGCACGTCAGACATCTGTTGACATTTCTCGGCGAAAAAAAGAAACGATCCCAACCAACAACTGTTTCTGAAGCTTCGATGATGGAGCGCCTGTTATAAGTTTCAAGACAATGCGTGAAACGATACGAACTCTGTGGTACATCCTGATCGGGGTACAGATGTTTGTGAACGTCCATAGCGAAGTCCACCATGTTTGTGTTGCTGAGCAGATCCAGCTTCCCTTTGAGCATCTCCTTCTCGTCGTAAATCTGCCGCGGACAACGAAGCCAGTTAAACTGGGGCAGAGAAGTATCAAGAAACGGCAACTTGGGCCACACCCGCACGTTTCGAGTTTTTGGAAATGAATTTATGGAAATTTGAATGGTGAACAACAACACTTTTGCAATGCTGCGACTGTCGGCAAAGCAAGCAACAAGATGTCACCATTCGACAGCCAAACGTCTGACTGCACAATTCACGGTCAAATTTTTCTGGGGAAGGGGGGGGGGATGAGACGTTGACAAATGTTACCGGTTGGAGTCCAGCCAAAAAACAAAGATACCAGAGATACCAAACACGGGGGGATCAAACACAGCCAGCACTGCTGGCAGGATGCGCCATTCATCCACATTCACAATTGTGCCATTGTCTGGGCACGACCACAACAACCGAAATTGGTCTGCAGGGTATCATCATTTGCTGAAACCGTGCACTCGTACACCCGAACGTGGTGAGCGGTGACGTGTAAAGGTTCACGTTTGAATTGATATGCCTCGTACTTGTCAAATTGACAAAACTACCGGTCGCTGCCGACACAGGCTCACTCCTGGACCAGGCAATCAACATTGTCGAACTAGATTTCAGCTACAGACATAGCTCTCACTGTTCACTTGGCAACTCTGGCCTGGCGCACCTTTTGCTTTGGGCGAGGGGTACGTGGAGCATTGAAAACATTGATGTGCTTGTACGTTTGGAACTTGTGTCCGAAAGAAATATTTCAGGGGTGGGGGGCTCTGAAGACAATGATGCCAAACGAATGTAGACCACGCGCATGTGTCTGTTCACTGATTGGAAGGATAATGTCAAGTGTGATGTGGAGTGACTTACCCCTTTATTGGCCGGTCGCCACCGACCAGACGAGGCAGTCGAAGGCTCGGTGCGAAGTGGGCCCCAAATTAAAATATGCCCTCACAGCCTGGATCACCCTGGGGTGTGTTTGTGGCAACCTTTGGAGGGATGCCTCGTACGCAAGGCGATGAGCGATGTTTTGCCTCAGAAAGGCAATGATCTCACGTTCTTCCTGGCCAAGGTTCTGAGGATACGTCCCTCCGGTAGCCATGACAGTCAAAGAGAGCGCAAAACCACAAGGGGTCATGTGATCAGCCCCTGGGGGGAGGGATGCTGGGTAATTTCCAGCAAAATAGCAGAATTTTGATATTAAGCATCTATTCCCTGTCTAATGTATGTAATAATTTAATATAACAATATTTAGAATATAATTAATTGGCTGAGGCCAGCCCCCCCTGGTGGGGGAG
>JAAUXT010004678.1_pt1 | contig 12389 bp, 5 predicted proteins | sample 7278171 | NCBI WGS metagenome assembly JAAUXT01 (sample SAMN14350112, study PRJNA611818) | marine sediment metagenome | isolation source: surface marine sediment (1.8m) | place: French Polynesia: Moorea | collected 2018-08
CCTGCCCCCACTTCCCCCGCCGCTCTCCCCACCGGTTTGCAACTCCCCGGGTGGGGGAAGTCAGGGGTGGGGTCAGCCTGGGTAGGGGTCAGCCAGTGGAGGTGTCAGTCAGGGTTGGGTAAGTCAGGGGTGGGTCAGTCCAGGGTGGGGTCAGTCAGGGGTGGGGTCAGCCAGTGGAGGGGTCAGCCAGTGGGGGGTCAGTCAGGGGAGGGTCAGTCAGGGGAGATAGTCAGTGACGGGAGATCGGAGGAAGGTCCAGGCTGACATGGGTCAGACAGAGGATGATCTGTAAACGGGCGTGTCAGCCGGACGAGGGGTCAGTTAGATGTGTCTGTTCTCGTCGAACAAAATTCTAAAGCTGTGAACAATCAATAGGCATAAATATCTACAGAATTACGTGGAAATACTCGACTGGAAGTGAAACATCAAACGTGCGATCGCATTATTCGACCGATGTCACGTTTGGATGAATAAATCCCGAGTTCTATATTTTCACAATCCGTGTACTCGTACGTACACAAACAATACACAAAACACAATATTTCTTTCACACAAAAGACCAAAGGGTCGCATATACGGTTTGCAAATTTATGGTCAAAAATAGAACGCAAGTTCTTGTACTTCTGTGACCAAGTCATGCGTCATTTTTAACGCTTCTGTTTGTAAACATTGCTGTAACAATGCTTCACTCGTCTTGTGATAAAATCCACTGTCAAAACGTACATGTAAAAATAGCCAAATTGCGGTCAAACGCAACAACTTCATGTACAACCACTCGACCTGCCAGTGTTTGTGCGGGAAAAATGTTTACACATTTATATGCATATATTTACATTGCAGCAATGACAAGAATTTGGCCCAAGCAGGCCATTTTAATGAACCCCACCCACACTCACACACACATCACACCCCCACACACTCACACTCAAACACACATCACACCCCCACACACTCACACGCACGCACACATCACACACACGTCAAAGTACAAACATTCTGTACAAATTGTTTGCTCAGTCCCATGCAACAAGTTTGCGGCTTTCACACGTGACAAGTTAGTGAACTCCCCACAGGTCCTGGTTCTGCGTGCACCAGAACGCAAGAGTGGTATCGAGCAGACAATGAACGTGAACATCATGAACATAATGAGAAGTTGAGAGATATGAAGATGAGGTGCGTGAAACACGTGTCCGTCATCGCAAGAAGGTGCGAAACGAAACTGCTATCGAAAGAGTTTCCAGAAGCAACTCAGGCATGTTGACCATGGCACACCAAACAAGGGAAAAGGGAATTCTTCTTTCGAATTCAGGCAGCATCCACGTGCAAGTGGTGTGGAAGGCTCGCCGGGTGTGCTTCTCCTGATCAGTCGATGGTGAGGGTGTCCCGGTTGATCGTCACATTGTACTTGGTCTCAATGTCCTTGAGAAGGTCTTCCTCTCTAATCCTGTGCCAGGACTCTGGGATGTCTGCAGGCAAATACTCATGGTGTTCAGCCAGCTGCTTGTTGTAGGTTGCAAAGAACCACTTCCAGTACTTCTCTACATTTGGGTCTGGGTTTCCCTGGATGCTCCAGTTTGGATAGACTTCTCTGTACATTTTGTAGGGTTTCCATCCATGGTTATGTCGGAAAGACCGATCTGAACTGATATTGTAGGTGCAGTCCTCTGTCACCAGCTTGTTTCTGAGGTGCTCTGCTGAATCTTCAGACCAATGGGTGCTGCCAACCCCACTGGGTCTGTGGAACTGGGTCATGTGATCACCACTGGATACTGCACGGTGAATGTCACAAGGTGCTTTGCAAAAGGGGCAGCGTTCTCCACAACCAACAAACTCAGTGAATAAGAACTCATTCATACCCCGTCTCTCCAACTGGTGATTGAAGTCCCATTTGTCAAAGGTACCCAACAACTCCTTTTTCACTGGGCCAATGAGCTGCTCCAGTGCAATTTCAGCAAATTTTCCTTCAACAGAAATGTCCTTGTATGCTTGTGTAGGTGGCAGTTTGAGACCATTGATGTTCCTGAAGAATGTGGTGATGTAGTCAGAACCCTCAGCTGTCTTTTCTGCAGTTTGAGTGAGATTGTCACTCAAAATCCCAATGATTTCCTCAAGTTTTCTCTTTCCAAGTAGTTGCAACACCTGGTTCTCCTTGAAGAAGTCCAAGCTTTCATGTTTGATGATTCTTTTCATGGTTGAATTGAAGTCACCCAAAAATTCTTTGAATTGGTTGAAGTTCTTCTCTCGGTACAAATCTACCAAGACTGATGCATGAAGAGTTTGTGCATTCCTGAATCTTCTGTTGTTTTGGATCAGATGGTCAACAAGATCTTCCTTTCTGCAGGTCTGTTGCACATCATTCAAGTTGTCCAGGACTATCTCTTTGAGGACCTTGTGGCTAAAGTTGACAGCTAGATCTCCCTGGTCCAGCTCCATGAGGAACCTGCGTTCATAGTGTGCTCTTGTCTCATCCAGCATGGCTTGTGGTGAACTTCTTTGTTGGTACTGCTTGTGAAGGCTTGTGAAAGCATGGATTGCCTCTGCCTTGATGTGTTGGATCAATTCCACTCTGTATTTTTGGCTGACCTCCTTCACAGTGAACACATTGTAAATGACTTCTTGGAAGAGCTCATATGCTGCTGCTTTCTTGAACATTTCTCCGTCTTCCTTCCAGGCGAACCTTTTCCGAGCCTTTTCAAGAAGAGAGTTGGTTTCCAGTTGTGTGTTTTCCAAGCTGGATCTTGTAGACTTGAAGGGATTCTTCTTCTGGTGGAAAGTCCACCTCCCAACAGTGTACCGTCTCACGTCTGCACCAGAAACTGGCTTGATGTGTTTTGAGGACACTTGGAAATGTTTTGGAGTCTCCATTGTTATCGGGTGTTTGCCTTCCCTCTTCCTGAATGTGTTCACTTCGTGAGTTGTCTTCATAATGTCAAGAATACACTGGTGAACAGTGCTGGCAATGTTTGGTAGCTCTGTTGTTGAATCCTGGATGGCTTTCTGGACGTGTCTTGTTTCCTCCTGCCAAAGTTCATTGAAATTCTGGAGTTTCTCTTCCAACCCCAGCTTCTTCTTTGTCTTCAAATTTCCAATTGCATCTTTGACCCTCTGCAATATTCGTGCTTCCATATTGCTGTCAAGGTTCCTGATCGTGATCTGTGTCAGTTTCCGTGTTTTGATATTGTTGAAGTCTCTGTTCAAGTCTGCCTCCAGTTCTTTCTCCAGGTGATCTATGTCATCCATGAATGCCTTTGCATTGTCTGAGATCATGTGCTTGTTGTCAATGTCAATTTTGTTAACATGACAGTGGTGTTCCTTGTCAATGCAGTTGTATTCTGTGCACTGAAAGAAATGCACAAAGCTGTCTCTGAGGTGACTTGTCTTGGCTTCAATGTCACCCTTGACTGGTCCTGTCTCCATCTCCACCAGCTTGTTGAGATCTTGCTCTGTGAGGATGTGTTGGTTCCCAACATTGTGTGTCCTTTCATGGATTATTGTCTTGATTTGATTCCTCAATGTCCTCTTTTGGTTGTCCAACACCAGAGTCAGGTTCCTGTATGCATCCACTGCCAGAACATTTCTGAAGCTGAAGATGAAGTTCTCATACTTGATTCCATCCCAAAGATCATTCAGCCATGTGCTGAAGTGAGGTAATGTAGAACTCTTCTTCCCAGAATGTTTCATGTCATGAAGTTGCTTCAAGACCTTTCGCTTGAGGTTCCAAATCTCAGTGGAGTAGTTCTTGTTGGGTTTGGCCATTGGTGGTGTTCCCTCCCACAGACCAGGGACATATGTGTTGTCTGTGTTCTTGTTGTACTGCAGAACATCTGTGAAACACATAGATTGTGTCAGGTCCTCCAACTTGCAATATTCAGCTGCCTTTGCTGTTTGTTCATCTAAGCCCTTGATGAACACATCAATTGCTATCTGGTTCACAGATTCAGCTTCCACTGCACTTATGTTCTGTCTTACAAAGTGACAGGCCTTCTTTTCTCCTGTCAGATTCATCCTCATGAAGGCCAGCACAGCAATAGGCAGCACACCAATCATCTCAACTCCTTCCTGCTTGAAGATGACCAAGGTAAGGTCAGACAATCCAATGACAAAGGTTGCCAGTTCTCTGTCTCGTATGTCAGAGTCAGTCAGTTCTGATGACATGAGGCCTTCAGAATCAATGACTAAGAGGCTCTCACAGCCAAGCATTTTCTTCAGTGAAGAATCCATCTTCACAAGTTGCATGTAAGCACCTCGGGTGCAGCGCCCTGCACTCACAGGAAAGTTGAGACCAAACATTGTGTTGAGCATGGTTGATTTACCACAACTCTGTGTACCAAGAACAGACACCTTGAACACCTTCATTGGTAATCTGTTTTCCAGTGCTTCTAGAACTGCTTTGATCCAAATGTCTGGCACATGTGTGGAGTCCCCATCAATAAGTTCAAGTGCTATTCTCTCTGTTAGAACTGATGCCATAGCTTGAGATAACTTGGACAGCTCAGCCTGCAATGGTTTGTCTTTCACTCTTTTGTTCAGGGCATCCAGATTCTCATACCAAACAGCCATCTCCCTGAAGAAGTGTTCCATCCCAAAAGACTGACTGACTAACTTTCTGCTCAAATCAGCTAGTTTCTTCTGAATAGCCTTCTTGTTGCCTTGTCCATCTGTTCTACTTCGTTCTTTGTTGTACTCTTCACGAATAGGCTGCATGATTTTTGTGGATTTGTCATTGAGTCCCAGGCGCAGGGCCTGCAGGAAGTACTTCCGGTCTTTTGGTTCCAAGGTACACAAGTGAGAAATGAAATCTGTGAATGAACGGGACCTCAGTGCTACAAGCTGCTCAAGCTGCCTCTGTTGCAGAAGCCACTTTTGCTCCTGCATTTTCTCCTCAAACTCTGTTGGTGTTTCTGTGCTTGACATGCGTTTGTGATGACAAAGTTCCTTGTCAATGTCTGCAATGGCCTGGCGAGCTTCAAGATGGGAGCTACAAGGCAGCACTTCTTCTTTGGGTGAGGCACCTCCCCTCTCATGTTCCTTGTACAAATGGTCTATGTTTTGAAGAATGGTGTTTGCATGTCTGCACCCAGTTGCACTCAGTCCCTCATCAGAATTAATATCTGTGTTTGTCACAATATCCTGGAGAAGATCAGCCATTGAGACAAGCTTGGGGTGTGAATTCAGCTTTCTGGTCAAAACATCCTTCAGTTCCTTCAGTGTTCTGCTGAACTTCCTGTCAACAGCAGGGTTTACAATGACAGATCCTTTCAGAGGATGATGGCTTTTTTCCAGTTTGGCACAATCCTGAGACACAAATTGAGCTTTTCCTTCTGGTGGTGGTTGAACTACCAGCACAATCTTGTGCAGGTTGGCTTTGTTTTCTTTCAGGAAGGATGAGAGTTCATCATCTATCTTCTCTGTGAAGATGCAGATGATGGAAGAAAATCTGACAAGCTGAGTCCTCACATGCAATGAACCCATGTCAGAGCCCCTCAGGTTGATGAAAGCCATTGCTTTCTCAAAACAGTCTGTGGGGCCAGGAGGTAGGTACCAGGCTGCTTCTACCATTCCGTGGGAGACAAGCTGATCATGATCTGCCCCTTCAAGTCCTTCATGCCAAAATGTATCTTGATCAGGGTTCATCAGCTTGTTGATCAACTTGAGCTTCAGGGCCTTTTCATCTCCAAAGCTGAGGCAGGACACCAGGGGCATCTGGGCATCCACCATTGTCTTCTGCTGCAACTTTCCATTTTCCTTGAAGATTCTGGATATTGCCTTCAGTCCCCAAGGAAGGACAACTGGTTGCATTCTTTCTGCAGGGCTAGGAAGCAGAATGGGCACTGCATACTGGTTGAGAGACATCTTGTCCAGCAGTTCCTGTCTCAGGAAGTCATCTGCACAGAGAAGGATGAGGTAGATCAGATCCAATGGGTGCACACCAGAAATATGATCTGGTTCTTCAAATTTTTCCAACTGAGACATCACCATTGCATGGAGAGATTGCAAAGGCTTCCTCCAGATTGGGGTTTGGTCTGTGACATCAAATGGCGTGTTTTCTCTGGTCTGGCTGTTCAAACAGATGACACCTTTGATGAAATAGAAAGGAACTTCTGATGTCTTCTGAGGTTTGTTTCCAACTTGGTCTTCCATCAAGTCAGCAGTCAGGGTGGTTACCTCCTCATACGTCAGCTTCTGCCGGAAGTAGCGAGTGAGGCCCAGGATGTCCAGGAGACGTCGCACGTCGGGGTTCAGTTCATCGATGGAAAGCTGTTGAATTTGATTTGAATTTGATTCTTCGTGCGATGAAGATGAGTCAGGAGCAGGCAATGCAGACAATGCTATTTTGACAGATGCAACCAAACGTTGCAAGCCTTCAGTCGTCATGTCATGAAGGCATTGTTTGAAGTCTTTTGGTGTCGGTGATCCTTTCCAGGCAGCCAACAGCTCAGGGTTCACTTCACCCGGCATATTTGCGAACAAGAAATGCAGCATCTGGGTGTCTTCTTCATCAGCCATATTGAACAGAAAAATCTGTTTCTCCTTCTCAGACTTCATGGTTCCCACTTTGTCCACAGCTTGGTCAATCTTGTATGCCAGACTTCTGATGTCTGTTTCGCAGCATATTTCACCCCGTGTGAAGCGCTGAGTTGTCAAGTTGAATCCACATCTTCGAAATACACACACGAGCAACAAATACTCAAAGTTCTGTTCCATCTTCTCCAGATACAGCTCCAGACTTCGGACCAGCCTTGGTATGCTTTCGCCATCTTCCCACATTGTGGTCAATTTCTGACGGAGACATGCTGACAATGACTGAAGGTTTGGCACAGCAAGTGGTTGAACTTCTTTTGCTGCTGAATGGCGCTGTACTACATTCTTGATGGTCTGCAGGCTGGGAAATTGTCCTTCTGAAATGTGTTCCCAAGGCAGGATGGTTTCGAGGGCAAACAGGAGCTTTGGTTTGTCCAGCCTCCTTCCTGAAATTTTGATGAGGTCAGCAATTGCAATCACTGTTGTCTGGACCTTTGGATCACTCAGAACCATGTGGCACCAGTCTTCATCTGTGTTGTAGTGTTCCTTCTTCATCCTCTGCAGAGCCTCCAGGCAATTCAAGCAGTTCTTCTCATTGACGGCAGCAAACATTTGGTGCCACAAAGCCAAGTCGCTGTTCCTCTGTGTGGGGTCGGCAGTGAGTCTGCTCCAGTCTTGTTGCATGGCTTTGGTCAGGTGAACAAAATTCTGAAAAGCATCCGCATGGTTCTTGAGAAGTTCCCAGACCGGAAGTGATTCCGAGCTGCGTGCTACCACCCGCCAGAGGGAGGGGTCACGTTTCAGTTCATGCATCCACACATTGTTGTCAACTTCTGACGGACCTCCAATTCTGAAAATGGTGCAGTCCGTTGAGTGCAGCAGGTCTTCTGGTAGGTCTGTTCTCACATTGGACATCACTTCTGATGCTCGGAAAGTTGTCCCCATCCTTGGCGTTCCATTGCCTCTGCCAGAAGAAAAACTCGCCCGAAATGCGGCTTCAGAGCATCTGTTCACCAGCATCTCCATATCTTCTTGACTGTTGACACCGGAACCTTCTGAAGTGGCCGTGGCGACCTGGACACCACCCAGCTCCACAGCTCCCACAGTCACGTGTGACCCAAAACGCTCGAAGAATCCTTGAAAGAGACTCCCCTGTTGCTCGTCCCAATCCTCAAGCTTCTTTTCTGTCCAACGTAACTGCTGCAAGGCTGCAGGTGCCAGACGCATGGTTTCTGGACTCAACTCTAGACTTGCGACGGGAAGTCTTCGGCACGTCACCGATGAAGCGAAGTCTCCTCCACCACCAACCTCGCTGCCATCAACAGAGTCATCAAACGAATCAGATTCGAACTGGTCCATGTTGTGTAGAAATGTGTCCATGTCAGACTGTGTCCAGAAAGTCATGGTGAAGCTCCCGTCTGTGGATCTGTCAATTTCTGTGAAGTCCAGCTGGTCATTGACTGTGATGACTGTCTCTCTTTCCCGTAGTGTGGTGTCAGTCGGAGTCACGTAGATGCCTTTACAGAGTGTTCCTCCGTCAACGTTCCGAGCGCACTCGGCTGCTGTCCACGTGAGATGCGATGAACTCGTCTTGTGCACAACTTCTGCAGGGCTGACTGGCGTTTCTCCATCCACGCTCGTGCCGGCCTCGGAGGCGGATCTGGTGACCTTGGTTGTTGATCTGGACGACTCTTCAGAGCTGTGTTGCTCCTGCAGGGCTTCTTCTTCTGTGCCTGTTCCCGCTTCAGGGCTGGTTTCAGTTGTTGCCATGGTGACAGATTTGGAGGTCTGGATCTTAATTCAAAGCCTCGATTCTCTCAACTTCTCATTGACAAAATATATACAACGTGATCGTGCAACAACAGGTAACATGTGCTCGTGTACACGTACAACAAATTGTCTTGACAAAACAATGTTCGTGAACATGAATTCAATCTGTTCATCAGGCTGCGACCCGGCCTTGCATGCATCTGGCGTGCGATGGGCGACGGTGTATGTCAGGCGGTGCAGCTTGATCTGTAACCCAAATTGTGAAGATTTTTTTTCAGACTGCAACACAACAGTGCTGCCTTACATCTAAATTGTGGGACAGTTCCAAAAACAGTTGGATTCAAGATGTGGTCAGAGGCCAGGCTTAACATCAAAAGGGCCAGCAATTGAACTTTGAAGCCCATTGCAGCCAAGACAATGAAAGAGCGCAGAAAACAATGCAAGCAACGCGAAAAGCCGTTTGGTTCCTTTTGGCCTTCTGGATGCCTCTCAAGTCCGTGTTCTTGTGCACGGAATCCAGGATCGAGCCCGTGAGACCTCAGTCTCAGCCAGGAACCAAGCCTTAACTCTGAGGCGTGCATGAAAACGTTTCCTTGTGGACAGGAGAAACATGACATGACAAGGTAAAAATGTTCTGCTGTTCGATAAAAACAAAACTTTCGGTCTGACCCCAGTCTTGGCAAGTTTCATACGATATAAACTGTGCGCGCAGTCGGACCCCCATGTTTCTTTGTGAAACACTTTGGCACTTGATTGCTGGTGTACTTTTCTATTCTTTCTGGACCAGAGAGATCCCCCCAGTCCAAGCCTGCAGCGATCACTTATTTTGAAGCTGTGGAACGCAACTTACAAAATACATCGTAAAGCAAAGCTTGATTGTGCCTACCTGGAGCAGTGGAGGCGGACCGGTGCGTCTGCAGGGACCTGGAGTCGTCACAGCCGGGAGGTCTGCAAGGAGGACGCGCAGAGTGAACATTCAGCTCACGACGCTGTGATTGAAGATCTAGCAACAGAAAACGATCACTTGTGGGATGATATGCACACGTGAGTGTTTGTACGACTGCAGCGAGTTTGTGCGTGTGTGGATGCCTTTTTGTGCACAAAGGTCTGTGTGTGCGTGCCTGGTGTCAGTGTGTGCGTGTGGGCGTGCTCATCTCTGTTGCACGCACTCAATTTCTCTGAAATTATTTCTCAGAAATTATACAATCAGAACATGAAGAGATCCAGTTGAAGGACAAAAAGACAAAAGGTGGAGCGCAGAAATTTGTTTAAGAATATTCTTATCTGTCGTGAGGTCACAAGATCGTTCATCTTCGACAAACAAACGTCACCAGCTACCGATGACTGACAAAAAACAATCCTCAATGATCACTTGAAAGATCACGCGTCTTCTTGGACTGTGATCCCAGCACAAAAATTATGCCTCTCTTCGTCTCGTTTTCGAGACTCTCATTGACCGGCGGAGGGATGGAAACGCCCCCTCGCCCTGTGCCTCCTGAAAAGTTACCCTGCCCCCCCCCTCCCCAATTGCGCCACGCAATGTTTCTTCATTTTTGGCACGGTGAATTTTTCAAATTTGAAAAACGGCTCTGCAATGGGGGTCAGATTGCATCCAGACCTGGTCCGGAAGAATCACTCTGGGAACCCTTTCCTCTGTACTTGTACACACACACACACACACACAAACACACACACACACACACACACACACACACGTGCAGCGACAGACAAAAAAACAAAATGGGCACAAGGAACCATTTGTTTTCCAAATGTGGGGTGAACCTCGTTTGTTTTCTGCATCATTTTCTTGGAAAATTGTCGCACGCAACACGTTGGGGAGTGACCCTGGGGACGCGGGGTATGGCATTCCTGACTCCCCCCCCCCCCCATTCTGATCAGATAGTCAGTAAACCCTACCCGTGCCCTTGTATCTGTTGCACTTGCAGACAATTGTATGTACGTCAAACTTAAATTCCCCAAAAAGTCCCACGTGAATATCTCGCTTTGTCTTGGCCACCGTGCAGGGCATGATCCTCACTTACAAACTGGTCGATCTTGTACCTGTGTGGTTCACCTACATGACAACTGCAGAATGTTTTGTCAACAGTCACGGATCTCCAAGACTCACCTCGTCGCAGGTTGGTCGGCTCCTGCAGGTGCGCCAGTCCAGACCGGTTCCGCAGAAACTTGACGTGGGACGCGCAGCGCCTGTAGGAAAAAATGCGTTTGTTGAATTTTTATGTGCGCAAGATTCTCCACCTCAGTGACATTCAGTGTGTTCCATTTGGAGTTGGCGTGGGTATGAAGTGGGTGAAGTCAGACATTTTGGGAAATTCGGCAGGGGCGAGGTAGCGCGACGCCGCCGGCGGCCAGCTGCACGCGCAAAAATCTAACACGACCAATGACACTTGTTATCACCCGGGTTTTCGTGCGACGGCACTCGCCTCCATCGGACGGGAAAACCAAACAAATGTGTATTTTCCTGAATCAATCAAACAAACAAAAGAAGTTCTGGCAAAATAAGAAAATGACCCTACCTTCTCCACCAGTTGTGCTGAGGCGAGCAGACTGCGCAGTGAAAGGACGAGCGCTGTTATCAAAGAACGCAGTTTGTTTTTCAATGAGATAACGCAGAGTTGGTATTGATTCATTCTAATTGAGATGCGCTGTCACGCTCTCAAAGGTGTCCTGGTCTTGTGACAAACGCGGGTGTGTTCTCAGTCTGTCTGACCCAGAACCACGCTGGGCTTTCACTCAAATCTAATTATGTATGCCGACTGCAGGGACTACTGGCTCCGTTTGGACGTCTGAGCTTGTATTGACCAAAATTTCTTGTCACACATTATGTTGGGTCAAAATAGGGCAAAATGAATCAATTTGAGAAAAAAATTGACTCAAAACTTTTGAAACTGCCCAAAAACACCAAAACCCAGGCCCAAATGGAACCCAAAGTTTGCCCAACAGAGATTCTGTTTTTGAATGCGCACATGGAGAGTCCTCAAGCACCTGCTGGACACTTGCTGGAAATGTTGAGGGTCACAAAAGTTGAAATGCACCAAGAAGCTTGTGAGGCTTCACCAAAATCCTCCCCTCCGCTCCGTGACCTGCAAGACAAACCTATCCAATCCAGCCCCAGTATGACGACCTCTGAGAGCAAACTTGATGATGTCAAGACAGGAAGATAAGCAGGCACATGTAGTCAGGTGGTGTCATGTCAACACTAGTTTTCTGCCCCCGCGCTCACTTTGAGGGTGAGTCAGGTTTGAGAGCGTGACACGTGCTTTCGCTGTGGTAGATCCTCGTGTGGAGTGGGAGAGAAACCCCTGAAGTCCGCTGACGTGGTCAGAGGACGAAACTGACTTGAAAACACCATTTCAAAAAGATAACAAACACCACAAAAACACACATGAATAAACAAGAACATAGCATGTTCACAAACGCGCGGTCAAGAGAAGTCCTGGGCCGCTCCAACTCACCCCTCCTGTCATCCGCACCTTGTCGAAACACAGCTGAAACAAAATACGAAATTGGCAGTGAAAAAAAGGTGTTTGTTTTTCAGGTGATTTGAGGTGGGTCGCGCGATTTGGGCTCAAATGAGCCAAATCAGTGCGAGCCAAATCAAAGCACCTATAGGCAGCCTCTTCCAAAAGTATGTCAGCAGCAGTTTCATGGTCAAGATAAAGATTGATTTGGGATCTTTTGGGCTCTTTTGGCTCATTTTGGGTTGGGGATAATGCGTGAGGAAGGAATTTGTCAAATTTGAATTTTTGGGTTTTTGAGGTCAAAAAGGTCAAATTTGGAAGTGGAGAAAAAATGGGGTGTGAATGTAGAAATGTCTCTGTATCTCAGAAGGTACAAATATTTGGTGAAAGAAGTATATTGATGAAATGTAGTATATTGTATGAGGGTTTGAGTGGTAACATTTGATTTTTGATTTTTGAAAATTTTTAAATGGTTTTTAGGTGGGCCTAAAGTTAGGGTTGAAAGGTCATTTTTTTGATAAAAAATTTGAAATGGATATTGGGCAATTATTTTGGTTATATGTGGATATTGTTCTGAAACAATGTGTAAAAGTTCTGTTTGGTTAAATTTGTTCC
>JAAUXT010135256.1_pt1 | contig 12388 bp, 18 predicted proteins | sample 7278171 | NCBI WGS metagenome assembly JAAUXT01 (sample SAMN14350112, study PRJNA611818) | marine sediment metagenome | isolation source: surface marine sediment (1.8m) | place: French Polynesia: Moorea | collected 2018-08
ATTGATGAACAAGGAAGTCCAGTAATCGGACCTGTGATGGTCGCGTGTCGGTCGAGCCACCATTGCTGGAAATTTACAGGAGATATTCTGAAAGTTTAGTCATCAATTTAGGAGTGTTTTCCAAAGTTGCTAGCAAGGACAAAGTAAAGAAAAGGTGGAGTCTAAATCTGAAATATCATATATGGGGTGAGGGTGTAAGGGGGTAGGGCTGGGGTGAGATAGAGGTTACATTCTACACATTCCATCCATTCCAAAGTGTGGACAATTTAAGCTGAGAGCGGCACCTAGATGGCCGCTACGCGACCATCAACAAGGAAGAATTGACGACATCACTGACGCCGCAAGGGACTTCGCACTGCAGTTGCCTTGAGCACTGCTTCTTATTGTTGCAGGCGAGACGGACATCGCGGAGTGCCTGACTCTGCCCTGTCAGAACGGCGCGCAGTGCTTCGAGCGGGAGGGCGCGCCCTACTTCTGCCAGTGCGCAACAGGTAGCGTCCTCACGCCGTCCCGGGTACATTCACACTGAGTCCGCGTGTCCTCCAGGGACAGGAAGCTCCAGAGACAGATACGCGCGCGGACATGTTGTGGACGGCGGCTACACGCGGGAATCAGTCAAAGCGAGGGACATGGCATCTCTGAAACAAGATGTGTGTTGGCGCATTCTCAAAATTTTCACGATCTGGTGCAGCTCTTCCACAGTGATCACAGTTGCGACGCCCTGTGACAGGGACGTAGACCCACTGACCAGAACCGGGACACGGACCTTCACGCAGAACACGTGAAACGTGTCCGTTCGTTTGAACCGCAGGTTTCACCGGAGTGAACTGCGAGACGAACGTGCTCGAGTGCGCCTCCTCTCCCTGCCACCAGAGGGCTACGTGCGTCGACGAGATCGGCGGCTTCAACTGCGTCTGTCCCATTGGCTACGGAGGTGAGGCCGCTCGGCCAATGAGAAGGCCGTATTTTGGACAACCTGCACTAGCAGCTTGGTGCAGATCCTTCGGGCTGGTTCCTGGCCGTCTCGTGGCCAACATGGGGTATTGTCATTGGAGTGACGGTCGTCAGTGCATCTTTCAGGGTTGCTGTGTGAGGACGAGATCGACGAGTGTCAATCGTCTCCGTGTGTGAACGCGATTCGCTGCGTCGACAGCGTCGGTTCGTACAGGTGCGCGCGCACAAACCGGATGTGACCTACTTTCTAAAAGTTCGCTTGTGGGGCTGTATTCCCCAGTCTTAGCCTCGATAGAACAGAGCCTCACAGTTCCGTTCCTGTTTTGAAAAAGGTCTTACTCGTAGTTGACCATTTTTGTGCAGGTGTGAGTGCCTGCCCGGCTTCACGGGGCTGAGCTGTGAGACGGAGGTGAACGAGTGCGAGTTGGGACTGTGCCGCGCGGGGTCGACGTGCGTGGACGGCGTCAGCTCCTTCTCCTGCCTCTGTCTCCCCGGCTTCACAGGTGCGGACACCGCCGCTCAGGTCGCGCTCACTCCAGGCGCTCCGCTGCGTTGTGTCTCGGGAGACAACAACGGTCGCTACGTCACTGAACCAACGCAGCCCGATTGAAGGCACCAAGATGACGCTTGTTGCGTCCTTTCACACTCGCATTGCACTGACTTCGAATCTGCACAGGGACATAGCACACAGACGCAACCTCTGTGAAGGAAGCCGCGTGACACTCTGACTTCTGTCTGCTGCAGGAGAGCTGTGCGAGACGCAGATAGACGAGTGCGCGCAGTTCGAACCGTGTCAGAACGGCGGCGAGTGCACCGACCTGCTCAACGGCTTCTCCTGCGACTGCGTGCCGGGATGGACAGGTGCGCACTTCCGGTCCACACTTCCGGCCCCACTTCATCCACAGGGTCCGACGGACACGCTCCAACTGATTTGATTTGTGCAACAATTCAAATCGTGTGGAACTTCCGGAGTTGTACGTGTATGAGACTTGTGCGTTTGCGTCGCAGGCGTGGCGTGCTCGGTAAACGTGGACGACTGCGAGTCGGGGCCGTGTGAGAATGGCGGCGCCTGCATCGACTTCACCGCCGGGTACCAGTGCGACTGCGCCCCCGGGTTCAGAGGTGAGCACGGCCGGGTACCCGATGAGCATGCGCACTTCAGCAACATCCAATGGAAACGCCGCGTTCGATTCGACGCACCCCTCGGGGCTTTGCGAAAGTTGTATGGCCGTACAGGGGACCAGTGCCGACTGATTTGTTTCCTCGGCACAACGTTCTTGCAGTGCGGATCCCCATCAACCAGAGCTATGAGACTGAAAAAGAAGTCGAACGGAACCACCGTTGCCCAAACGAGACAACAACACTGATTCACTATCATTGCACGGGAATGAATCCGCAATTTGGGGTAAATAACGCAGCTCAAGTGTGGTGTTTGTCCCTTCAGGTATCAACTGCACGGTGGACACGGAGGAGTGCGCATCCGACCCGTGTCTCTACGGAGGGACGTGCATCGAGCCCACGCCCAACGAGTACGAGTGCGTGTGTCCGCGCGGCGTTGAGGGAACCAACTGCCAGGACGTGTTCACCGCCACCTTCAGCGGGCGCGGCCCTCTGGTGCTCAGCTTCCCGCGGGACGCTTCCGGTTCCGTCGCGAGCGCCACCACACGGCGGCCTCGGCGTCAGACTGCGGGGTCGGCCGGGCTGGAGATCAGCTTCTTCTTTCAAACGACGCTCAGGAACGGGATCATACTGTTCGCGCAACAGGTTCGAAACCAAGTGCAGTCAAAAAGGGAAGGCAGAAGTCAAATCCTGGGGTGGAACCTGAATTGGGATCAAGACGTCGGGTCCCACGAAGCTCTGACTTCGCAAAAGTGACAGCTGACTGTTTGAAATTTTGGTCTGTGGAGAGAAACAAAGAGGTCACGTGAAAGAATCCGCTCGCAAAAGCTCACGTGGGCCACGCCGTCACGTCGACCGTCCCCTCACGTCAACCACGCTGTCACGTTCACTGCGTCTTCACGTTGCAGACGGACCAGCAGGGGCGCCCACGACACTTCGCTGTCCAGCTGCTCGACGGCAGCGTCGTCGTGACGACGGACGTCGCGTCGGAGACGCTGCGCGCGGAGCTGCGCGTCGCGGCGCTGCGCGGGATGCTGACGGCGGACGTGTCGGTGCGGCTGCGCGGGGGCCTCCTCATCCTGCGGCTCGACCCCGATCGCTGTAACGACGGGCCGCAGTGCCTCGCCACCGTCGTCCACTCAGGGACAGGTGCGAATACGCGTGCGTGCGCTGTGTTCCTGTAGAGCTCGAAGAGAGATGCAGTGACTCGGTAGCGAGGACTCCAAATCCAGTGAAGCCTGGGAACAACCGAGGAAAGTTCATGGCCCTCGTTTGCTCCAGTGCAGCTCTGTGCTTGGGTGATGATGCAGGTGGTTTCACATGTCAATTCAAGAAGCCCCGTGCTTGGCTCCCCTGACAACACGACGTGTTCTCTGCAGACGAAGACATCGTGGAGCTGGACGGGTCGGTGTCTATCGGCGGCATCGGTCAGCTGACGCCCTACATCCGCTCCAAGCTGCAGACCACCGAGCCGTATAGGGGCTGTCTCGGGGTACGGTGAGGCCAAGGGCGCAGGGGACGCTTCTGGGTACAGCTTGGCTGTCAGGGTACGGTGGGGTCAAACTCTTGGCAAGGTACGGCGGGGCTGGTGGGGGTACAGAGGATGTGTCGGGTAAACGTAGTGGTATGGGTTGTACAGACCAGACCACAGATGCACGATTTGATCACAAAACTTGATTGCTTCTCTTTCTGTGCAGCACGTACTCCACGATTCATTCCAGAACATCGTGATCAACGGAGTGAGGCTGAACCTGGCCACAGAAATCTTCGGGGAATCCCAGGAGCTGGCGAGGCAGGCCGCGATGGAGCCTCCCGCCCCAGGTAGGATTCTCACGGGCAGACTGTTGTGGTGCCCCAACCCCAACCAGTGTCCCCATACCTCGGGCAGACTGTCAAGAGTCCCTCGACCAGGTGGTGTCCCTGCAGGGCAGAGCGTCACGGGGCTCCCCGCTCCAGGTTGGGTGTCAAGAGCGCCGGACCAGCAGCACGTGGGGCCTCTGCAGTGTAGACATGGAGCCCATCGCACCCGGAAAGGTCCCCAAGAACAGGCAGTCGCGAAGTCGCTCAGGGCAGACCATCGTGGGCCACATTCTGAATTCAAACACGCATTCTCGTTGTCGCTTCAGGCTGCGAGGGGCACGAGCCGTGTCCGGCGGAGTTCTGTCTGAACGGCGGGCAGTGCGTCGACATGTGGACGTCGCGGCGCTGCGCCTGCGCGCCCGGTTTCCAGGGCGACCGCTGCGCGCTGCAGACGGCGGCGCACTTCACGCGCAACTCGTTTCTGCACTTCGCGCCGGTCGCTGTGAACCAAGTGATCAGCTCTGTGGAGTTCGAGTTCACGACCAACGGATCCGTCGGGGTGCTCGTGTACACGGTATGCGCGCGCAAGTTTGACAAAGATGTTGCCTGAGGCTTGTTTCAATCGATTTGCAAGTCACACGTGATGACACAACGCACAGAGACAGAACACGTGACCAGTTTGCATCCCCCACAGCTGACGGCGAATCCGTTCTGCGCGGTGCTGGAGGAGTCGGCGCTGCGAGTCCATCTGGTGGCGACGGGCGGTGACGTCATCTCGCGGACCGAGGTGAACGCGTCGAGCGGAGCCTGGTTCAGCGTCCGCGTCCTCTTCACGCAGAACCAAATGTCTGTGCAGGGTGAGTCGAGCCCCTGGGGTATTTCAGATCCAATAACTTTTGCAGGGCTCTTCGGGTTCCTTGGGTGATCAAGAGTCTGTGGTCAGTGGGGCCTACCATGGGATTCGGGGTCCAACATTTGTGCAGGGTGGGTGCGACCCTTGGGAAAATTCAGGAACCAGAACCTGGAACAGTGCACAAGAACTATCAGATTCAAGATCCAAACGAGGGGTTGGGGTGAGTGGGGTCAGACACTTTTGACCCACAATCCTGAACCACAATAGAACCACCAAGTCCACAACACCGCCAACAGCAAACCGCTCCTCATTGGGAAACGGTGTGCTGCTGCGAGAGAGGCGGTGCATTGAATCGAACGCGGCCCTCGCTGTTTCTTCACAGTGGGCGCTGCGGACGCGGCGCGGCCCGGCTCCCCGGGCGCGTTCGACACGCGCTACTCGGCGGCGCTGCTGTCGGTGCAGATGCCGCTGTTCCTGGGCGCCGTGCACCCCGACTCCGCCTCCGACGTCTGGAGAAACAGGATCGTCGCGCTGCCCACCACACGAGGGTGAGGAGTCCGATCTTAGTGTGGTGGAGAGACTGTCCGGATCAAGAAAGCTGGAATCCTCACAACAAGCGGTCCTTGGTTCAATGCTTGTCTCAGGGAGGCACAGAAATTTATGATGACTTTCAGTGTGCGCCCATTCTTGGCTGTCATAGAAACTTGGAATTTGTCCCAGCACAGCTCTATCTTTCATCCTCGTCTTCTGCCTCACGCTAGCGTGTACGGCTGCATCCGGAACGTGCGAGTGAACGGCGTGTTGCTGGACCTGGGCGGCGGCGCCTCGGCGTCGTCCCTGGGGAACGACCCGCCGCCGCCAGACGCCGGCTGCCCGCGGGAGCGACGCTGCTTCCCGAACCCGTGTCTCCGCGGGGGGAGCTGCATCGGGGGCTGGACCCAGCACAGCTGCGACTGCCCCCGGGACTACACAGGAGCCAATTGCACCGAGAGTGAGTGTGGCGCACTGACTCCGACGCCTGTTCAACATTGCGTCTGAAAACAGCTTTGCTTTGGGTTTGACGCGGCACCCGTCAATTGAACAGACCACAGAATCGAAGTTCGCGGAATTTGCTTTGAAAAGTGTGTGTCTGAACGAACAATTCCTGCTCGGCAGTTTCCGCCTCGACGTACGATGGCAGCACGAGTTACGTGGAGGTGCAGGTCAACACGACGCTGTTCGCTATCGGCGAGTCGGGCGCGTTCGAGTTCAGAACGAGGCGGCGGCTCGCGCGCCTCCTCTTCATCCAGTGGCACCGCCAGGGGGCGCCCAGCCTCAGCCTCGAGATGCTCGTCTTCCAGGGCCGCTTCCAGGCCGTGTCCAAACTCGGAGAAGGTAACGCTCAGGGTATCTGATCGCGTTGGAAAAATGAAGTACGAATTCATAACATTCTGGTTGGAGGTGGTGATGGTCTTTCCTAGAGTCTCCTGCTCATGCCCGTGACAGCATCTGTTACTTCCGAAGTTTCGTCACAAGGCCCAGAGCGACGTTGTTCAACGCAGTTTTGCTCTGGAAAGGACTGTTATGGTGCACTCAACCCCCAACTCCCACTGATTGACCTGAAGCGGTGCGTGACACCCAACACGTGACCTGGACGTGACGTGACGTGCCGCTGCGCTTGCAGAGACGACGGCGGACATGAACGGCGCCGTGTCGGACGCGCGGTGGCACGGCGTGTCGTGGGAGCTGCGCGACGGGCGCCTCACGATCCGCCTCGACGACGTGACGCGCGCGCTCAATGTCGACGTGTCGCTGGCGGCGCTGCGCCAACAAGACCCGCGCGTCACCGTCTACATCGGGGCGCGCCCCTTCGTACCGGGTACCAGGCTCATTTCCGTTGCGTTCCGGGTGCCTGTGACACTTCCCTTTTCTCTCGAGTAGACCTGCTTTCGTCCCTCTGGTGTTCAGTGTTTTTCGATGAGGCCTGTTTCAACACCCTGTGTAAGATTTTCATTCAAGTAAATGCGTTCTGAAGCACGAAGCAACACCTATCTCAGACACAAACGGAACACAAGACCCGCTTTGAAACGAGCTCAACCAACCCAATGCGCACGCGCCTGTCCGCAGGTCAGCTGATCACGATGGTGGGGCACCTGGAGGGCTGTCTGCGGGACGTGCGCTTCCACGGGGAGCGGCTGCTCTACCTCGACGCGACGGCGCGCCAACCCGGCGTCACCGTCACCAACGTGAACGTGCGGCCCGGGTGTCGGGGCGGCGACGTGTGCGCCGCCGCGCCGTGCCCGACCAACGCCTTCTGCAACGACACGTGGAACGACTTCGAGTGCCCTTGCATGCCGGGCTGGGAGGGTAAGACCACTCAGAGTCATTTGTTTCTCTGACCGGTGACCACGCGCAGTGTTGAGATCAAAGAAACGGATTTTTTTTAGCAGATCCACGATTGGGGTGTTCAAGATCGGGGTCCAACCCCAAGATTTCAGACCACAACGTGATTCGCTTCAACAATGAAGGAGTAACCTGCCGAAAATTACTTCTCTTCCCAACGGACCATTTCTTTCCTTCCGTTGTCAGCTCCGTGGGTCCGCTGTACTGTTGCGTGTCGTCTGTTGTGCTCCAACGCGCTGTCTTCTCGCAATGGAGGAAGGTTAGACGTTAGACTTTGCCCATGGCAGTGAATCTGTTGTTCCCGTCTCGCTTCGCAGGTGAGCAGTGCGCGGAGAGCTCGAACGACTGCGCGAACAACCGCTGCGAGAACAACGCCGAGTGCATCGACCTGCACCGGAACTACACGTGCGCATGCGCGCCGGGGTTCACGGGCGCGTTCTGCGGCAGCGTCATCCAGGTGCGACGCTAAACCTCTCCATTTCACAGACGATGAATGATTCTCTTTGAGTTTCCATGTCCAGCCCCTGCATGTTGAAACCTGCATTGGAGACGAACATGATGTCTTCCCATGTTCGCACATCTGCCCATTTTTGGTGAATTCGTGAACATTGTGACATTCTATCGCCTGTTTCAGGCGTGCGAGGACGAGCCGTGCAACGCCACCTTGACGCTGTCCTGCACCGACGTGTTTCCCGCGCAGTTCTTCTGCGCATGTCAGCGTGGCTGGGAAGGTATCTCGGCGCGCCTGGCTTTTTACATTGATACACTGGGCCTTTTGAACGCGCATCTTCACCAGAGCCGCGGATACTGAAAAGCGGTACAACGAACCTCGTTCGTTCCTTCAGGCGACACATGTGAGCAGAACATCGACGACTGCGTGGGCCACAGCTGCGCGAACGGAGGGACGTGTCGGGACGGGATCGCCTCCTACAGCTGCGCGTGCCCGGACAACTTCTCAGGACCCAGGTGCGACTCCCCAGGCACGCGCTCCGGAGCGGGCAACACAAATGCGTGAAATGTTTTGTTGCAGAAAAGAGACAACGAGGCAGATTTTCATTGCCTGTGAGAGGGAGATGGGACCAACATTTCTTTTCTGAGAACGTTTTTTGATGGGTTTCCAACGTAACATTAGCGTTGAGTTTCCTTGTCAAATGTCCTGCAGCGCATGACGTCAGATCACGCGTTCACCGCGGCGCCCCCTCGCGGACTGTGTTGCAGGTGCGAGTTGAGCTCCCCGTGCGCGTCGCAGCCGTGTCGCAACGCCGGCACCTGCGTCAACATCAACGGGAACACTGACTTCGTGTGCAACTGCGTCGCCAGGTTCACAGGTGAGGGGCCCTTCTCTCACCAGACTGGGGATTTAGGATTTTATCCCCAAGGAGCCTTCCTGGCTCTCAGAGAAACTGCGTTTGGCTGGACAAACTTTTCTTGTGTGGTGTTTTGCACGTGCAAAAACTTGTTTTTCAGACAGTTGAAGGACGAATTTCAGGCAGATCCAGGTTCCTTGTTTGGAGGATTTCCTCGGGCGTATATTGACACCAAAGCATTTCAGACCACTTTGAGTACGACAAACAATAAATTCTGACGTCACCTTTCAACCAGGGAAGCAGTGCGAGACGTTTGACTTCTGTCGGGACCACGTGTGCGCGCGCAACGCGACGTGCGAGAACGAGGCGGCCACGTACACGTGCGCGTGTCGCGTCGGGACGCACGGCCCCTTTTGTCAGTTCGACGACGAGTGCGTCCACGAGCCCTGCGGTCTGCACGGCGTCTGTCTCAGGGTACGTAAGCGTCTGTTAGGTAGTCCGTGATCTACCCAGTGTTAACTGCTTTTCGTTTGAGGCGTCACACACACAGACACACACAAACACACACCACACACACACACACACACACACACACACACACTCTCTCTCTCTAGCTCTCTCTCTCTCTCTCTCTCTCTCTCTCTCTCTCTCTCTCTCTCACACACACACATATTGTGTTATCGTCGCTGCCTGCAGCAACAGAACGGATTCAGCTGCTCCTGCACGGATCACTACACCGGGGCACTCTGCGACACACCGATCGACAAGTGCGCGGTGAACCGCTGTCTGAACGGGGCCGAGTGTTTCCACGACGTGTCGCAGCCCCAGGAGGACTTCGAGTGCGAATGTAGACCCGGGTACACTGGTGCGTTTCTGCGCGCGCACACTTCTCGTTGCTGATGAAACTTTTGGGTGTGTGGTTCACCTCATACAGTCGCTGTGTGTCCCTCTTCAGGCGCGCTGTGTGAGAGCGACATCCGCGAGTGCGCGTCCTCGCCCTGCCGCAACTCCGGCGAGTGCGTCGAGCTCACCAACGCGTTCCGGTGAGACACCGTCCGACACCGTGCTTCTGTTGGGTCTGATGGGCTCCGAGTCGGCATTGAATTGTCCAGGAACGCGACGAATGGCACACCAAAGCTGAAGCAGGCCAAAGAGAGAAGTTTTGGGCATTCGCTGAGACATCGCACTCATCCGCGTTTGTGCCCGTGAGATTGAAATGACATGCAGTGATGCGAAAGTGTCTTTGACTGGGCGGCCTCAGTTCTTGTCTGACAATTGTGCAGTAAGAGCCAGACATGGATTGTGAAGTGTTGTTTGGAGCCAAGGAACAAGAAAAGTTGGACTCTGAAATGTCACCGGAAACGCCTCTGTTTCAGCTGCGACTGTCTGGAGGGGTTCTCGGGGCCGCTGTGTGAGGTGGATAACCGCGGCTGCGCGTCGCGCCCCTGCCTCAACAACGGCGTCTGCGTGCAGGGCGGCGTCGGTGGCGGCGTCTTCACGTGCGAGTGCCGCCAGGGCTTCCAGGGGGCGCTGTGCGAGACAAACATCGACGACTGCGTCCAGAACGAGTGTCAGTTCTTCTCAACCTGCGTCGACCAAATAGGTAAATTAATCCTGATTCCCTCGAGATGCAAAATGCGAATTGTAATGCCTTATAGACGTGGCGCCAACAAAAGGCCAGGTTTGAACTGTACCTGAGTCTTCACCGCCTCTGTGCCTGCAGCTTCCTGCACAAACCAGTGAGTGCGTCGCACGAATCTGTGTGGAGCTGTGGTCGCGATGTGACTCTGACGTAGTGTTGTTGACCCTCTGTTTTCAGGCGGCTACAGCTGCTCGTGCCTGCCCGGCTACAGCGGAGAGTTCTGCGAGGCGGTGGTGGACGCCTGCTTCAGCCGCCCCTGCCTCAACAACGGCGCCTGCGAGTACCTCGGGGTCTGCAGGTAACTTGGCCAGTTCTTACTGATTTGTGTTGTCAAACTTTGTGTGGGTTTGACTCCCAGGGTGGAAATATCACAGAACAATATCCACCGTGCACACACACCCAAGGCTTCACGCAGATCGTTTGCGAGTTCGCCTCAGGAAGGAGCTGACGGTCGAGTCTCAATGCGCGTGCAGTTCACATCAGATTTCGCTCAGTTGGTTTCTCTCAGAACCAGCACATAAGAAATGCCGAGGACGCATCGAGCGTGACGCAGCTGAAGGCGCGCTGCTCCGTGTTGCAGTTGTTCGAACGTGGTGGGACTGTGCGGCTGGCACGACGAGGGGTGTCAGGTCCAGGAGTGCTTGAAGCGACCCGGCTGCTCCATCAACTCCCGCAGCTTCGTGTGTCAGTGCGGCGCAACCGGGTACCAGGTGAGTGAGGCGGTGCCATCGGGTGCCAGGGCAGTGGCGCCACCAGACGCCTACAAACAGCAGAGACAGGTCAACTTGCAGACAAGTGCGATCAACCTGCATTGCCCGAACGGGTTGTGTCAACCTACGCGTTCCTGCGTCACTTATGACACAAGCACGCTCGTACAGGGTTGCAATGCACGGCTCAACCCACACAATCTCGGCTTGTGGGTTTTCACGTCCCGCGCGCTGTTTGCAGGGGGCGCTGTGCGAGCGGGACGTGGACGAGTGCGCTGTGCCGGAGTGGTGTCAGAACGGAGGCCGGTGCCGCAACACGATCGGGTCCTACCGCTGCGACTGCACCGGGACAGGTGGGCGCCGCCCCGACCCCCGCCCACCCAGGGGCGGACTGGAGGGGCTCGGGTCTGACCCCAGAGAAAGCCTGACTCCTCCTTTGAATTGTGTAAATGGTGACCGTTGGTATTGCGAACAAAGAGGAAAGGCCCGAGCCGCATGTGTCGTAATCTGTGGAACCACTTTTCATAGAAATTGACATCTTCTTCAGTGCCTTGAGAACCAATGGAGTTCCTGCAGGAGGGTTGAGTCTCCAGCTACAGCTCTGGTTCCGTTTGCAGGGTTTTTCGGAATTCGCTGTGAAGAGGATGTGAACGAGTGCAGTCAACTCGCCGTGCCCTGCTTCCAAGGAGGTGGGTCCGTTCGATTTTGTTCGGAACAACCTGTGCATGCTCCAGCATGACTCCCAAACTTGTGATTTCCCCACCGTCGCCAATTGTGTAAAATCAGCGCGTAAATCGAATGAACAACGTTGACACACACACAGGCATCTGCACGAACCTCGCGGGGTCGTACTCGTGCACATGTCCCCCGGACTGGACGGGACGAGACTGCGGACAGAACCTGGACAGCTGCCTCAGTCAGCCCTGCGTGCACGGCAGGTGAGTCAATACGCTACCCCGGGCGCGGGCAGCGTTCACACTGAAAGTGCCTGGGCCCATCCTGCGGCATTACAGCGACGGCAAAAGGCCCCAAACTCGTAACTCAGTCAGATTTCTGTTGGAGAACAGGGTGGTGAACTCAGGGTTCCGTTCCTCAAAACCATGTGGCAGTGTTCAAGCTGCAACATCCAACGCCATAGCTGCTCTGGCTGTTAGGAAACACCGACCCACCACAGCTTCCGGTTGGGCTGTTGAAAACAACGTTGTGTTGTCGTGCCAACCAGAAATGTAGGTCACGGTTGCGGCCGCGCCAGAAAAAGAACATGATAATGGTTGAATAATGCGCATGTCCTGCAGATGCCAGGACGGGCTGGCGAGTTACACGTGCAACTGCACGGGGTCCGGGTACTCGGGCGAGCTGTGCGAGGACAACGTGGACGAGTGCGCAGACGCGAGGCTGAACCGGTGTCAGAACGAGGCGACGTGCGTGGACAGCGACGGAAACTACACGTGCATGTGCAGCGCGGGCTTCACGGGTGAGATCGACAATCAGGCTTGAACATCGTTTTGGGACGGACAGACAGACAGACAGGCAGGCAGGCAGGCAGGCAGGCAGGCAGGCAGGCAGGCAGGCAGGCAGGCAGGCAGGCAGGCAGGCAGGCAGGCAGGCAGGCAGGCAGGCAGGC
>JAAUXT010047219.1_pt1 | contig 12385 bp, 17 predicted proteins | sample 7278171 | NCBI WGS metagenome assembly JAAUXT01 (sample SAMN14350112, study PRJNA611818) | marine sediment metagenome | isolation source: surface marine sediment (1.8m) | place: French Polynesia: Moorea | collected 2018-08
GACAAACGTGACACCTCCTATTGTCATTGTTCAGTACATAAAAGGATTTGTGTTAACTCGTCGACCTGTGTCTCAAACATGACGGACAGCAGAAAGGGATCCATCCTCGTACTCGACAAAAAGTTTTTACATCAAAGGTGATTTATGTCTGAACAGAGAAGTCATTTTTCTCCACTTGTGACAGGTTGATTAATGTCGGGGTCAGAGTCGGGTCCGAGCGGACCGTCTGAAGAGGACGATGCATCCAGGGCCCGATCCAGGGGAGCGAGGCCTCAGTGCCCAGGCCTCTTGATCCCTTCGCTCTCCTGATCCACAGTGTGTCCCACCCTTCGCACTCTCATTGTTTTCCAAATTTGCAACCACCCCCTCCTGAGAGGTCGCCGCTTCCAAACCAGATTCTGGATCCGCTTGTGGAATCGCACTCCGATCCAACCGAACAGAACATCAAACCCGGCTCGATCCTTTCATGCTGGCAGGGCCCGTCAGAAGCGCAGAGCCGGGCCGCGCCTCGGCCCATCTCCGCCTCTATCTCCGCGACGCACAATCGCTTTGATCAAGAGATAGCGCTTTCCTTTGTCCAACTCAGTCTTTCTTTTTCCCAGTCTCAAAATGGTGATTTGCGCCAAATGCACCGTGCCCTCTCAATTGTGACTTGCTTTTTTTCTGATATCGCAACGGCCAAATAATTGAGACAAAATCCTGTGTTTTTTGAAGCGTGAAATATCAATCGAGATGCGCTATCTAACGCATCAATCGTGATGGCTGTTGGAAGACAATGGATCTGGCCCCGGGCCTGTCAGATTAAGAGCGTCCGTCTCGTTTGTTGTGCGTCGTGTCTCCAATGGAGCGCGCAAGACGAATCTTGTTTGGATCGGACGGTCCAGTCAGTCTCAGGGGTGGATCCAGGACAAGGGCGGACTGGTTCTCTCGACGACCACAGGGAGTTAACTTCAACAGCGAATATTTTTCATGTGGTTCTGTCAGACATTTTGCGCAAGAGCGCATAAAAGGGGGACACGTTCAAGTTGGAGGGGTGGTGATAGGTCCGCCCATGGCCCCTAGCTACGCCCCCGAGTTTGGCTGTGGAGAAGCGAGGTTCTGGGCCCGGAGCCTCCTGCGTGGTGCACAGACACCTGACAGGAACCGCTTTCAGTCTCTCCTGTCAGAGTAGGCAGAGCCAGACGGACGCACTCGAACCTGTTCAATTCCATTTGCCGAGTACTGGCAGATCAAAGGGGCCAGAAACCAGGCTCAGTTTCTGAAATTCTGTGCATTTTCCCTCATATAGTGAGTGAAAGAAGCATCTTCGCCAACTCACTTTGAACCAGGTGGGATTCACACAATCACATGCCCTCCCACCCAAACACTCGTCTGCCGGAGTCAAACACACCCACTCGCCCATCTCTGCTGACCTGAAATCAGATGGAGTCCGTCCATCCCCATTCCCACCCACCCATTCCCATCTCTGAACACAACCGCACACACACGCACCTGGAACCAGATGGAGTCGATCTGCAGCACGACGCTCTGCGCCCCGAGCTCGGTGGTGCCGAGCAGCCCGCTGAGGAAGACGCCGATCTCGAAGCCCCACCACTCGAGGCACACCATGAACATGCCGGGGATGGCGATGCGCGCGAAGCGACCCCAGTCCTGCAGACACTCCGTACTCCACCCTACAAACAGACGCAAAGAGTCATCCTCCCAAGAGTCATGGGGAACTCAGCCGATTTTGGAACTGTGTTCTGCACCCTGAAAAAGACATATCGGACCTGACCTGACCAGTCGACAATCCTCATTGGCCAGAAAGCCAAGCCGAACCAAACACTGGATTTTCCCTCATGGCCGAGCTACTTGCATGTGCAACACTTAAAGTCTTGGGACAGAACGCGGAGCGCATCTTGGTAACTGACCCTGCACACGAGTTCAGGGTTGGTGACGTCTCGCAAGAGACAAACGTTGACAGAGACCGAATTCCTCCCGACAAAGAGGTCGTCCCTGCACACAGCGGAGACTGAAGGCCCCTCCCCCTCCCGGCGGCGCCGCGTGGTGACCGACCTGCCCAGGTCTCCTTGTAGATGCCGGAGCAGAGGATGTATCCGAAGGTGAGCAGGAACATGACGGCGTAGGCTGCCGCCTGTGCGATCGCAGACCCGCTGCAACGGGAACACAACGGAGCGTGAAGAGTTCCACCTGACCAAGGGTTTCACAGCACAACCCTCTCTCCCTCTGGTGAATGTTTTTGGTTGTCAAGGTTTGCCTCCAGTACCAGTGGGTTCAGATCCCGGTTGGTCCCCTGTCTACATCCTGGACCCAGTGTGATGTACGCCCCTCCAGCTGTGGCACAGAAGGGTGTGTGCAGGGTTCTGGGCCCTCGACCCGTGTGAGACGTCTCGCACTTGGAGTGGTCTGGCGAGACTCTGTGCTCGTGTGGCGCCGTGTGCTCTTGTGGTACGAACAATGATGCAGTATCTCCACTGACTCCACCCAGCAGTACGTACTCTGTGCTCATGCCGAGCTCGTAGAGCAGGATGTAGTGCAGCAGCGCGTTCACAGCGTTCGCGATCAGTCCGATCACCACGTTCGGCAGCACGATGTTCTGGTTCTGGATGTACTTGGCCAGCACGATGTACATGAAAAAACTCTGCAGTAACAAAACAGTGGAGTCCAGGGAAGTAGCCACTGAGGATTCAGGAGGGATCCAGGGAGCATGATGGAGGTAGTTCTGTTCAGCATGTGGTCTCAAATAGGGTCGAACTGCATGAGGTCGAACTTTCACACCACTTTCGTTCTTCGTGCCCTACGGCTTTGTGTGTGACTCTACTCCGAGAGCTGCCCGGCCATGCTACCACTGAGAGTGGGCTGCACAAGACAAGCGCGTAAAGAACAGCGTGCGTTGTGAAGAGCGAGCGCCCTCACTGTGTGTGACAATTGTGGCTGAGAGTGAGAAGTCAGTTCAGTTTCTGGACGGATCTACTCACCGCTGTTCCCGGCATGAAGATGATGAGATACCGACCCGCCAACCTGAGGAGCAGAGCACCAACTTCAGGACAAAAACTGGTCAAGGTGGTTCCAGTTTGACACAGCGCAACCAAGGCAGCGTCTCAAGACGGCAAACGAAACTGATCTCCGTGTCTGTTTCCAGATCATCCGGGGTTCTGGTCCCCGCAAACACCCCATGAGTCAGCAGTCTGGACCCACAACCAGGAGACCTTGGGGGTCCTGCCGAACCCCATGGTCCTGTCGTTGCTCTGGCGCCGGCCCATCTCCCGAGCATCATGCCCCTCCCTCGGGGTCCTCCCTTCCAAGGATCTCCTCTGGCAGCCCTTGGGTCCTGTCTCACCCTGGAGTTCTGCCCCGCCCCCAGGCCTCATCTCCCTCCCCGGACCCGGACCTCACCTGGCGACCCTGGGGTCCTGTCCGAAGAGACGCAGCACCGTCTCCATGTTCATGTGCAGCGCGTAGCAGCAGAGCAGCACCAGCACGAAGATGATGAACGCTGTGGGAAAATGTTTGCACTTGTATGTTTGCAGGGAACATGTTATGGACAGAAAGATGTGCAGAATGCCCTCCCCCACCACCACCCCACCACACACACAGAGTTTGCGATGCTGGTACAATCTTGTTAGACTATATTTTCTGCGAGTTGAGCAAGAGTGGAGTCAGAACTCGCACCCACTCAGGCAGTCAAGCCCTGGTCACCGCTGGGATCGGGTCCCTTGCCCCGATCCTTGAGCTTACAAAGAGGACTGCTGAGATTGACCAACGCACCTTTCTGCACGTACGAACCGACTTTCTTCCTGTTTCGACTTCCGTACGTCTGAAAACGAAGAAACATGAACTCGCAACCAAACGTCCAAGTCAAAGAGCTACCACTGCAGGATGTGATCGAGGGAGGCCAACCGCCCGAAAGGGGCCAAACCCAAAGAGAGTACTCAGCATCAGAATTATTTGTGCAAACTTTCTTCTCAGGATATGAGCCAAAGAAAATGCTTTTGTCTGACTTCAAGTCTGCGGGGCAGCAAAGCTCCCGCTCATGTCTTATCTCCGGCCAGAATGTGTGTGCGTGTGTGTGTGTGCGTGTGCATGTGTACCTGGGAGAAAAAGGTATCGCAGGCGGTGCCCATTCCTTGCGCCACGGCGATTCCGGTCGCGTTGATCATCTGTGAAATGAACAAACAGATGCTTCTGATGTTTGACAAGCGCTCTGGTGGAGGTGGTGAAAACGCGCTGGGTGCCTCAGCCTCGGGGGTATCGTGTGCGCGTGTGTGCGTGTGTGTTTGTGTTTATGTGTGTGTGTGCGTGCGTGCGTGCGTGCGTGCGTGCGTGTGAGGCATGAGTGCGGTCATGTGCTCATGACTCATCCTGTTTGTGTGAGTGCGTTTGAGCGCGTGAGTGTGCGGTCCTCGTGTGCGTGTGTGTGTGGCTGAGTGTGTGTGTGGGTGTGAGAGTGTGTATGTGGCTGAGTGTGTGTGTGGGTGTGAGCGTGTGTATGTGGCTGAGTGTGTGTGCGTGTGTGTGGCTGAGTGTGTGCGTGCGAGTGCGTGTGTGTGCTTGCACGTGTGTGTGTGTGTGTGTGTGTGGCTGAGTGTGTGTGTGCGTGCGAGTGTGTGTGGCTGAGTGTGTGTGCGTGCGAGTGTGTGTGTGGCTGTGTGTGTGTGCGCGTGCGAGTGCGTGTGTGTGCGTGTGTGTGGCTGAGTGTGTGTGCGCGTGCGAGTGCGTGTGTGTGCGTGTGAGCGTGCGTGCGTGTGTGTGGCTCGTACACTGATGGCGAGCGCGGCGCCGTCGAGCTGGATCGGGTCCCCGAGGTGCCCGCAGAAGATGAGCGAGATGGGCCCGAGCAGCATCTGACACACCTGCGTGATCACCTGCGGGAGAGGGCGTCGACGGGTCACTCCAGGGTGGAGAGGCCAGGGTCTAGAGTTGCATGATCAGCACGAAAAACTAATGTCACAGCAGAAAGGTTCAGGGGGTTTGGTCAGGAGCCCAAATTCCACGTCAGTTCGAAGAAGTTTCAGAAGTTTCCAGTCAAGGAGTTGACCGAGAACCCCCCTCCCTAGAAAGTTGGCGCGAAACACCACAACACCCCAAGGATGACAGGAGGGTCCCCTGATCCCCAGAAGAACGTTTCCTCTGAAAATTGCCACTTTCAATCTCTGGCTGTCTTTTCGAGTTGCAAACGCCACCATGGGTGGTTGGCCCTCTGACCCAAATCCTGGTTCAGCCCCTGACCCCTGGTTCACACGTACGATGGGCCACCCGATCCAGAACATGGCCTTCGCCTCGCGGGTGAAGCCGGACGGGTAGAAGCGCGCGCAGCAGCGGTCGCAGCACGGCGCGTCGGAGCCCACGCCGCCGCCGCCGCCGCCCGAGGACGACCCCAGGTAGGACACGCGCCCCGCCCCCGCGGCGCCGTTCCGCCCCGCCTCATCGTCAGAAGACCCCGCGCCGCCGCCGCCGCCGCGTCCGTAGAATGCGTCGTCCTCCTCCTCGATGTCCTCTGCGAGGGAAAAGTTACGCGTGTGTCAGACCTGGTCCTCCGGGAAATTTCAGAGCACAGCGCCTTGGCCACACCCTTTGACATCTGACAACATCGCCTCTCCCCCCCACCCAGAAAAAAACCTTCTCCAATTGCAGGTATTCTAATTATAGATTCAACAGATTAACGTTTTTCTGTTTTGTCAAACTTGACGTTTCTGACGTCTTGGTGGATGGAAGCAGAGATGGGAAAGAACTGGTGCAAAGACGTTTCGGTCAGTACGAGAAAGTTCCACATCCACAAGAAAAGCCTGATTATTAGAGCCTGATAGGTGATTTGCGCCGGACAAAAACAAGTTGTGCCCTGCAGAGCCTCACTGGGCGAGGCGTGGGCGGATCCAGGGGCGGGAGCACGTCCTCTGATCCCGACAAAATCACGTCACACCATCTCGCGCATTGGGCACCGTTGTTTCATTTCAAAATGTTCCAACGAATGAAATCGACCCTCCCATCGGTGTCCCCATTGGCCCATGACCCTTGATCCACCCCGGGAGGAACACATGCGCTGTTTTCCTGGTCTGTGTTCGTTGTTTTCCTGTTGTTTCGAACGAGAGGGATTCAGCCGCCCAAGGCCTTCAAGTCTCTGACAGTGGCATCAGAGAAACACACGTGGCACTCCCAGAGGCTTCCACACACAAACAGCAAAACAAAGCTGTCACTGTGTGGATCTGTTTGGTTGATGTTCAGGCTTCCACCTGAAGCGTTGGAACCTGTTCGCGAAACCGTAGAGATGGTCTCGCCTTGCAAAGCGTTCGCGACAGAGCGTGGATCTGAGCGCGCTCTTCTGGTAAGTGGAGGAGTAACACAGGCGGGAACTTGTGTTGAGCCGTTCCTTGTCAGTGGATTTGGGTAGGATGTGAGCTGATACCTGTGGTCGGCTGGTTGTGGTCACCAGATGGACATACCTGTGGTCGGCTGGTAGGGGTCGTTGGGGACGCTGAGACGTGACTTGTAGTCGGGGTGTCGCTCCATGGTTCTTCAGGAGACCTGAAAACACAGCAGACCAGAGCAGGGTTACACTGATGCGAGGGTCAGAGCTGAAGGAGGCCAACAAGATCTTCGCTTCAGCCAGTCTCGTCAGATCTGGTGTGAGCGTCAAGTGCAATGGGGCCTGCTGCCTTTTGAGGCGCACCCTGCACTGTGGCGTACCCTGCACTGTGGCACACCCTGCACTGTGGCGCACCCTGCACTGTGGCACACCCTGTACTGTGGCGCACCCTGCACTGTGGCGTACCCCACAATGTGGTGCACCCTGCACTGTGGCGTGCCCTGCACTGTGGCGTACCCTGCACTGTGGCGCACCCTGCACTGTGGCGTACCCTACAATGTGGTGCACCCTACAATGTGGTGCACCCTGCACTGTGTCGCACCCTGCACTGTGTCGCACCCTACAATGTGGTGCACCCGACGAAGAAACCAAATCAGAGGATTCCGGCTCTTCATTCCAGATCACAGTTTGCAGAAACCTCGAAAGACACGACCCAGAATCAATACGAGCTGTGGACCCTGATCAGTGACCAGTGCAGCAACTTGAGCGAGGTGCGTCATGCCAGAAAAATTCATGATCAAGGTCCAGCAAACAGAAAAAAACATTGTGACATTTGTGACATTGCTGTGAACCTACCTCAGTCTTCAACACAAACAAAAAGCTTCAGGTTTGTACGTTCTGTGTCATCTTTGTGATGTTATCATCTTGCAAAATGTGGCCACTTCTCCCTGTCTTCCGTCTGGGTCTCAATCCACTTTTTACACGCCGACTTGGATTTTAAAATTCAGAGCACCAGAACGTTTTGCTTTTTACACACAACTTTGTAAATGCGTGGAGAGCAGAGTTTACTGGTGCAGTGCTTGACCCAATGAACCGCACAGTCGAACAGGGATTCAGATAGGTTTGGAGGGATGATCCTCATGATACGGCTATTTCATGATATTTGACGTCACTTTGACACAGTGATCTCCAAAAGGCAACCAAAGAAGCCTTGTTGACGTGAATGTTTGAGGGTGTAATCTGAATAGACTAAAGATACGCCTTATCTGTCCACGAGAGTGTTAGCATTCCAATTATGGAAGGACAGCGATGTTCGAGTGTTCGCAGCGCAATGCTACTTGTGTCCCTGGTACACGAGTATCAAGACTTTTCACAAGATTTTACAACTGTCCGTTCACTCTGCCTGGAAAACTCCGGGCTCTGACCCTTGGATCCCAGATTGCTTTTGTAAACTTTGAAGATTTTGGTCCCTTCTTCGAGGGTTGGGCATACGAGCTCTTCCTCACCTGAATGTTGGTTCTGCCAGAAGTTAGTCTTGCTGGAAAACTCACTCGTAACTGTGTGGTGTTTTTCTGCACGGAAAAATTACGGACCGTGTTTTGACTCAATTTTCACGCACCAGTGGAATTTTAATTGACACTAATTTTCCAGGGCACCACGAGTTATGGCTCCTGCCCAACGCGGTCAGATGCACAATTTCACAGTCTTGAACAAAACTGGAGTCATCAATGAATGACAACAGACCCAGCCTCATTGTTATTCTAAGTTCTGGGTGTCTGTCATACGCACAAAATCCCTCAGTTGCCACGGCGACGATGTGAAAAGTTTCACAAAGTCATTGAGATCATGCACAGAGAAGGGACATGCGCGTCAAACTTGGCGTGTTGTTTCACGTGAGATGCACAAGTTTGTGTCCTTTCACGTGGAGAACAACGTTCCTTTGCGAGTGGCTGACAACGAAAATCAGCAAAATGGTCGTGGTACGAGTTCATGCTGTGTTCAAGGTCCTACTTCGTGGCTCACCTGCAAATGACACTGTTGAAGAGTTGGTGATGCTGCGAGTACGAGTATTCCAACGTGTGACGTCTCGTGCTCAGCTGCGCATGTTCCCCTCCCGCTGCACCCGGTGGCCTCGCTCCACCGCGGAACTTGTTCACCGGTGCGAACGGCAGCGGATCCACGAGTCGTCCTCGTCATCGGGACCGAGCGAAGCGGCGCCGCATCGTCGCTTTGTTCGCGACAAATAGAACGTGCAGAGAGGGGAGTCGAGTTTCCTTGCGACGCCTCAAGTATGCGAGCCTGGATACGATGACTTCACCAGGGGCGGAGAATTGCACGTCAAAATGTTGAAAAATCTTGCCTCAGGGGTGGCCGCTCCCTTTGACCAGATCTCGGATCCGCCGCCCCCGGTTCACTGAGGGATCTGACTATTATCTACAACGTTTGGGACAACCAGGTGAATCTCCGTTCATTTTCCTTCGGCAAGAGACGGATCCAGGGTTCAGCGAAGCTGGGGCGGATCCAGAATACCAAAGAGTGGCTTTACTTGAACCCCACACTCTGTGTCGCAGTCCGACACAGTTTTCCATCACTGACTTTTTCACGCTCCAGGATAGTGGTGCCCAAGGATCTGTGTGCGTGTGTGGCTCACTCATGGCACGTACACATTGGTTGTCTTGTGTACGAGCGTACGGGGTATGGGAATTGAACCACGATGAGGCCGACCAAGTTCTGGGCAACCTTTGCGTCCTCGCAGACTCTGCAATGACCGATCGCATAGGAACCAAAGACTCGTACAGTGCCAGTGCGCTCAAGTGTGTCCTCTGCGTCGCGTGCGCCGTGACGCAGAACATGATCAGTCTCGTATTGACTCGATTCAAGTGGGCAACCATTCCTGTGGTTGAGCATGGTATTGAGACAATTGATACACGGTATTGTCCCCTCCCACTGAATGGGATCGTGCAAAGCTCGAGGCAGGTTGACCAAAACACGAGTCAGATCTTGCTGCAAAGATTGAGGACAACAAGCGGACACTCTGTGAGCACTGAAAGCATTTCCACTCCAAAGTCGTACGTACACCACGATTTGTGTCGACTCGAACGAGTCCTTCACATTGCGCATTTCACGTGCTCACGTGCTGCATGTCTACGAGCGTACGAGGATCTATCAAGTCAAAGTGTCAATGATCATGTCTTGGCCACTCGCGTTGAAGCGTCCAGAATGTGCTCGTCCGTGACGAATCGCTGCTCATGATAATTGTCACGGAGGACGGCAGGGCGTCGTGTGTTCCTGTGGTCAGTCTGTCTGTTCAAAGGAGGACACAAGTGAGGGTCATTCCTGGATCTGCCTCGTGATGGACATGATGATGAATCACTCATGCATCAAATGGTGACAAGAGAACGTGCGTCGTACATGGCCAACAAAAACACATCCTGTTTGTCAAAGAATTTGTTCCAAACATTTCAAAGAAAATCACCCGGAAATGCAAAGAACAAAACGCAATTCACGAGAAAACCACAACAAAATACCAGCAAACATCGCTGCGTATCTGGATCCTGATTATTCGCCGCGGGGTCCGCATGTTGACTCTCCCGGCTCTCGGCCCCTCGAGTCCCGCGGGCGGCGGTGGGAGGCACGCCCGGGCGACACCGGAGCCGCCGCCCGCTGTCCACCCGACCCGCCCCAATTATCCCTGCCGGGCCCCGAGAGCTGAAACCCGGGACGGGGTCTGGGTCTGGAGTGGGTGCGAGTCGGTGAGGAGCGACGCGGGGGTGGAACCCGGATGAGGTTCTGTGTGGGACTTGGATTGATCAGTGGATCCAGCATCACGCCTCGTCGGAGGGCTCGAATGAACAGAAAATTGTGGACCTCACTCCAACTTCAAAAACTGAACAGGAAAAGTCAAAGCACTTCTTGGCAGAAAGCAAGGAGATTCTTGATCAGGTGCATTCGGGCCTTGATCGCAACGTTCAAAAGTTTCTTTGTGCACACAACAGTCAACTCAGGCACACAGTGACACCAAATTCGGCCCTACTTTATACTCCGAGGGCTTGAATCTCCTGTCTCTGGTTCCCCTGCTAGTTTTCGTTTGCTGCCAGAGTTGCCGAAAAAATGTCTGCTTCAAAACGAGTGCAGGACACAGAACCACAGAACAGCTGAGCATCCAGTGTGAATCTGTGCTCATGTTTGGGGACGCGTGGTCTGCAGACTTCAAGTGACGCTTGTTCGGCCGCGGCAGGGCTCCTCAGTGTGAGTGCGCGGTGGAAGCCGAAGTGGGACAGTCCCGAGCGGAGAGGCTGGAGGGTGAAACCCGACCCTCCAGGGCGGGAACTCAACCCTGCCCGGACTAAGCTCAACCCCCAAGGGAGCTGGACCCCATCGGCACCATGGATCTGCCCCCCTCCATGAATTCGCTGCAGTGCGTGATCTCTCTCTCTCTCTCTCTCTCTCTCTCTCTCTCTCTCCCGCTCTCTCTTCCCGGTGGACGTTCGACTACCTCGACAGGAGTTGGAACCCTCCTTCCCTGCAGCAGTTCGACCCTTCGGGGCGGCGCCTTGAGCTTTCCTGGCAGGACTTCAACTGTCCCCTGCCAGGACCTCGGTCCTCCCCCCGGGGCCTTCTCTGGATCTGCCGGTAGCAGGAGTGCGTGACTGGACCCTCTTCGGCGGAAGCGTCACGCGACACGGCGGCCGCAGCCCATCTAACGAGCATTGTTATCCTCCCAATCCCCGCAACTTTTCCTGTTTCTCTGCACGACACAAAGTTTGCATTGTCTGTGCAGCCTTGGTCTTTCCTGGTTCCTCCGTCTCGTACGTGCAGTGCGGTGTTTTGATCAGAGGCTGGTGTGATGCTCTCTGACGGATCTAGGGGCCTTGGGATCTCAAGGGTCCGGAAGACCCTTGGCCTGGAGCCTATTCACATCCAGGGACCCTCAGATTCAGGGCCTCCCTTGGATCTAGAGGCTGAGGGTATGGCCTGCTGAGTTTTTACCTGCAAAATTATCTGCTCAAAGTTGGAGTTTGTCTCCTCCCGAGTTTACAGACCATGGTGGGCTTCATTGGCCTGAACCTTCTCCTCTGAAGATTTTTCAAAAAGATTCTGAAGCAGCAGAGAACTAAACGATTGAATTTTTTTGCCTGAACGTGAGCGGTCAACAAACTCACAAACTCCATCACAACAACGTGGAGCTCCACCTGACCCTGACCTCTGCCTTCGCTTCTCAGCCCCTCCACAAGTCCTCAGCCTTTGACGTCATGACCGTCCCCTACGAACATTAATCCCTGATTCGGAGAAAACAGGCCGGACCCCGGGAGAAATTCGTCCGTGACGAGGTGTGGCGGGTCGCGCCTCTCGGCTCCCAATTAACAGTGAGCACGTCATTAGTCCGGCCCCGGGGCTTTGATGCGGCGGCGGCGCGCCGGACTCCGCGGGACCCATTACGCACACGCACGGGGGGCCTCGGGAGTGGCGTCGCCGCGGCCTCGCGATGAGAAGTCGAGAGGTCAGGGCGGATCCAGGGCTGAGTTAAGCCCATGGGCTGGAAGACCGGGGTTGATCTACGTGGCACGGGGCTCTGGAAGATACGGGTCCTGAATTCACTGGACGCCTCAGGGCACCGAACCGGGGATCCACGACGCCCTGGACAGCTGGATGCACGGCTGCGCGCGAACCTCGGGATGCGGAGTCATCGACGCATCCGGGACACGGTGTGTTGGGTGGAAGGGACCCCGAGAGCAGGTCCAACTACGTACAATTGAAAAGTTCCAGATGTAAAATGAAGGGTTCTGTGTCTGGCACACCAAGTTGACTCCAAGCGAGTTTGTGTTTTGCGGGTAGATAGGGTCGGACCCAGGTCCTCGGGCCCCTTGGATCTGGGATTGTTTCCTCCCCAGCGTGAGTGTGGCCCGGATGCCTGCATGCTTCACTCCCGAAATTGTTTGTTTACCACCCCACGCTTTCAGTTTGGCACGCCATTTTTAGGTGATTTGAGGAGCTTGGTCCGATTTGTGAGCTTTTGGAAAAAGCGAGCGAAATTGGAGTGAGCGAAATCAAATCACCTATAGGCAGCCTCTTCCAAAAGTA
>JAAUXT010063932.1_pt1 | contig 12383 bp, 13 predicted proteins | sample 7278171 | NCBI WGS metagenome assembly JAAUXT01 (sample SAMN14350112, study PRJNA611818) | marine sediment metagenome | isolation source: surface marine sediment (1.8m) | place: French Polynesia: Moorea | collected 2018-08
CACAATAGCTTGTGACACCATAGAGGAAGGTAGCCTAAACCACTGAGCTCCAACTCATACTCTACAATAAACTATACTACAACATCACTACTGGGGCTTCACTCATATATTCAACACTTGTTTCAAAAGTTGTGCCCCGCGCCTGGTTTTGACTGAAAGTGCACGCTTTAGTTTTCGTCTTCAGGCCTCCCTTCACGTTTCGGTGATAAACTTGATCCGCTTTTTCCTATCAAACAGACCTGCCCTTGTTCCTGCAGGGAATGGATCGACTGTGGATGGCGTCACTACTCGTCTCTCGCAATGAACGCCGAGGCGGACGCATCCGGAATAGTCCTCACATCCGGACGAGTGTTTCACAAGCAGCACAAACAGGTGCAGACCGACGACGCTATAGCGCTGAATTCTTGAAATTGGCTTTTATGAAACATTTGGAGCCATGAAAAGAAAAATTCTGTGAGCCGTTCGCACTGTTTCTTTACATTTTCGTCAATTTTCATGCATTTCATGAAGCGGCCAGCCTTCGCAGATTACATCTTCGAGTTTCACGAGTGCAGTGAAAAAGAATGCACAATGTATCCTGGATCACCGTACAGGTGTGTACCACAAATTTGGGCATTCTCTGAGAAAAAACAAACAGTTGACACAAAAGTATACTTGGTCAAGGACAAGAACTCACGACATTTCTCCTTGTTGCCACACAGGTTCGGTTGGCACATGACGACAGTTCTCATTGAATGCAGGAAATATCTCCCTTTTCTCATGCAAAGGTACGCGAGTGTTGCCCAAGCTCGTTGGATTGTTGTTCTGTCGTGTGAGAAGTCGTGTCCGCAACAGCTGTTTTGATAGCAAGCATTTCAGATTTCAGGAGAATGGCGGAATTGTTCAGAAGCGACATATTTCTGCTTTGGACGAGGTGAACGTTTTCAACACTCAATGAATTGCTCTCGGACTCGTGCGCGTCCTTTGAGCAAGAAAGTACCTCGCAGTTAATTTCAACTGCACAACATTTGGCAAAGCTATTCTTTCTTTCTTTTCATGCTTGTGCACATTTTTCAGCCGTTGAAGGTGAAATGAGTTGCCATGGAAACCTAATTTTCTCTCTTCAGATGTTCAGCCACAACGACATTGTGGTGAATTGTACCGGTTTCGGGAGCCAGAAACTTCTGAATGACGACAAAATGTTCACTCTGCGTGGACATCTGATAAGAGTCAGCTGATTTACTGTTCACTTTTGAATTTTGTTCACAGTAAACACTTTCGTGAGAAGATCCTATAGACACGGCATCATTTTGAGACTCATACCGGTACGTCTCTTCCAGGTCAAAGCACCTTGGCTCAAAACATTTGTCAATGCTGAGGGGCTTTATCACGCATATCCCGTGTAAGTATCATAGTTTGATTTTTTTTTGTTGCCCTGTTTATGCCTTGGGACCGCAACTCAAACTTCAGACAAGTTTCAACAGAGAACAAACAGCGGAACAAGTGTGAGGAACAACAAAATATTTTTTAGCGCTTGTTCCGAAAGGAACAAGGTTGGGTCCCATTGAACGAGACGTTGAAACTCACCCTCCGATAATCACTGATTTTCTGTCGATCAAACAACTAAATCCTATTTCACAGACGAGACAGTGTGGTACTTGGTGGAATTTGGCAGAAAGACGACTGGGACCCAACACCCAGGAAGGAAGATCGAGATCTGATTCTCAGAAAAATCAGTGAAATAGTGCCTTCGCTCAAGGTACTAGGAAGAAAACATTACACGCGCAACGATCACACACACACACACACACACACACACACACACACACACGCACACACACACATACACACAAATTCTGACAGTCCACCCACAAGCGTTAGAACTAAATTCTTGCCCTTTTGTGTCAGAAAGCACCAATTATGGAAGAATGGGTTGGCTTCCGACCGCTGAGGTCCACCATTCGAGTGGAGATGGAGCCCAAAAGGCAACAGCAACCCTGGGTATGTATTTTTCGAGAAAGCAAGTTGGAGCCCAATTGCAAAGCAGATTTGTTTTCGTTTTGATTTGTGACGGAGCGCTCGCCTGACCCCCAAACAAATTTATCTGTCACCACTCTAGTTCTAGAGCTACAAAGCGAAAAGCCAATTATTTTGCTTTGTTTGGACCAAAGCAAATTGATCCCTCCTCCACCAAGTAAAAATCGGTATCTGACAAGCTGCAGTGAGTTTTAGCTCGTACGGGTTGTTGTTGCCACCGCAGATCGTGCACAACTACGGGCACGGCGGGGTGGGCGTGGCGCTCAGCTGGGGAACCGCCACCACCGTCGCCCAACTCGTGGCGCCGATCTTCGCCGCTGCCAAGCTGTAGTTCGACCGTATGACCCTCACACTGATGGAAGAAAGAGACAGCTGGCGCAAATGTCAAACTACGGGACGCATTCAATGGTCGCGAGTGAGTCACAGTGCACAAGTGAAATGTGAACGGACACAGAAAGACATTTTCTTGAAAAACAGACATTTTCTATGCAAAGACAGCAATAACATTTTGGGCAATGAAACATTTTTTTCAACACCAAGTCGAACAAGTTGTCTTCTCTCTTTGTCGTGTTGGTTTTGCGACCGCAGACGGGTGCATCTGAACTTGGTCCCTGGAGATAAATCTTTCACACTCAACTCAGGTGGATTTCTTTTCGAAATACTGAACTGCCACGCAGGAACTTGCAATGGTGTGGAAAACCTTGGGTCTTGTTTCGTGATATTTTGACACAACTCAGCCCAGAGTACGGTCAAACGAGTTTGTAGTTAGTTCGTTGCCACCAAACGAAATTCTCTTTGGGTTGAAGGGTCCGCAGGTCTTTGACTGCCCCCCTCCCGTAGGTTGTCGACACTTGATGTTTGGGCGCAACATACGAAGTCCACTGTTGGTTGTAGCCAACTGCAAATTCACAGAATCTGTCCACCCCAAGGGATTCCTGCAGAAGCATCGCAACCAAGTTTCCACGGGAACGCAAAATGGCAGCGAGAAGACGCGGATGGAGGTCGGAGCATTTTCTGTGAAATCTGGCCTGAGCCAGCACTGCCCGTCAAACACTGACTGTCAACAAAGTCACACAGAGACGCAAAGAATCGAATTGATCGCTTCGTATATTTCAAGTGAGATTACATTGTATGCAGCATTTCATTGCTCAATTTGAAGGATGCACCCGCTTGGGTAATCAGACGACAGGTATGTCCCCCATTGACTTGTGCGAAAACAGCCTACATGGAAACACTGTGCACACGGGGCTGTAGGCTGGACTACACAGGTGTGGACGAACACGCACCATCAGTTCGTTCTCCTTCTTTTCAGAAATACTCGGCAAGTTTCATGTCGACGTTTCTGCCACCAACTTTTTCACGAAACTGCTTTTCAACTTGCTTCCGTGGCTATCTTGTGTTTCATTCAAAAAAATGGTTGGAGACAGACTTGCGCAGTCAACATTGGTAAATGCAGCACAAGGCGTTCACCACGGTGGATTCTAAACAGCATTTGCATTCAATTCCGATCCACGGTCCACCAAAGCAAACATCCCGCACGAAGTTCTCCAGTGACATTGCATCAACTGCGTAGCCAAATGATTTGTTTGTTGTTTGGGCGCAGAAGTTACACTTCCACTGCAAAATTTTGGCCCCCTGCCAAGAAACAGGAGAAAGATCACGAAGTGCAAAAACGTGAAACGCATCGATGTTGTGTGAGAACCATTCTGAACAAGAACATTCCTTGGAACTATCAGTATCGACACAAGGCAACACTGCACTTCCTTCAAATGAGAAGTTCCATCCATCGAAAAGTGGTACCACCAGCGAGGTTGGGGGCGCTCGATGAGTTCCAGCCGGGACCGAACCCCGAGGGAGAATGCCACGTCCAACGCACGGCACAATCTGCGTTGTCTTGTCGTCGTTTTGTTGATAAATGTCGATCGAAATCCGCACACAGCCGAACGTACACACAAGCTACGTAACGGTCCGGCAGCCAATTTCACACATCACACTTCTTTCATCCAAAGCCGAACGACACGGAGTGTACAGCTCCAGATGACTCCACACTATGTCCAGCGTATCACACATTGGAACATGCCTGCACCAGCAACTCCCTCTCCGTGCTTTCAAGGCTCAAATTTGCGCCACAGCAGGCGCAAAAGTGATAATTATTCAGTGTAGGGCTGCGACACTGTTTGTTCGTTCGAGAATTCAGCAAACGTTGATTCCATAAACAACACTTTGCAGTTTCAACGTACTCGTAAAGTTCTTGACGTCAGAGAAAATCGCTTTGGCCTGTCAACAGGAAGTAAAGTCAGTGATTGGATCACGTCGGGGCGCCTCCAACGGCTCCCTCCAGATCTGCTTCGTCGCTTCCGGTTGCTCTATTCGGGTCGGGCGCCCAGCCGCTCCCTGCCTCTTCCGTGATTTTGTCGACGGATGCAAGGACATCTGAGATGAGCTTGAGGTTGTCCACTCCAGTCATCAGCTGTCTGCGAAGTACAGAGGGTGTGGCTCACCATTATTTAAGTCACAAGTGTTTTGGCAGTCGGTACGCGAAAACAAGCCCACACGAGCACGGCCATGTGATGTTCAGCTGGACTCACTTGAGCATTTGTTCGGCGTTTTTGGCGGCGGCGTTGATTTGTTCGGAAGCGTATTTCGCCTTTTCTCGCACGGGATCTACCCTCGGTGTTGCTCCTGACGCTCGTAGAGACCGATTCTCCGCTCGTAACGAGTGCACCTCGCTCTGAAACATGAATTCACGTAATATCCATTCGAGTCGTTCCAGTGGCTTTTTACGAGGATGTTTCAACTTCTGGCGAATGAATTGCATGTTGAGCGGTCATGTTCATACTCTTGGACACATAGAGTTAACATAGTTCTGTCAGTACACAGGAGACAAATTGATCATGATTCTACATGCAATTCATTCGCCAGAAGTTGAAACATCCTCGTACAAGCGACAGATTCATTCTGGGGACTGAAGCTTACCTGTGAGGCCTTCAGCTCCTGCTTTAATCTGGAAATTGTGCCTTCTGCTTTCAATGCCCTTTGCTGAAACAAGACGACATCCCTCTGATTACTCGCTGGCTCACTCGACACGCGACACACGACACCACAACGCGTGAGTGTTTCAAGTGCAGGTTGCCAGATTATGTCCTCGTACGACTCACCGTGGTGGTCTGCAGGTTCGCCTCCACCCGCTGCACCATGTTTTCGAGCGCTGCTGTCTCGTCTGCCTCGCGCTTCTGAATCGACTCCATCTCCATCAGAACTTTTGCCACTCTGCAGTGCAACCGGAATAAAGTTGTGAGGACAGAAGATTGGTAAGTCTGCATGGACACTTGAGGTCCTCGATCTGTCACTTTCTTTCATCTGCACAGCAGGCTGCGCAAAAAGAACCGGAAATCAAAAGTTGAACTTTTGATTGCTGAAGAATCAAGGCTCACGGACCGTTTCGACTCGGTGTCTGCGAATTGTCTCGCCTCATCCAGTTGCCTCCTCAATTCCCGGTTCTCCTCCCGAAGCTGTGACCAAAACCACATCATCAGTCTTTTGAACAAACCACCTGCTCCTGAATGTACCGAATGGAAAGTGCGCGGCGCAAAACATCGGCATTTTCCGTGGCTGCAATTCTTCATCTCAATGTCGAAAAGCTTCTTTTGATTTGTGTGAGTTGGATTTGGGTGTCAACACACTCGTACTTCAGAAATCATCAAAAGAAACTCCGGGGCGCAGACTTAGGAAAAAGTCATTCATGGACCAAATTATTTGAAAAATGTCCAGAAACAAATGATGAATCGGTTTGGCTTTTCATGGAAATAGTGCATGTGCATCCCATTTGCTCCTTCCGCTGACAAACCTTTGTACTCAGACGCACGTGCATTCATACGTTGACTGCCCTCAACATTGGCGCAGACAGCTAAACCTACAAACTTGCAAGAAACAGGACAAAGCAAATTACAACCCATAAGAATCCCTTGAAATAGAACTCACCCTTCTGAGCTCGATGTCCAAATCTCCGTTGTGACAAGGAAATTCATCTGACAACGAGGCCGGAGAGCCTGGGTGTTGGTTTGCAGCTCTGGCATCCACAGAATTCACAGCACTGTCGGACAAGAAATCTGGCAGCACTCGCACCCCACTCGAGCTGGATGCCGCTCCGACATTATCCAACACTGGCTCAGCAAGTGGTGGGGAATCAGACCCCAAGCCTGTGGGATCAAGGTGTGGTATGGGCACAAAGTTGCTGTCCAGGTCAATGCTGGGAGGCGTTCGGGAGCCGACGTTTGCTCCCACCAGAGGGGGCTCCAAGTCCAGACCTGGGAAGCTCCCTGCACCGGCAGAAGCACCATTGGAATGTATCACTTCATCAATACCAGCAGCATGGTTGACATTGGGAAAATCATTGTGGTCAGTCAGTGGGTCATTGTCCGTCAGATACGCAGATCCCGCTTGCCCGGACGATTGTGGTGGGCTGCTATCCAAAGCAAAATCGGGCAAAGGAACATCAGGGTTTCTGTGATGATGGTGGTGCCTTCTAGGACCTGAATCACTGGTAAAGTGGTCCTGTACAAAGTCTGGTAAGTCACTGGCAAGGTCAAACGTGGAGATGTTGCCTGTGGTCTTTGGACGTGCTCCTCCTGTTCTCAAGAATTTTTTGAAAGAAAAAGGGTTTTCGTCCTCTTTTTTATCTCGGTCTGCAGCAGCAGTGGCCTTTTCACTGACGTTTTGATCTCTCTGTGCAGAAGCACCACCTGCAAACAGAAGCACAAAGTAATTAAATCTCAACAAGGTCTTCACGATCATTCGAGGCTCGAAGTCTCGCAATGTGAGTTTACTTGCGGTGCTCCCTTTGCATTGGAAAATGATTGTGAGAATTTGAACCACCGTTGGGCAAGTTAGTCCGCACCAGAGCAGCAAGTTTTAGACCGACGCAAAACACACGTCACAACTGGACCGAACATACGAGCACGATCGTACGAGGTTCTATCCAACCACAGTGAGACTCATCATGGTCAGCGATGAAGCCGATTGGCCTGTCTGCACTGAGAAGGTCAATGGAATCAATTGTGTCGAATCAACCACCTGTGTCCTTCGAGGCCGATCATGAACATGACCAGTCTCAGAATGGTTGGATAGAACCTCGTACTCGTATTTCAAGAACAAAATGGCTGTTCAAAATAAACCTGGACATTTTTGCACAAGTTCTGTTGCAAGTTTATCCGAGCCAATGGATGATGTATTTCACGCTGTGTATTCAAGTTGAACATGAAGTTGTCGAGGGGGGGGAACTGGAAATTGCTGGTGTGACAACAGATCTGGACAACGTACCCTCAGCAGTTTCTGGCTCTCCAGATGGGGCTGGGTCACTGTCGCCGCCTGCTTCACGTGCCAAATTTTCATTCGTTTTGTTCTTCACAAAAGAACGAAACGAGAAAGGATTATCCTCGTTCTCACCACCCTCCGCCATCAATAATATTGATGATAATTCCTTTATAAAATTGCAATTACCACCCTCCTTCCTCCGCCATCGTTTGGCGACCGTTTCGGATGTTCACTTTCTAAAAACAGTGTTGCTCTTTCACCTAAAACTGTGCAACAATTTAAAACTCGAACAAAAACTAATTTGCCTGATAAAAATATGGTTATTTAATAAAGATTCAACTTGATTACAAAAGCACACGTTGTGATTTCGTTTTTAGAAACTGGTGACAACATGATACCCTCCAGGTGCAGTGCAGGAATGCTGGAACATTTACCAAACTTTTCTCTATTTCTCAGAAATGAGTGCAGTAAGTCGGACAAAGAATGCAAAAACTGAAGAAACTGGTCACGTTTATTGGTGTGTCTCACAAATTGATCGGTTTAAACTTGAAATAGGCACTATTTGCAATGCACTTTTGCCCCACACCCTGCATTCCAGATGTTTCTCTTGTTCTTGTTTTTGGACCTAAATTCTGGTCCTATTTTCAGCGGATTTCCACGTTTATGCGTCACAAGATGAGTTCTCAGCCCAAAATACAAGTGATGGCGGACGAAGAAATTGTAGAAGAAAGGTAAGGGAATTCTACATTGGGTGGATTCAGATGATTGTCAACGTTGGGTGGAATGAAACGATTTAGAGGGAAATGATTGTTGATAGATCTACAGACTTGTACCGAGTTGGATAGATCTAGAATCTACCACTTTGTCGATCGGCATGTCTTGCACTTGGAGTCACTTCCAAACAATTCCATTGTCTGTGCTCACTAAGGCAGGTGCACAAGGGAAATGGGGCAAACGGTTGACCGATCGAGAAATGGTATCCCCCTCGTTCGTCAACGAATAGATTCTCGATGTTGTTCTGCCTTTGGTACTCGGAGAATCAAAGACTCGGCACCTGCGCAAGAGTCTGATTTGTTGTGTCGGTCGAGATCTAAACTATCCAAACTCGATCTGAACATCTACTTTTTCCAGCATTGCTCAGGTGTTGGTGGCTGTGCTGGATATTTTCCACGAGGTCGTGCAAGCTCGTTTTGAATTTTGCTGGCTTGCACATGTCATCTTTGCCAGTACTCATTGTCACATAATGATGCGTGATGCATGCAACCGTGAACGTTTGAATGTACTTGATTGAGCATCATTATGTAACACTCATGTACACTCCACACGTGAACTTGTGGCCATTCCGATCTGCTTGCTCCTCCATGTACTCGTATCTCGTTTTGCAGTTCTAATTGTTGACACTCACACAAGTGTGCGAGTATTGTCAAACAAATGTCTTCCGCGACAGATGTTTGGTTCTCTGCCCGGCACATTATCTCATTGGTCAACATCGATGTTGATGCTAAATTTTACAACTGAGTCATGTTTCATTGGGTTGACGCAATTGGTTCTGTGAAGGACCTCGCCGTGCCGACTCGATTAGTGTCACGAGTTCAAGACCGCACCATGTTTCCTATGCCCTTTCAAACAGCCCGCCTCCCCGCCCCCGTTCATCCATTCTTCTCGTCGTTCATTCTTGTTTTGTTTTTTAGCTCGAGTTGGATTTACCCATCTAGTTGGTGCAAGTGGAAACCGACGTCCATGGCAGCACTAGCTCGCGCAGAGCGGAACGTTCTTTCTCGTGAGTGGAGGACCACAAAAATAGGAATAGTCTGTGACACCGACATCCCGAATGACTTGATCTCAAGGTGTAGACGAGACCCACATGACCCCCTCCCCACACACACTGTGGAGTTGAGGATATAAAAATGTTTATTTCGGTGGCCAAACCAAACCCTGGTTGCCTACCGGCTAGAAAGAACACTTTACTGAACTCATCAGAAAATTGAGGAATGTTCCACCCACTTCCAAATGTATCTGCCACTCCAGCCGTGTGTTGACACCAACAGTGCTCTTGTTTCAAACCCTCGAGGTGGGAATGGGAATTGTTCAAATCGACATCAGTGGAAAAATGCTTTGGATCTCGGTGTCAGACAGTGACAACTGATTGACTGAGTTGAGACACTCAGTTTGTCCTTTGTAAGAAGCACCACTTACATTGTCCTTGGTGTTGAATTGTGAATGAAAGTCGCAAGTCAAACCACAGCTCAGCCAGGACAACTGTTGGCTTCGTCACAAACAAGAAATTGAACGCGTCTTCAACGCGTAATGTTCTTGTTTTCAGATTTATGGCACAACTTGGAGGCGACGTTTGTGCCAATTGGGAATGGTTCAAAAGAAATACGAACAGTTCTGATGAACAAGAAGTCCAACAACACACCGCTTGTTCTCGTGCACGGAATGGGCGCAGGGGTCGGACTATGGGCCCTCAACTTGGAGAGGTGAGCTCGTAAATCGGTAGTTGACAGCGATTGTGCACTCGTTCATGCCTTTGTGGGATGACCTGCAAAATATTTGGAACTTGTAGGCCTTGTCTCAGGTGGTAATTTATTTTTCAGCTTGGCCAGGTCCCGACCAGTGTACGCATTCGACATCTTGGGATTTGGTCGCAGTTCCCGAGTGTCGTTCCCGAAAGACGCGATGCTCGCGGAGATGGAGTTCGTCGAATCCATAGAGGAGTGGAGAAAACAGATGAATGTGAGTGGCCGTTATGGGAAAGTACTGAGCACTGGGGCCAAACGTTTGGTGCTGGGTCGGGCTGGTCTCCTGGATCCACCCCTGCAGGCTTGGAACAGGTAACAAGCATATCTCTCGCTGCCACAGTGCAATTGCGATGATGTGTGTATGTCTGTGGACAGTAGTTTGCTGGGGGGGGGGGGTAAACTGATGGTTTATGTTCTTCCTTGACTGATAAATGCTGCTGTTCACAAAACCAACTGTTAGTTTACCCCCCGCATAGTGAAAGTTTGGAAACAGGGGGAGGGGAAACCAACAATGCAGCTCACCATTGGTTCACCCATACAAAACCAATGGTTCCTGGCAGGCAGCCATGGCCTGTTTGCCGCAACAATGTTTGTTGTGAGCAGAATGCCTGCTATCAGGTGCTGCGGGCTCGTTGATCTTTGAGCTCCGTTTGATTGTGTGTCGGTGCCCAATGAACATTCCCTTGTGACACCACCGCTGCCAGCACGAACACATTACCAATTCAATCGTAATTGTGAATGTTTCGTTTTGCAGCTGGAGAAGTTTATTTTACTGGGACACAGTTTCGGCGGATACCTGGCGTCCGCGTACGCCATGCGCTACCCTGAGCGGCTGCACCACCTCGTGCTCGCTGACCCGTGGGGATTTCCTGAAAAACCTCCGGATTCTGAGCGCAACAACAACCTTCCCATCTGGATCAAAGTCGTGGCGAAGGCGATCTCCCCATTCAACCCGCTGGCGGGACTTAGAGCGGCCGGGCCGTGGGGTGAGGTCATCTCGTCGTCGGCAAAGAAACTTTTCGCAAACACCCACTTGCACGCAGTGGTTTCACGATGGCATTTTCTGAGGAGTTTTCTTCCCCTTTGTCGTTGAATCGTTTGTAGCACTTTCGAGTTCTCAGGCTCCTCACCCTGCAACAAATGCGTGGCGTCTTCTGTTTGCAGGTCCGCGGCTGGTGGAACGGCTGCGCCCAGATCTCTCCAACAAGTTCGCTCATCTCTACGACGACGACACTATTTCCAAGTACATCTACCACTGCAACGCACAGAACCCCAGGTGAGGACGGCGCTGCAGCCGGGTTTTGTCGAACTTGGCGACTTGGGTTCAACGCAAGTGGAGTTGCATGCTGAGTCCCAACACATATTGCTTGTTCTTCTGTGGCAGTGGAGAAACGGCGTTCAAAAGTATGATGACGTCTTTCGGTTGGGCCAAGTACCCAATGATTCGTCGCATCGACCAGGTCGACCATAGAATTCCCATCACAATGATCTACGGGTCGAGATCGTGGATGGACACCAACATTGGTCAGGAGGTCAGGTTTCTACGCAACCAGTCATTCGTCAACGTTGAGGTACGTAGTTATTCAAGTGGGAAGCGGATATGTGTTCTCTGTTCGCTGTCTGGAATTACCATGTCGGCCCTACTTTACGACCAGTTGGGACGGGGGGGGGGGTGGCACTTTGGTTTATCAAGAACTGCTCACACTCTCTTGTGCTCAGCAGGAAAAGGAAAAGACTTGTGCAATGATGTCATTCCCAGGACAGACAGCGAACGTGGACCGGAGTTAGAATGTGTGGTTTTGAGGACCTTTGCACAAGCTGTCGCGAGGAAGCGTGACTCGGTTCCAGAGAGACTGTTTTCTTTTCAGGCGGGGCCTTTGCTCTTGTGTGTTATGTTGTCAGTAGTTTCCGTCCACGTATGTACTGTCACTGTCACCACCTTCCCTGGTTTATAGACTGTGTCAGGTGTTGCAAGTCTGTAGATTCAATGATTGGTGGGAGTTGAGACCATTTGTGTTCGAAGTGATGTGCGAGAAACAAGTCAGCCACCACCTGTTGTTGGACAACACAACTCGCAGATTGCAACTTCAGAACGTGTCTCATGGCTTCACCGTAAAACTCCACCAAAAGTCGCACCTGAGTACAATCCCAAGAAGGACTCTTAAAAAGCTGGTACAAAATATTTCCCCACATTTTTCATTTGTTTCACAAAGTGACCATTTTTTTCACAACAAAGAGAGGAAGATGTTTATCAGCCGTGCTGATATTGGTTTGCCCGTGTATCCGCGTCCGTCCGTCTTGGGGGGAAAAAATGTGAGAATTTTGAGGGTTATACACACACTAATCAAACACAACACAGCACACAAATTGGTGGCACTATAGACATTCTCACCAACTATGATGCATCTCCTCCACTTACGAGACCTACAAAAGACAAAAATAATATAATATTTTTGTCTTTTGTCAGGGTATCTCGGACATTGTCTGGGTTAGGGTATCTTGGACATTGTCTGGGATACCCCCCCTGCTTAG
>JAAUXT010105195.1_pt1 | contig 12383 bp, 11 predicted proteins | sample 7278171 | NCBI WGS metagenome assembly JAAUXT01 (sample SAMN14350112, study PRJNA611818) | marine sediment metagenome | isolation source: surface marine sediment (1.8m) | place: French Polynesia: Moorea | collected 2018-08
GGGAGGGAGGGAGGGAGAGAAAAAGAGATAGGGGCTGGGAAGAAGAGAGAAAGGAGAGAAGGGGAAGACACATAGGACAGCAAGAGAGGAGAGACAAAGAGACAGAAAGACAGAGATGGAGACAGAGGAGACGGACAGGGGAAGAGCAGATCCAAAGAGGCAAAAGGATGAAAGAAAAAAGAGGGTGAACTGTGGGCTCCGACAAACACGAGAATCACGGAGCCTCGGTTTCACCTGACGTGCCCGTGACCTCTGTGCAGATTGGCGGAGGTCCGACCCGCATCACGGGCGAGGTGCGCGGCTTCACCAACTCCGCGCTGAACGCCAAGCACGGCTTCCACGTACACGCCGTCGCCGACATGGGCAACGACTGCTCCGCGATGGGAGGACACTACAACCCGCGGAAAATGGACCACGGCGGGCCCGGCAAGACCGTCCGGTGAGCCAAGCCGTGCGCTTTGGGTCTCAAGTGCACTGGTGTGTGTGTGTGTGTGTGTGTGTGTGTGTGTGTGTGTGTGTGTGCGTGTGTGCCTGTCTGTCTGTCTGTCTGTCTGTGTCTGCACATTGTCTGTGTACACTGTGTGTGTGTGCGTGTGTGTGTCTGTACACTGTGTGCACTGTGTGTGTATGTGTGTTGACTGTGTGTGTGTGTGTGTGTGTGTGTGTGTGTACACTGTGTGTGTGTGTTGACTGTGTATGTGTGTGACGCCTCTGTTGGCCCCTGCGTGTTGACCAGTGCTTGAGTGCGCATTTGCGTTGACACTCAAGGTCAATGTCTCATTTAATCCCGCTGGACCTGCTTCAAATGGTTGAACACTGTGGTGGAGACACCTCGTGGCGTCCTTCCCAGGCACGTGGGTGACCTGGGGAACCTGGTGGTCGGGCCGAACCAGCGCGCGACGGTCGACATCAGAGACAACCAGGTCAGCCTCGTCGGCACCTTCAGCGTCATCGGCAAGTCGCTCGTCGTGAGTACTCCATACTTGGTACTTTGTACTCCGCACTCCACCCTCCAAACTTCAGACTTCATACTTCAGACTTCATACTTCATACTTCATACTCCATACTTGCAATACCCCGCGTGCAAATCTTCTGGAAACCAGTCTGATTGTCAGGTCTGGCCTCACTCGCAGAAAGTTGGTGCGTTGAACACAAATTTGTGAAGTGTCTGTTGTTATTCGATATGGCACTTTCCTGTTTTGCTTTTGGACATGCACTTCTTGCAATATTTGTCAGATGTTTTTCACATACCAGGCCTGTTTTCACCGAAAGTTTTCCCAAATCGAGTCAAAAACATTTGAAGAGAACGGTAGAAATTGGGTTGCGAGCCTTCTGCGTCACCAAACATCACGTGGACATGACACGGAAAACGTTCTCAACTGCACGAAATTAACATGCGGTGATGTTTCTCACCCAGTGGCTGGAGAAGAGTGTGTGTGTGTGTGTTTGTGTGTGTGTGAGAGAGAGAGAGAGAAAGAGAGAGAGAGAGAGAGAAAGAGAGAGAGAGGTATGCGTGCGCTCTCACCTGCATGGACAACCTAAACTCTTGCCCATAGACTTGGGAGGAAGTCGATGTGGAGGCATTGAACACTCACCAACACACACGCACACACACTCACTCTCCCTCTCTCTCTCTCTCTCTCTCTCTCTCTCTCTCTCTCTCTCTCTCTCTCTCTCTCTCTCTCTCACACACACACACACACACACACACACACACTGACCATTATCGTCCCGGCGTCCAACCCACACGTGTGCTTCATTCCCCTGCAGGTGCACATGGGAGAAGACGACCTGGGCACCGGCACGTCTCAGGCGAGCAGAACGACGGGCGACGCCGGCGGGCGTCTCGCCTGCTGCATCATCGAACGCGCCATGCGTGAGTGTTCGCACCGCGCATGCGCGTGGGTCAGCCCTGCGCAGCGGACGTCTGCACCACCAGGGGGAATTATGCAACGACGTTTCGCTGAACGTGGCGTCAACACCAACGTCGAGAACTGTGTGCTGATTGGCCAGGACCGTGGAAACTGTGTACAATGTTGGCAATTTGTCGAGACGTGCATTTCAGGGTCCTGTATATAAAACCTCTCCATTGTTGGAATTGCACCCTAAAGCCAGGATGCAACCAATTGGACAAATCCATTGTTGAACAAGACTTGGTTTTCGTGACAAGTGCACATTTTAGGCAGTTGGGGGGGGGGGCCGGGGTCCTTGGTCTCACTGGACCAAAGAGGCTCAAACCCACGTGTCCCTTTTTGGATCTTCCCGTTCAAAGAATTTCGCGACAAGAAGATCTGAGTATTGTGCAAGGGTGATTCAGCATAAAACAGAAATTTGCATATTTTTGCGTGAAGAACTCAAGGCAGTACAGTCGCGAAATTGGTTTCTGAGGTCGGGGACAGAGGCCGACTCGCGGTGTGTTTGGCCGGCTTGCCCCCAGCCCCAGCCCCAGCCCCGGCCCCGGCCCCAGCCCCAGCCCCAGCCCCAGCCCCAGCCCCAGCCCCAGCCCCAGCCCCGGCACTGGCCCCGGCCCCGGCCCCGGCCCCGTGGGTTTCACCCCTTGATGAAGTGTTCCTTCCTCCGTGTCTGACTCGACGGTTTTTCGTCTCAGCCGCCCGGATGGAGTCGACGTGCGACCTGCAGCCCAACACGAACGCGGCGCAGGACCAGCAGGTCAAGGGAATGATCACTCTCACCCAGGTACACGTACACACGCACACACACGCACACTCAGACACGCAGCCACGCACAGAATAACATGCACACACACAGGTCACACACACACACACACACACACACACACACACACACAGAGTTTGAATTTCGTTTCCCATCCATTCACAAACGTCTGACTCAGCAGAACAAACACTCGATCGTCTGAACAACTTTGTCGCACATGCGATGGCGAGATCGGCGGAGAAATGCATTGTGGCGGTGCTCGCTTTCTTTCTCTTGGAACTTCAAAAGCCTTCGTCCCCAAGGCTCCAGGCCCCACGCCCCACGCCCCACACCCCACGCCCCACGCCCCGTGCCCCACACCCCAGGCCCCACAGCCCAGGCCCCACACCCCAGGCCCCACACCCCATGCCCCACACCCCACACCCCACACCCCAGGCCCCACACCCCAGGCCCCACACCCCAGGTCCCACACCCCACGCCCCACACCCCACTTCTCCTCTGACCAGAAATCCCACAATATACTTTGCGCATGCGCCAGGAGCGGAACGGGGCGACGCGCCTGCGCGGACGTCTGAGCGGCTTCAGCACGACGGACAACGTGAGGGAGCACGGCTTCCACGTTCACACCGTGTCGGACCCCAACAACAACTGCAACAACATGCAGGGCCACTACAACCCACTGAGTGTGGACCACGCGGGACCCACCGACGTGGTCAGGTGAGATTGGGTGGACCTGAGTGGGAGTGGTGGGGGTGGGTCAGTGTGTTCCAGGTGAGCAGTGGATGAATGTGTGTGTGTTTGTGTGTGCTTGACATGGCGACAGAAGGAGACAGACAGACAGACAGACAGACAGAAAACACAAAAACACCTGGTCGAGTTCCAATGCTACAATTGACCTTGTTTCCCGCAGACACTTCGGGGACATGGGTAACATCGTCGAGGTGGGCGACTCGGCCGAGATCGACATCACCGACGACTTCATCGACCTGTCGGGGACGCACACTGTGGTCGGGCGCTCCATCGTGGTAAGTAGCACCGCTGATCCCACACACGCACACCCATGCACACTGTAGTCGGGCGTTCCATCGTGCTGAGTATAGCGCCGTTGATCCCACACACGCACACCCACGCATACATACATACACGCACACTCCCACACCCACGCGTACATACACACACGCACACACACAAACACACGCACACCCACGCACACATACACGCACACTCACGCACACACGCACACTGTGGTCGGGCGTTCCATCGTGGTGAGTAGCGACGCTGATCCAGCACCTGCACGCATACACACACGCACACAAGCGTACACACGCGCGCACACACACAGGCACTTACTTGCAAGCACACACGCACACACACGCACACTCACGCACACACACGCACACCGTCGTCGGACGTCCCATCCTGGTGAGTAGCGACGCTCATCCCCTGTCGCGGCCGACAACTCACACGTGCTTTGTCCTCTCAGGCAAAATTTTCATGTTTCAAAAATTGAAGGTTTTTCGATGGTGCACACACACGCACACACACGCACACCAGCCCAGTCCCACAAATTTTTGGAGAGTCCCACGCAGATTCTGGGGTGAGGAGACTGAGGTTTTGCCTCATTGGCGCCAAGCCTCGACTTCAAAACAAAGTGACTGATCTTTGTGACTTTGGTTCCCGGCAACTCAAAGTTCTGCTGCCAAAAATTCTATCTGGGTCTCATAATTTCCGCTCCAAAGTGTGGCCGTGGAACAACTGTCGCTGTCCCCACGTACAGACCTCCCGTTTCCCTCCTGTAGGTGCACGCGGGTCGGGACGACCTGGGCCAGGGCGGCGCGGCCGACTCCAAGACGACGGGCGCGGCCGGACCCCGCCTCGCCTGCTGCACCATCTCCACGGCCGTCGAGGTGTCCGGGGCGCCGCCCGGGGCCCCCGGGGCGTGGTCCCGCGCCGCCGCCGTCCTCACCGCGCTGCTGACGGCGGGCGCGCTGCTGCTCCGGGTCGGGCTGTGAGCGGCTGCGCGCGATGCACCCGAGTCTTCAGGGGAAACACGTGCAGCTTCCGGGGCCTGCATCACACCCAGGAAAATTCGTGGGTTTCTTGACTGCTTTCATTTTGTTCCGTTCGTCACAAAACTTTCACGAAACCCATTTTTTCCCCTGGAATTGGAGCTGGACTCTCGCTGACTGACTTTTTGATTCGTTCTCTCCGAGGTTTGTGCGGGCCAGCCTCAGCCTCACGCTCTCATTGGACAAACTGAACGAGCGAAAAAACACTGTCTCTGGTTCGTTTCAACGGACCAACCAAGACTCACATCTCAAGCTGCAGACGCAGTTCCAGTGAAAATGTTCAACGGGTTCCTCTCACCAAGTGAACGGCACCTCGTGTTGCTATGCACGCTTTGCCTCGTCGCCATGCCAACGCCACTCGCTTTTGGAGCCACTCACCACTGTCACCATGGCGCTCATTGTTATTCAACACAGAACCTCAAAACAAGTGGTCAGTCCCGATGAAATTACTCGCATTTGGATGTCAACGTAGTGAAGCCAGTATCAAAACACTGTGAATCAGACTCATCCGACGCCTCGTGCCACACTGGTGCACGGCCCATGTAAACTTGAGAGCAGGACCTCAAGGTACTGGTGTCGCATTGGATACGTCACTCAGCGGCACCAGGGGGGCACGAAGCCTGGCCCAAAATCCTCCCCCCCCCCCCAAAAAAAAAAAGAAAGGTCAGCTCTCGGACTGTGCGTCGCAATGCGCAAAATGTGTTCTCTTTACAAAACGTCAAAGTCTGCAAAATGTAAAACATACAAAATCGCTCCGTCTTCATTGAACGCTCTCACGACAGCGATCGTTGAAATCTGACGTCAACGCATTTCGATGTCCAGTGCGATTTGGTGTGTCCGAGCTCAGCAAGGTTGACGTTTGGACCCCTGTTCCCCTGAACCTCTTTCCTGCGTGTACTGGATGTCATCGTTGCGCCCCTGTACGAGTCCATGGGCGTCCGATAGGCCAGGACGCACGCACGCCACAAGAATGACGTCAGCAAAAAGCAGTTGCTATATTTCTTGCACAACATCAGCGGATCCAGAACACGTAAAGCCAAACTCGAGTGACTTGCCTGAGAAAACACTGCATGCATGCAGACCACGAGATTGATGCTTGTAGGTGGCTATTTACAATAAATTTACCAACTTTTGTGTTGTTGTCATGTGTTATGGAGTGTGACCAGAGATATCTTTTATCACAAACGAATTTAATGAAGCTGGTCATGTACTTGTCGGGCGACAACTGCTCCCATCAACACCTGTAAAAAGAGCGCGGACCGGTGGCGTAAAACTGTGACGCAAAAGTTCTTTTCTTCTGGAACAGCAGCCAAGTTCGCAAGTCGCAGTTGAGTCAGACTGGCAGAGTGCAGTTGTAGATCAGGCAGCCGCTCCTGCTCAAGATTTGTAATGTTGGCAGATCTCTTCTCGTGTTGCGTGTTTGATCATCATCTGCCGATGGAGGATCAAGATCCAGCTGGAAGCGCTTTGAGTCCGACAAATTGGTTCTGGGCACACGTCGATCAGGCACAGATTCTGCAACAAACTGCCAGCATGCCAGCATGCAGGCTCATGCTGATTGGCGCCTGCTGTGTTGGGGCTCCATGGGGGCGAATGGACGTCGCTTGTTGCCAGCCAGACTGGCTGCAAGAGAATGACCCGCCACTGGACTTGAGACTGTCCTGAAAAGGAAACCAATTCGGAGTTTAGTGGTGGAGAAGGAGCCGATGGCAAGAAGAGGGTTTAGTTTCTCACTGGGATGTGAGGTAGTGTGGTGGGGAGGACGAGGCATTTTGCGACGGGAACGTCTCGCTGGCACTCACCAACAAATCTCTCCTTGGCACAAAAAGTTGGTGCCTAATTTCAACACAGCTAATTGCTTCAATTGCTCCAGTTATTAATGACCAGATTGGGTTGAATTGGTGTCCTTTGGGCCAACTTTTCAATTGCACTCGTTCAGCACGCACGCGCTGTGGTGGAACAGCACTACAGCTTCCGCAAAAACACAACAAAGATGTGTTCGCCAAAATCTCAGGCCATGGAATTGCTGTCCTTATTTGAAAACAACACAAACAACGGGGTGTTTCCTCTCGATGTGTGCGTTCATGCATGTCACGAGTGCACACACGCACACGCACACCACACACAACACAGATGGACAGACAGATAGACAGACAGACAGACAGACAGCCACATACACACACGTACACTCACGCCGATAAAGACACATGGAAATGAGCAGAAAACAACCAAGTTCCAGACAAGACGCTGCCGCCCGCCCCCACCCACCCACTGAGCTCCCGCACCAATTCACATCGTGGGGTAAACTGTGGGGGGTAAACGAACTTCAAATGTCAGAAATGCCAGAAAACAGCTGGTTTCCAAGACCCAGGCTTGTTTCACGTGGGACTCGTCAAGCTGCGTCTCCACCACAACCTTACAGCTGCTGTTGTTTCCTACACACCAGTTGTCACTTCCACTCGTGCAACGTTTCCCAAACTCAGAGAATTTTCACAAAGTCTGTGACTTTGGCTCAGGTCCACGCTGCGTGACTGACGCTCACGCGGAAGTACCTGCTGACGCACACGGGGACGCAGTATCCTGCTTCGCCTCCTGTGTGAACCGCCCGTGAGATGTTCTCGTTTGAAGGTCTCTACCGCGTGGCGTCTGTAGCGACGGGAGTCAAGGCCACCGCTCCGGTGGATCCAGAATCCGCACTGCGTGTGCGGAGAGAACATGGCAGAAAGATTCTGACCATGACGCTTTCCTCCGTCCCTTGTGCACGCTCCAATTGAACCACCAGACCCACAAACGTGGTATTGGACACTGAAAGAGCCTCAGGATGCTTTGGCAAGCAAGTCAACAAGTCAATCTGCTGCCAAATGAAAAACAGCTTGAACCCCACCAAACCAAAATGTGAAAACTTTTGTGTTGGTGATCCAAAAGCACGCAAAAGCAATTAAATGATTCACATGATGCATCTAACCACACAGCGCAAATTATTCAGCTTGCACTCATGGAGTGTATTTCGTGTTTGGTTGATCGAGATTCATGACAATGCGTGAAAGATAAACTGGGGTCGCTTCAATTTATGCTCGATTTCCCGCTTCCACAAACACACGCACACAAACACGCGCGCGCACGCGCACATGTTTCCACTCACCGAGCGGCCGCGCTGCATGCATGGCTTCAACTTCGCGCGTAAAACGATCCTTCGCTTCGGTCTGGATCCGAAGTCTGGATCGAGTTGCCCCTAGTGCCCTCATCCCTCTTAATGTAGCTCAAAAGTTCGCAGCTCCGCGCCCGCCGCAAACCTCATTTACCAGCGCGCAACTCGCCCCAGACTTCTCCTCAGCTGTGCGTACGAGCTGCGCTCTCAGTCACACAGTGGAACCACGAAGACCGGTCCAGATTCCAAGTTGAGAGTCTGGTCGCTTGTTGTTGTCTTGGGAGCCAGGAGGTACACCTGAAGCATGGACGCGAACACACGTGGAGTTTCTACGACGTTTGGCAAGTGAGATGGGACACGACAAAACATCCAGAATCCGGACTTAGTGTGCGCAAACCTGTTCTTGTGTGTGAGAGGAGTTGAATCACGTGAAAACGCAGTGTCTGTCAGACGGTTCGTGCGTGTCTGAAAAGAAAAACTCAACGGGTGCCTCTTCTCAAAACAAGTTTTTCTTTTGATATTTCACGTCATCCGGGAATAATAGAACACAATTGGATCTGCATCGCCCAAATATTTCTGTGTGTGAGCAAGCATCGTCTCCATCACCTCAGCAAACACGTGGTGAGATTGAAAAACAACAATCAAGGACTTGTCGTTTGAACCATGGGATACACAACCATTCTTACAAATGTTCGGACAAGTGTTCTGGCGTTATTCTCTGTGTTGCTATTGGCTACGACGACTGGACCGGTTGGCGGCGTCATCAGGGACGCCGACGCCGCGTGGGCGTGGCTGGAGGAGTTTGACGCCGCCGCCATGGCGGTGTACCATGACGCCGCCACCACCAAGTGGCGCTACCTCACCAACATCACGGCCGAGACGAGGCAGGCTTCGGTGAGTACCGCCCGTTGTATCCACAGGCGCTGCTCTCTCTCTCTCTCTGTCTCTGTCTCTGTCTCTCTCTCACAGCACACAAGGCCCACAGTGCTCTCTCTCTCTCTCTCTCTCTCTCTCTCTCTCTCTCTCTCTCTCTCTCTCTCTCTCTCTCTCCAGCGAGCGAGCGAGCGTGCTTGAGTATGTGAGTATGCGCACTCTTGCTCTCACTCTCACTCTCACTCTTGATCTCTCTGTCTTTCTGTCCAACTGTCTCTCTCCCTCTCTCATCTCTCTCCTCTCTCCACCTCTGTCTGTCTGTCTGTCTCTCTCTCTCTGTCTCTCTCACCTGTTATTTCTCTCACCTTCTCTCTGTGTCACTGCGTCTCTCACTGTGTCTCTTTCCAACTCCCATGAATGGCAGGAACACAGGGGTCCAACAAGCAGATTCCCCGAACTCCATCTAAATTGACCCCCAAGCCGCCAGACTTTCAATTCTCCAGCACTTGTCAATATTTTGTTTTGTTCGAAGTCAATTGGAAACCCCTGCAAGGGCGTGGTGGCTCGCTCCCTGCACCAAGTCATGGACCCGGCCCTGCACATATACACACACACAGACACAGACATAGACACAGACACAGACACAGACACAGACACAGACACACACACACACAGACACACACACAGACACACACACACACACATACACACACACACACACACACACACACACACACACACACACACACACACACACACACCGAACCGGTGTTGCACAAATCTGCAGTCCTATCAGACAGGCTATCCAACGGACAAATACAGCACAAGTATGCCAAAGTTTGCACCGATGTCAAACAATGTCCCCACGGGCGATCATAAAATTTTTTGTTTGTGTTGGATGTGGATTGCCTCAAATGACGGAGCAAGTCCTGCGAAAACAGCCAATGAACTGGCCTGTGGTCAGAGGCACATTTCGCCATTGAGATCACCGTGAGACTTCAAGGAGATTCAGCTGTGGCACTTCTGTCCTGTGACACGCGAATGAATGCACGTGTTGCTCAGACGAGTAGCAAGGCCCGTAGAAACTGCGTCACCACCGAGAGACCCAATGGTTGTGCATTGTTTTCTGCTCGTTGTCCTCCACGTATCCCTCGAGCACCACAGGGACACAGAGCGGGTTCGGGGTTTGGACGCCGGGTCCAGCCATTGAACGCAACAAATAACTGTTGAATGATCTCAGACTCTCAGACATTGGGGACCTTCACAGATCAATAAACATGCAAGAGGAAAGCCACCGGGTCCGTGTACACTGGATGTGTTGTTGTCAACCTCTGTTGTCTTGGTCAGGTGCGATTGTGTCGCGCAACCAGTGTGTGGAAATACCCTGTCCCGACGTTGAACCTTTGCACACACACACGCACACTCACACACACAGACGTACACACACAAACACACGCACACACACAGACGTACACACACAAACACACGCACACACACAGACGTACACACACAAACACACACACACACACATCTGCATTGATGTCTCATCATCATTGTCTCATCACTGCCCTTTGTGTCTCATCATTTGAGTGACATCCAGGTGCAAAACTGACAGTTGGGTGTCCATCCACATCAAAGACACAGAGCAAAATAAATCACAGCCTCACCTGAGCGGTCGCATTCTTCTGGCTGCTCGGTAAATACAGAGAGTGCAACTGAGCAAACTTTGAATCGGAGGTTGTGCAACGGTCATCAAAATTTCCAGCGCAGAAGTTGGGAGGGAGCCCAAAGTTTCAAAGTTCAGGAGACACCCATTTTGCAACTGTACACTGTAGCATTGCGAAGTTTGAAAAACCTGTGAATTTGTCAAAATCAGTCCACTCAGTGTTTTACGGATCTTGTTACGGATCTTGTTTTTCTCACGATGGCGTATGTTCCAAGTTGGGTTCTGGTGCTGGCCACAGGGATTTTTGCCGTCTCTGGTGACAAAATTACGGATGTAGAAATTGCCAAGCAATGGCTGGAGGAGTATGAGACCAGGGCCATGGAGGCTTATTCCTCGGCTATAGAAGCGGCGTGGAACTTCAACACTGACATCACAGACGAAAACAAAAAGCGGAAAGTGAGTAGAGCGGCGAGGAAATTCACTTTGTCTTTCAGGGAAAAGGTGTGTCTGTGTCTCGTCGAAAATTCAAACTGAGGTCCGCAGGATTCGTACCAACTGTGTTGACGTGAAGGTCTCCTCGCTCCCACAGAAACTTCAGCTTTGTGAAGCACGGTGGGCCTGCCGAGTAAGTTCCAACTTCCTGCAGGCTGAGTTTCCCCTGCAGAGTGAGTCTCCCTGAACTGCCCTGCAGAGAAAATCTCCCTTGGAAGGACTGTCCTGTCAACTGAGCCGCACTTTTGCCCCTGCTGAGTCTCCCTTGGAACTGTCCATGCAGCCTGACTCTCCCTCCTGTCCCTCACTCTCCCTCCTGTCCCTGCAGGTGGAGCAGAGCGTGGCGCGGGCGCTCTTTCTGAAGGAGGCGGCTCAAAACACGACGCGCTTCGACTGGCGCAACTTCGAGGACGCCGACATGCGACGCCGCTTCTCCAAAATCGCCGACATCGGCACGGCGGCGCTGCCCAAGGAGAAGATCGAGCGGGTGAGAGACGCCACCGGCGTCGGGTCCTTTTGGTGGTTTTCACATTGGTGACTCGCAGTCGTTTTTGTGACGTCGGCGTCAAACTTTAACATTGAACCAATGGTGGAATTTTTGATGTCAGCACAGAAACCGACCGCGCGTCACCCAATGTGAAAATCCCTTATCACTTCATCAGTGGACCTGACATTCGAAGGACCTGGCCCCTGAGTCCCAAAAGTTGCGCGCGTCTGGGCAAACCCAGTCCGGATTCTTGCTCTGTTTTGCCTCGAGCCCCGTGCATGAGTGCGCCGGTCAGGCTAAAGTATCCAAAACTGCTTGCTTGGCTGGAAAATTGCTGACCTGTCAGGCAGAAAAGGTGTCCGAATCAAGCTCGACCGGTTGTGCATGATAAACTCACGCACACGAGAAAATAGCTTTTTACATTTCCAGAGTCTGCCTGTCTGCCTGCCCATTGTCTGTCTGTCTGTCACAAACCAAAGTGTCCTGAACATTGCAGTTAGACGAGATAAAGTCGCAGTTGTCGACGCTCTACAGCACGGCCAAGGTCTGCAACGACAGCAACCCCGACCACTGCCTCCCGCTCGAGCCCAGTGAGTAAAGTCAATGAGTACCGGTGTGTAGGGATCCAGAGACACAGGGACAGTGAGTACCGGTGTGTTTGGACCCAGAGACACAGGGACAGTGAGTACCGGTGTGTAGGGATCCAGAGACACAGGGACAGTGAGTACCAGTGTGTTTGGATCCAGAGACACAGGGACAGTGAGTATCGGTGTGTAGGGATCCAGAGACACAGGGACAGTGAGTACCGGTGTGAACGGACCCAGAGACACAGGGACAGTGAGCACCGGTGTGTAGGGATCCAGAGACATGGGGCTGTGAGTACCGGTGTGTAGGGATCCAGAGACATGGGGCTGTGAGTACTGGTGTGTTGGGATCCAGAGACATGGGGCTGTGAGTACCGGTGTGTTGGGA
>JAAUXT010111410.1_pt1 | contig 12382 bp, 11 predicted proteins | sample 7278171 | NCBI WGS metagenome assembly JAAUXT01 (sample SAMN14350112, study PRJNA611818) | marine sediment metagenome | isolation source: surface marine sediment (1.8m) | place: French Polynesia: Moorea | collected 2018-08
ACTGAAATTTCCTCAAATCACTGTGAGTGACCCAAATCAGAGCAAGCCAAATCAGAGCAAGCCAAATCAGAGCAACTGAAATTTCCTCAAATCACCGCGAGCTCCATGGAGCTATTTTTTTTTTTTTACAAATTCAGAAAGACGTTTCCCCAGATTTGTGGTTGTGTCGTCTTGAAGTGACAGAGAGAAACGAAAAAAATGGCGTTCGACGTCCAGAAAACCGGACGTCCCGTGCGAGGTTTTGATATTTTCTCTCCCAACAGCAAGGCTCTCGAGGGTCCAGGGCCGCAGCCCCCACCTCCAACTCGCAAACAGTAACTCACCTCCCTCCGTATTGTCAGGTCCACGGGAGCAATTTGTTTTCAAAAAGACTTGATATTTGGAGCAAACTGTGGCAAAAGAACATTTTTGAGGGAAGAACTTTGCTCTGACTGAAGGTCTTGCTCGCACCATGACCCTGTCGTTGTGGAAGCTATCAGGAAACCATTTCGTTTTCAGTCCGTGCAAACCGAACTGTGCTTATTTCCAGGCAGCCGTTTCACGAGTGTCTTCGTTGTGCATGTGATACATATTGCGGGTTTTTGTCTCATTCCTTTCGCCAAAGGGTTTTCACGAACAAAGTGCCTGAAGACTGTGGTCGCAGAGTTAAAACGCAGTCGGTCCATTTTTGTCTGCGTGTGACATTTGTGTGACGTGACACGAGTACTTGGCTTTGTCTCAGTGTGAAAGGCTTCGTGCAGTTCTTTTCAAATTTTGAGGTCGGTTCATCACCCTCTGTCGCACATCGACTGTCAAAATCCTGCGAATAAATTTCACAAACTTCTTCGTTTCTTCAGTCGCAACAATTGAGGATCGTTCTGTCAATGGCAACCATTCAACAAGAACGTGCGCAAGAGAGCGAAACTATGGCTTCCTGATGAACAAAACGGAAAATTTTGTGTTTGTTTCGGTCAACCTGACACAAAATTGCATTTCATTGCATTTTCTAAAGGTCAGCTGTCTTTTCTCTATGTCATGGATTTGTCCTCCAAAGCTCTTGCTGAAATGAGAAACATCCTGTTTCTGGATCCGACAGAGAAGCGCTTCTGCCAACACAGTTGCACAGTCACTGCCTGATTTGATTGCCAAAATACACAATCTCCACAAACACAGAGCTCATTGTTTGCCAATGATCTTGACGTATCACAATCCAATAACTTCCTGCATGTATGCAAAACCAAAATCAGCTGACCCGCGAGAAACGGAAATTTACAGCGTTATCTTTTCTTGCTTCAAAGTTCAGGCGACGAGTTGCTCAGTATCTTACTCTGCATGGACCAATGAGCTATAGCTGCTCAAGAATCTTTCAATTTCCACGATCGACAGCGATATCGAGGTCAGACTCTCATCGCGTCTGAAGATAGCGGAAAATTTCCTCTGCTTGCAATGTGCTGATGGACGAGTAAATGTACTCCAAATTAATGCGTCCACGTTGGTATTGTTTTGACGAGCGAGATTCACACTTCGCTGGAGAAGGGAAGCTATCAAATACGCCATCCTGGATTTAACTGACAGTTGTGAGTGATTCGTGCACGATGGATTCTGATCTTCAATCCAGCCAAGGTATTTTTACCTCGATTGACTGTTTGTATATGACCATAAGTCCAACCCACCGCCGACACGAAAAGACTCCGACCTGACCATAAAATGAGTTGTTATGACCAAACACAAGTGAACTTCAGGCACCACAAAACAAAGATAATGCCAGAATGACTCTGGAGACCGACCCTGGAGCGGATTCAGCTGCAGCCCCCCCCGCCTCTCCCCCTCCCCAAGACAAGAGAGAAACAGTTTCTTGAACATTGTCACGATGTCATGATGCAAATTGGCCTTGGAGAAGTCTGCAACACGGAGTTGCTCAATCCAACAGCAATTGCCTGAAATCCTTGGTTCTTGCTTCATTGCACACAGTATTCAACTGTCATGTGATTTGAGTTACAAACTCAACAGACAGCTGGTTATCGTACATTTGATCAGCTATGCTTGAACGAAGTCTGGTATTGTGCGCTGGTATTGAGGTGAAGGGTCCAAGCATGTAGCCACGGAGACAACTGACCAGAAAATTTTCAACTTGTAAATGAAGCTGTCGTGTGCACCCGCTTGTGGCGCTAGTTCTTTTCTGGGTGGTTCGTGGAGGTCTGACCCGCTGAACCGCCGCCCCTGGATCCGCTGAAGAGGAGATCCAGGGTGTGGCGTTGAGAGGGGAAATAGTGGTCAGAGGCCGGACCGTGATCCAATCCTGAATCCGCCTGTCTTTGACAATATTGTCCCACGAACAATTGAAAGGCTCACCTCACAGAGATCCACGGCGTCCGCACATTGACACAATCCCTTTTCACCAAAATTGCATTCCTGCAAAACAAATTTCTGAGATAGCTTCATTCGACACTTGGAACCATGTGTCTGTACAAATGGGTGTTTTTTCAATCTTGTCTCATTTTGAGCGGTCAAGGCTTGGGTTGACAAGTTTTCTCTACTTCTGGCAGACACGGAGCTGCAGCGTCACTGCCGCAAGTTCAGGGTGTCGGCGCAGACGGAGCAGGTCCTGAGGGAGCAGGGCGTCCGCACCCTGCCGGAGCTCGCAGCGCTGACGACGCCGCAGATCGACAGCCTCGCTCAACGTGAGTTAAGACGCATGTCATGTTCAGGGTTCATCGCGGTTTCGCCGGGCTGTTCGATTCGAATGCCAACGCGGTGCCAGTTGGCGGTGCTGACTTGATGAATCGAACGGAATCTGATGGTGGCTCTGGCGGACCAAGGGTCCTGGTTTGAGGTCTGACCTTGGTCTGAGCCATGCAGGGGTCCAACCCTTGGACGCACAAAAATTCAGGAAGGGTGAAACAACTTTGGAGACCAGTGGCCCAAGGCTCCCGCCCTCTGGTCAACTGGAGAATAATGCAACTGGGCCGGAAACATTTACAACCACTGGACCGAGACTGAGTGTTGATCCCTCAGTGGCGACTGCTGCTCTCGCGACGGTCCTGTGTTTACAGCTCTGCTTTCTTACATGTTGAATAATCTCCTCGGGAGTCTCTTCCAAATGAGACCCAACCGGAAGTAAAGACCCTGTGGAAGGCCAAGGGCGCTGACTGACCAAGGGAATCCAGGATGTGGTCCAGGGGCCCCAGGGTCCTGACACCAACGCACTAAAATTTCCTGTATAAATTAGTCAAGCGTGGCAGCTCTCAGCTTCCGGAATGTTTTCGCCTCTGGAGGATTCGCGCTTTCACGAGTTGCTCATCAAAGCAGCCAGCTTCCTTGGATTCAGCAGAGTGCACAGAAGTGTTTGAACGCCGACTGTTCCATCATCGCGACCAAACACTGAACCGGGAAGCAAATGGCTTTTTGAATCATTCAAACCGTCTGAAGCCTTACAAAGATGCAACGCGTGGGTTCATGGACTTTGCCAACGAACGTCTGGCTGACGGAGAAACTGGAAACATTGTGGCTCGTTGATCTTTTGTTGGACAACATCAAAGCCCATGAGCATAATGACTCATTGAGCTTTTGGCAGCAAACGCAGCTGCAATTGTCAAGGCGAAAGACTGATCTCCAGTCCACATTCTTCTGTTTGTGCGATGTTTCTTTGTTTAGGAAGAGTACAATGTGGTTGCAACCAAAACTGTTTTTCCGTACAGCCATGTCCAATGTCTCCCTCCTGTCTCATCCCATCACGTCCTGTCATGTCCCACGGGGCACGCATTTGGGCGCACAAAAAGGTGCGCTTCCCCTGGATATCGCATCCACAGGTGCCTCACGCACTTCTTCTGGTTCCCCTGCAGGACTGAGCGACGCGGATCAGAGGCGACCCCTGGAGGCGGCGGCGCTGGCGGCGAAGCGAGCGTCTCAGTTCCTGTCGATGGACTCGCGCGGATCGAGGGTACAGGACGCGGAGGATAGGAGCGAGGGAGCCAGGACCAAGGTGCGATGCCCTGCTATATATATTGTGTGTGTGTGTGTGTGTGTGTGTGTGTGTGTGTGTGTGTGTGTGTGTGTGGTGTGTGAGTGTGTGTGAGTGTGTGTGTGTTGGGGGTGATTGTGTGTGTGCGTGTGTGTGCAGGTGCAGGTGCAGGTGCGGGTGTTTCGGTGTCGTGTACGTGAATGTGTGTTTGTCCGAACGTCTGTTGGACCTTCGTGTTTGTCTGCCTCTGCTTGTGTATGTGCATCTGTGTGTGTGTGTGTGTGTGTGTGTGTGTGTGTGTGTGTGTGCGTGTGTGTGTGCAACTTCGTCTGTTTGTCTGCCTGCATGGCCTCTTGCCCACGTCTCGGTCCGTGCTTTTCAAGCAACGTCCACGAAAGATGCAAATTTCCCCGATGAACACATCAACAAAACTCCGCGAAACGTCCTGAGAACCAAAGGTCCGTCTTTTCACATAAATTTCTTCTTGTCGACCCACTTAAAACTTTACGAAGTGATAAGCTTTCCTTTTTAAACCACGCGTCTACGAGGACGTGATCAAACCCAGTCTGAGCGAGGTCGTATACGGGATATCATAGACCTCGAGACCAGTCCCGTCCTACCTTGTTGCAGAAGGAGAGTTTGTCCGTGTCGCGGCTGAGGTCCTTCCTCAGCAGCATGGACGACAGTGACAGCAACAGCAACAGCAACAGCAACAGCAACAGCAGCAGCCTCAGCAGCAGTGGGCCGGGGGAAGACGAAATCCTTGAGGATCTCGTGGACCTCAGTCTCTACGACAGAGCAGGTACGTGTGGGATACTGGTGGAGAAAGGACCTGAGGGGAAAGAGTGCAGTGGCTGCAGTTCGGTGTCGTTCAGTGCACGGAGCTGGGAAGAGAAAAAGGGAATTGGATTTACCTTCGGAAACAACACTTCAATACATGCAGGCGCACAGCGTGATCATACATTGAGAGATGAACGACTCTGGCGCAGGTCGCAAGTGGAGTGTGAAATTCGAACCGTGTTTCTGGCACTGAACCATTTTCAGCGTTGTTTTGCAGCGCAATTCAGTCAAGGAATCTTTGCTGACGAGAACACGTCAGATTGAAACGCAGTGTGAATTTCAAGTTGATGTGTTATCGGATCAAAACTGACAGAGTGTGAGGAAAATAAGAACATGGACACCAATCAAGTGGGTTGCTTGCCAAAATTTTCTTCAGGTCGAAAGGTTATCAAAATTGACTTCACACACCAGCGTTGCATCAGTTGGGTCAAGTTCGTTTTTCACTCGACGAAAACACAATTGGTGCAGCACAATAAGAACAGGCGAGGGTCTTCCCCACGAATTGGTTTTCACTCAGAGTACGTAGATGGTTCAGGCGAGCAGCCGAGGCCTACGGGAACGTCAAGCGTGTGGTGTAAGCAGCTGAGGCGTTTAACCAAGGCCACCCGGTTCTTGGGCACTGCTGAATGTCTCGGCAGCTCAAGTGACAGGGCTCTCAAATTTTACGGCTTGTACAAAAAGTTTCCTACCATGCTTTTGGTGTTCAACGTGTTGTTGTCTGCAATGAAGTGAAGGTAGACCAACATTTACTCCCACATGTAGTGGCTACAAAAGCATAGATAAGAGAATCAAACTGACAGATTTTATCGCTCAAGTTATGAATCGTGACAAGGAAGAAAGAAATTGTTCTTTGCACCGCGATGTCCAAATTTGCCGTTGTAGTTTCTGTCAGAATCCCCACTGTGAGTCTACCCACACGTCAGTACGTGGAGTGGTTTTCAATAGCACATAGAGCAACGAGCTTCGGATGGTGCCTTGGCTGCGTGGATCCATGAAAAATTTGTGCAGGAAATGCGATGTTCTTTCAGACCAGTTGCCTCGGGATGTCCGCCTTTGCGCGTTTCTCTCAAGATGACCATTTCGGAAAATATGCCCGTGGATTTTTAAACCACAAAAGAGTGAGCAGGCTCTGGTTGTGTTGCTGATCTGAGGCTTCATTTGCTGCAGACAACATCATGCAGACCGCAGAGGTGAATAACAATAGCACGGCGGGGGAAGAGAGCGGCCCAGGGGCGGGGTCGGCCCTGCCCACGGCGGCAGAGGAGCGAGGGCCCGGGGCGGCGGACCTGTCCGACCAGCTCGACGCATCTGACCTCGACGACTATGAACACCCGACCGGAATAGCAAGGCCACTCCCAAAGTCAAAGCCGGAGCAGAAGAGCTCAGGTACATTGAGCGTGGTGAAGAGGAATTCAGGAAAACCTGAGGTGAGAGCGAAGCCGAAGATGGCCCCGAAACCAACGAGGTACAAATCAGGGGCCCTGAAGTCCACAGCCAGCATCGGCGGAGAGATCGAGAACAAGCAGTGCGAGGTGCAAAACCAACACAATTCAGGTGCAAACGCAGAAACTGTCAACCTCGAGACAGACAAGTTCGCTGATGGAAACCACTCAGAGAAATCCGGATCGGCAGAGAAAAACGACGAAGCGATAGCCAGTACTGAACAGCAGCATGAAACACGAGAAGAAAGCGTGTGCGCAAGAGGGAGCCTCGTCACGATGGTGGAGAACCCGGTCTACGCGTCGTCCGCAGGCTTCGTCAAGAAGAACCTGGCTCAGGTCGGGCGCAGCGACGCCGTCGAGCGGGAACCAGGCGAGACGGCGGCGTCCAGCGAGACGCCGAGCAGGGAGGGGGACAGAGGGGACGACCAGCCCGAGAGGAAGCCTTCTCTTGTGCTGTACGATGACGTGGCGGCACCCAAGGTGAGCCAACGTTTCCACACCGAATAAATCCCCACATGATCAGGCGAACCCTTCCTCCAATGGGGCACTTCGCACCTGGTGGTCATAACGGGAGGGGCTCTCATCAAGGCTCCAAGTGGTCTTTTCAAGGGGCACCTGACCTTTCCTATAGATATAGGTGTCTGACCCTTTCAAATCAGACCTGAAACCCAGAGACACGGGTGTCTGGTCATTTCAGGTTCAACCTGAAATGACACACATCAAGCTTCGCAGTGCCTGTGTCTGTAAAAACCCGTGTGTCATCATTCAATTCCACCGGGATTCACGATAGAAATGCGGGCAAGACCCATGTTTGAACAGGGACAGCCAGAGAACCTCACCACAGACAGCTGCGAATGGCCCTGGAGCCTTCTCTCTTTGTTGTTTGAGTTCTTGAATGGAAACCTGATGTCGTCAAGACGTGTGGGACCTTTGCACCCAGGTCTTGGCTGGAAACCAATGATTCATTAGAAAAACAATCAATTTTCCAAGCTGCTGAAGTTGATGACAACCTTCGTTCTCCCGACATCTGTGAGGAGTTGTCGTGGTCGCCAGGCGGTCCAGGCCCCTCCGTGTCTCTTTTTAAGGTCATTAGTGCGTGTGGTCTGTGAGAGCAGGTCAAATACTTGATCATTCCCTTGCGCAGCATGACGAGAGGCTGAAGAGCTCCGAGTGGAACTCGACCCTGCGGGGCATGGACACGATGCTCGCTGCCTACGAGAGCGTGCATCTCGAGGGACCGCCGCCCGCCGGCCCGCCCTTCATCTCCCACAGTGAGTGATGCTTTGTGCCTTCATTCAAGGCTCCTCTGGGCAGAAACTCAAGCCTCTCTGAAGCATTCACCTGCAGACCGGAGCAGTTTCAAGTGACACAACCAAACAACGATCCTTTCAAGAGATTTTCAAAAACAACGAGAAGCAGGGAAGCCAATGTTCACAAAGGAAGTAAAATTGGCCAAGATTCAACGCAACAAAGTCCGCAACACAAACTTCCTGTTAGTGGACTGTTCCATGTCTGACCCTCCCACGCGGCGGGTCCCACTCTCCTTGACCTTCCAGAGGAGGACGCGCACGGGTACGCCGTCGTGGGCGACGCGCGGGCGGACGACGACGCCGCCGACTACACCGAGATCCCGAGCGGCGTGCGGCGCCCCGAGCCGGGACGAACCAGCGTGAGTTCCCCCCGACGTGCTCTCCAGCAGAAGCAGAACCCGGAGATGGGATAATGTTGTGGGACTTTCATTCCATGGTCAACTGTGCCTTTTCCGGAAGCAAGAGATGAGGGCGCGCGTGTTGTGCTTCCACAAGATTATTGCGCTCGAAAGTGCTGACAAATTTTGTTGCCCACCAATGGAGCTGCATGCAACATCGCGTGGTGACACAAAAGCACCGTAGGTCTCCGATGATGTGATGTTCGTTCACCCTGCAGCTCGCGCGGGCGGGGGCGGGGGCGTCTCCGTGGAGGAGTCTGCTGGACGAAGTGGTGCAGTCGGAGGTCGAGTACGTGCGAAGCCTCGAGATGCTCGATCAGGTCAGGAGCAGGTTACACACGCATCACACGCACCACACGCACACACATGTACGCACACGCACACACGCACACACATGTACGCACACGCACACACGCAGCACACACCCTGACAGTAGTCTATCTGTTTGTCTGACTGTTTTCCTGTCTGTCAGCCTGTCTGTCTCTCTCTTTCTGTCTTGCACTCAGTCACTCATTCTCCAAGAATGTCACTACTTCCTGTCTTCCTGTCTGTCTGTCTGTCTGTCTGTCTGTTTGTCTGTCTGTCTGTCTGTCTGTCTGTTTGTCTGTCTGTCTGTCTGTCTGTCTGTCTGTCTGTCTGTCTCGATCAGTGCTCACACTCAACTTCTGTGCACCTGCGTGCCGACTGCTGGTATGTGAACAGTACCATTTTTCTCACTTCTCCCATGGACAAAACTCAAGGAGGCTCAGGGACACGGCCTGCTCAGAATGCGAGCAGTGGGACTCGGAGCCATGATCTGAATGCTGTCTGGTGCATGGTTCGCAACTGAGGTCAGCATGAATTTCCAACTGCAGTCGTTTCTGGGTCGGTTGTCGGACGAGAACCAGAAGAAGCAGGTGGTCCCTGAGAAGGACGTGGCTCTGATGACGTCGAGTCTCCCGCAGCTGCACAGTCTCCACGGCACCGGCGTGCTCCCCAAACTCCAGTACCAGCTCGAGCAGTGGTGAGCGAGCGAGCGCCCCCGTGCGTCCACGAGGTGCAGCAGCGACGTTTAGCTGCCACCGATGTTCATTCCTCACGGTGCCAAAATCAAGCTGGTTTGGCAGCACAGACAACGAAAACAGTTCTGAGTGACAAAACAACGAACGCCCTTGCGTATCTTTCGCGTCTGTGCTCGTGAGAAGATCCAGCAATTCGGAGTCCGCAATGGACCTGGGGAAAATCACTCTCGTAGTTGCTGGTTGCTGCGATGATCGCGAAAGCCGACATTCATGCTGTGCGTTTTTGATGATGAACTGGAATTCGACTCAAAACCCGATCTACTCGCACTGTACATAGGTTGACACGTCTTTGCAGCGCGAAGGGCGAGCCTGTGCGTCTGGGGAAGGCTCTGGAGACGGTGGTGAGCGACCTGGAGCTGTACAAGAAGTACTGCAGGAAGGCGGACCGCGCTGTGCACCTGTTCCTGCACTGGAAGCTGCGCAGCCAAGCCTTCAGCAAGATCGTCAGCGGAGTCGAGGTGAGCGGCAGGGTCAGGTAGAGTTCCAAGTGTGAGAAGGTTGTGCCCTGTTGTTCTTTTTCAACTCAAGAAACCCAGAGAGAAGAGTGAGTGAGTGAGTGAGTGAGTGAGTCAGTCAGTCAGTCAGTCAGTCAGTCAATTAGTCAGTCATTCAGTTGAGTGAGTGAGTGAGTGAGTGAGTGAGTGAGTGAGTGAAGTGACTGAGTGAGTGAGTGACCATGTGCGTGCGTATGCGTGCGCATATGCACGCACGTGTGTTTGTACTTCAACATCCCAACCACCATTTGCCTCAACACTGGTTCCAAGCGAAGTTCAGAACCACGTGCGCAGAGTAGGAACCACGGCTGCAGCAGGTTTGCAGATGTTCATTTGAAGCTTGGTCTCTCGACGCAACAGAAGCTGGCGGTGTGTGGGATCGTGCCTCTGCACCTACAGCTGCTGGGTCCGCTGCACCGCGTCGAGGCGTACCAACACTTCCTCACCAGTGAGTACCCTGTCATACCACCCGTGAGTACCCTGCCGCGCCAACACATCCTCACCAGAATCAAGTTTCTGCCACGAATGCAACATCTGTTCCAACAGGAAGGTTCAGCAGTTCAGCAATGATAAAATCCAGACGGCTTCTCAAAATCTCCAGGTCAAAACACAAGACCAACAAGTTCACTGTGAAATCAACTCTGATTCGTGTTTCTTGAAGTCACGAAACACACAGCAAAGGACTCCGGTTTTGAGGGAAATGTGCTGACTGAGGCGCTCCGTACAAAAGAGAATTTTGTCATCCCAACTTCATGCCTCCGCGTACGTCCATGACCTTTTCTGCCAAAACTCCCTGATGAATCCTTGACACAGGAGGGTCAAACCCCACACGAAGAGGCATTCCATCTCGTGTAACGCTCGTGGGGACATTATTCGCAAACCGTGGGCGTTATTCTCCCAGGGTACCTGGACCTGGTCACGCAGAGCAGCGCAGACAAGGACGTCGAGGACAAGGACTTCGTCAGAGGTAGACAACACACCAGTCAACTCATCTTTCAAAGTGACCTATCTGCAGAATCTCTCAACAAAAGAAAAGCGATGGTTGTCCTCTGCATGGCAGTGACCTGCAATTATTTCACTGTTCTGAATTGAAGGTTTGCTGGAGAGCATCACACCAGTGGCCGAGGAGGCCAAGGTCACCGCCAAAAATGTGGTTCGTATCAACGCCCATCATCCGGGGCTTCGTGTGCTGAACACACAGGGTTCTGGTCTTGTCACCTGCGCAGACGTCCGCCGTCTGTGGTTGTTTTAGCCTGGTTGGAACAAACCAGCAGCACGTGCAGGCCTCCATTGGAATTGCATGTTTGTGCAAGGAGTGTGTTGTTTGTTCTTGAAACACATTGCAACAAACAAGAACCGGTGATTGAGACTCCCCCAAGTCATGTCTGGTGACAGGACATTGATCCGCTGCTGCACCGCCCCGAGTGTCTCGGAGCCTGATCCCCGGTCTGTTCTGCAGGGAGAGAGCATGCGGCGGGAGGACCTGGATCGGCGGCTCGGGCGCGGCATCGTGCTGGGGACGAGCGGACAGCTGCTGCACGAGGGCATCGTGCGCACCGTGCACCCGAAGACAGGCGCCACGCAGCCCGCGCACGTCTTCCTGGTGAGTCACAGTGCGCGGGAGGGTCAGCAGATCCGTACACTCTCCACCAACGTGCCAATTGTCAGAACAACCAGTCGTAAACAGCTGAATGAGGTCATTCTTGACACTTGGTTGTCTATGCCACTGACTTGGGGTCTGGACCTTTGAAAATTCAGGCCGTGTTGAACCTCCCCATTGAAAGCATGAACCATGGTCCCACGACAACCTCCATGGCAATGACGCACTATTTTGGCCATCCTGGCAAAGCAGCGTGCGACCTGCGGCCTTTTGGTCGACAACTTCTCTGCTTTGGCCCACTGGGCGTTTTCGCACAAGAGAGCGGACGATCTCAGGGCTGCACCAACACTTCTGTTGCGCCTGTTCCCAACAACACAACATGTTTGTCTCTTTTCAGTTCACAGACGCGCTGCTCATCACGCAGCCCTACAAAAGCGCGACGGGCGACGGATACAAACTCACTCACAAGATGCCCGTCGCAGAACTCAAGGTGAACACACGCACGCACACACACGCACGCACGCGGGCGAAAATACACAAGCTCGGACACAAAATCAGCTGATTTTTCTGTCATCAGGCAATTCAAACTGCCAACGCATGTACATGTATTAAAGTTTCAAACTTGCTCGATCCTTCTGTTTGAGTGGTCGCATTGGACTTGACATGACGCAGTTGTGTCTCTGGGGTTCAAGAAGCTGTTGTCTCTCTGAGCCTGACGACAAGAAGGCTCCAAGCTCTCTGAGCCAGAGGCCAAGGACGCTTCAGGTTCTCTAAGACAGGGTGAGGAGGCCTCAGGTCCCGTGAGCCTGAGGTCCTGGACCCCCTTGATCCTCTGGCCTCCCCGTTCGGACGCGCTGTGACCGTGACCCTCGTCTCCCAGGTGACGGAGCGCGCGTGGACGGGGAACCGCAGCGCCCTCGTGCTGCGCTCCGTCGACAAGTTCGTCGAGCTGCTCTCGCGCTCCGACGGTCACACCTACCAACCCATCACCTCCTGGACTCGGGTAAACATAGCCTCTCAACACGTACGAGGGCTGTCCACTTTTTTTCTGCTGCAAGTCTGCATCTGGCGAAGTCTGGAGGTTGTGGCGCAGTGGAAACTTCGTGGACAGCCCTCGCACATCCGCTTCCCCCATTGTTTCTTACATTTGTGAATTTTGATGCGATTTTACAGTGAATTTGGTTGGTTTTGCGAAGTTTTTCTGCTGGGGCCGTGAATAACCTGCAAATTGGGGTGCCTTGACTAGGATAATTTTTAGTGGCGTACTTCTGTCCAAGTTCTGATGCTAAGCGTCATC
>JAAUXT010087884.1_pt1 | contig 12380 bp, 13 predicted proteins | sample 7278171 | NCBI WGS metagenome assembly JAAUXT01 (sample SAMN14350112, study PRJNA611818) | marine sediment metagenome | isolation source: surface marine sediment (1.8m) | place: French Polynesia: Moorea | collected 2018-08
CCTTCTGTAGAGTAGAGCTCAGGTCTCACCTTCTGTAGAGTAGAGCTCAAGTCTGACCTTCTGTAGAGTAGAGCTCAGGTCTGACCTTCTGTAGAGTAGAGCTCAGGTCTGACCTTCTGTAGAGTGGAGCTCAGGTCTGACCTTCTGTAGAGTGGAACTCAGGTCTGACCTTCTGTAGAGTGGAGCTCAGGTAAAAGGCAAACAAGATGCTTCCAGTAGGTGTACTGAGCGATGTATACGTGTAGAAATAGCATTGTTCTGATGCCAGTTGCGCAGGACTGAATTTTCTTGTATCCAGGTGGTCACTTTGTGTGATGCTGAACATTGTGGTTCTGCTGGAGCTCCAGCCAAGTTCAAACTTGCAATACTCACCATAAATCAGTGGGTGTGAGGTGCAATTTGCAAATGGCAGTCAGTTGGCCACACCTGTCGATGGGAACCTCGATGGGAGATCCCTACATTGTTATTGATCCTTTCGTCCTGATAAAAGTCTGAGCATACTTATAGCCATTTTGTTGAATGTGGGTGCTTTGCTAGAAACAGCGTGGCACGCGCTTGACACCAGTGTTGATGTACAAATTCAATTTGTTGTGTGTGTGTCAAAAATTATTTTTTACAAAACAAGGTCAAGGATAATGTTTGAGTCAGGAATTTGTCACATTTGCATTTTTAGGTTTTGAGGGTAAAAAGTTCAAAGTTTGGGGTTGGTAAATTTGGACTTACCTGCACAATGTATAAATATTTGATGAAAGATGTATGTTGATGAAATGTAGTATTTTGATTGGGTGTTGGATTTCTGTTTCTGTCTTTTTTTCAAAAGTTTGTGGGTAGGGCCAAAGTTTGGGTACAAATTTGGGATTTTAGAAAAGTGTTCAAAATAGATATCATTTGGCAAAGATTTTTGCAAGCTTTATGTGAAAAAGGAAAGAAAGTGTTGATGTACAGATAATTTGGACACATTTGGATTTTTCCAAGTGATAAAAATGATATAAATATTTACTGAAATGGATAATTTGTGCATCCACTTATTTGCATGTGATAGGGTTGGACTGCTTGTGGTGGACCCTCCCCCCGAACTCAATGCGCACGGAGGAAGCAAATCAAAGACCCTGCGTGCCAACTGATTGACTTCAAACAGTTCCCACCTGTTGACTCAAAATACTGACCACTGTTCGGGTCTTCTACAACTCTGCGATCACCACACCTGTCTTACGGGCTCGCATGGTGGCAGAAATGGGTTCTCACCTTGCAAAAATCTCACCAGAAAAGAGAGGCCGCACGAAACCAACCCGTCTTGAAAACATCCATGGCCACGCTACTGATTGTGAGACAGAAGTTCTGGCGATTATCTGTGTCAAGCGTGTGCGATAGTCGACATCTTGCTCTGAACGTCCTTCCTGATGTCCCCATCAGAGCTGATAAGAATTGTGAAATCGTATTTGTGGGACAATAGATGCAAATCGCAGTCGCCCTCAGGCACAATGGCATCTTTGTGGCTTCCAATCACACAATGTACTTCCTCCACACTGACTCAATGACGGTCAGGCAGATTTTTCTCTTCCGAATTGCACGCAGATTTCTCCTGATATTAATGGTGGTTTTCACATTGGTGACGCACAGTCGTGTTTTTGACGTCGGCGTCAAAATTTAACATTTAACCGATGGTGGATTTTTTGACGTCAGCCCAGAAAAAGACAGCGCGTCACTCAATGTGAAAATCCAAATTTTTGCCAACAGTCAAAATTCTGAGTTGACTTGGGGGATGAATGACGTTATTGCAGTGAGAGGTTAATTCGTGTCGGATTGGAATGCAGGTTGGTGTTTTACACTGTTTCACCACTTCAAGAAAAGTAAATTGTTCCAGATATATACCGCAAAAAGATGACTGATGCAGCGGCATATTGGTCGAACATTAATTCCAAACGGTGGTCTCTGATGATTTGTGCTTCAGTGTGGAATTGATAAACCAGTGATTTTTTCAGATCCTAATCTGGTGTGGAACAGTAACAGGGTGAGTGAGTTTGCCTTCTGGAAAACAAATCAACTTGGGTCAAACGAGGCTCTGTCTTTGCAGCTCTGAGAACAAGATTTGTTGTGTCTTTCTCAAAACATATGTTTTGACTCTGGGCCATACACTGAGGCACAGAACACCTGTGTTCTGGTTTTTGCATGTTTGTTGGCTGATCACTGTGGAATGATTTCCTATTTCAGGAAAGAAAAGGAACATGTTGTCTTCCAATACTATTTACCACTCAGCTTCAGCAGCATTTGTAAAAATGTCTTCAAAAACATTTGTTTTGGCACTGGCATTGTGTTGTCTTGTTTTCTACAAAATTGGATTTTTCTCTGATGGCAAAAATGGAATTAGACTGGTAAATCTCCCTGGCAGCATTATTTCATATCCATATTTTGTGTATCGTCAGTCTTTCATTGGTGTATCCCCTGGTTCCGGTGCACCCATGTCACAGAACATAACAGGCAATGATTATACAAAGGTAAGCACCGCAAATTACTTATCATCTTTATTCTTTTTTACTTTAGAAAGAGGCATTGCTCTGATGATATTATTTTTTGGGTAACAAAGAAAAAAGTGTGACTTTCAAACACTGATTCCAAAACTGCGATACAGTTCAAAATCATTTGACACAAAATGTAGTGTTTTGATCTTGTGTGAAATTTTTGAACACAAGATGTCAAAGTCATAGCTTTCTCTTTGTTTTTGTTGAGTTTGGTCATTTTAAAAATTTGTGATGTGAAAGACAAAAGAAATGCCTGAAAATGTTCGTGTCACTCTGGAAATCGTCATCTGCTGAACACTGTGTTTTGATTTTTCTGTCAGGAATTTGACAAAAATATAAACTTTCACCAAAATGACATTCTGGCAAATCTTATTCACATGTTGATGATGGTTCCCTATACTCACTCGAAGAGCATCCCTTTCTTCTCCAATGTGACACACAAAGAAAAGGAAATGAGGATGCTGGAGATTGTGGAGACAATTCAGAAAACATTGAACTACCCATATTCTGGATATGTCCACATCTTCTACCAGGATCCTCTGCTCATCCCATACATTGAGAAAGAAAACTTGAAGCACAAGGAAAGAATAATCTTTGTTCCCAATATGGCTGACACAATGTCAACTTTGTTTCTTTATGCAAATACTGAATTAACAAACAAAACTGTGATGATATTGAATGCTGATGCTTATCCAGTTGAGGGATTTGATTTTTGCCTCAGTGAAACTCTGAGGGCAAAAAAACTGGTGTACCTTATTTCAAGGTATGCAGTCACCTTACGCTGTCATCAAGCACATTAGACTCTGCCTCCTGAACAAAAATTGTTCTCTGTAATTTGTCTCAACATTTCAAAACCTGTTTCAGGCATGGCAGAAAGGAGAAGAATTGTGACCTCACCAATGACACTTATTCCAATCAGTGCAGTGTGCCCGAGTAAGACTGAGTGATGCTTTCCCTGTTTTCGTGATCAGAAAGAATCCTTTTCCTTTCTCTCACATGTGTATATTTTGCTGACAGAAAATTCATTGGCTCAATGGACGCGTATGTATTTAGTCCAACAGTGCCTTTCAGAGACCAACATTACAAGTAAGACAAGGAAATTTTTGTTTCTGTGATTTGATTGGCTCAGTGAGAAATACAAGAAGTTAACAGTCCACTCAGAATTGTTCCAAGAGACCCAGATGATTTGTGTGACACAGAAGTTTCCTGTGAAGCCACCTCACACAATTGGTTTTTGTCATTCAGTTCAATTTTTGCCACAGTATTTTTGCACAAACATGTGTCAATTGAATTTTCCTCTGTCACTGGTTTTCCATCTGCAGAATGATGCACTTCTCAAAAAGTCACCCAGGATTGGAAAATGTCATTTGCTGGATTTTTCAGGACTTGGGGTACAAAACAATAAATCCTTGTCACTCTCTGAAAATTTACCACAACCACTGTGGGGCCAGAATGAAAAGGGCGTCCAGGATCAACTTGCTCCATTCCTGCAGTCCAAGTCCAACAGCCAAGCTGTTCTGAGTGAAACCTGCAGGCAAAACAGAGAAAAGCGTTGCAAACTATATCTGCTTCAGTGTGCGCGTGATTTGGGTTGGCAAAATAAACACTTCCATGGCAGATCGCAACACCGATTTTCTGGGGTTCAAGGAACTGGTTTGCAGAAAGTATTAATAAAATCTGAACAAACCTTAAAAAAGACACACCAAATGGGAGAAATTGTTTGTCAAGTCGTTGTTTCTTGACATATGTGTGTGTGTGTGTGTGTGTGTGTGTGTGTGTGTGTGTGTGTGTGTGTGTGTGCGTGCACCATCCGAGACCCCCGTATGATGGAAACACACTGGATGACTCACACTGAGTGCGTTGTGCATTGCGACCAGGCAGATTCACTAAGTACGTCTCGTTATCTCTGGGCACATTGCAATGTGTCCTGTAGACCTTTGGCAGCAAACGACAGGAACTTCTTTGAAGCTGAGACAGGAACTTCTTTGAAGCTGAGAGCAAGATAAGAGTACCATCGGTCCAACAGGAAGGGATCAGTGACCAGGGAAGGTTGCAGACATTTATATCTGTTTTTTGTGGTGTTGGAATGAACAAATTGGTCAGTGTGACAGTGGGACAAGTATCATCTTTTCACAATGCTTCTTGTGAAGTGTGACACCCTTCTTCACAAAGCTGAGTGAGTCCAAACAGAATAAAATTTCCAAGAGGCAATTGAAATTCCAGACACAATCAGTTGCTGTTATACAGATATCAAGAACAGAGAGGACCATGTGAAGTTTCACCAATCCTTTTGCTAATGTTGTTTTTGGCAGGTTGATCAGTCCAACAAAAATTGTGGCAACCAATGGGAAGAAGTAACAATTTGTTGACAAATCTATTCTGTTGAGAATGAACCTTCTTGTGTACAACTGGCAACAGAACACTGAACAAAGGCATGTACCAAGAATAACAAGTTGCCCAATATTGTGATAAATTGATCAAATGAACCAGCAACAGCCTGCCAATAATTTTTATTTGATGGACATTTTGATTTGATCAAACAAATGCATAAACCACAAAATTGCAATTGAATTGATACAATGCAATCCCAGAAACTTGTCCTGAAATATTTACAGGTTTCTCACATCAGTTCATTGAGAACAATATCTGACAAAAAGTTTCAATGAACTGACAACAATATTATTTTATTGAAGGACCACCGAGTTCACAAGGACCATCAAATTGGTGTCCAAAAATTGCAACCACTTCATTTGAAAATGGAAGGACTGTGAAAAGTCATGTGTTGAAGGCACGTCCACAGTTTATCAGATGGCAAGGTTTCGAATCCAGCAGGAACTCACAACCCTTCTGTGGAACCATCTCCTCCGTTTGGGGCACGATTTATACAATTTTCTGTGTTTTCGTATTCATATTTTTTATCGTGTCTACTCGGATGAGTTCAGCGGCAGCAGAGGAAGTTTGTCTGCATCAGCATCAGTCTCCATCTCTTCTTGATCATCTTGTGTTTTATCTCTCTCATCCACGTCAAGGACAGCTGAAATCAGGACTTGTGCCTCATCATCTTCTTCCTGCAGGTTGCAGTCACCGTCACCATCAGAAGGTGAAACTTCAGTTTCATCCACCTGTTGGACGTGGGGCAAATCTGCAGTTGTGTGGAGTCGATCTGAACCGGCAGCGTGAACATCCCCAGCAGCATCAAGCAGATCATCACCATCACACACTCCTGAGCAAAACTCAATCATGGAATCATCAGAATCATCCTCCACCTGCTCTGAGAAATTCAGTGGCAAAAGTGGCACATCTTCACCATCCTCTTCATTGTGAACTAATGCATTCTGAGCCACATTTTCACCATCACATACTTCTTGGTGAGGTTCACCATGGCGAATCGCCTTCCTTCTCCTGCTCACTATGTCAGGCATGTGCAGCTTGAGCCTTGTTCTGGATTCTTTAGCTTCAGGGGGCTCAATATCTTTCCCATCATCTGTGTTGTTTGCTTTGTGCACATCCACATTTACTCTTATGCAGTCCTTGTTCAGCACAGGCTCCTCGATACCCAGTGTGTCAGGATCAGCTCCACCCTCAGCCTGCAAGCAAAGGACAACTTTTCCAATACACGAAGAATCACTTGGGTTATTCAAGACTTGAGACGTTCCATCACTGGAATTCTGCACAAATGACTTGGGTGAACTTAACTCACCTGATCCAGACCATAATCTTCCCCTGGTTCATCTTGGTCATCAGGGAGAAAAGCATCAATCACGTTTTGTTCATCTTCAAACAGTTCTGGCCTCAGTGTCCTGAGTGGCTCGCGGGGCATAGCAAACCTGACATGGAAAAACATTGGGTGATTACACACAGTGAGCATGATTCAAATAGCCCCAAGAAGTGATTGGAATAATGCAACACCCAAAATAATGATGGCGTTGTTTGAACAAAAACCAACCTGAGTCTATGTGGGACCTGTTCTGTTTTCTTTGTTGCATCAATGCAGTTGTGAGTTGTCAAGAACATTTTCATATCTTTCCTCAGTTCTTTCATTTCCAGTTTCTCCTTCAGAACAATTATGATAAAATTAGTTTCTGTGTGTTTCAAAGCATGGGCATAAGCCAGAGTGAATTCCTCCATCCCCCACTTTGACTGTAGAAATTTCCTGCAAAAAATATTTTGTAACTTTGCACACAAAAGTTGTGAGAAGGCAGCAAACCCACAACTATTTGAGACAATCTGAAAATTGAAAGAATAACTCAACAGAATGATTTTTTGTCAAGTACCTTGACAAAATGAATATCACCCTCCTACTCTTTTCAATGCCATGATTTATGCAGTGTATTATTGGATACCCTGCCATGAAATCTCTCTGGTGGAGAAACAAGTTGAAACCATAATCCACCTCAATATCCAGCCTTGTGTTTCCCTTTTGTCTCTTCTTCATGAAAACATCCAGAATCCATGGCAAATCTTCTTCACTGCAATGTTGCAATTTGAAGGCAGTAAAAACAATTTGATGCAGAAAAAATGGGAATCAACAAAAACAGCCAAAGGGGAAATGAAGATGGAACACCAAAACAAAATTAATTGCGTCTGTACCTGTAGCAAAAGAATGCATCAAATTCTTTGTTTTCAATCTTTTCAGTTTTGTTTTGTTTGGGTATTGTATTCACTGACAGGTAGTAGAATAGAAGAAACTTGACCTCTTTAGACCTCTTCAAAACAATTGTGATAATAGCAAAAACAACAACAATTACAAGAATAGAAGTTGCAATAGCAACTTTCTGACTCAAAGTCAAGTTATGAGGATAGCACCCAAGTGCAACATCAGTCAGCACATGAACAGGTATGCCTTTGAATCTTCCTTTTCCACATTTCACTTGTTTGTAGTCCTTGACAATATTGCTGAAGTTGTTGAGCCAGGGGATCATCCATGTGATTTCACAGTCACAGTGAAATGGGTTTCCACTGAGAAACAATTCTTTTATGTTTGACATGTTGATTTGCTTGGAATATTCTATTTGGCGAATTTTGTTTTGCCTCAAATCAATTGTTTCTAGAGATTTGTGAAATGAGAGCTGCTCAATGAATTTTCTTGAAACTGTAGATATATTACTCCCTGTGAAAATAAATGTATCTGTGTGTTTCGGTATGTCTGGAAGGGACACAAGTGTTGACTGAGAACAGTTGAAGATGTTTTCATTTTTGTCATGGTCAAAAAAGCAAACACAGTCTCCACATGGTACTGGACTCAATGCTACAACAGAAAGAAGAAAATAATGTGACACAACGAAGAATTGAGATTGATCCAATCCAGCAACAACACAAACACACAAAAATAATTTCCACCTCCTGCATATATGGTTTCAGAAAAGTCCACCATAGCCTGAGAATTTGGCTGTTTTTTGTTGCATTGAGAGAAGTTAAACACTCCATTTGTCTTGGCAATGTCTATGAAGTTGCTCTCACTGGTGTTCAGTGACACATTTGCACTCCAGATGACAGATTTCCATGCCAACAGTTTGTTGATTACGGGTAAGGGTTCTTGAAGGTACATCACACTTGATTCCAATCTCAGTGTTGTGAATGGATTCTCCCCTGTGTTTGGTGTATCAGAGCAAGCAACATCTACTCTCACAATGGAATCTTTGAAAAGTATGAATGCAGGATGACCATGCAAAATAAACAAGCTGTTGTCAAGAATGTCAGTGTTCTTTGTAACAAGGAAACAGCTCTTGTTTGCACCAAATTCAAGATTAATTGATTTGAAATGGCATTCATCTGTTGTGGCATTTGAATCCATAAAAGACACATCTGATTTGTGTGTGTCAGTGATCATTGCAGATTTCCTTGCTGTGAAATTCACCAGACTCACATCAGAATTCCAGAACTCAACAAGTGATGTGTCATTTGAATAAGAATTCAACACTGGAATGTGCAGTTTGATACGGTGATGGTTCCCCCGACAGTCAGCATGAACCCAAACACATTCCACTCTGCAACTGAATCTGTCATCATCATTGGTGAATCTGTGAGGAGAAACATCATCGTTCCGAACGTTTTCAGGTCCTCGTCGGTGCCGTGTATTTTTGCATAAATTTCAGATTTACTGAACTTGACCTGGCACTTTTCAGTTAAGATCATCCAAAATCCATTGATTTTTGTTCTTGAAAAGGTCAAGTTACCACCATGCCCTTGCATCGTTAAAGATGCTCTCAGAGACAGAAGGAACACACAGTCAATGAAAAGGATGTCTGCAAATGTGTTGTCCATTATTGTTGTCATTGGTTCACCCTGGTATGTGTTTGTGTATCTGAAGGTGCATTTGATGAAGGTCACGTGGGAGTGTTCTATGTATGTCAGCATGTTATTGTTGTTGATGAACATGCAGTTGATCAGAGTGACTGCAGAGCGTGTCTTTTCCAGTGAAAAGAGAGCATTGTCAGGACCCATATAGTTCTCTCTGAAAGTGCAGTTTTCCATCTTGATTGCTTTATTTTCACTGGAACGCACAACTCGAGGACCATTCTGCAGAAACACTGTGTTTACTGCAACGAAGCGTTTACACTTTCCCATGTCGATGACTTCTTTGTTTATGGAAAAGATGCTTCCTTCCAAAACGATTTCAGTCCTTTCAGCATCAATCACAAGTGCATTGTTTTCAAAAACAGAGTAAAATGCAGAGATGGAACCATTCATCCGGGAATAAATTCCACCGAGATTGGAGGAAACTTTGATGCCATAAAGATACATTCTTGTTCCAAATCCAGCCAACACAAAATGGTGTCTGTTGTCCTTGAAGATACAGTTTGCCACAAAAACAGAGGCATTTACACCAGAATTAACCAAAACGTTGTTGCTGTCACCAACTGGAAGAATTTCCATATTGGACAAGAAATTGCTCTGTGTGAGATTTATCATTTCAGCTTTTGCAACAAAAATGAGTCTTGCCCCGTAGTTTTCTTTGAAAACGGTGGAGTGTGCACACACATTACAGTACATAAGAGCAGAAACTATTGCTCCCCAATCACCAATGTTTCCCTTGAATGTTGAATTTTGGATTGACACAGAAGAAAAAGATGCCATTCCTATGACGCCACCAAGGCATGCAGCTCCAGGTAAACTCAGATGTGTTGCTTGACAAGAGTTATTCACAAAGAGACAGCTATCAATCAGGGTGCTGACTCCATACTCCCCAAAAATCACTCCTCCACCTGGGCCATTTACGTTTAAAACTGTGTTGCTTTCAAATGTTGATGATTTGAGCAAAACAAAAGATGCAGAGTCAGCTGATATAACTCCTCCCTTCAAAAATGCCTTGTTTCCAAAAAATTCTGAGTTTTCAATTTTTAGAGAAGAGTTTCCATGGATGTGAAAACATGAGCCATTTGTACCAACATTATTCTCAAATGTACTCTTGTGGACAATCACTGAGCTGTTTCCTGTTGCCAATATTGCTGAGTGTGAGTCACCAAATCCATTTCCAAACAGAAACACATCCCTCATTCTGAGTTCACTCTGTTGCATGTGTATCAGCCCTTGCTTGGCTTTCACTCCTTCCATAGTAACATTGTCCATGACAAATTTGCTTGATGTTGCCCAAATAAGAGCAGGGCTGGTTGCATTGCTGTTCCCACCAAACCAACAGTTTGTCATTTTTACTATGCTATTGGAGACTTGTATGAAAGTGTCATTGCCATTGTTTCCTGTGTGATGGTCTTGGATGACAACTCTATGTTTCCCAACAACATTTAACTTGGCAAATGAACTATTGGTTATCAAAATGGTTGGATTGTTTTCAGGGGCTGTGCTGTGCAGACTGGTGTAAGGTAAGACACATGCAGAAATGTTAACATTGAGGTTTTTGAATTGCCAGCTGCATGTTTGATAGTTCATGGCATTTGAACATGCAAACACTGGCACTATTCTTCCCGTGGAGTGGCCAGCAAGAAAAAGTGAAGAATATTTTGACAAGTCAAATTTTTCCTGCAAAGTAAAATTTGGAGAAACAATTTGTTTACATAGAGCATGTGGTATCCAACTGGAAATGTGGCCCTAACCTTGGAACATGCAGAAACAGAAAAGCCAAAGATTGCCATTCCGGCCAATTATCTGTCCACCACAATATCAGCATCGGTTGAAATGAACAGGCCCTTTGTTCCATTTATGTGAGGTTTCTGGATTTCTCCCAGCAGCCACTTGAGGGTTCTACAGGCAGATGACGTCACACGTCCACACCCAGCAACATCAAGCCCACTGCTGGATATGTGCCAAGTTGGATCTGTGAGAAAGAAAAGAAGATACCGTACCGTCTCGTGTATAAGACGCACCCCAAAGTTTGAGTGACCAAACTACATATTTTCAATGTACTCATGTATAAGACACACCCCAAGTTTAGCTTTCAATATCATTACTGTCTCCAAATAAATAAGGGGCATAAATAAGGCATTCTCAACTGCCAGCATCCAAATGATAAAAATGCTGGCTTAAGGGCCAAAGTTCTGTCCATTTGGTGTTGGGTAGGGGTGGGGTCTCACCTTTCATTCCGGATGGACATACTGACAATATCAGTCATGCCTTGCATTACTAAAATTCCACTCATACTCATGTAGAAGACACACCCCTTCTTTTGATGTCTGATTTTGGGGCAAAAAAGGCGTCTTATACATGAGACGGTACGGTATGTTTCTCTTTGTGTGAGACTCCAGGAGATCTGAACATCAAACCTGCGTTTTCTTTGGGCAGATAAAACCCCTCTGCTTGTTCATATAGTCACGTTTCAATTTTCCTTGATTTGGGCATTTGGAGAAAACGTTGGGCAGCAACTCGTACACAGGGAGACAAAACAAAGTACCCGGGCAAGCACGCGCCTGACACAGGGCAACAAATCCAAATTCAAAGTACGCGTGCGACCACCACGTGCAAAAAATATGTTGTTTTTTTTTACTTTTGTAAATTTGTTATGAAGCGGCTAGAACCCACCCATAATTGTCCACTGGGTCGAAAAACGAACTCAGAAATATGCAAACCAACCCCACACCCATTTTTTTTTTGACGAAAGATTTTGTCACAAAAACGACCAACACGTGCACACAGAGACACAAACACAAACACACTTGCAGACACATGCAACACACACGCACGCACGCACGTACACACAAAACCAGCACCCACACACAACACGAACAACACACACACGCACGCACACACACGCACACACGCGTACGCACACACACAAACACACACACACAAACACACACACACACACACACACACACACACAGCGTCACCTGCGTTTGGAGGCGTCGCCAATCGCACCACCGTGAACAACGCCACAGCGATTGTCTCTCATTGTCTCTCCATGGCAACAACTCTTCTCAAAACTGTGCCGAATTGCACGAAAATTTACCCCCCCCCCCAAATCATTCTTCTCGTCATTCTGACGAATATTGAATGTATACGCACGCACACCCACGCACACCCACGCACACACGCACACACACAAACACACACACACACACACACACACCACATCACCTGTGTCGGCAGATACCGCAAATCGCACGACCGCGAACAATGCCACAGCTATAATCCAGATTATCCTTTTCCTTGTCTCCATGGTAACAAGTGTTCTCCGTAACACTCTGCCGAATTACACGAAAATTTATCCCCCTGACATTACTTTTCTCGTAAGTCCACAAATTTCCTCAACGTTCTTCCTGTCACAAGCCTTAAATCGTCTTCACATGGTTTTTAGGTTATTTGAGGTGGGTTGCACGATTTGGGCTGATGAGCCAAATCGGTGCGAGCCAAATCGAAGCACCTATAGGCAGCGTCTTCCAAAAGTATGTCAGCAGCACTTTTATGGTC
>JAAUXT010028963.1_pt1 | contig 12378 bp, 21 predicted proteins | sample 7278171 | NCBI WGS metagenome assembly JAAUXT01 (sample SAMN14350112, study PRJNA611818) | marine sediment metagenome | isolation source: surface marine sediment (1.8m) | place: French Polynesia: Moorea | collected 2018-08
ATGTAGTATGGCTCTTTTAAACCGTACTACTACCGGAAATGGAAATAGTACGGTTTAAAACAAAACCATGGCTCATGACAGAGACAAATGACAGAGGTTATGGATACACATTTGAAAAACACGGTGCGGATAAGTGGTACTCTCAAAGTACTTTTTCTGGAGGGGACACTGGAAAACAGAACCAACTTGTGCCTGTTTTGCTGGGAGGTGATTCCAAGAAGCGGGTTTTCTTCACACTGGGTGCGTCAAGCTTTGGGTTTCTGTACGACCCACATCTAAATTAAGGAGGGGGATTGGACTTTGAACGTGCAGGATGCAACGCGGAATGCATCGGGTGTGAGAAAAGCTTCAGTCAGGAAAAGGAACCATTCATTCGCGGAACTTCCTGTCTCAACACTGACAAGCTGAAGTGTTCGGTAGAAGCAAACCAGGCCTGACCAGCACTGACTGAACTGGATTCCAAGAGTAATTTTCGATCTAGTGCAAAAGAGGCATCTTGGAGCATCCAATCTCAACCTCAGAATGATCTTGCAAGAAGAGACAGATTCAACATTCAGACATGCAGACACAGAGCAAGTCGCATTGCCGCGCTTGGTGAATATTTCTGCCAGTGAAGGGGAGACACGATATTTTTGACAAAATGACTCCTTTGTCTGCAAAAGTGCACGCAGCAAAACTTCCACTTTCTTGACTCCGGCCTGAAGTTCAACAGAATAGAGTGAATGGCGAACCACCGTTGTGGTGATTTGTCTTGAATCCAGACACATTGCCAAGACCCATCTGCCGACACTGTTTTGAGTTGGCACTCACTAAACACTGCGGCGGCCGTAACCTCGGCGAAAGTTCTGTCCGAAATAGATGTGTTCTTGTCAGCAGTCCGGACTTCGTGCAACCAGTCTTCTTGTGGAGTGCAGACCTGTAAATGCCCCTCAAATCTTCGCTCTTCTGTGGGTGGGAAATACGCAAACCTCTGTCATAACCTGTTGAAGAGAGCTCAGAACACCGGACCTTTCGCTGGACCCATTGATGATTGTTGTGGCGGAGCCTGCTACATTGCCCTTGGCCTGACTTCCGGAAGCATAAATGTTCCTTGAAATTTCTCACAGATGGAAACAAGAATTGTTCAAGTGATCGTCATCCACCGTAAGGTCAGGTCTCTCGACCAAATCGTTGAGACGCCCGGGAATTCAAAAAGACAGGGACAGACTCCAGGATCCTGGTACCTGCTGGTTCTGACAATTTCCCTGCACCAACTACAGACCTGTCTGAATTTCTTGACGCTGAGTTGTGGGCCTTGGCATCAGATTCTGGTCTGTCGTGAAACAGATTTTTTTACTCTTTTCTGGCTTCAAACAATCCGCAAACACATCTATTGCCCCAAACAAACGAGTGCATGGCGAGACTCGTATTGTGTTGACTCGCAAGCATGTGTGTGCGATACATGATTCATTGATGGTCAACACTTTGCCAAATTGAATCCAGCAAACTGACAGCAAGAGTGCATTAGTCCACTGGGGAGAGGAGCATTCGGTCCGATTTGTACAAATTTGTTCGTTTTATTGTGGGTTTATGTGATGACTCTTTCCCACGCACCAATTTGGGATGCAACTGACTCCAAATGAAATCATGTTCCAAAGCGATTGTCTTGCAGCAGATCGACTCCTTCGTCGCACACTACGAGTTCAGTGAAACAGCTTGGCGGACACCGAGCCTGCACTGCAGTGTTTCGACCGATTCATTCTGTTCTTCGTTGTTGGTGTTGTCTCTTGTCTCAAAAACAATATTGAAGTGTCTGCACAAAGTAGGCCTTCGCGGTTGATAAGCGTCTGTGACAAAGTGCACACAGTGGATAGTGGTCATGATTGCAGAACTAATAATCCCAGATAAATTGGACAAACGTCGTCGAAATTTCTCGTTTGGTGTGCTGCCTTGTCGGAATGGATGATTCGTTTGACGTGGATAACAACGACCAAAAGAGCTGAAGCAGAAGCAACGTACCTGATTGAGGTGGCTGTCTTTTCTTGATAATTTTGAATTTGTTTTGCCGGCCAAATTCGTACAAAGAGGTCAACGTGACTTCTCAACGAAGCGGGTTTTTATATCGACTTCGGGCAAACAAGACAACGGTCCATGGATGCGATGTCGCTTGAACTGAAGTCGCTAAAACAGAACGAAACAGGGCAAGCTTTCAACATTGCCTCACGCCGTGGGATGAAATGACGCTTGGGTGAGACGTTGAGTGGAAGAAGGTTCTGACCTCACTTTCTCCACTCCACATATCCGTTGTCTTTTCTCTTTGAGCAGGCGACTGAGGTGATCGCCTGCTGACCGGACGCCATGGTGCTGGGACGCGGCGACGACGCTCAGGGGCCGCCGCTGCCCCGCCCCGACGCCGGCCACTCCCCCGGCGCCCCGGCTCCAACATACGACACGGACATCATAGAAGTTGATGGCGTCAGATACACCCTCGCTGTCATCCAGGTGATTGTGGTTCGTTGTTTGTCCAAAGCTTAAAGAAGGACTCTGCTTGAGCCGTTTCGCATTTGGCATGTATCCTGCTTGGGTTTCCATGAAACACAAGTTTCTTTGAGATACAACAGGCGAATCAACAAATTCGGACCAGTCAAACCGGTCTCAGTTACCCTGTGACAATTGTTGACAAAACAGTTTTTGTGGCCCAAGACCAAAATGTCAAACTCATACTCCAGTTGAACTTGCGCCCAACACTCCTCAGACCAGGTTGTGCCCTGAGGACGAAAGCTGTGAGAACCTGATCTCAGTGTCTCCCTCTCACACCAGGCGTTGTGCATCATCCTGGCGGCGGTCGGCAACGCCTTCGTCGTGTACTTCATCGCGCGGTACCGGTCGATGCGGCGCAACGCGACGGCGTTCCTCATCCTGAACCTGGCGCTCTGCGACCTGGTCGGCGCCGTGCTGCAGCAGCCCATGAGACTCGTCGACATCCTGCTGCCGTTCGCCAACCCGGACAGCAAGATGAACAAGTGAGTGTAAATACAGTGATTGTGCTTCAGGAGACAGAAAGAAAACTCAGAGCAAAATGACAAAAGAAAAACAACCCCAGTGATGCCACACGACGCAGTGACACAAACAGGACTGATGGTAAAAGAATAATCTGTCGGTCTCTCTTTCTCTCTTATTTGTTGTTCTCTGTCTCTCTTCTCTTCCCTTTTCTCTCGATCGATCACACATACACACACACACACACGTACACACAACCACGCAAACTCGGAAAAGGAGATGAAATTCTTCTCTCGCATCCTTCCAATCAGTATCAAGGTTTCCCTTCAGTTCACACTGTTCTGCACCCCGCACATTGTACCTGTTCTCGAGTTCTCACGTAAAAAGTGAAATTTCCGCACATCGCTTCGCTTCGCAGCTGGGGTGAGACGTACTGCCGCGTGACGGGCTTCAACAGCACCTTCATCTCGAGCGCCGGATTCATCACCGTCGTCGCCATCGCCCTCGAGAGGTACAGGGCGTCGTCCAGGGCCCGCGAGTCTCAGAACAAGCCCTCCCTTCTCGCTTTTGAACTTCAATGAGCGTTCGCCAGACGTCACAATTTTCCCATCTCCGTTGGGGAACATTTCATGATGATGACCCCGGTGACGACCATAATAAAGTCAGCACACAAAAGCGCAATTGCTGCAAACTCCCTTGTGTCCGTTATTTCCAGGGTGCTGCTGATCTGCTACCCTCTCAAGGCAAAGACGCTGCTGACGCGCCACAACATCACCATGGTGATCGCGGCCACGTGGGGCATCGCCTTCATCACCACGCTCCCGCTGCCTCTCAAATTCACATACGTCGCGCACGCGCGCTTCAAAGATGTACGTCAACGTGATGTCCCTGTGATGTCCCTGGTTTCCTTTGTCTGTTGATCGATCCACAGCCCAAGTCCACGTTTTGTTGGAGGGAGAAGGTGCAACGAGAGGGTTGTGATTTTGGTGAATTTCTGTGGTGGGATAGGGTGCTTTCTCTGAGGCACGAGGATGCGAGAAACTTTGGTTTCTTTCAGCGACGTGTCGACGTGTTGTTCTGCCCCTGGATCTTGTATCGAACAGGTGCCACCAGCCGTGTTTATGTCGCAAACAATCTGCGTCGTGCACAACACGACCCGATCCAAAGACTCCTCCGAGCTCATGTCGACGACACTGCAACGTGTTGCGTGTTTGTTTGTTTTTGCAGGTGAACGTGACGATCTGCATGCAGGACATCCTGTCGGTGAACTCGCGCGCGGGGTCCGAGTACTACATGTTTATCTTCCTGCTCTACTTCGTGGTGCCGGTCGCCGTCATCTCCGTCTGCTACTCGCGCGTCTTCTACGTGCTCTACTCGCGCATCAGCAGCGTCGAGATACAGAACCCGGTCAGTTCCATTTAGAGTTCAAACCCCTCTGGAGTCTCAGACCCAGTTCTAAGGTCCTGTGAGCTTTGACAACAACTCAGTTGTGTTGAGTGTCTGAGGTCCGGTTACAACTTGCATGCCTGGTCTGATATCCTGCGAACCTTTCGGATCTGCAACCTGCCAGGTCCAAAAATGCGTTTGAGGTTCATAATCTGGTCATGGCAAGAACTCAATGGGTTCACAGCAGTTAGATCCGAGATCCTCAGAGAGGTTCATATTCTGGTTGACCAACCTTCAGCAAAACCAACAGGGTCCTGGGGAATTTGACGTGTCCAGGTTCCAGGTAGTGCTGCGGAACAATCAGAACCAGAGATTAACATGGACCAAATGCCTGTCCCGCATTTGGTACATTCGAGCTCTGACGACGGAAGTGTCTCAGAAACGCGCTGAACCTTCAGGCATTGACATGCAGGCCCCACTTGGACCATTCCTACTTCAAGCCACGCTGCGTCGATCTTTTCTTGCATGTCACACGTGTGGACGTGGATGTAGCGGGGAACACACTTCACTGAGCGCCTGTTCTTGTGCTGCAGGTTTCCCGGAAGGTGATGTTGGCTCGGAAGCGACTGGCGCGGATGATGCTGTTCATCGCCTGCATCTTCACAGTGCTGCACGGTCCCTACTTTATCACGTACTTCATGATCGCGTGCGGCCTCGGTATCCCTCACAACGCCATCTTCTGCCTCGTCGTCCTGGAGACGCTGCCCGTGGTGAACGCCGCCATCAACCCGTTCATCTACTCGGCGCACTCGCGGAGCCTCTTCAAGAAGAAGATGGTCAGTTTCCTGGGTGGCCAGTACGAGGACAGCAGTGTGTACCGGAAGGACTCTTCAGGCTCCCGGAGACAGATAAGCAGCAAGGCTGACCACGCGGCGCTGCTCAGTTCATTCCGGAAGTCGAACGCGACGGACACGACGAGCATGCGCACTGACACGACGAGTCTGCGCACTGGGACCGCAAGCGCTGACGTGAGTCGCGCAGACTCGTTCCGCACGCAGGAGTCGGCGAGTCTGCGCAGTGACTCCTTCCGCATGGCGGACGCTGATTCGCTGAGGCGAGACGAGTACTTGGACACAACGAAGGACTCGAGCTTCAGTCAGGACGAGCGAATCCCGCTCTCCCAAATCGAGGAGGAGACGGAGATACACTGACCTGGCGTTGGACTCCGCCCATCTTTTGTTGTGGCGTCTCACAGAGATCGCAAGTGGCAAACTTCACGTACACTGGCTGAGGAAGAGACGCACCATGTGTTTCCAAAAGAGACAACAAACGTAAAACCGATCCTTTTGGTGAGTTGACTGCGTGGAGTCCAAAAAGGCCAAAGCCGTCGGGGGCCTGCCTATGATGTGGAGACGCCCATGTCCACAGCATTTCCTAGAAAGACACGCAATATCCGCGTTCGACGTCCCCACTGCAAAGGGGACAAACATTGGAGCCAGCAGGACTTCGATTGTTCCTGAACTTTGGATTTTCAAGGTCTTGTGCAGAATACGAGACGAAGGGTAAACATTGTGCACCACGTTTGGTTCCGATTTGAACGCTGTGCTTGTAAAGAGAACTGATGAACCGGGCATCTCTCCAGAAATGACCATGACGCAACACGTAGCACGAGGCCTGGAGTCTTGGCCCTGAAAGGAAGGGAGCTTCAACTTCCAAAAACGGGACGTTTTGTTCCTGTGCTGGGCCCTGACAGTTCACAGAGATTTTGGGGGACCGCTCCTTGGACTCACCAAGGGGGTTGCTGTTGTCCCGGAAAGGAAGCCAGCATTTTACAGACAAGAAAACGTACACATTTGTCCAGTTCCTAAGCAACATAGACCGGAGTTAATTCCCAGGAGGGCTAATATTTTTCCAGAAACTGAATGTCAAACAGTAGAAGCAAAATGACTTTTCGTTTGCTTTCCATCTCTATCAGCAATCAGGGTAATTTTCGCACTGTGCACGGTGTCACGTTGAGACCGCGGTTGGTTTTCGATCGATGCGAGGCGCGTTCCTGCAAAACACTACTTTTCACGACAAAAATACTGTTTGTGTAAACAAGACCGCAATCACCCACCCCGGAAGTACGCGCCATTTCCTTTTCTACATAACGCAATTTTCAAACTCCATTGTTGGGACAAAAAGCGGTGAGTTTTTCTTGGATAAAAATGAGAGATAAATGAAAAGCTTTGGAGTAAAAGAGCGACTCGGAGGCCAGACTGTGCCACTTGTGTGCAGTGGAAAGAACAAGAGAAACGTCACGCATAATTCTGGAGAGACTGAACAAGTGAAATGAGCAAGCTCGGCAAGAACGTCCTTCTGACAGTTGGTTTGGGTGCCTGGATATTTGCATTTCTTTGTCACGTCCAAGGAGTCCAAGGAGATGAAGACAACGGACTCAAGAACAACGCCGAAAAGAGATTGTTTGACCATCTGTTCAGGTATGTTGAAGTTTTATCTTTGTTTTGCCTCAACAGCGGGATAAATTGCCTGGAAAAGTAAGTGTCGTGGGCCATGCAGAGGCACATGCGGATTGGGTTGAAGGGAAGACCCTCCTTGAACGATATCAACTTCAAGCATTTTGACACAAAACAGCAAATAATTGCCACAGGATGCCGTCAAAAAAACAGGCTTTCGTCACACCATCAGGCCTCTGGTAAACTGTGTGGATCTTGTACTTGCTTCAGAGACTATGACCGGAGGGTGCGACCCGTCCGAAACCCGAGCGACACCGTCATCGTGTGGGTGGCGCTGTTGCTCGGCTTCATCAGCGACCTCGACGAGCGGCAGCAGATCCTTCGCTGCAACTTCTGGATGTTGACCAGCTGGAGCGACATCCACCTCTCCTGGAACCCAGACCACTTTGACGGACTCACCAAAATTATAGTTCCGGGCAACACACTGTGGTATCCGGATTTTGTTGTGGCCAATGAGAATGGGCGCATGTACCACGATGCATTTTATGACCGTTTCCAGGTGGCTGTTTTCAATGACAGCACAGTGCGGTGGAGTCCGGGAGGCGAGGTCAGTTTCAACTGCCCAATGAATGTTCGGAGTTTCCCCTTTGACACGCAGGTCTGCAGCATCCTGTTTGAAATGTGGATGCCGACGGCTGAGGAGGTGCGTTTTGAACTCATCAATCCCAATGCGACTTTCATGAGGCAGCAGTACCACGGGATGTGGGAGGTCCTTGCCACCGAGACAGAAACCAAATTGTTGCCGTACACCACTGGAATGTTCAGTCAGCTGAATTTCCACATCACCTTGAAACGCTCGTCTTTGTACTTCATCTTGTACACCATCATCCCTTGCTTCATGCTGGGGATCTTGAATCTGTTCTTGTTCGTCCTGCCTCCAGGGTCGGGGGAGAAGACGTCCCTGGGCATGACCATCATTTTGTCCTATTTTGTGTTTTTGCTGCTCGTGGCGGAACGATTGCCGGCCACCAGCTCTGACCACATCCCTCTGTTTGCTATCTACTTGGTGGTTGTCATCGTGTTGTCCACTTTTTCGCTCATGTGCGCTTCGCTCGTCGTGTACTTGCACAACCACGGCCAAGACTACAAAGTCCCACGTTTCTTCAAAAAGCTATTTTCACACACGTTCCGGAGACGAACGACCCCACAACCAACGTCAACTCAGATATTTTCCACCGGTTTTGATGGGACCTCCAACAAACTGGTTTCAGAGGTAAATAATTTGGTGCTTTCAGCACAAATGGAAACAGACACCCGAATGCAAGGAAAATCTGGTCGCGTTGAAGGGGAAGGGTTTGTTATGGCCCGCATTCTGGACAAAGTGTTTCTTGTTATTTTCACGTCTCTTTTCTGTATCTTCACTTTGGTTTTCTTTGTCCAAATACTCGCCGCAAGTTAGGCCAATCAAATCTAAATTTTGATGACCAGGTTGAACACACTCTTTCTTTCGATACGCACGGTGCGCCGATTGCCAGATCGGTGAAAGAACCATGGAGCACCCTCCTCGGGGCCAGAAACCTGGAAACCTTGGGAGGGATCCTCCTGTCCGGATCTTGAATCGGGTCAGGAGTCATTGTCGGAACTCAAGCACGCTACGGCTGTCGAACCAGAAAGTCGACATAAGATGTTGTCGATTTATTGCTCGAAGCATGTACCGGTACATCGTAACCTGCGTCTTCGAATAAAAGATTTGCAAGGTATGTGCTGTCTTGGTAGTTTGTCGAGAATCAACTCTTTCAAAAAATCAGCCAAAAGAAATGCACTTCACCCGATTTTCAGTTCTTCACGAGTGGCTGACACGCTAACGCTTCCTGCGGAGGTGCAGCTGATAGGTGACGTCTATATACGGTTCCGGGCAGCACTCGTACCGCATCACGTGGCGCTCCGCCTCTGCGCTCACGATGTCCCAGTCAGGGTTCGGCAGGTAGTAGTCCAGATTCGCCGAGTCGGTCGACAGTGTCAGGTTCAACTTGCTCCCGTCGTACGTCCACGATCCAAACCTGCCGAAAATGACACCCGTGGTCTTTTTCTTTTTTTCGTACAATTCAACATTTTGCAACAAGTTTGTTTGCTCTAATGCCCCGTCAGTTGGTCGACGCTCTTGGCACGCTTGCGCTCACTTGAGATTGCAATGGTGCTCATCGGCATCTTCCTGCAGGCTGCAGCCCGCCATGATCTTCTGAGGAGGCACGTAGAAGACGTCACCGTCGCTCTGGACAACCACATCTGCGTCCTCAAACATCGACTGCGTTGGACTCTCCCTGAAAAGATCCAGGCAAACAGGAGAATCACTGCGTGCAAGGTGTTCCACCCAAGACAACACAGCACACAAAGACACATGTCTGTAGAACCCAGAAAAAGACGACACTGGTGTCCGTCTTTTCTGAATGGACTGTGGATGTTTTTTTTATTGAGTAGGGCTGAGAAGTTGACAACTCCAAAACTGGGAGACTCATTCACTGAATCGAGCGTCCATCGCTGTTTTTCATCACTGACAGCTCAGACAGATGGCCCAGCCACATCTGCGTGAAATGCTGTTCTATTCGACAGATTTGTGGGCCGCCAAAATCATGGTAGAATCTAGACAGGAACCTGCTACAGTCCGTCATTCTCCAAGAGAATTCCACCAACAACCACAGGAATTGTGAGCGTGGGGCATGCTTTTGGCTGTCAGTGAACTTACTGGTTGTACATGATGACGTCTGGAGTGTACATGAGGCGGGGCGGGATGTGGACCGAGGTGACTCCTCCGTAATCACTGGGCTCCCACACCATGCCCGCGTCCTTCCACATCTGCAACACACAGAGCTCGCTGAAGGTATCTTCGTGTGGACAACGCTAGAGTACGCAATGCTGCGCCCTCAGCCAAGATCGCACCGTTCTCGTACACGCGCACATAGGTTCAGCCTGCCCTAGGTCCTGGGCACCCAACCCACCAGGTGCTGTACGTACACCCTGCCCATGTTTTGTTTTGTTTTCAAAGACAGAGTCTGGCTCCTTCCTCTCGACCAATCCGTGGGTCCCCATTGCCCACGCTGTGCAAAGAAATTCTGACCAGCATCGGCCACGCGCTGAGCACGAGCCGGTCTCGCTCCTCATCCACCTCGAACGCTTGGATGGACAGGCCATGCCGCACCTCCAGAGCGTCCGCCGAGTTCGCCACAGGGCGCACCAGCCTGCCGAGACAAGAGACAGCTCCAGGAAGGGACGTCCTGCCGTCCGCGCAGCCCGTGTGTGTCCCCTGCAGGTGGTCGCCCTCCCCACACATCCGGAACAGCCTCACAAACTGTTTTGTTTTTGTGTGCTCACGGGAATCAGTTCACAAATACATCTGGACGCAGCCAGGCTGAGAACTTTTTCCGCCATTTCTCACTTTTTGGACTCGTAACAACACAACCTCGGGGAAGTGGACTCACGGTGTTGCTTCTCGCAGCAGATTTGTGACCAGCCGCCCTTCATCGTTGATGCCCAGGCAGCTGGAGATGCCCAGAAGGCTACACAAGACAAGAAGTAAAATTTCCGGCACATTTCACAGTGAAAACCTTCATTGACTGATATCACAGATTCGGGGTGGTTCGCCCGCAATGCCGCTGGACAAAAAAAGAACGCACCCCATCATAAATTTGTGCTCCCTGGCAGTTATTCTATTTCCCCTTGGTGCAAATAGGCAGGGTCAGACCGAGACCCCCGGATGCCTGAGCTGGATGAGAGAAAATGTTACCTGAGAAGCAGAATGTGCATCATGGTCTCCACACGGTTCGTCACCACTCCGCTGAGTTGTGGTCCAGCTGCCTCAGCAACACCACAACTTTTCACCAATTTCTCGCACAATGAGACCATTGCAAATATCATTACCAATTAGAGGGAAATGGGTGGGAAAATGAGTCGAGTAATGATGGCGGAAATGCCAGTTGTTGTGGGGTAAACTCGGCTTGGCCAGTTGAATCAAAGCAAGCCCTGTTCAAAGCAATTCTTTTGGATTTCAGCTCAGTCTTCCCAACTCAATGTCATTTGTGCGTTCTGCCACAACACAGTGTGACAACTGTCCCGAAACTCTGCTTTGGACCCTCGAGGAACGGTGTGGCACTTGAATGAACACCAATCTCCCTCAATCACAGGAACAGCGCCACAAGGCACTGAAACGCAGCCCTTTTTTCAACTGCAAGTTGCTCGCCCAATTGTTTCTTTTCCAATTTGCCGATCCACTCGAGGCAGAATTGGTCCACGTTGAATTGACCCGCGGTTTGAATGCACTTTGAATGCACCTATTCGTGTCCAGTTGGAAAATGACACGGGCAAACAAGGCAGACTCAAATCGTACCAAAAAGTAAGCAAGGGATGAGAAGTATTCTTCTGAGGTCCCACAACCGGACACACGAATCCACCTTGACTCATTTTCCAAAACACCTGAACCAAACGATTGCAATCTGACATTCAGGCAGGTGGAGCCGAAAACCGTCTGTTGGAAATGAATAGCAAACGGCTTGTTGGTTTAGAACCACTTTTATTTCAGTACAGAAGGACACAACAAGTGTCCCTCAGCTCTTCTTGAAATACATGCGGTAGTTGATGCCGGGGTACGTCTCTTCACAACACTCGTACTTGACTTCCCCGCGAATGGCCAACGTGCGCTCCAGCGAGTAATGCACGTTCGGCATGTACGTCGACGTGTCCACCTCGTCCATCATGTTCTGTAGGTCCAACAGGTGGCCAGGGTACGTCCACGAGCCCATACTGCACAGAATTGAAAATTGACAATGTTCAAGAGATGATTTTGTGTAGAATTTCTGTTCACTGTCGTAAACCCACCGTGGGGATCACAACGGAATTTTGCCCGTCGAAAGTTGGACTTTCAGTTGCAAACGAAAGAGAAAATTCCACATTCAAATTTCCAGCACAAGTCCACCCACGCAGATCTAACGATGCGCCAGCGTCACGTGTCCGCATAGTCTCAGAGCATTACCCAACACAACTCACTAGAGGCTACAGCTGAACTCGTCCGCGTCCCGGACGGGGCAAAAGGCGTCGAACTTGAAGATCGGGACCCAGCTCACCGTCCCATCACTGTACACCACAGCGTCGGTTTGGACTTTCTTTGGGGGACTCATGCTGCAATCAAGGCGGGTTGGAATAGTTCACAGGTGGAGCTGTGGAGCGCAGCTGTGAATCCAGCGCCTCTTGGATCCTGACAATCCGTGCGGCATGCACGCCGTGTTCGACAGGCGAGAACACCGGTCGTTCGATCTCTGCGCACAGCAACCTGACGAAACGCATGGGCGGGAGCATCTGTTGTCACTGAGCTCACATGCCCAACACCCAGCTCGTGTAAACGCCCTCCCCAAAAAAATAGCTCCATGGAGCTCGCGGTGATTTGAGGAAATTTCAGTTGCTCTGATTTGGCTCACTCTGATTTGGCTTGCTCTGATTTGGCTCACTCTGATTTGGCTCGCTCTGATTTGGGTCACTTTTTTGTCAAAATTCTTACTTTTTTCACTTA
>JAAUXT010124825.1_pt1 | contig 12377 bp, 9 predicted proteins | sample 7278171 | NCBI WGS metagenome assembly JAAUXT01 (sample SAMN14350112, study PRJNA611818) | marine sediment metagenome | isolation source: surface marine sediment (1.8m) | place: French Polynesia: Moorea | collected 2018-08
CCCTTTGAGCAGCGGCCCAACGCTCCTCGGAGTGTCTTTTTTGGGGCGCTACACGAGACAGGTAGCTTGAGCACAACAGATGGTCATTCCTTTTCGCGCTTCCCAAGTCTTCTTCTCCCAGTCTTCGCCCCTCGCACCTCGCCCGTCTCTCTCTCTCTCTCTCTCTCTCTCCTTGTTTTCCTTGGCAATGACCCTGACAACCAGATGCAAATGACTCAATCTCAGGCTCTAGACAGAGTATTGATGTTCAACTCATGTGAGAGGCTTTTAAACACTCTCTCTTTGAACATGGTTTGGTTGCTCCAGGCACTTTTCCCAGTCTAGATCAGCAGCCCCCAGCAACAGATGCAAATAATTCCATCTCAGGTTCTCTCAAAAATAAAGACTTGATGTTTGGTTCCTATGAAAGGTCTTTGAACACACACTCTCTCTCTCTCTCTCTCTCTCTCTCTCTCTGTCTCTCTCTCTCTCTCTTTGAACAGGGTTTTGTTTGCTGCAGATACTTTTCCCTTGCTGGCAACAACCCCCAGCCTCCAGCAACAGGCCTCGCAACCAGTCTGTGCAGATGACTGTCTCAGGTGCTATTTTAGACAGAAACTCGACATTTGGTTCTGTTAAAGGCCTTTCAACACACACACACACACACACAGTCTCTTTCTTTCTCTCTCTCTCTCTCTCTCTCTCTCTCTCTCTCTCTCTCTCTCTCTAGAACAATGTTTGGTTGCTCCAGACACATTTCCCCAGCCAGAGCCCCCAACCAACATCTCTCACAACCAGATGCAAATGACTGTCTCAGGTTCTAGTCAAGATAGAAACTTGATGTTTGGTTCTGTGAAAGGCCTTTGAACACTCACTTTGAACAGGTTTTGGTTCCTCCAGACACAATACACTTTCCCCAGCAATGGCCCCAAGAAACAGCTCCAGCAACCAGATGTAAATGACTCCACCTCAGGTTCTGTTTGAGATAGAATCTTGATGTTTGGTCCAACGAAAGGTCTTTGAACACAATTTTTAGCAACCAGATTCAACATGGGACATCTCACTATTACGCTTTGTTCACCTCAAGATCCAGATTTTGTGGAATATTTTCTTGGCCATACAGTTCAAAGATGAGTTCCTCCCCCCCCCCAATCCTTTCATTTCTCATTGCACAAACCTCAGTCTCGCTCTCTCCTGTCTTGTCCGCATGCTGTCCCCTTCCTGGTGGAGTTTGATCTCGAGAGAGTGTCAGCAGCATTGTGCTGTGGTTAGACAAGCATTATTCCCAGACAAAAGTATGGCCATTTTGCTTCAAACTGATGCAGAAACAATTTGATTGTCAAACATGCAAATTCAGAAATTTTGTTAGTTTATTGTCAGCAGATGTGCAGAATAAACTGAAGCTTCAAACTAAAAACTGAAAATATAAGTTGGGTCACACTGAATCTGAAAACAATCATTGAGGGGTTCTGGTTGTTTTGAAGTGGGAACAAACCTGGAGGTTGATCTACTCTCTCACAATTTCAGTTCGAAATGGCCAGAAACCGCGTTTGCTGGTTGAGGGTGCCTCTGAGTTTCGTGACACCGGCTGGTTGTCAGGCTGAAGGCTGACTGAGGCGTGACAGCCATCAGGCAATTTGAAAACTAAAAAATTGGTTTCGCATGTCATAGATCTCCTGACCCTGAAGAGCACATTTCACCAACATTGCGACACCATACCAAGACAAAACTGGTTGTGAGTTATTTGACATGACGCCGTTCCTGATCGGTTCTGTCTCTGCATCCTCCCCTGTTTTCACCGAAAATTGTTTCGTGCAGATCACCTGGAACTACCGGTACATTGTTTTCAAAACGTACAATGCCCAAAGTACGAACGTCATGTGAGTTTTGCTTTTCACCATTGGCGCCAAGCACATTGCACGGTGCTGGGTGTTCCAAAAATAACATGCCAAAAATTTGACAAACATTGTGGCTTGTCAAAAATGAGAGAGTCGCATAACATTATACCAACCAAGACTTTGCCGAACATGAATTACATTTAAATGATATGCAAAGTATGTTAGGATTGTCGAGTAAACACAGTAAAGAGTGGTATCCATTACATATGTCACATGAAGAACAAACAAAGCTCAGCCAAATCTCCTCCTACCCAGTTAACGTCTCACCTATTGCATTACACATTCATATTCTCAAGATACACACCATTCTTTATGGAAGTCTTCAAGAAGTTCTTCGAGAGAAGAACCCAAAGTTTTTCTGAGCAATGTTTGCAAAAACTTGTTGGACTCCGAACTCGTGCTTTGTTGCCAACATTTTTTCAAATCAAGCAGAGAGACAAAACTCATTTATTGAAATTCCCTTTTGACTCCGCCACCTGGCAAAAATGCTCATTGTTCAGCAGAAGAGTCAGGTTCCATCTGCGCTGAACTTTTGGGAGGAGCTGCGGTGCGTGATGTTTGCTCAGATCTACTCGCGAAATCTCTCGGTAAAAGAGAAGGGCACGAGAAAAATGACGCAGAGAAGAACAAATTTGTGTTGACAATTTCTCATCACCACAGCCGATGAATTGAAGCAGTTCAGACAAAAAAATGAAGTTGTGTCTGGGCTTTTGAGCCACTTCTACTCGAACCAATTGACCTCTCTGCGGCGCCTGGTGATTTTGCCCTGACTAGAAAGACTCTTGTCTCTTTGAGGTCATTTGTCCCCCAACTTGCGGTCGTTCTTGAGGTGCGACCGGTCGGAGGAGTCCGCATCCAACAAGACAAAAGTACGAGTAGACCAGCGTGACCGTCTGCGATATGCAACTCACGAGAGTAGTGAGGTTCCATGGAAGTTCAGTTGGAAAGTGTCTGAGAAAGCTCCGAGTAAAGGCTCTGACCATTTCCTGAGGTTTGGGTTTCTGTCCGTCAGTCTGTTTGTGTTTGGTCTTGGTCTCGGCGTGATTGTTTTGACAAATATCACATTTCAATTGAAACCATGTGTGTTGTTTCAATTCGGTGCAACGCACTTGCTTTTGGAAACCGAATCCTCGAAGTCTCTGTCGGGGAGTACGCTTCTGCAGGATATGGTCTCCCGTCTTGTAACAAATGGTTTCCGGCTTCCTGGTACACGAAGTAAGCAGTATCTCAACAAAGACCCCCACATTTTGATTGACCACAACACCAATCACCGTCAGATTCAAAACAGTGAACCCCAAAATTTGTGCCGGAAACAATCCTCAAGAAACCTCATCGTATCGTGCAGATTCCGCAGAGTTCGTCCTGCGTCACCCAAGTGCAGCAGGACTGTCGCTCCTGTCGCGACACGCCCGCGGATTCAGGGCCCGGGCCGGTGGTGTCTGCTGTATCTAGACGAGGAAACATCCAACCCAAAGTCGTGTCCGTGGAAAAAAGAAACCGTGGGGGCACCTGCAAGGCGTTGCGAGCAATACTGACATTTATGTTTGGTGCACATGTTGGTGTCACTTTTGAAGCTGAAAAGATGCGGTCATTGTTTTGTGTTTTTTTGTTTTTGTTTTTTTTTTTTGTGTCAAATTTCCCAAATTCCCCGTGCCTCGGCAAAGTCAGTAGCTGAAGCAGAGAGCTCGGACTCGGTACGGCGCGAGCCGTGCTGCTGACTGAAGCCCCGCCTCCGCCATCAACTGTGCCAACAAACCATGAAATTGTACGCTCCCACCGCGGCCGTCTGCTCACTCTCCTTGTCATTTATCACAGGCCTTGTTAAGGTGGCCAAATACGAAAACGGGGCTGGGGAATCGTGAATTTGTTGAGCTGATGTGCTGGACAGAAATAGTGCTCTTGGAAAATTACACCCAAGTGCCCATTTGTTTTGTGGATTGTGATGAACCGAAAAAGCGTTGTTTCGTGATCGCAAAAGTTCAGCTGCACAGGTTTCTCAAAGTTGTTCCAGAGATTCTTTGTCAAATCTGCTGCTGAGACTGACTCCCCCTCTCACACTGATGGACTCCGCGCCAGACACGCTGCTTTCAACGTTTAAACAGTCTATCCGAAATTGTAAAGACCTACAGAATCGTGTGATAATGTGGCAAATGGAATTGAAATTGTGGAAATGTGTTGAAGTACAATTGGTAATTCGACCATTGAAGCATTATGCCTATCATTTCAAACCTGATGAGCTGTGCTCGCACATTGCTATCAGTGTTGGAAGCAACACAAAGCCTCTCTATTTCACCGCTGACTTGTGAAGTATGAAATGTTGTTGCAACACCTCCACTGAATTGACCTCAGCGAAAATACAAAATATAACAGCCACTGGACGAGAACAAGGCAAAACCAATTCAAAACACCCGTTGTGAGCTTACGAGTATTTCATGGTGCCACACCAGTTGCAGCTGCATTGCAGACCTTCAAAATTGAAACCCCAAAATCACCACGACGGTGTTGCACGACAAGTTGGTTTCGATGAGCGCTTCAGACAAACAACATTTTTGGTCTGAGTACCACCGACAACAAAGCACCACAAAAACGGACAAAGGTCGAGTAGATTCCCTCGAAGCATCAATGGGGTTGTGGTGTGGCAGCTGCGTTTGTTCACCGCAGTTGTTTTACGAAATGAAATTTTCTTGACGAACGTGAAATGCAAGCTGGCGGCGTGTAGAAGTTTTGTTGACCAGTACTCATTTTCTTCTGCCCTGACGGAGGAGTGATTCCAACTTCGGTCCATCCTCACAGCAGACGCAAACTCACCATGTTTTGTCCGCTTCGCAAGAAGTGTAACGAGTTGAGGATTCCCAGTTACTCGGGACCGAGCTGCATAAATGTGGACGGAAAGCGCCTCCACAAAGGCCAGAGCAGGAGCTATTGACAGCCCAACTAATGGAAATACGTGTTTTGTATCGCAATCCTGGCATTTGCAGTGGGAAATGAAGAATGGAAGCTTGTAAGCCAACACGACTGTGGACACTTGTCGGGAAACATGTCTCAATAAGGGGGCTCCATAGTTTCTGGAGGGTCCTTCTTTAGGAGCAAATTTACACTTGTATTTTCCATTAGGTACTTCTCAAATAGCCCTTTAAATACCACAAGCCCTATTGGCACAAAACGCAGTAGAAATTGCGTAAATTGACTTGTAACTCAAGCATTTATTGCCTCAAATATTACACAATGCGGAGAAGAGGCAGCAGATTCGGACAGAAATCCGTAATGGAATTGACAAATGTTGGGTTTTTTGCTCATGAAAGTGTTTGACACTTGAACTCAGATATTGAAAATCTCGAACTAATGTAAATTCCTATCGCTGTGACGTGTCATAAACTTCTAGTGATACTTGAAACAGACGGCACAGCTTTTTTGGGGTTTGCAGCTCTGGTGGCCTGAGTTGGAAGCGTCTTATCGACTTCGGTCACTGCAAACCCAGGGGAGATAAATAAAGATGAGCGCACGGACTTGCTTTGAAATGACATACAAAGTCTATTGAACATCCACACCTGAAACTCTGTGAAATGAAATCCCAAACCCTGACAATCACAAAAGAGTTGGGCCTGGGAGGTTACAATATGACACGGTGAAAATTTGGTTTTTGTCAATTTGCCTAATGCCACACGGATAAATCCATAAAACCTGCGACTCCTGGCAGCCAATAGTGGTGTCAGGGAGAAAAGATCAAACTTTTGTGACTTTTGTTGGTTGCGTGCGCACAGGTACAGAATCTTGTTCCCGAACTCTTTCTTGGACGTGATCAGTTTGCTCCGTTGTCGTTCCGTGTGGTCGTCTGCACCTCCATAGAGGTTGATCTGCAAATTAAATACCAGAATTCAAACTTGTTTTCCTCAGAACATTCGTAGATTCAAATACTGAGTTCACAGGAGAACGAAGCGTTGATTTCAACAAGATTAAAACTAATCTCGGCGTTTCAAATGAGTTATTCTCACGACCAGCAGAATCAACATTTTCAGACAATCATATCAGTTTTGGCCCCATAATCCGGGGGTCGCATATTAACTCGTAAAGCCCACTTCTGTGGCTGTGGCGCGCAACGGGTCTGTGCAATGTTTTGCTTTCTTCCTTCTTCCCTTTTGAGTCGAGCAAATGCTTGATGAACCTCGAACTCACAAATGTGTATGAATTCTTTTGACAAACAATTCTTTCAAATGAACTATTACCATTTGAAATGAGAGGTTTTCTGAAGTTTTCTTTTCTGTTCGTTAAATTTTGTCTCTTTCACAGAACATTCCGCAAATTCAAAGCGCGTGTGTTCACCACCTGGAGAGGTGTTGGAGTTACGGAGTGCTGTGCGAGTACATTTCCAAATTAATTTTTTTAAATGTTAGTTTCAAGCTTAAATTACATTTTGTTTCATTCAAGCCCATGCTCTCTTGACCTCCAAAGACAAATGTGCCGCTGCAACTTCTCATCAAAGAAAAGCCTCGCAAATGGAGCTAATCGGTAGGAAACGCACGCTTGCCTCCCAGTTTGTGAGGAAATATGACGTGGAAAAAGTCCGGACACTGGAAAAAAACTGGTGTGTCGCCCAAGATGAAGACGAAATTCGTCACAGAAAGGAAGGTAGGAAACCATTTCGTGCCGTCAAAGACAGTTCAGCTTTTGGGTTTTCAATGATCTGTCAGAAGCTTTTTAAATCACTCACAATAGGCCAGCACCATTATCAATAAAGCAATCGTAATTAAGTAGGAAGTATAGAATAGCTGTATTTGATGACGGAGATAATTGCACCGAGTGGTCAAAGTAATTGTCGGTTACATTTCCTGTTCCATTTCCACGCCGGTTGGGCGAAGCTTTTCCTGCAACACAACGTCGCGACGGGTGAACGACGCCTGTGTTTGCAGATTCGCGTCAGCGCCGCCAAATCGCCTTTTGAAGAGAGCGCCACTTCTGGCACCACTCGGAGAACATGGCCCCGGTTTTTGGCGTAATGATTCCAAAGGTTTAATCTCAGGAAACATACCAGCCACATCAGAGCAACATTTTTGTCAACAAACTTTTTTGAAGTCAATTCAGTCAACCACAGACTCATTCGGCTGATTCTTTGCGTTCAGCGCTTGTTCATGCAGTTTTGCTCAGAGGAGCAAAGTTGTGTTGGTTAATCTTTCGAAGCCGACAAAATACAATGTGTGAAAACAAACATTTTTGGAGAAAAAATCTCCAAATGTAGAGTGTGCGTCTACGTTTCCCCGTCCTACAGACAATGTTTCTTTCCCTTGGCGCTGAACCCCTGCAGCAAAAATTGATCCGCTGTCTGAACGGAAATGCAACACTGAGAGTATTTACAAAGAAAGGGCGCAAATGGAACCCGCATGGATTGATGGACGGGTAACGAAGCTGCTTTGTAAGCTAACCACCTGGAAGTCGGTTTAACTTTCGACACTTGACGGCCCGATTGGCTTCCTGTGCTGTATTGTGTTGGTGGAATTTGGTTTTCTCTCTCATTATTTGCTTCCTCTGATTGAAATAAAGGCCTTGATTAAGGAGGATATTTAATTTATTCCCCCGTAACGAGCTTAATCAAGAATAAGCGGATCGAAGACGTCTCTGCATACTCGATGTGAAGTGCGGGTATTGGCGGTGGCGAGTCATCTACTCAGCCCAAAAAGTTCACACCCACTTCTGTGTCCAACCCTTTGCAAAACCTTTGTTGTATGGAACTGACTTGTGTTGCTTCGTACACTTCGAACGTTTCTTGCTTGTTCAATCTTGACCACAAGTTCAAAATACGTGTACTTACGACACTTTTGCAACACGAGTGAGGGCAGAATTTGTCGTGGAAGGTTCGATCCGAAGGAACATGCAGCAAATTTTCCTGTCTCTAACACACAGAGATCATTTTCGGTGGAGTTGGCTCCAATACCGCGAATCCAACGTGCTGAGCTCTTCAGAACACTGGATGGAGTCAAACGGTGGCAACATAAAGGGCAATTCAGAGACAATGATATTTTCTGCAACACTTACGGTTATTTATTCTGTCTCGTCCACAATTTGACCGCCGGCAATTTAATTTCGGCCCGAGAAGATCGTCAAATTTGGCAGCGCGTTGTAATTTCCAAAGCCGACGACTTTTGCAGAAAGCATAGGAAATCAAGTCATTTTGCTGCGCTGTTGCTAAACGGATGCCCGTCCACACCCTCATCTTCTGAGAGCCTCCCCGCACATTCTCCCTTATCCAAGCCAAGATTGCAGCGCCCACTGAACGTCGCGGCATCTGGAGGTCCTTCACTCAACTAGATTCTGCAGCAAACGAAGGCGAGGAGCGAGACTCGAAGTGCACAGACTGCAACACGACTGAAAACCTGAATCTCACCGAAGACTTTCCAAGCTGAAGGAAACAACGCGAGTCTGGTTTTGACTCTTCAGAAAAAATACTGCAATAAGTGCGCGATTCTTTTTCGCAGTTTCCTCTGAATTCTCGTGTTTTAATCGGAAGGCGTTTCAAGTTTTTTCTCACGAAGAGTTGTGTGAAGCGTCGAACACCCCAAGTTCTCATAATACAAAAGGTATCCTTTCAATTTCCACAGCAAAAATTTTGCCCGCTCGAGAGTAATTTGAAACACAACAAACTGAATATTCGCTGTGCATAAATTGCGCGCTGAAGTTGTCCCCAAACCGACACCGATAGGAAGCAGGCGGGTATTAGCGGTGCCCGAGGCAACATTTCTCACTTTTGAAAGCAACCTTGACAGAAGGATAAACTTTATGGGAAGCTTGCAAGCATGTCTGATTATTGAGGTGGAAAGACAAAAAATGACAAAAGCTTGTCCAGTCCGTTCGAAGATGTACCATTTGCGACATGAAACTTGAAGCTTTTGCAAAACCCTTGCTCGAGGTCACGGCAGGGTCTGCCAGGCAAGGTGACGGGGGGTCACAGGGCTAAGCCAGGGCCACCTACAGCTCTTCTCACGGGGATCAAACGCTTCATGAAGCAATGGCTTGTTTTTTACATTTACTTGACACCCAACAGTCGCAGTTCGTTTAGAAGCTGCCACTCCGGGACCCAAATGCAGGGAACCAGGGAAGCTGGCCGGCGGAAAGCTGATGTAGTCCCAGCGGCTGGACATGGCTTGCTACTCCGTGGATCGATGTTTTGCCATGTCCAGTCCACAAGGCCTTCACGCCCTTTCTTTCTCTGATGTCACAGCCTCCTACGTGTAAAACCTCCGTAATTCAACTGGACCGTCGCTGTTGCTCCAGATCCTCTCCAACAGGCGCAAATCTCTCTTCGGATGCCGAGCTGTCTCAACCAGCTGCAATGGTACACCAAAAAGTGTCTGAGGTCTCTCTGTATCAAAGCAAAAAGCAAAAACTTGACGAAGAGCCACGAAAGTGACACTGAAATGCGACTATGTGGTTGAAACGAAGAATATTGAACGTGCAAAACAGCTGCATTTGCATCCATTCGTTTCTCAGTTGGGAGAAAAGCTGGGTGATGACACTCAGAAATTGGCGGAAAACTTCTTGCGAAGTAGATGCAAATGTCAAGCAAAGTTACCCAAACAAACGAGCAGAAATAATGGGGATTAGGCAGACACATCGTCACCCATCAATAGCGTATAGAATGTCCACTTTCCTCCGGACAAGCCTTTCCGGAAATGTCCAGAGTGGAGAGGCGACCAGGAAATAGCTGACCACTGCGGTGCAAACAAAGCCTCGTTACAACCCTGACGAGCTTTTTCCTCCTGTGTCATTTCCTGCAAATTCCTCTGTGCAGCTCCATGCTGGCAAATAGCAAGGGTGACACTCTCTCAAAGGCAGAGAATTTGAAGAATTGGAACTTTGCAGGCAGTTGCCAAGAACACCGAGTGCACTCCCAGACACACAATTTTACCTCGACAGTCTCGACCAAACAATATCTCATCGTGAGACAATCATGATTTTGGCAATGGTATGAGAACAAATTATGATCTGCAAAAGTTAACACCTACGAGCGTCGACAAGAAGGATAAAAGATGCTTTGGTAATTCCTGAGGTCAAAATTACAGACGAAGAAAGAAATCAGGAGAGAGAATCTGACAAACCAAATGATGAGCATTGAAAAGTTTGCAAGATTCCGTGTTCACTATGGATGTTGAGTGGGTGTGATCAGCCCAGAAAGTTTCTTCAGACAAAATGCCCTGAACCAGCAGGAACACAATATTGACAGGTCTGTTCTGCCATTACAGATCTCAATTGCACCTAGATGCCGTTTTGTGCAATCATTATAAATATCTCCTTCCGTACAAAGGCCCAAGCATCAGACGCACCTTTTTGGAAGGAATTGTTGGTTATTACCCTTTATTACCCGTTCAATATGGCGGATAAAACTACATCCACATCAGTTAATATGCTTGTCTGAATTTCCTGAAAATAGCTTGAGTAAAAATCAATGAGCACCAAAAGGTTTTGGTGTCGGATTCTATAGACGACGCTGAGTTTAAATGTTACTTGATAAAGCGGATATCTGGTAATGGATTATTAACGGTTCCAACAACTTGGCGCCCGTGCAGAGTGCGAGTTCCACTCTCGAACTTTCTTCACGCAGATTTGTTGAAACTTTGCGGATCCAGCTCATCCAAAAATACGCAGCTGAGGTGGCCAAATCGAGCAGTTGTTCTTTGTTCAGGTTGAGCAGATTATGACGTGAAACCCGACTTGGTGGCAAAAAAAGGATCAGACATCTGAGCTCCTCCCTTTTTGTGTCTTCATCTTGTGCAAAACAAACCGTTGGTGCGTATTTGTACTCGAACATGTCAACCCGAACGTTTGGAATTTGATAGAGAATGTTGAAAACAGCAACACGAAAGCGAAGCGTTATCGAAATGACCACGAAACGTGCAGATCCAGAACACGGCTCAATACTCTTCGTCAAATCTGAAAATATCATTCGGTACACACCGCTATTCATACATTGTACTCCTTTTCTACTCAGAGTTTTGTGATTTCATTTTGCCTGTAATTCTAGCTGACTGAAATTAAGGAGTGCTGCCAGTGTAAAAGTTATTCCCGACGGCGGCACCGAAAGGTAATCCAGTTCGCTTACCTCGGTGCTCATTCCAAAATTGTACTCTTTCCGTATTCTCAGCAGCTTTGAAAAGAGATCCCCTGGCTGTGATCTTTGTTTACCTGAGAAAACGTGAACACAGACAGAGCAAATTCTTTACTCAGAAAGCTTGGGATTGTTGTTTCTGAAGATCCACAAATGTGAACAACATCGTACTTTCCTTCACAAAAGTTTTGTCAGTCTTTGCCCCAACATGCAGAGAGTTCAAATCCAGCTTTTGGACACGTGCGAGTGTTTCTTCGGAATTCTACAGTTTGTGATTAGGTTTTCGATGAAGCTACCATACAGCCAAGGAAAGAAATGCAGGAAACAGGAATCTGTGGGACTGTGTTTCCGTTGGATTGAGCTGACTGCAGGTGTGTCAGCAAAAAACAAGTCTGTGTCACAAAATTCAGCCTGTTGTTGTTTTGTGTTGTTGTGCAGTTTGGCTTGCATCCGCCCGAGACAACGTGTTTGACGATTTGTTTGCTGATCAGGGGATGTAGTGCAATGAATATAGTCAGAGATACAGGACTGCAGAATGTCATCAAAGAAAGGTACTCATCTATAATAAATTGCACAAACTTCATATTGTCATTGAGCATCGCAGGGTCTTTTCAGCGGGAGCAATGAAAAGAAGGCGAGATGCGTGCATTATCACACGATCAATGTGAAAAGCTAATTTGTCTACCAGCTCTGCGTCGGAAGCCTGGAACAATACGGTTATTTGTATTAATAATCTATAAGGTTTTGACAGCTCGCTGAGATCCCGTTACAAACCTGCCCACATCACACCATCCAGTGAAAGTGGATCTTGCTTGTTGCCACCTTCAGTTCTTTCACGCTGATTCCTCCTCTGTTTGTTCAGAAAAGTTCTCAAGACAATCTGCTCTAAAGGCGTGGACACTGCACTTTTGCTGCGTTCTCCTTGTGGATGTGTGTCACAATGTAGTTTTATCAGCCGCGAAGCCATCCTCCCCACCCGGTTGCTTTTCGGGTTTTCCGATTTTCCAGGTTTCCACGTTGCTCCCTTCCCATTTGTAAAATTGGCTGGACTTTATCAGTTTTTCAGACTTTCTGGGTTTTCCGATTTTCTGGGTTTCCAGATTGCACCCCCTCCAGTTGCAAATTCCGGAAATTTGTCAGTTTTTCCAGACTTTCCAAGTTTCTCTGATTTTCCGGGTTTCAAGATAGCCTCCCCCAGCCCAAGCCCAGTTGCAATATTATTCTGAACTTTGTCGACCCCCATCGGCGGTATACGAGGGGGAATCCTTTTCTGGCGAGAAATGTTACTGAACATGATGAAGGTATTTGACACAATTTCTTTTGTGCGAGCATTTGGAACAAAAGGCAAAACAAAAGGTGACATGACAAAAACAGTAAACAATCATGTCAAATGCCGTCAACATTTC
>JAAUXT010001319.1_pt1 | contig 12375 bp, 8 predicted proteins | sample 7278171 | NCBI WGS metagenome assembly JAAUXT01 (sample SAMN14350112, study PRJNA611818) | marine sediment metagenome | isolation source: surface marine sediment (1.8m) | place: French Polynesia: Moorea | collected 2018-08
TCCAGGGGTGGGGTAGGTCTTGGGGTGGGGTAGGTTTTGGGGAGGGGTAGGTCCAGAGGTGGGGTAGGTCTTGGGGTGGGGTAGGTCCAGGTGTGGGGTAGGTCTTGGGGTGGGGTAGGCCTTGGGGTGGAGTTGGTCCAGGGGTAGGGTAGGTCCAGGGGTGGGGTAGGTCTTGGAGTGGGGTAGGTCCAGAGGTGGGGTAGGTCCAGGGTCAGGCAGGTCTGGGGGTGGGTGCAGGGGCAGGTCCAGGGGTTGGTGAAATGGTGTCCAGGCCAGTTCCAAGAGTGAACCAGAGAAAGGTCAAAGGGTGGGTCCAGAAGCAAGTCATGGTTGGGTTCAGGAGTGGGTCAATGGGTGGGTCCTGGAGTAAGTTCACTGGTGGGCCCTGGGGTGGGTCCACATCCCTAAGACGCAGACCTCAGCCCCAGACCCCAACCCTGGATCCGCCCCTCCTTACTTGCTACGGGCATCAACCCAATGGAGACACGAGCACAGACTGGGCCACGTCCGGTGCGCCACGCGACATGCATCGCTGCGCTCTATTATCGCCCAGCATGACACGCCGCCCCTATTATCGCCCACCACTCACGTGGTCTCTCAGACGGTGCCTCCCCCTGGCGCCTGGTGCCACGAGTAGTACGCATGCGCGGCGGCGGCGGCCGACTCGCGCGTGTTGTAGTACAGGTTCAGATCCAGCAGCTGGCGCCACCGGGAGGCGGGAAAAAAGCGCGCCAAAAATTATCCTCTTGCAATTATTGGGGAAAAGTTAAAATTGAACTAAATTTGCGATTACTTTGTCATTGTTTCTTTCAAAGAGGAAAGATGAAAGCGCTATTTAATCCAACAACAAAGAAAAAGATTAGTCCTCTTTGGCAGAAAATCATAAATTGAAGCAGCGCCTCAAATTTTACGCACAAGAGCGTCAGACATGTTGTCTGGTTCCAAATAAAATGTCAGAACCAAAACGAGGCTCTGCAAAATTGATTTCTACAGAGAAGCGGGGTGGGTGGGGAAGGGGCGTTCAGGGTGGGGCATGTGTCCCGAAATTCAAATTGGCTGTTGTTTCCCAGGCCTGTTTCTGGTTGGTGTGTCGTGCGTGGTGACGTTACTTTTCGCGTGACGTTACGTCGTAGGACGCTGCGTCACGCGACGCGACGGAGAAACGTGCCTGGGAGGGTTGGTGAGTACGGAAGCGTTTGGATAAGAGCTACGTGTTGGTAACTACGGTGCTGAGGGTAGCAACGCGCTGCAGTTTCGTTGCTATGGAGAAGCAAAAGGTTTACAGGGTGGCAACAGCGTTGCTAAGGAGTTGCCTTCACTTTATTGTGCCGCTCGGGGTGCAAGAGGGGCATTGCTGTGGGGGTTGCTATGGCGTTGCTATGGTGGTAGCTGAGGCTAGCAACACGTTGGTATGGCGTTGCCATGGTTACCTGCTGCTGCTGTTGTTGCTGCTGGTAGTAGAGTCGCATCTCTCGCATCATGTCGAACTGATTCTTGTCCATTGCGGCGTGCACCCCGGACATCTGCGCATGCGCGCCCCTGGATCCAGGGTACCCCGCGCCACCACTTCCGGTTCCACCGGAAATGGCTCCAGTGGAACTCATCTGCTGCTGGAGGCTCGGATGGTGCTTCTGGGACAGGAGGTCCTGGTGGGGCTGGGTCTGCATGCAGGAGGAGGGGTACTGAGGGTACCCAGTGTGAGGGTACTGAGAGGGTATGGAGGGCGCATGCGTGCCAGGGTACTGGTTGAAAGGAGCTGGATACCTGAGGTTGGAGGTATGGAGACCCGGGATCTGACTGATGTTGACGCTGCTATGGTAACCAGAACTTCCGGGGAGCCCTGACCCACTTCCGGTGGGACCGGAAGGAGTTCTGCTGCTTCCGGCGTCTTGAGATCCGGAACTCATCATCATCCGGGAGGTCGGATGGGACTGGGGCTGCTGGAGATCTGGGGTGACGTAGGTCTGGGAGAGACGATGGAGTCCGGAGGAGTACGAGGGCTGCGCCACCTGGTGGTGGGGGTGCTGCCTCTGACTCTGCTTCTGACTCTTCATGAGGTACATGTCTCTCGCTGCGGCAGCAGCTGCCACCCCCGGATGCTGGTGGGCGGGTCCGGGGAGACCCCGCTCTGGTGGCGTCCCCTGGTGCGTGTGCATCGGGGCCGTTTGGTACAGCGCCTGGTTCGGAGGGTACTGCCGCAGGAAGGCACTGTGGATGGGCATGGCTGGGGGGTTAGGGTACGGGGTACTCTGGGCGTACCCTCTGCCCTCATGGGGTGTACCCTGCCCGGGGTACGGGTCCTGGGTGGCTGGGACCCTCTGCACAGAAACCTGTCGGCCCTCTGGCGGGGTTTGTTGGAACTTCTGCGGTCGCTCGGCCACCATGACGCGAGGCTGTTCCGACATGGCGGCCGCCTCCCTCTGCCGCTCCAAATACTGCTGGTACAACATCTTGGGATCGAGACGCTGCAGCTCGGTCAAGGTCGTATCCTGCGGGGTCAAGGTCAAGGTCACGTCCTGCTGCGTCTGACCTGGTTCCTCGAGCCTCGGCCTCTTGGCCCTGACCTCCTTCGCCATGACCTCTTTATGCACGATCTGTGACGTGGTGAGGATCCCCCGGGGATCCTGCCGGTAGACGGCGTCCTTGTACATCTCCAGGGAGCTCTTCTTGCCCAGGGTCTTGGTCTGGGCGACTACGCTGTGCCACGCCTCCCTGTTCCCAGGGATGGGGACCAGTTCAGTGAGGTCCTTCCCCCCAGGGAAGCTCGGGTCACGTGACTCCACGTACTGGGGCTGGGAGCTGGGAGCGAGGCTGGAGATCTGCCCACCAGGGGGCATTGCGGCTGCGTCAGGGTCAGAGGAACTTGGAATGATGCCAGAAACCCTCTGGGCTTCGAGGAGGATGTCAATGTTCTCGGGCTGTTTCCTGGTTGCCTGGTTACCCGGCGTGTCAGTGGGTTTGGCTGTTTCCTCCCTCTGTGTGTTGCTTCTCTCTGGTTCTCTCGCCTCCGCCCTCCTCTCTTCTCTTGTTCGTAGTTCTGATCTTTCTTCATCCTTGTGCTTCTTGGGTTCGCCCTCGACCTTCTCCAGCAGTTCATCGACATCGCTCCCGAACATCCTCCCGATGTCCTCCTCTGTGATCTTCACTGTCTCCGCTGGCTCCTCCTGCTCCTCCCTCACGGCAGCGCCCTCTTCCGTCGTCCTCACGTCCACCTCAGTTCCCGCCTCGGGAACATCCGGAGAGACTGAAGCTTCCGGTTCCTGCACTTCGGGTAGAGGTGTTTCCGGTTCGATGACTTCCGGTTCCGGTGAGACGGAAACGAGGCTCTCGCACGCCTTGCGCGTCTCCTCCGTCGTCGTCGCTTCCTCTACTTCCGGTGAAGATGTCCTCACTTCCGGTGTCTCCTTCGGGAACTCCCTCCCAGCCGTGATGACATCATCGTCCGTGCTCTCCGTCAGGTCACGTGGCGTCGACTTCCGGTCCGAGTCACGAGTCCCGGAAGTCGGGCGTGGCCCACCGGAAACGCGTTGGAACGGGTACGCATCAGGTCTCTTCAGGCTCTGAATGAACGCCGCCTGGAAGTCACTGGGGACGCTGGGGGTCTTCCACCGAACCCCCTGGGGGGCTGCGGGGGTCCTGGGGACACTGGTGTCAGTGGTGGGTCCCACAGGTCCCCCAGCTGAACCAGACAGCGCAGAGCCCGTGGTGGAGAGGCCGGGCTCTCCCGCAGGGCCCAGGCCGCTCGCCCCCGGCCCCGCCGGGCCACAGCTCGGCCTCCCCCGGGGGATCGGGCTCAGCCTCCGCCCGGGCCTCGCCGCCCCGGCCGGGACCCTCGCGATGGGCGACGCGTACAGCTGCAGGTCCATGAGGAGCCGCTTGGCGCGGGCGGTGTCCGGCGGGAGGGGCGGTGGGTCCCGGGGCGAGGGGGCCTCGGTCCCCGGGGGAGTGGGCCGCGTCTCCCCGGGGAGGGTGGCGGGGTCCCACGGGGCAGGGCCGGGCTGCCCCGGGCGTGCGGGGCTTTGCTCCCCGGGGACACCAGGGCCTTCCGTCGCTGGGTCCCCTGTGATGGACCTGGAATCCACGTCCTGTTTCTCGTGACCCTCCGGTCCTGCGTCGTCTCCACATGTGTCACGTGGTTCCGCTCCGGAACTTCCGGATTCCACCGGAAGTGCATCCTGGGACACGTGACGCACGGATCCTACAGGCTCCAAATGTGCTGAGTGAGCCACGTGGCCGGATGAGTCATCCCTGGTGGGTGTTGTGCTGCCCTCTGGCCCACGTGTTGTCTTCTCTTCTTCTTGGTCTGTTTCCTCCACTGGTTCAATTGTCGCTTCTTCGTCCCTCACATCATCTCTCTCCTCAACTTCATCAACTTTTTCACAGGTCTCCACTGTTTCTTCTTGTGTCTTCTCCATGGTTTCGGCAGCATCTGGAATGACGTCATCAATGAGGTCACCCGTCAGATCAACCGTGACGTCATTCTGTTCCACAGGACCCCGATGGTCCTCTTCCTCCGGAGCTTCTTTTGTCTTCTCACTGTCTTCTTCAATTTCTTGTTTCTTGGTGTTTTCCTCTTGCTCATCCTCTCCTCCACTTTCCTCCACTTCCTCTGTGATTTCTGCAGTTCTGTGAGACTCTGTGTCTTCCTCCTCCTCCTCTGTGTTTGTTTCTTCATCCTTCTGTCTGTTTCTCTCTTCCTCCTCCAGATCAGGAAGCTGTGACAGTGGAGACTTGATCTCTTCTGTCTTTTCAGACACTTTCTCTGCAATATCCATGAGATCTTTATCCACAACTTCATCTTCATCTCTGAGTTCATTGATGGTGTCTTCTTCAGACCCTTCATCTGAGTCCAGCTCGCCTTCCTCCTTCTCCTCCTTCTCCTCCTTCTCCTCCTCCTCCTCCCACTTGATCTCTGCAGCTCTGGTGGCTCCCTCTTCTGTCTGTGTAGAGTAGTACTTGTTGAGGGTTTGAGAGAAGACATGGTAGACCTGGAGGGCCTTGGGGCTAATGTCCTCCTCTGATAATCTTTCCTCCTGAGACATACTGCCATCTTCAGGTTCTGCTCTGAGTTCTTCTGTCTCATTGTCTGTCTTCTTCTCTTCCCTTGCCTCTGTCTCCTGGTTCTTGTTGTCTGCTTCAGTTTTCTTCTTCATCAGGTGATTCTTGATCTTCTCTGGTTGGATCTTCTCCCTCATGGCCTGCACCAGTTTCTTCAGTTTCCTCTCCCTCTCACTCGCTTCTTCTTCAATCTTCTTGTCTCTTGCTTCAGTGTCTTCCCCCTGGTCTTTGTTGTCATCTTTCTTGTTTTCTTGAAATCTTTGCTGATCTACATTGTTTTCTTTGGCTTCTTCCTTCTCACCTTTGTCTGGTTTCTTTATCTTCGTGTGTTTCTCCTCTTGTGTCCTCACATCTTCGTGCACATCTTCTTCCATCACCTTTTCCTCAGCTCCCTCTGCTGGTTGTTCTGTCTCGCAGGTTTCCATTGGTTCCTGCGTGTCGCTTTCTCTCCTCTCATTGGCTCGTTCAGTTTCCTGTCCGCCGGTAGGTGGCGTCTCGAATCTGCCGGTTACGCCGGTCTGCCGGTTGCTTGTTGGTTCAGCTTGTTCACCGCAGGTTGCATGAGCCGGCATCTCTCCACCTCTCGAGTACGCATGTATGCTGCCGGTTGCCGTCTGGACACCGCCGGTTGGTGGGATGACCTCACTGCCGGCTGGTAGCGTCCGGTGTCCGCCGGTTACTGGAGCCGGCTGCTTCACGTGAGTCTCGATGATGGCGTTGGCGACGTCAGCGACGGACACGACCCGTCTCTTCGCACCGGAAGTAGTCAATTTGCCACCGGAAGTACGTCCTTCCTTCGTACCATCGGGATGGTGAACTCGTTGCTCTACGCATGCGTGTGTGGGGAGGGTCAGGTCAATAATCAGGTCCCCGGCCCTTTCCACTGGCTCCCTGGACTTCCGGTCCCTAATTTCCTCCACTTCTGGTTTATTCAGGTCACTTCCGGTCAACACGCGGCGTTCAGCGCTGACGCCCTGGAATCCAGACTCTTCGTCATGTGCAGTAGGGTGATCTCTGTGGGTTGTTCCGGAACCAGATGACGTCATCATCGTGACCTGCGTCGGCGGAGTCGCTCCGGGGCGCGTGTTAGAAGCATCACCAGCGTCACCATAGCAACCGAGAGAGGAGGCGTCCACCACAGCCCTGCTGCGCGCTACTGTTTCTACTGCTGTGGAAGCTGCAGGAGCTGCAGGCAGAACAGAGTCCCTGCACCCAGAAGGAAGAGACGCCGTGACGTCAGAGCTCCGCGCATGCATGCTCGAGTTGAGAAAGTCAGCAACGCGCTCTACTGGTGCGGTTACCTCAGATTTCGGTCTCACTTCCGGTCTGACCTGGAGAACTTCCGGTCTGGTGTAGCTCTGCGTGCTGGAACTCTGGCTACTGATTGGCTGAGCGCTGCGTTGTTCCTCTCTTCCCATTGGCTGCTGCGGGTCATCTTGCTGGCTTCTCATTGGTAGATGTTGAGCTGAGGTTTCGCCGGATGTTGGCGCGGCTGGTTGAACCTGGGACAGGTCGACGGCCCTGGGCGATGTCTCTGATTGGCTGACCGGTGCTGACGTCACAGCCTGAGACGCTGACGCAAGCTGACGCGACGTCAGTGGCGTTGAAGCCGCCTGGGTCGTTCCCGAAGGGCTATGGTCCTTCCGACCCCCAGTCAAGGATGACGTCACAGGAAATGCTGAGCCCGACGTTGTTGATGACGTCATCACAGATTGAGACGCGCCTGAACGTGACGTCAGACCTCCAGATGACGCCGACGTTCTCTGTACTGATGACGTCACAACCTGCGACCCTGACGCGACGTCGTGACATGACGTCAGAACGCCAGACGCAGACGACGTCCTCTGCACCGGAGATGCCCAAGGACTCACGACGGTGACGTTCGGACATGGAACTCTGGGCGCCGACGAAATGCGCGACGTGTGCCTCGCTCCACCGGAAGTTGCTCCCGCACCACCGGAAGTCTGGGCCTGAGACCTCAGACACCCCGTTGAGGTCGAGTTCATTGGATTCGGCGCGACGTTCCTGGGTCCCTGAGGCTGCACGGGTACCCTGAACCCGGAAGCCATACCCACTGGAGGAGGCATACCCATGTGAGGGTACATCACCCCCGCCGTGGGTATGAGTGGTATCCCTGGAGCCTGAGAAGGTCGCGGCAGCAGCGCACGTTCCCGCAGTCTCGGGAGCAGAGACCCCACCTGGTGACTTGCGTTGCTAGGCTGCTGAATCTGGTTGCTAGGCTGCTGAATCTGGTTGCTAGGCTGCTGAATCTGGTTGCTAGGCTGCTGAATCTGGTTGCTAGGCTGCTGAATCTGGTTGCCAGGCTGCGGAATCTGGTTGCAAGGCTGGTTCCCAGGTCCCCTTGGTTGCTCGGTCATCATCCCTGCAGCTCTAGACGTCGGCAGGTGCTCCAGACTAGGCTGTCCGGGCATCCCTCCCGTCGCCATGGCAACGTATCCCGGCTGCACCGGAAAAGTGTGGTGCAATCTGGGCACTTCCGGTTGACCTTGAAACGCCGGCCTTGACCCGATCTGCGCCGGATTGGGACGAATGACGCCGATCTGCGAGAAGCCGGCGTGAGTTTGCGGGAGCGAGGCTGCGGTACTCACGGGAGACGACGGAGGCTTCTGATTGGTCGGCGCCGGCTGAGCGGAAGTGGAAGCTGCAGCAGTCCCGGGCTGAAGGGCGGCGCCGGAAGTGAGAGGCGGTGCCGGAACCTGTGGTCATGTGGGGAGGAAAACAACTCACATGATTCTTTGGTTGGCACGTGACGAAGAATGCCTGGAGCTAGTCACACCGAATACAAGACGCACGCGATTATGGATGTCAAATCGTAAGACATGAAAAACATGCGACATGCAACGTTCACTCTGGAAACATTTTCACTTTCCTTTTCGTGGCCAAGTGTTCACAATTCCAAACTTGTTGACCTTTTGAAGAGAAATGTTTGGGAAGCAACAACTGTTTGCAACAAAAAAACTTTGTGGAAAAAAAGAATTTTTTTCTTCAAAATTTCAAAATGAGTGAAACTAATGTTCAGCCTGCAATGCCACGTCGCACGTCCCACTTACAGATGTGCGTGTGTGTGAGGTATGGGTGCGACCTCACACACTACATGTACTTGCTTGCATTGCTTTGGTGGATGAGAACGTCATCGCACGCATACCTGACACACACGCACAGAATGCGACCTTCACCTGTTGATCCTGTTGTGGACGCTCCGAGCCTCGACCTGAACTCTTCCCCGATGACGTCACATCCTGCGCCGCCACCGCCCTCCTCGCCCGCACCAGTGCTGCGAGCGCCCCCTTGGAATGCGCGGGGGGCGGGGTACCCAGACGCCCCCGCGGCTGCCCCGACTTCCGCTTTGGGCGATAATGGGCGGGCATGGGCGGGCGTATGGGCGGCTGGTTCTGCAGACTCGTCGCCTTGACAACGTGATGCGGACCAATGGACGTAGGGGGCCCCACCACACTGGTACCCGGACAAAATGGCGACATCTCGCCGTAACTGCGGTGCTTTCTGGGATTGAGGATGGGACGCATGTGTAACGCCTTGATGTGGACGCGGGATTTCCTGTGCGCAGCGGGGGGCATGGCCCCCTGGCGGGACGTGGCGGCGGCGGCGGGACTCGTTCTCGGATGCGCATGCGCAGGACGCGGGACGCGCGGCGGACGCGACTCGGAACTCGCCGTCGAGCTGCGTCGTGATCCTGCCGAGGGAAAGGGGCCAAAGTCCCCCTGACGCCTCTGGACCCCTCCCTGAGGTCCTGAGGGTCCTGGAAGGGCGCGGGGACCGGGCGCGGCCTGGGGGACGCTTCTCACTGGGTCCCGGTACGTGTTCCACGCCCCTGGATCTGGGGAGGAGCCGGAACCGGAAATGGGAGGAGTGCGGTGCCTGGGTGGGGCACCAGAGTGCGCTGCGGGTGGACCCTGGAACCGGGCACCCGTCTGAGTGAAGCCGGGATGCCCCGCCATCACCTGGTTCCCGCTGGGGTAACTCTGGGTCCCTCCCATCACGTGACTTCCGGTGTGTCCCGTCATCACCTGGGTCCCGCCTGGACCCTGGATCAACTGGTTCCCGCTTCCTCCAAACGCGGTGTGGCGGGTCGGAATCACCTGGGTCCCGGTGGATCCACCGAACCCTCCTCGGATCCCTGCGGGCGGACTGGAGATCAGCTGCGGCCCGTGCACCAGGGGTCCTGGGGGCCGAGGCTGCCCCAGGGCCGGGTGGGGCGGGGGCTGCAGCGGGGGGAGGGGCCGCGCCCCCGGCACCTCCCCGTCAGACGCCCGGCGAGGCGCGTCCTGCCCCCCGGGGGCACCGGGCCCCCCGCGCCGCAAGATGGGGTGCTCCCCATTGGGGAGAGGCCCCGAGAACCTGCGATGCGAGTCGAGGTCACCGGATGTAGGCCTCTGTACCGGAAGTGTCCCACCGGAAGTGGGTCTGTTGTTCTGGATGTCGCCGCCAGAGGGAGTCATGTTTCTGAGTTCTCCCGCGGAGCTGGGGCGGTGTTCTCTCCCTCCTGGTACCACGCCCTTGTGATGGCTTCGCTGTTGTTGCTGCATCAGCGCCAGGGTCCCGTCACCTGACTTCAGCTGGTTCATCATCCCCAGGATCTCCGCCATCTTCTTCTTCTTCTCCAGCAGCTCCATCTCGTCCCTCTTGGCCTTCTCCTGGTACACAGTGATGTCCTGCTGGAACTTCGTAAAAGCGTCTTCGAGCTTCGTAAGGAGTTCTGCCTTTTTCTCAGGGGAGGGGGTGGGAGGGGAGAGGGGTGTCACCGCAGTGGCGACACCTACAGGCACGGCGACAGGAGGAGGGGTCTGGTACACATCCCTCGATTCCTGCAGAATCTTCATCCTGTTGATGTTTTCAGGGCTGGCCAATCGCTGCGTTTTAGGCTGAGGCTCAGAGCCAATCAGGCCTTCCCCTGAGGAGGGACGCTTTCCTATTCGCTGAGCTGCTCCTCCTGTGATTGGGTGGGGTTGAGGCCTGATGTCCACTACACCGTGCAGGGCGGTGGGGGGCCGGGTGTACATGAGTGGCGGCCCGCCCCCTGGTGGGGCCTGTGGCGCCCTCTGGTTGCCGTGTGGTGGAGCCTGGTGCTGAGCGAGCTGGGGACCCTGGAACCGGGGCTCCGCTGCAGGACCCACCTCTGGTGGTCTTTGGTATCTGGGGTCTATTATGCCAGGACCCATGGAGGGTCCTGGGGTTGGTCCTGGGGCAGACCTGGGGTCCCCTGTCCTCTGGGGTACGGGGAGCTGCATGTCTCCCGGCCTGAGGCCTGGGTCCCTCCCCGGGTGGGTGATGAGCGGGGGCGGGGGCCCAGCTGGCTGAGAGGGGGCCCCTGGGGGCTGGGGGCCAGCGGCCTGCGAAGGGCCCTGCAGCGCCGGGGGTGCGGTGTGCCCCGCAGTCCGCGCCTGCACCGCGGTGACAGGGTATGGGGACGGTGGGGGGTGCACCAGGGGCAGCATGGGGGGTACCACGTGGCGTGCCGCCACCCTGCTTCCTGAAGATGCCATGTAGTTCCCCTGAGGTCCGCCAGGGGGTGCTGTGTCTTTTCGGGGGACTGGAGGAACTTCCGGTGTCATGGCCGCTGCCACTTCCGGTTTCCTACTCACGTGTTCTCTGGTTTGCGACTCCACTGCTTGGGGGCATGGTGGTGGTGCCACGTGACTGGGTTGCTGCGCGTGCGCTGATGTCTCAACGGTGACGGACGTCATCCTCTCCCGGAAGTCGGACGGGTCCTTCCGGAGCTGGGGTTCTGGAGCAGCGCCCTGCTTCACACACAGATCCAGGGGCGTTTCGTCCGCATGGGCCCTTCCGCTCTGACCCGTTTCGTCCGTTCGTGGGGTTTTCTCACCCGTTTCGTCCGCTGTGGTCAGTGCTGACCTTTCCTGAGCGTGGTCGGGACGATTTCTGCTGGCCGCATCGCTTAGTTGACCCATTTCGTCCTGCTGACCCGTGCTCCGACCCGTGTCGTCCTCGGCTCCCGTGGCCACTTCGTCCTCCTCAGACAAGTCAATGTGCAGACGCTGATGGTCATCCTCCGTGACGTCATCACTCTCCGACGTGACGTCACGACGGCTGCGTGTTGGTGACGTCATGACGCCGCCGGACACAGTGTTGGCGTCGTCGTCAGACGCTGCACGGCGTTCTCTCGGCGTGACGTCAGACGGCGTCCTGCGTTTCCTTTGCGTACCGCCAGTTTTGACGTCAGCTCTTACACCATCAACCGTGGCACCGGCACCGCCAACGTCAGAAACGCCACCGACGACGTTACTTCCGGTCACAACTTCCGGTGCGCTGCCGCTGGCGGCGCGATGTCTACGCGATGGCGGCGGCGCCGTCGCTTCTGTAACCACAATGCCAAGAGAAAATGAGAAAATGAGCTGAAATTGGTCCGGGGGACTCGAGGCGATTGGAGCGCTGAGGAGGGAGTCTTACAGAGAAGCAGTGATCGTGCCACACCTACACATCTAAAGAGAGGTGAACAACGCAAGAGAGAAGCAGAGAAACTCAGGGAGGTGACGTCACGTGGTGCGTCACGTGGTGCGATGGTGTCTAAACCCAGAACAACGATCAAAGTGCGAAAAATTGGGAAATCATCTCCACCCTGAAACACACCCACCCCGCTCACTTCACCCACCTCACCTGCACTGGTCTGCTCCGCCTTGCCAAGCCCTCCCCTCCTTGACCTGCTCAGCCCACCGGACTCCATCCAACCCTGCCCCAGCAGCCCAAAACCACTTCCACACCCACCCCACCCGACCCACCCATCCAGCCCACCCCCACCCCACCCCACCCCACCCTGCCCCACCCCACCCCACCCCACCCCACCCCACCCCGCCCCACCCCACCCCACCCCGCCCCACCTCACCCCACCTCACCCCAGCCCGCCCCGCCCCAACCCACCCATGCCCCTACCCACCTGTTGGCCATCACGAAGACGTGGAACGCCATCCAGATGTCCCAGTCTGGGGTGTTCACAAGCAGGTAGAAGGCCTTGTTGAAGACGCCGCTGCTGAAGTGCACGTTGATGCCCGGGCAGTAGTCCCCGGCGTCTCTGATGGAGACTCCGTCCAGCGGGGGGTCCGCCATGTACCTGCAGGGAGAGGAGAGGGGTCACCACCCCACTCAGCCCCACCCCACCCCACCCCATCCCTTCCCCCACCCCACCCCCACCCATCTCTACCACACACCACCCCACCCTGTCCCTGCCTCCCACCCCACCCCCATGCATATCCACCACACCCTACCCCACCCTGTCCCTGCCTCCCACCCCACCCCCATGCATATCCACCACACCCTACCCCA
>JAAUXT010035006.1_pt1 | contig 12373 bp, 9 predicted proteins | sample 7278171 | NCBI WGS metagenome assembly JAAUXT01 (sample SAMN14350112, study PRJNA611818) | marine sediment metagenome | isolation source: surface marine sediment (1.8m) | place: French Polynesia: Moorea | collected 2018-08
AGGTCCCCGCCGGCTGCATAGACCCTCTGGCCGGAACGCACGGGCTGCGTCACAATCCGTGTGTGTCCTGGACTCAGCGTCTTGCTCGCCTGCTCGGGTTTTCGGCGAGGCAATGGCTGGCCCGGCGACATGATCGCCAGGTCCATGCTGGTGGCGATCTCGTGCTGTTCTTTGTCTCCGCCACGGACACCGACGGGGATGAGCCCGTTGCTGCGCAGGAGACCTATGAGCAGGGCGAAGTCCGTGGCACTGCTCCTACCCCGGACTGCCTGCAGGTCGATGACCAGAGGAGCATTCTCGAAGAACTCCGGCGCTTTGTGGACACGCTCGCTCAATTCCTGGGACAAGGCCTCCTGGTCGGTCCCGAGCAACCGCAGCACGGGTAGCGCGAAGGTGCTGCCCTTCAGCTCGAAAACGGAGGAAGTGGTCATAGTCTGGGATGGCTGTCCTGGCATTGGCGTGTTCGATGCTCCCTAGACCGGTCATGGGGACCGGACGATGCGGCTGTGTTTCTCGGTTTATACCGGCGGCAGGTCAGGGGAAGCGAATTCCGGATCTCCGTGCAAACGATGCCCCCGACCTGAAGTTTCGCGTTTTTATAGCTGGCCCCTGAGACCGAATCAAGGAGATGGATGGACTGCTGCACGGGCCAGGTTCCGGTAACTGCGCGAGCCGGATGCCCCGCAAACCCGTTGCGGAGGAGCTGATTCGCATGATCCGGGCAAGGCCTGAAGAACCACTTGTAATCGACTGTTAAACATGGATTATCAGACTGCATTGACACGACGGAGAGGGACAAGGCCTGGCGAGCACGGGTGGGCAGCTTTTCAACACCTGGGTCAGGCAAGGAGGTGGTATCAGGTCGGCCGACGTCAGGCCACGGGCAGTTCGGGGTCGGTCGCATCCTGATGGAGTCCAAGAGATGGATTTCTTTTGCAAGTCAGCACCTTACTTGTACCTTCTGGAGTGGCGCGTCGAATCTGGCCGTCGCGAGCCCGTCTGCCGATGCCACTCGGGCCATTCTTCTGCGTTCTGGGTCACCTTCGGCCGGCGTTCCGCCATCAGTGAAGTGACTGTTGCCGACGATTAATCGGTTACTCCACAGAAGCTGTGTTTTCCCCTTTGGCGGGTAGTTCAAGTAATTGTATTGATTCATGAATATTGAACTACTTAAAGTAAGAAATAAGGTAAAGACAGCCACTTTAAATATAATAATTGTATATGGAGATATTAGAATATTGAATGACGATCCGGGTCAAGAGGGGCGGTGTTAGGGGGTTAGGTCAGGAGAGGCTCCAGCCGGCGAACCCTACATGACCGAAGGGCGGGCCGAGTTAGGGGCTATGCGATGCAGCTTCCTTGTTTATGACGCGTACTCGTCCTGAGAGCTTGTCGAGAACGCCGTTGACGTAACGGTGACTCTGCTCGGCGCCGAACATCTTCGCCAGCTCGATACCTTCGTCGATGATAACGCGCCACGGCAACTCCGGGCGAAACGCCAACTCGTAGGCCCCGATGCGCAAGATGGCTCTTTCGACGGGGCCAAGCTGTTGGAGCGGCCTGTCCAGAAGGGGGGCCATCTGGGCGTCGAGTTCATCGACGTGCCCGGCAACCTGGTGAAGCAGCTCCTTGAAGTAGTCCACATCCACTTTGCGCATATCCTGCGCGGCGCGAAACTGCGCTTCGATGTCTTCCAGCGCCTGTTGTCCCAGCTCCCACTGGTACAGGGCCTGGAGCGCCGTTCGCCGGGCCCGGGTCCGGGCATGATGGGCAGCGCGTCGGCCCGACTCGGTCACTTCTGAAGCCGCCGAAAAAGGCTGACCATCTCCAGGGCGGACATGGCAGCCTCGACCCCCTTGTTCCCTGCTTTCGTACCGGCCCGCTCGATGGCCTGCTCGATGGTATCCACGGTCAGGACGCCGAAGGCCACGGGGACGTTGAACTGCATCATGACCTGGGCGATTCCTTTCGAGCACTCTCCCGCGACGTAGTCGAAATGCGGTGTGCCGCCCCGAATGACGGCGCCCAGGGCGATGAGGGCATCGAACTGGTTGCCCGCCGCCAAGTACTGCGCCGCCAGCGGTATCTCGAAGGCTCCAGGCACATGCACCAGAGTGATATGATCCTCCTGCACGCCGTGGCGGCGCAGGCAGTCCACAGCGCCCTTAAGCAGGCTGTCCACTACGAAGCTGTTGAATCTGCCGACCACGATGCCGAATCGTGCGCCGTCAGCCCTGAAGTCCCCCTCGATGCTCTTGATCGTCGCCATCCTGTTTCCCCGCGTCGCTAAGCTCCCTTTTCTGTCATTCGCTTACGTACTCCGTGACCTCGAGCCCGAAGCCCGAGATGGCATGCATTTTCCGTGGCGCGCTCATAACCCGCATGCGCCTTATGCCCAAGTCCGAAAGGATTTGCGCGCCCAGGCCATAAGTGCGCAGGTCGGCGACTTTCTCACGGCTCGGAAGGTCTTCGCCCGCATCCCTGGCTTGATAGTCACGAATGCGTCTTATGAGCTCCTGAGACTCCTCCTTCTGACGGAGTATCACCACAACGCCGGTCTCGTGTTCGGCGATGCGCTGCAGTGCGTCGCTGAGAGGCCAACCACAGTCCGGGCGACGGCTGCCCGTCAAGTCACACAGGCTGTCCTGAAGATGCACCCTGACCAGGGCTGGCTCGGACGGCGCGAGCTTGCCTTTCACCAGCGCAAAGTGGACACCATTGTCAATCGTATCCTGATACGCGATGAGCCGGAACTCCCCGTTCAGCGTCGGAAGATCGCATTCCGCAACGCGCTCGACTGTCTTCTCATGCAGGGCTCGGTAGTGAATGAGATCGGCAATCGTGCCGATTTTCAGGCGGTGCGCGTTCGCGAAGGATTCCAGGTCGGGACGCCGCGCCATGCTGCCGTCTTCGTTCAGGATTTCAACTATGACGGCGGCCGGCTCCAGCCCGGCCAGGCGCGCCAGGTCACAACCAGCCTCAGTGTGTCCGGCGCGTGTGAGGACGCCGCCGGGCTGCGCCATCAGGGGAAAAACGTGTCCGGGCTGGACCAGGTCAGAGGGTCTGGCCTTTGGCGCCACGGCGGTTCGAATCGTGGTCGCCCGGTCGGCCGCCGAGATACCGGTCGTGACGCCTTCGGCAGCCTCGATGGTCACAGTGAAATTGGTGGAGTGCCGCTCGTTGTTGTCGTTCACCATCAAAGGCAGCCGCAACTGCTGGCAGCGCTCGCGGGTGAGCGTCAGGCAGATGAGGCCCCGCCCGTAACGGGCCATGAAGTTAATGTCCTCGGGTCGCACCATGGACGCCGGGATAATGAGATCGCCTTCGTTCTCGCGGTCCTCGTCGTCCATCAGGATGACCATCTTGCCCTGTCGGACATCATCGATGATCTCCTCGATGCTGTTTAAGGCCATGCTGGCCGTCGGATCAGTCATGACCGCCTCGGCGGTTGCTGGGGATTTGTAGTTCTTCATAGTCTGGCCCCTACCGGGTGCTAGTCGGAACCCTTGACAAATCCGTGCTTTGCCAGGAATTCCATGCTAATCGTGCTGTCGCTGTCGGCTGCCTGATCACCCAGCAGGAGCCGTTCCAGATGTCGGGCGATAATGTCCACTTCCAGATTTACTTGTCGTCCGGGTTCGAACTCGCCCATGGTGGTCTCCGACAGCGTGTGCGGAACTATGTTGAGGTCGAATACAGCCCCTTGTACTCCGTTCACAGTCAGACTGATACCGTCGAGGCAGATGGACCCCTTCTCCGCGATATAGCGGGCCAAGTCGTCGGGAGCCTGAATCCGGAATTGCACTGAACGACCGTCGTCGCGTCGCCTCAGAACAGTGCCGACACCGTCCACGTGCCCGCTGACCAGGTGTCCCCCAAGGCGGGTGGAGGGGGTGAGCGCTTCCTCGAGGTTAACGGGGTCTCCGGGCTTCAGTTCCCCAAGCGTGGTCCGGCTCAGCGTTTCCCCGGAGACATCCGCCCAAAACCCGTCCCCTGGCAGCTCGACTGCCGTCAGGCAGACGCCGCTCACCGCGATGCTGTCCCCGACGACTAGATCTTTCAGGGGCAGCTTCCCGGTGTGAATGCGCAGGCGCACATCGCCCCCCTTCGGTTCGAGGGCGGCTACGTTGCCAACGGCAGTTATGATTCCGGTGAACATGGTTGGACGTGGGTTGTGACTCGTGAAGCGTGATTCGTGACTCGTGGGGTGGGAACGATGACCGACGATGCTGCTGCTACTGCTTTGGTTTCGCCGTCATCCGCCAGTCCCGGCCCATGGCGCGCATGTCGGTGATCTCCACGTCGATGCGGTCCCCGAGGTGGTCCAAGCCGGGCAGGCTGAAGAGGCCTCGGGCCTCAGCGCCCATCAGGGTAGGGGCTATGTAAATCACCATCTCATCGATTAATCCGGCCCGGAGGAGAGCGCCGCTGAGGGTGGCGCCTGTCTCTGTCATGACCTCGTTTATTTCCAGCTCAGCCAAGTGCTCCAGCAGGGCGCGCAAGTCCACCGTGTCGGCCGAGCCCGGAAACCGCAGCACGTCGGCGCCTTTTTTTCGCAGCGCATCGACAAGCTCGTCGTCGTCGGAGCGGGTGGCTATCAGGGTTCGCCCCGGCGGTTCCAGAACCTTCGCGTCAAGCGGTGTGCTGAGATGGGGGTCCACCACGACACGCAGGGGTTGCCGCCAGCCACCCGCCGGTGGCGGCTGGCCGATGTCCTCGGCGCGGACCCGTAGAGAGGGGTTGTCTGCCAGAACCGTGCCCATCCCGACCAGAATAGCGGAGCTGCGGGCGCGAAGTCGTTGCACGTCCCTGCGCGCATCCGGGCCAGTGATCCACTTGCTCTCTCCGGAGGCCATGGCGGTGCGCCCGTCCAGGCTCATGGCCAGCTTGCAGCGGACCATCGGCCGACCTTTCTCCATGCGCATGATAAAGCCCGGATTGAGCGCTTCAGCTTCCGCTTGCAGCACGCCGTGCTCTACCTGAATGCCGGCCTCGTGGAGCTTTTCCAGACCCCGGGTGGAGACCTTGGGATTTGGATCGAACATGGCGGCCACCACGCGCGATACGCCTGCCTTGATCAGGGCCTTGGTGCAGGCCGGCGTTCTACCCCGATGGGCGCACGGCTCCAGGCTGACATACACGGTCGCCTGCTTCGCTTTGTCGCCAGCCTGCTTTAGAGCGTGAACCTCCGCGTGGGGCTCGCCGGTACGCTCGTGCCATCCCTCGCCGACTATCTGATCGTCGCGCACAATGACGCATCCCACCCTAGGATTCGGATCCGTGGTATAGAGGCCACGTTCAGCCAATTTGACTGCGCGAGCCATGAAGCGGTGGTCTGCGCTCTTACTCATAGGGTCTCGCATCGATGCGTGTCCAGGGCGCTTGCGGGCAACGAGCCTTTACGGCGGCGGTTGAAGCGGATGGTCATTGGTCACTTTCCCTCGTCGGGCAGCAGGGGTATCTGGTGCTTCTCGAGCTCCGGGGTAGGTCGCTTCTCCAGTCGTTCTATTTCCTCGCGAAACTCAGCGACATCCTGAAAACTCCGGTATACAGAGGCGAAACGAACGTAAGCGATCTGGTCCAGGGCGCGCAGTTCCTCCATGACCAGCTCTCCCACCTGGCGACTTTTTATCTCTCGTTCGCCGCTGGCCATGAGGCGATGCTTGATATGGCTGACGGCCCGTTCCACGTCATCGCTTCCTACTGGTCGTTTCTCGAGAGCACGGGTCATGCCCGCGCGCAGCTTTTTTTCGTCGAAAGGCTCGCGGCTACCATCGTGCTTAATCACTCGGGGAAGGGTCAGCTCGACCGTCTCGTAGGTGGTGAAGCGTTCCCGGCAGGCTGTGCACTCCCGGCGTCGACGTACCTGGTCGCCTTCGCCAACCAGCCGGGAATCGATGACCCGCGTTTCGTCGGTACCGCAGAAAGGGCATCGCATAGGCGTGATGTTCCGGAGTCATTAATTGATCTTATGCGGCGTTGTGCGGTGCCAACTGAACACGGCTAGTGCTCATAAACAGGGAGCCGGCGACAGATGGCCAGGACCTTGTCCCGCACGGTCTCCATGGTGCTCTCGCTGTCCATGCGGTCGAGGACATCGCACATCCACCCGGCAAGCTCTCGTGACTCCCCCTCTTTAAAGCCTCTGGTGGTGATGGCCGGCGTGCCAACGCGGATGCCGCTGGTAACAAACGGTGACTGTGGATCGTTCGGCACGGCGTTCTTGTTGACCGTAATATTCGCCCGCCCCAAGGCCGCGTCAGCCTCCTTGCCCGTCAGGCCCTTGTCGATGAGGTCAACCAGGAAAAGGTGATTATCAGTGCCGCCAGACACCACTTTGTATCCTCTTTGTGTGAAAACGCTTGCCATCGCCCGCGCGTTAGCTATGACCTGTTGCTGATAGGCCTTGAACTCCGGTTCCAGCGCTTCCTTGAACGCCACGGCCTTGGCGGCAATGACATGCATCAACGGGCCGCCTTGGGTGCCCGGAAAGACCAGCGAATTGAATTTCTTCTCCAGCTCGGGGTTGGACTTCGCGAGAATGATGCCGCCCCGCGGGCCCCGGAGGGTCTTGTGGGTGGTGGATGTGACCACGTCGGCGATGGGCACCGGGCTCGGATAGACCCCGGCGGCAACGAGACCGGCGATGTGGGCCATATCGACGAACAGGTAGGCGCCGACTTTGTCCGCGATGGTCCGGAAACGCTGCCAGTCGACGACCTGGGAGTAGGCTGAGAAGCCGGCCAGGATCAATTTCGGCTTGTGTTCCCGGGCCAACACGTCAACTTCGTCGTAGTCTATCAGACCCGTCTGCGGGTCCAGCCCATACTGTATAGCCTTATAGATTTTGCCGGAGAAATTCGGTTTGGCGCCGTGGGTAAGATGGCCCCCGGCGTCCAGGCTCATGCCGAGAATCGTGTCTCCCGGCTGAACAAGGGCCATGTAAACCGCGGCGTTGGCCTGCGAGCCTGAGTGAGGCTGAACGTTGGCGTAGTCGGCGCCGAAAAGTTTCTTCACCCGGGTGATGGCCAGTTCCTCGGCCACGTCCACGTACTCGCAGCCACCGTAATAACGCTTGTGCGGGTAGCCTTCTGCATACTTGTTAGTGAGTACCGAGCCCTGGGCCTCCAAAACGCGCGGACTGGCGTAGTTCTCGGATGCAATCAGCTCAATGTGTTCTTCCTGTCTGCGCACCTCGGCATCTATGGCTTTCCGAAGCTCGTCGTCGAAGCCGGCAATGGACATATCTTTGGTGAACATCTGTTTCCTCGGGGAGATCTCGTTCAGATCCGCCGACGGACGGCAGTGGCGTCGCATCCGGCGGCCGGTTGCTCCCGGACCGTACTCCGGGGCGGTGAGCGGCCTCAACAGAATTTTCGAATGATATCAGACTCCTGGCATCCTTGCACCGGTGTTCGCGGTGGGCAAATGGAGGTCGGGCCGCAGCATTGATTCCCATTTGCCGCTGTGTGAGATCGGATACCCTGCCCGCAAGAAAAGTTCCCAGGTGAAGGGCCGTATGCTGCGGTCTCGGGCCGCCCGTACCCTTGCCGCCGAGACGGAGTAGCATACGGTTGACCTGCATGCGTCACATGACGCCTAATCGTGCGATAGTCGAGAGCCCCGCCGCCCAGGGGGGATGCAGGCGAGGGGCGGTCGACTGCTTTCGGGGCGGAGCGGCACGGGATGACGGTCTCGGCCGGGACCTAACCAGCCGAAAGATGATTCGGCGAGCCATGGGACCACCGGCCGGAGGCCGAAAGACGGCAGGGACAGGTGCAGGAACGACGGATGGCGACGAGGGATAGGGAGAATTTCCAGCGGGAGCGCAGGCTGGCACGTCGGCTTGCTATCGAAAAAGCTATCACTGAGATCTCATCCCGATTCATCAGCGCCGGGGACGTTGATGCCACCATTGATTTCGCCCTGGGCCAGATCGGCAGCCTTTGCGGGGCCGGGCGAGCATATCTGTTTCTGTTCAGGGATGACGAGCAGGTCATGGATAACACTCACGAATGGTGTGCGGAGGGGGTCAGCAGGCAGCTGGATAACCTCCAGGGCATGCCGATGGCTTCGTATCCGTGGTGGATGTCGCAGCTGCGGGATAACAACACCATCGCCATCCAGGACGTGGCGGCATTGCCTGAAAGTGCGACCAACGAGCGGATCGCCCTGGAGAGCCAGGGCATCAGGTCGCTGATTGTCGTGCCTGTCCATCTGGCGGGGAGCATCATGGGGTTTCTCGGCATTGACGACGTGGAGGAAACGGCGCCCTGGAAGGAAGATGACCTTGCGCTGCTGCGACTGTCCGCTGAGATCATAGGTGGCGCGCTCACGCGCCAGCAGGGCGAGGCTGCCTTGCGCCGCAGCGAGGCTCGCTATCGCCGCCTCGTCGAGGGCTTGCAGGGTATCGTCTATGCGTATTCCGTCACCAGGGGCGCGACCTACTGGTCTCCACAGGTTAAGACCATTCTTGGCTTCGGGCCACGGGAGCTGGAAACGGATCCCTTTGTCTGGCATGACTCCATACACCCGGACGACGTGGTCCGGCTCGACCAGGCGATAGCAGACTTCGGCGCTGGCAAGGCTATCGAGGTGGAGTACCGAATCAGGGACGTAGAGGGCGAGTGGCACTGGTTCTTGGATCGGTCCGTGGGTTGGCGAGAGGGCGGTGACGAGCTGGTAATTGAAGGCATCGCCATTGACATCACCGACCGCAAGCGGGCAGAGGAGGCGCTGTTTGCCGAGAAGGAGCGGCTGCGGGTCACGCTTCACTCAATCGGTGAGGCAGTCATCACCACCGATGCGGGAGGGTGCGTCGATTACCTCAATCCTGTGGCGGAGGCTTTGACGGGCTGGTCGGCGGGCGATGTGCAGGGCCAACCTCTCGCCGGCGTCTGCCGGATCATCGATGAGGACACGCGAGAACCGGCGGCGGATCTGGTGGCGCACTGCGCCCAAGACGGCGACAGCGTGCAGCCGACTCACCAGATGCTGTTGATAAGTCGGGTGGGCAAGGAGTATGCCATCGAGTGTTCGGTGGCGCCCATGCGAGGCGAGCGAGGCGAGTTTGCCGGGGTGGCCCTGGTGCTGAAGGATGTCACCGAGGCACGCCGCCTGAGTAAGGAAATCTCCTTTCACGCCACCCACGATGGGCTCACAGGCCTGATCAATCGCCGAGAGTTCGAGCTTCGATTGGCACGAGTGGTGGAGACAGCTCGCGCCGAGAAAACGCAGAACGTGCTTTGTTACCTTGACCTGGACCAGTTCAAGTTGGTCAACGACACCTGTGGTCACGTGGCCGGAGATGAGTTTCTGCGCCAGATCGGTCACTTGCTGCAGTCCCATGTGAGGCAGAGAGATACCCTGGCGCGACTGGGTGGCGACGAATTCGGGCTCCTGATGGAGCGTTGTTCGCAGGACGAGGCGCTGGGAGTTGCGAAGAAGCTGAGCAGCGCCGTCGCGGAGCACCGGTTCCTTTGGGAAGACAAGTCCTTCAACATCGGCGTCAGCATAGGTCTGGTTGGCGTCGATGAAACCTCAGGCGATACGCCGCGACTGATCAGTGCCGCAGATGCCGCCTGTTATGGCGCCAAGGAACTGGGTCGAAACCGAGTTCACGTCCATCAGGAGGACGATGCCACTCTGGCAGCCCGACACGGTGAGATGCAGTGGGCGGCGAGGCTGCCGCGTGCCCTGGACGAGTGCCGTTTCCAACTCTACTGCCAACCGATCCGCGCCGTTCAGGGCGGCGAGCGTGTCGTCCACCATTTCGAGCTGCTGCTCCGCATGCTGGACGAGGCTGGTCAGGTGACTCTGCCGAACGTCTTCCTGCCAGCCGCCGAGCGATACAGCCTCTCCAGCCAGTTGGACCGCTGGGTTATCGCGGCCGCGTTTCAGTGGCTCGCTGAGCATCGTTCACAGCTTGCGGCTGGACTGGTCTGCTCCATTAACCTCTCGGGACGTTCCCTGGATGATGTGGGGTTTCTGGACTTCGTCAGAGAACAGCTCGAGCAAAGGGCCATTGGGCCCGAGCAGATTTGCTTTGAAATAACGGAAACGGTGGCAATTGCCAATCTTTCTAACGCGAAGGCGTTGATTCAGTCGCTCAAGGTGCTGGGCTGTCGTTTCGCTTTGGACGACTTCGGCAGCGGATTGTCATCTTTCGCCTATCTGAAGACGTTGCCCGTGGACTACCTGAAGATCGACGGTGTGTTCGTGAAGGACATGCTCGACGATCCCATGGACCTGGCCATGGTGAAATCTATCAACGAAATGGGACACGTCATGGGCAAGCAAACCATTGCCGAGTGCGTGGAGAGCGAAGCCGTACTGGAGAAGCTTCGGGCCGTCGGCGTCGACTATGCGCAGGGCTGGGGCATTGGCCGCCCGCAGCCCATCGACATGCTGCTGGAGCTTGGGAAACCGTGAGTTGTGAATAGTGATTAGTGAGTAGTGAGTAGTGAGCGGTGATTGGTGGTCTCATAGATTCACTCTGGCTTACGGCCCCGCCGAAAATCTTGTCACCCATAATTCGACGCATTTGCGTGACACCACGCTAGTGCTCCGTCAAAACCACTATGACGGCGTACCCGGTGTTTGTCATCTCTCGGGGCCCGAGGCCAATCCCATTTGAATCAGCTCGGCGCTTCCAGGAATGCGTTGAGCACCGCTGACCAGCCGACCGCCAGGTTGCGGCGGTTGTAACCCCCGCCACCCATCGCGAGCAGCCGGCCTGCGCAAAGCTCGTTCGCCAAGGCGCACAGCCGCTCGGCGGCATGGGCGTATGCTGCGCGCGAATAGTGCATGTGGGTTATGGGATCTCCCGCCAGGCTGTCGGCGCCGCATTGGAGGAGAATGAACTGAGGCTTGTGGCGGCGCAGAAACTCCTCCACCTCCGGCCAGCGCTCCACGAACAGGCTGTCGTCAGCGCCAGGCGGCATCGGCACGTTGAGCTTGGTTCCTTTCGCCGGTCCGGTGCCGATTTCGCTCTTGTGGCCGGTGCCTGGATAAAGGTGGTGGCCGTCCTCATGCAGGTCGGCGAAGATCACTGCCGGATTATCCTCGAAGGCGTAGAAGACGCCATCTCCGTGATGAGCATCGATGTCGACATAGGCGACCCGTTCCAGGTTGTACTTCTGGAGCAGATATTCTATGGCGACCCCGCAGTCGTTGAACACGCAGAAACCCGCGGCCGAGTCACGGCGGGCATGGTGAAGTCCGGCGATGGGCACGAGCGCGCGCTGGCATTTCTCGGCCATGATCCGGTTAACGGCATCCAGTGTAGTGCCCACCACTGTGCTGGCTGCTTCGTAGACCCCTTTGTATGCCGGCGTGTCGCCGTAATCGAGGAATCCCTCACCGGTAAGGGACTGGGCTTTTACCCGGTCTACGTACCCCGCGGTGTGGAAGCGCCTGATATCGGTCTCGTCGGCTACGGCAGGCAAGCAGACGCAGGCGGCCTGGTCAAGGCCTTGGCGCTGGACTTCCTTCCAGAACGCATCCAGGCGGTCGGGACCGAATGGATGCCCGTGTCCGAATCCATACCGGGACAGCTCTGAGCCGTAGTAGAGGCAGACCTGGCTGTTCTCGGGAACGATAGGGTGATGCATGGCACTGGCTCGCGCAGCGGCATTACAGAAAGCATATTTGCTGCATGCCGAGACTGCAAAGCCATCTGCCGAGCTCACGCTTTCAGCGTGCGTCCCTTCATCTAGGCCGCTGCGCCAACGCCGAGACCGGACCTACAGGTGATGGTGTACAGGCTCTAAGCCTCCTGGCGGCGACCGAGCCCGGGTTGTTGGCGGGGGCCCGGCATGAGCCGCAGGGGCATGCCGTGAGCACCTCCCTGCAGGCTCCAGCGTCGCTATCCCTCCGGCCGACGGTCCCCGCTACATACTCCGGCCCCGCCTACAACCCACATGGACGCGGCGCCTGGCAGAAGGGACCCGGCGACGCGCCCGCCGGAAAGGAGTCGGTGAGGCGCCGCGGATTGTGAGATCATGCTGCTACTCCGTCACAACTACTGTGACGGAGTGCTGGCGAGGGCGACAGAGAGGGGGCATCGCACATGGCGCAGTACATATTCACCATGAATCGGGTGGGAAAGGTTGTCCCGCCGAAAAGGGAGATCCTCCAGGATATCTCCCTGTCTTTCTTTCCTGGCGCGAAGATCGGGGTGCTTGGCTTGAACGGCGCCGGTAAGTCCAGCCTGTTGCGGATCATGGCGGGTGTGGACAAAGAGTATGACGGCGAGGCCCGCCCGCAGCCGGGGATCCGGGTCGGCTTTCTTCCCCAGGAGCCGGAGCTCGATCCGGACCAGGACGTACGCGGCAACGTCGAGCAGGGCGTAGCCGAGCTCAAAGCGTTGATG
>JAAUXT010060787.1_pt1 | contig 12373 bp, 9 predicted proteins | sample 7278171 | NCBI WGS metagenome assembly JAAUXT01 (sample SAMN14350112, study PRJNA611818) | marine sediment metagenome | isolation source: surface marine sediment (1.8m) | place: French Polynesia: Moorea | collected 2018-08
CACACTTGTGTGTACCCATTGTATCAACACCAAACTGGACCTCAGCACGAACAATGTCACCCTCTGTGGGAGTGTTGTCCTCATCAATGTCTTCGTCATCCATTACATCGCTTCGCAAGATACAGAAATTGTGCAAAACAGCTGTTGCAGTGATGATGAGTCTGGCCTTCACAGGGCTTCTGCAGTTAAGAAACTTCAGTCTTTTGAACCTGCCTTTCCATCTCCCTATTGCCCATTCAGACACAACTCAAACACAAGACAACCTGTAATTGAAGGTTCGCTGGGGTGCTGTCAAATTACCTGTCTCCCTGTAAGGTTTCAGCAAGTAACTTTTGATCGGATACGCAGCATCTCTAACCAAATGGTAGTCTGGAGATGCGAACAAAGCATCTGTTCTCTCACCACTTTCAAACCATAAGTCTGAAGCTCTGAACACGCGCGCATCGTGGTCCTTCCCTGGGTGACCCACATCAACAGAGGAAAACCACAGGTCATGGACAGCTGTAATCTGGCAGTTCATCGTGAACCTTTTCGTCCGGTTCGAGAAATAGTCTTGAGGAAAGAATCTGTCAGGTGGGCGTGCGATCTGAATGTGTGTCCCATCAATAGCTCCAATCACCCCTGGGAAACTGTACTTGTCCTCGTAATATTCAGATATATCTTTCTGTTCACGTTTCGAAGGCTATGACACAAAGGTTGACAACAAATCATTTGACAACACTGACAACACAGCAAAAATGCGCTCAAACATTGTGGATCTTGACACACCGAACTTGTCAGCCCCTTGAAAGTACTTGGCTTCATGAGCCACAAAATGCAAACACATCAGTAGTTGTTTGTGTAAGGGCACAGCATCACGACCACCACCTGCAAAGAAACATACCATGCTCTTTAAATTGGGGCGGGGTGGGGGGGTGTACACAGCATCAGATTCCATAAATAATGCATGTCACATATTTCAGTGCAACGAACATAAGTTGTTGACGAACTCAACATTAACACCCAAAACAGCTTCCGTAAATAATTTCCCAACCAAATTCTCACTGTTTTCGGCATCAGCCAAGAAGGGAGCAATGTCTCTCAGCAAACTTTCAGCTGTTGATGGGAGCATATGAAAAAACTCCTTCCACTGATTCCCTGTGTAGTGTGCCAAATGGGTCTCCACAAAGCCAACTTCCTTCACAATGTCCTCCCGCAACCTGTGACAAGTCATCATACCCAAATGCAAATGACATTTTCTTTTGGAGGGGGGGGGCTTTTCTTTTGTGAAACTGATCAAAATATGCCATCAGAAACCGACTCACAGTGCTGTGAATTGCGCTACCATGACCAACAACTCTTCGTCATCCATGTCTTGAGACCTTTGCTGTTTCCGAAATGTGTTCAGTACATCTGTGATCACGCCAAATGCCACACTGAACACTCTTTTTCGCCCCACATCCATCGTAGATCTACACCAAACAGGCTGAATGTGTTCAGAACCCCTTCCTCACAGTCAATAGACAATCCAAAGCACATAACTCAAGTCAAAAGTCGACAAAAAAGGCTCTGAAGCACAAAAACACGTCTTACCTCACGAAATCCAGCGTCTGTTTTGTTTTGGCGGGACGTGACGTCACGTGTTTCTGGTAAAACCTGCGGTAGACCTGTTCAATTGCAAGAAGAATCTGCGGTAGAGGCAGTTTGCGGTGGGTGCAAACTCGACCAGAAATTTGCGGTGCAATCGAATAGGCCCTTGGCCACCCCTCTGCAGCCAATGTAGCCAAAACCCCTGCAGGTGGCGCACCCCCCCCCTTCCCAGGTGTTTCCGTTCGTTTTTATGCTCCGTGTGATCTAGATCACTCCAATTTCCATTGAACCCAATGGGAAACGGAGTCGGGGTCTGACTCCGGATCACAAAAATGAACGACACCTTGGTTCCTTTTTCGAGATTCAACAGGGACTTCGCACCCGCAGAGGCCTTGAGCACTGCTCCTTGTTTGTCGTACATGGGTGCCTGTGTCTCACCCACCTCATCCATTTACTCGAACCGGATGCGTGGGCTCCTGACCCCCCTCTCCATCCCAAATGATAAGCCCACCAAGAAATGCAGCCCTGCACAAATGTCTTTTTCAGTTCTTCGAACTTTCGAGGGTGAGCCCCCGCCAGTTCAACTGTGGATCTGCAAAAGCTGACCCATGAGTTGTTTCACAAGGTTCTTTGTCTTCGTTGAAAGCAGCTGAAAATCTGCAGTACTGTATATATTTCAGTCATTCATATTTGAAACAGAATGAGGTCAGGGGTGGTACTGGGGGACCCCAGGGTTTGACAAATCTTTGCCTTCCCAAGTTAGCGCTGCAGGCTCGGACCAAATCCTGGCACACGTGAGAGTTCAGTCACTCCAGTGGTTGTGGTGACCACTCAAGCAAAGATACTGTACCAGTCAAAAACAATATCACTCCAAGCGGCTGACAATCACCACGAAGCTTCATTGCAACACAACAACAGGAAAGTGGAAAACTTTGGAGAGTTGGGAAAGACTCATTTTGCTCTGAGATGTCGTACTCCACACGACTGCCCTTGAACGGTTCAATCAATTCCACAACTTCTCAGACCAAGCATGTTGCCTTTTTGGCGTGTGAATGACCACCCAGGTGACAATGAAGGGGTGGAGATAGCTTGGTGGATGTAGCATCCAAATCTTCTCGTTCAAAGTTCCAGGAGGGCAATGATGATTTGATTGATTTGTTGACCTTTTCAACAATTTCTGGTGAAATTTTGAAGCGAAATTTTGAAGGCGGCCATTTCCTAGTTTTTGTGGGAATAGTTCGCACTCCAATTCCATTTGGCTGATTTCACCTGTGTGCTTTTTGACAAAGGTCCCTCTTGAGGTACCTACAGTGACAAATTGTGCAACCTGGATCTGTGGCATACCGATTGTTCCTGTCTTCACAACTCAAAACACAGGACCATGACAAAATCTATTTTTGCACTTCCTTTGGGGTGTGGTTCCTGTGGAAGCATGCACACCTGGATTACAGAGCTCTGTACTGTCGGAAAAGACACACTCCAAGTTGGCTTCAACAGATTGAACAAAGGCAATCACTACTGGACTCAAGTACTTGAGGCAAGTACTTGCTAGATTTCTTCAGTTTTTCGCTGAGTGTGGATCAGAACAGCTTCAATGAAAATGTTGGAGAATTAGAAAGACTCCACTATGTGAACGAATGCCGTAAAACATGACTTTGATCACGCAGTACGAGTAAAGCCACTCCTTGAACCATGCGTGTCTCATCCCTTTTTTCAATTTTTGAAGAAAACCTTCCTCAGTGATCCTGCTGTGGCATTGCCACTCCTCTCTGGCTTTCACAGACAATCTTCAGCATTCTGTTTGTTGCTGAGCACCACGATGTCAATTTGTTTACGTGCCCCCAATCAGATGCTTTTGGATTTGGGCTCTTGATAAGTCTTCTGGTTCTCCAGAATATTTGTAAAACACCACGATTACAATCTGACTCTCCATGGAAATGCAGATGGACCCCAAACAAACATTGGGGAAAAAGCTTGGAGTGAAGCAAATTCGTCGAAAAGCAGTTGAGCACAATGTTGTACGAATACTGTGTTCACCCATGTATACCGTATAATACTGCGTGTAAGACCCTTTCATGTATAGACCACCCATCCTTTTCCAGCTGCAAAATCAGTACAAAGGCATTTTTCACATTTTCAGTAAATTTATTCACACATGCAAATTGCAAGCTTTTCTGAATCAACACCCAGGAATTCCTCTTTGAAATGACTTTCTCCAAATATTATTTTCCTATTGCAGGGGATTCAGTATAAATTTGTATTCTGAAAGCTGTGAAAAACTCTTCAGGTGAACCTTTTATTAATTTCTGAACAATGCAACTTGAATGCTCCCTTGACTCATCCCACTATCTATTGATGCTTCACTTACTTATTTTTGCTCTTGGCTTTTCATCCTGTTATACAGTATATTGATCAATGACATCGAAACATCTAAAGTCAAATCCTCATGTATAACTCCACCCCACCTTTTTGGCATCAATCTTTGAGCATCAAAAGGGGGTCTCATATGCAGGATATCACACACACCCGTATTTTTGCTCTGAAGACCTAAATTTTCCTTTTCTTACGGTCGAATGTTTGAGGCTGAAAATAACCCTCTGAATTGAATGCCGGCCGAAGCAAAGGTCACGCTGCCCTCCGGTCTGCTTGAAGGAGTAGATGGTTGCGACAAAACAGTAAACAGCACACTGGGTGCCACAAGGGACGCGTGCTGGTTGTGGAAACCACACATTCCTTTTGGTCTGTTAAATCTTTCGAAGTCGAAATGAGGTTCTCCAAGGGCCATACACCGTCTCGCCAAGTCTACGCCACGTGCAACGTGAATTTGGCGTTCCGAAACAACTAATGCATTGGCTCTGGTCTGGTCATTTCTTCACCCACTGTATTTCTCCATGTTGAAACTTTTCAGTGACCCTGGAATGAATTCCGGATCTGCTCCTTCGTGTGGAAGGGGAATAAGGAAAATCGACCACTTTCTGAAAGCGTCAGAGCTCCAAAAGCCTTTTTTGACAAGTAAATGGATAGAGAACCTTCCAACTAAACACCATCCAACTAGCCATGGACATTTAAGCCAAGGTCAAAGGTCATTTACCCTGCCAGTCGCAAACTTCTGAAAATTTGTTCCGTCCTTCCTTATTTTTTGGAAGTTGAAACTGTTCCGCTGGTTTCGCTGCTTGGTGTGGTATGATGTCCACTTCAATTCACAAGCACCAAAAACGAGACCAAACCGAACCGTGCATTCTTACCTGAACAAAAAATGTCCTGTTTGGTGCGACTGTTGCCTGAATACGGAAGCTTGCGCGAACACATTTCAATGCACGCAAATGTGCGTGCGCATTTTATTCTCTGTGCGTCAACCGAAAAACCATGGTTGCCAGGCAGGTGCAAAAGTTCACCCCGTTCTTTTGTCTTTTGTTATGCCGACTGGGATTGAAGGTGATCTGAGACTTTGCATCTCAGAAGCTCTTGCAGGAAGACCCTCTTACGTGCAACTGAAACTGACACTGTTTGCCGCGATATTCTGCTGAATTTATGGCAAATTAGTGAACAAATAAGATGTATGTCCTCAATTTTTGTTTTTTTTTTTCTGGTTTGGTCTGAACAAGATAAAAAGAATTTGAATGAAATAGACCCCTTGTTTGAATCTCGTTTTGTGATGTGGAACGGCTGTGGCCCGATGTTGAACGTGTCCCCCAGCAATGATCCCACGCGCCACAGTCAGCAATAAGGAGTTTCCGCAAAAACTGCGTGTCTGCAGACGTGAGCATCGAGTGAACTTTTTGATGATAAACAGGTACATTTTTCTGAAGACAAATTCTCTTCTCCAACAAATGATGCACATTCACCCCAAACAATAGTTGTTGAATAATTCCATCACAGCTTTTTTGAGGAGCCAATATTTCTTGAAGTATAGAGCCAGGTTTCACCTTGACTTGAAAAGTGCAAATCCTGAGTCAGGCTTGAGCATAGAACTGCAAATTTTATACCCAAGACGTGAACTTTATCATTGATGTTAATGGAGCTACGCCTACGTAAACTTGTGCGTGGGTGTTGGCGTGAGCAAAACTCACCAATAGTCACTCGAAAGACAAACTGAAACACTCACTGCAAGAAAATGTTCCACAGGTACATCCTCATTTCCTGCTTGAAGAGGCGAGAACAACTGGACTGCCCAAAACTTCCGCAACCAAGCCAGTCTGCGAAATATTCAGTGCAGAAAGAGGGGCAGAACGGTCAAAGTGTCGAAATTGGGTTGCTGTGAGCACTCCCCACTGGTGCCAAAAGTTACATTTCTGGCCAAAGGGAAGCAAAAACCACCCACAAAACAGACCAAATAGGTGGTCAATATTATTTGTTGATGGCTGGAGAAAAAACCATTTCAAGGACCCAAAACGTATCTCCCTTGTTGTTGGCTGTCTTCCAATGTTGTTCTCCATTTTGCGTACATTCGTTTGTGTCCCGAACATGACCCAAAGCGACTTCTCGTTTGCTGGTTGTATGTGCACATTGGAATGCACCCACAGCTGCAAATGATTTCGGCCGAAAAAGTTGTGGATCCCCAGGAGCCCCTGTAAGCTATTCTGATTTCAAGTTGCTAGTCAAAGTGGAATCAAGGCACCTCTTGTCAAATTCTGTGTCAGCCCTGAACGTGAATACAAGCATCAAAGCGGGAACAAGTTTGGATCATTTTGTTCCTGACACTACATTTGCTGAGGGTCATCAAATGGACAGTTCCAGCACGAGACAAACTTTGAAGAAGAGTCCGAGTGAAAAACACGTTTTATTTTGCCAAAAATGAACAAATGTGAGCAAAATGCCATTTTTGGCTTGTGCAATGTACGTGCATGTCGGTGCGGTGTTCTCCGGTGCTTCTCGCGGTTTGTTGCGCATGGAAACTCAACAACACAGCAAATATGGGTCAAAAGCTGTACGGAGTTTCACAATCATGTGCAAGTCGGAGAAAGTATTTTGAGCCAGAGCAAGCCGTTCTGTGCTCAGAATCAGGCAACTTGCTGTTCAGTTCACATCAACGAAACTGCCAGTTGCTGAGACAAAGGTATTTTCAGAAAACAATAAGATTTTCGATTGTGTCTTGAAGGATGGTTTTGTTTTTGACAGCTTAGATCTTGGCGAGTTGAATGTCCAGTGTCAAATCTTCAAGGGTTTTTCTTCGTTTTTGAACAAAAAAACAACAACAACAACATGAACTGTGCATTGATGCAGTGCAGAGACATGTTCGGCAACATTCACAATTTTCTGAGACTATTTCCTGCAGGCCATGCTCATCCACGGAAAACTGCATCTCACTTCGAGCGGTTTGAACTTGGACGAAGTGCGCTCCCTGCTGCAAAAATCCTTGAGACGAAAAGAGAGAGACTTGATCTTGAAAAGCTGCAAGGAACTGATAGGTACTGAACACATAGCATTGAATCTGTCACAACGTCATGCACTTTGCGCCATTTGGTTGGGAGCGTGACGCGAATTCTGACATGTTGGCAGGAAGAGGTAAGGACCAACTTCCGTGGAAAAGCATTGTGACGTTCCTTTATGAGGATCACTGCCTCAGTGATGCTGACGTGGTCAAAGCAGTGTGGAATTGCTTCGAGCAGAACTCAAAGTATGACGCTGTGGAGCTCTTGATGAAAGCATACACCTGCAGGTAGAAATTATCTTCTTCTTTGTTCTGACTGCAAACAGCACGATTTGACGCTCCCTCAGAAAAGTTTGATTCGATAGAAATATTCCACCTGTGCAACGAAGGGTTGAAATTTCAGGTATGCTGCTTGTTTACCTGTGGTTGCCTTGCGAGAGAAATACCATCCGTCAACCAACTGGGATGGTGCTTTGGCAGTGGACGATGAGCTGAAAGGTATCCAGAAAGGGTTTCATTTGCGCACAGAAATCGGGGGAGGGTTGTGTGTGAACAGGAAGAGTTAACCTTTGTTTTTGCAGGTTTGGTGACGCGAAAATCTGGAGGTCTGGATTTTGACTTGCTTCTCGCTCACATTAGACGGGCTTGGAGGGAAGAGAATGCAACCGACTTGATTGCATACATGAAACTGGCCACTATGGTTGGTTTGTGTGTGTAAAAATGTCAATGTTGAGCTTGAGGTATTCCAAAGCGCACTGATGCTTCGTTCGGCTTGTAAAACAATCGCTAATTACGGCGTCTTGAATTCCATGATCTCAATGCTGTTTGGTTTTGGCTCAGGTTCAAGACTATGAAGATCGAGCAGTGACAGCGAAAGGGTTGAAGTTCCTGATATCCTCAGTGGCATACCCAAACAGAGCAAAGGGAAAGCCAACTCCAGGTAACAGCGAAGGTTTTGCGTTGTTCTTCCAACAAACCTCTTTGTTCCAAGGTTAAACACAACATATACAGGGACAAACAAACACAAACTTTGTCTGCAGGTCTGGTGGTCCTGTCCATGCTGTACAAGACTTCGTCCACGACGGCAGAGCTGAAGGAATACCTGCTGTACAGCTTCAGACTGGCGTCGCTTCCCGACGTGTGTGTCCGGCTGGTCATGAGCGCCGCCGTCACTCAGCTCATCCACAAGGACAAGGTCAAACAAATTGGTGAGGCTCCGAATTTCTTTGATTGAGAAAAAAATTGTACACCTTTGTGAAGAAGAACAATAAGTTTCTTATTTGGTCCTTTTTGTATACAGACGACATGCAACTGGGAAATGTGAACTGGGCGGAAGTTGACAAGTTGACTGCAATGCCCGATTGGGCGGTGGACAAACACACGTTCCGAGGCAAAAACGGCAAAGGAACGAAGCACCTCGTCAAGAAGAAACCCAATGCAGGTTTGTATCATTGCACAATATATAACATGGAGAAATTCATCTGAGTGTTTCTCCGAGTTTCACTTTCTGTTTGGTTCTGTGGATTTTCTTGAACCTGAGTTCGAGTGATTCTGAAAGGTTTGCTTCAAACTGTTCCAAAGTGTTTCCTCTTGTTCTATTTCAAAAGAAATGACAGAAGACGAGTTCGAAATTTTCCACGGAGAGAGACGCAAGCGAGGCCTGGTGGATTTCTTTGATGAAGGCACAGTGATGAAGCACGAGACGACACCAGGTGAGAATCCGTACTGGGAAGAGACAAAGAGAATCTACTACGAACAGCCGCCGAAGCTACAGAAGACCTACCGCCTCACGACGATCTATTACCAGAAGCTGAAGAAGGAGCACAAACACCTGTTTTACATCCCAGTGAAGAGTCTGGTGACCAGAAGGGATTCAAATGATGGTTCGACGGAGGATACCAAAGAGCGCGATGAAACAGTCAGGCTGCTGCGAAAGAGGGCTGTGGTCACTCAGAATGAAGAAAGTGGAGCAAGGGCGAAGAAGAGAAAGGTAGATTTTATCGCCAGTCACTCGAAGGAAAGAGCTGATGGAAGCACTGTGCCGAATGAAAATGCGGGGTCCACTGAATCTCCCTTGGTTCCTCCCGCAGGCCCCTTGTTGCAGTTGCCCACAGGGAGTGCCAAAGTGTACACCAGACTCAGTGCAGACAAGACCAAGGTCTGGAAGGGTCCCTACAAACAAGGGAGGATGAACCTTGTTCTCTTCTTTCACCGAGCCATGAGGGATGTGTTGGGGGACGCCCATACACTGGAAGTTGAGTGCAGACAACCCTACTTGGCCTTTCCGTTGTTGAAAGGGGCAAGAGTTGGTGAGATTGAGATCACAAAGAGGGATTTCAACGACGTGATTTCGAAGGTGGAGGTGAGAGAGGGGGATTTTGTCCTCAGAGAGAGTCTGGGTGTTTTGCAGTGTCACAAGATGGGTGCAGACAGGCTGAAGAACCTCCCAGTTACCTTTTGGGTTCACTTTGTGTGGCGCTTCTGTTTGAATGTGGGCGACACTGGTTTGTACAACGCGATAACTGACGATGAGTTGTCGTTCGTGTTCGGAATTGACATGGAAGAGCGGAGGGCACGGGTGGCGGAGAACAGCTTGGTTGGGTTTCTTTTCTGCAAGATGCCTGCAAAGGCTTACGTCCAGGAAATCTGGAATTGCTTGAAAACAAACAAAACGGAGCTGGAGAAGCTGGTGAACATGCCAGTCAATTATGCAGGGTTGGACCGATTGGCCGAGATGTACAATGCTTCGTTCGATCGAGCCCTATTCGTTGGGCGTCTCAAGCTTGTCCGTGAAGCTGTCAACAATTTGTAAAAAGAACGTGTGTGTTCCAACACAACGAAAAATAAGTTGCTTGACGTGCCGCTTTTGGCTTCGCAATTGTGCAGGTGTACTCTGTAGAATACCATTTTGTTGTGGATGTTGGGGATTGTGCAAATTTTTGAACTCCTACTGAACGGGTGACATCTGTTCCCCTTTTTGGTGCAGTTTGGCTCAGTTCTGTTTTTCTATTGTGCAGAATTTACAGCTTGACGAAACACAAGTCCGAAACTTGATGTCCCTTTGCGAAAACTGTGATAAAGTTCGCTAAATTTGTTGTGTGTGTTCTTGTCGTGTTTCTGATGCTTGTAAAAATACATGTTGTCTGATGAGGTGAACTCAATTTGAAAACGTCCGTCTAGCAGATCCGGATCGTGGTGTGGAAGTGACAGCTAGGGTCTGATTCGTTGGAAATTTACACGCAAAAGTGACTGCTGCTTGTGCAAAAAAGGGGGAAGGGGTACACAGAATTATTTGTGTGGTCAAGAAACCTGCATGGCCGCTGGTATTGTGTATCTACTCCAGCGTACTCGAAGACAATCGTTGGGTCGTTCGCACGGAAGTTGCTCTTGTACGTACATCGCACTAATTTGTGAACATCTCTGCGTGCAACTGTTTATTTTGTGGGGACACAAAGCCTGTTTGTTGGTACGTATTTTTTCATTGACTCCTCAACCATACTCAAGACTGGTGGAAACCTGGAGCAACAATGTTTTGAGCTTTTCACACGAAGAAACTGTTTCTGAAACCACGATGTTGTGCATCTTTTTGTCGATACACTTGGAATCGCATTTTGACCGTGGTCCCTGCTTGTTGCGTGTTTGTTCCACAAACGCGCACACTTTTCGTTGGATGTGTGTGGATGGTCACCTTCAAAACAACAACGGCCAACGCAGTGGTTGACCAAAACCACTCTCCCCCCTCCTGCTCCCACAAAAATGAAACACAGTCACGTCCACGAAGTCCGATTGGAACTGTGACGACTTGTTCTTTGTCACCTACAAAGCCAAAAACACAAGAGTCGTGTTCATGGAACAGCGACAAATGTTGTGTGCAACATTGGTTGACGGAACACAAAAAATCGTCCCTTCGTGTGGTTCTTGTACAACGCAAACACGGCTTCGACTAACGGAATGAGAACTCGGGCGTGGATTTTGATCGGCTGTGAATGACAATATTCCGCAGGGCCTGTCATCTATTTGACAGATTTCAGCAATTTTTGTCCGCTTTGGTGCAAGCTTGCACGATGAACACACGGCACAAGACTACTCACAGCCTGCCACCAGAGTCAGCTCTCACAAAGCATGATGCTCTTCCCAGTTCTGCCAAGTCCGAATCTATCTTGATGTGGTCACTCTCCAATTTGCATGGCCAATGGCCCACCAACGTGACAGCGAAAGAGCGCAACTTTGAGCAGAAGCTGCCATCAAACAACCTGTTGATCCAGCAGACGGAGGAGATTGGCGCACTCTTGGCAGAGACTGAGAAAAGAAAGGTTTCGAGACGAAACCTGAAGCTTGATAAAGAACTTTTTTGCATTGAAGTCATCTGAAGAGTTTTTTTATCTAAAATTTACACTTCCTTCGAAAATCAAAAGGGAATAAAAGACAAAATGAGTCAGGTAAGTGATTCGATTCACTTCATGTGTGTTACTGCAGTTTTGTGTCAACGAAGAACGCCAACGCAATGACATCATTGTGTTTTTCATGCACACACACACACACACACTGCAGGCATTGCACAAGGTCAGAATGGGAAGACTTGTTCATTTGTTTGCAAACAAGTCAAACCAACACAGCGTCAGCATTCTAAAATTGCTTTGGCAGATAAAACCTGCTTTCGAACGCCAGATGAACGACTGTCTTCTGGGAACAAAAACACCACTCAGTGGTGGCACGTGCCTCTGTGTCATGCGTTGGGGCCTGAATGCGAAGTCACAGAACCACTGATTGTGAGTTGAGGTGCACAGAAGTCTTCTTCCTTCTGTGTGTGACCTCCTTACTAAGGAGTCCTTAGGGACCTGGCACGTGAAGAATCACCCGTTTCACGAGAAAAAGACAAAGAACCCAACCCTGCTCTGGCTCAGAAATCTTTGCAAAGAAACAAAATCACCACTTTCTGGAACTGTCTTGAAAAAGTGTGTCAAATTTAGAACATTCCCCTGTGTGCAACAGAAAAAAATTCTGAGAGAAAGGATTTTCCCACAATGACCATGGGCACTGGTGCCAGAGTCATTCCTCACGAAGTATGAGCGTGCACTGCCTCACAAGGTTCTTGTTTTGCACAAAAATCACCTTTTCATGAATTTGGTTCATGGGAAGGTCTAATTTTGTCATAAAACTACTTTGAACCAAATCTTGTCACTGGGTATTTGTTGGGCCGTCAGAATTGAGCTGCATCCAGGTGACAGCTTTCTTGGAACTTGAACTTAAAATTTCAGCAACACTGCTCACTGCGAAACACCCAGACTTTCTCTCAGCTCAAGAAGGCCTGTTGTTGGATATGTACGTAGCAAGAAATTTAAGTACCCGATCGGGCGGCGTTTCTGGTGGTTCGGATGTGAATTTTTTCAAATCCTAAGGGAATAACAAAGAGTAGGACACAATCTTCCTTCC
>JAAUXT010099121.1_pt1 | contig 12373 bp, 16 predicted proteins | sample 7278171 | NCBI WGS metagenome assembly JAAUXT01 (sample SAMN14350112, study PRJNA611818) | marine sediment metagenome | isolation source: surface marine sediment (1.8m) | place: French Polynesia: Moorea | collected 2018-08
AAATCTACCAAATGTAAGGTGTTCTGAAGTTGAACAAATATGCCAAATGTAAGGTGTTCTGAAGTTGAACAAATATGCCAAATGTAAGGTGTTCTGAAGTTGAACAAATCTGCCAAATGTAAGGTGTTCTGAAGTTGAACAAATATGCCAAATGTCAACAGTGTGAGTCATTCTTGTGTGCAGACTCTCCACAGTTACCTTCGTCCATCAAATGCATTGAAACGCCACACAGAGCTGAACAAATCAATACAGGCGTGCTTTCCTCTGGCGATCTGGATGTTGTGCATCCGTGCGAGACATGTTTACTGCTGAATGTCCTTGGCTCAAGAACAAGGACAGGCGTGACCCATGACGTCCTCATTAGTATCAGGATAAACAAAGATCAGGCGAGGAGGCCACCTCATTTTGTGGGGTAAGGTGGCCCAACTTCCTCAGAAATTCAGAAGGTCAACCAGGACGTCTGATCATTCATTCAGCCAAGGCACAAATTGCGCCGCATTTGAACTGCACATGTATTTCTGTGTGCACACAAAGTCACACTGGGGAAAATGTGTTTGGTTGGTTGCCAAGGGCGCCAAGGGCCCACGGTCGTTATGGCTTCCACCTGATCATTCTGTGCAGGTTGCATCAGACTATTTCCAAAGGGGAGATAAATCAGCCAAGGTTACCCCGGAAAAACACACGTTTACGAGTATGAGGCATATGTATTGAGGTCGAACTTGATGGATCTTCCAGCGTGAAATGTTTGCTTTTTATCCAGGCCATCGCACCTTTTGTGGGGATTTTTTCAAACCATAACTCAACGTTATCTGAAAGGTGAAGGACAAAAAGTCCTGGTTCTGTTTCCGCTGAAAATACGCGGTTTTCTTGTCCAGATCGTTTCGCTTTTTCTTCGTGTTTCACGACGCAGAAACTGAAGACAAATTGTGAGACGTCTGTTTGCTCTGGCTGAACCAAGAGGAAGAGATTCCTGTGTCCCTCCCAGCCCTGAAGCATGATGAGCGGCATGCATAAAGCCGCCAATTCTCAGTATTTTGCGTTGACGGAGTCGGGCGACATACATACACACACACACACACACACACACACACACACACACACACACACACGCACACACACACACACATGCACACACACATGCACACACACACGCACGCGCACACACACACACGCACACACACGCACGCGCACACACACACGCACACACACACACACACACACACACACACACACACACACACACACAGAGTCAGGTTCCTGAGCCCGGCCCTCCATCAGCCCACGTCTTTTTCAGTGACAGTAAAACGCAGATCGATTTCGTGGCACATGACTGTGACCAAAACGCCCGTGAGACTGTTTGTCGTCACCGAGTTATCAACTCGATCTTCATGATTCACGGTGGATCCTTCACTTTCCTTGCTTTGTGTCAACAAACGGCAAATTACTCGGTGTAGATTATCAAGTACTCTGTGTGTACGTGTGTGTGTGTGTGTGTGTGTGTGTGTGTGTGTGTGTGTGTTGTGTGTTGCATGTGTGTGTGTGCGGACCTGAGAAGTTTGTTTCGCATTTCCATCCACATCCGTGTCAAAATGTTTGAGTCTGCGAGGAATTCGAAGGTCACATTTGATAGTTGCTTTTCTTGTTCTCATCTCAAGAAACTGAATTCAGAAAATCATGGTGACGCGTACACGAATAATATGTGGAAAAAATCTTCCTCATCCACATGTCACATGCTGCAGAAAACCGCAACCCACGTAAGCAATGGGTGCGGGCAGCTGCTGCACCATGCAAAGGGAACATGTGGATCGAACTCTGTGAATTTGTTAGTTTTTGAGCGTGCAGCTCAAGCGAAGCTGGCAATGCTGCACAGTATGTCTTCTTGTGTCCGTGTGTTTTCTGGAGCATGACAACCTAGATTTTCACCAGAAGCAGCGTTTCCAACAAGTGGGTCGTGTCACTTCATTGGCAGGCGCCATGTTTGAAGGACGCTTGGAGTCGTGATCTTTGCAAATCCAAATGTTTAGCCACCTTGCTGTGCTTTTGGGCAGTTTGTTGTTGGGAATGGCGGAGGAGCTCCCTGACTTGCCTCCTTTGATAAGTTTACTCAGTGATGAAGATTTGGACGCTGTTTCGACAGGGAATGAAAGTTTCCTTGACTGCATGCTCTCCGCCGCTGAATTCTTTGACAGTGACAGGTTTGTTGTTTTCTGTTCTTTTCTTTGCAGAATTTATGAGACCACAAGGAAGAGGTTGTGCACATGTCTCAGGTGACTCTGTTGGATTGCAGTGGCCCCATTACATCGACTCAAATGTCTACAATTCCGGTCATGTTCACGGGTCTGCAAGATGGTGCACAAGACTTCACTGGAGTCGACGACGAGGACAAGCAGCAAGTGATGTCTACAAACAACCCAGATGTCCCCAACTTCAGCCTGCTGTCAGAATCTGAGGGAGAAGAGGAAATTCTGTGCAGCCAGCCACGATATCACGTCAAGGACACGTGGTGGTAAGTTGCAGATGTGATGTTGACCATGTCGAGAGTTTGTCCACCAACTTTTGTGTTGTGCAGAAGCACTCAAAATTTTGTTTCCTTCCTACTTTGACAGGCCAGACAGACAGCTCCTGGTTCCGTACCCATCTTCAGACAAGTCTTCTGAGCATGTGAAAGCTGACTTCAAACCACTGGCACCTGGTCATGACGACGCCGCTCGAGCCATTCAAGTTGCACACCCACAGCCTGCGATGACTGACAGCGCGACCTGTTTCAAGGCACCTTCTTCCAAAGAGGTTCTGAGTGAGTTGTCTGTAAAGAAATTTGCACCCAGCACAGAAAGGAAAATTCTGTGGGCTGTCGCCTTGTATGAGGAATGGAGGAAGCAGAGAATTGAGAGTGTTGTTCCAGAGACTGAAATTGTCTTTGCCGACATCAGGTCGAAGACTTTGCATGCAGACAACTTTTGCTACAGTCTGTCCGCATTTCTGAATGAGGTCAAGAGAAGTGACGGCCTTGAGTTTGGAGGCAAAGGCCTGTATTCTTTAGTTTTGATGATTCAGTTTTTCTTGGAAAAGCAAGGCCTCACTTGGAGGCTGATTGACGACCCAGAATTCTCCCGAGTGCGCTACACACTCGACAACCTGATGAAGAAAAGAGCCGCTGACAGAGTGTCAGTGAGGAAATCTGCTTCCCCCATCTCCTTTGCGGATGAGGAAAAGATGTGGTTGAATGGTACTCTTGGTGAGGATTCACCGCAGAAGCTCCGCAATACGGTCATGTATTTGCTTGGTCTCAGTTGCGCTTTACGGGGTGGACAAGAACACAGAAATTTGAGATGTCCCGGGCATGACTGCCAGTTTACTGTTTGTGCTGACAGCACGACCGGCGCAAGGTAAGTACTTGCAATATGTTGAGGATGAGCGGAAAAAAACAAACCAGGGTGGTTTACAAGGGAAGCATGCAGAAAGGAAAGTGGTCAAAATTTGGGGCAACCCTGATCCTGCAAGGGACGTGGTCAGACTTTTTTTGAAGTGCACAGCACTTCTCCCTGTTGATGGTCGCAGTGAGGCTTTGTACAAATACCCCTTGAGCAACAAGAAACTGACCGGTAAAACTTGGTACACAGATAAACCTGTGGGGGTGAACAGCCTCAAAAAAATTGTCAGCACACTTGCGAAGGAGGCGGGTCTTGTGGGTCATTTCACAAATCACTCCTTGCGTGCGACAGCCGCTACTCGAATGTACAATGGAGGGGTCGATGAACAGGTCATAAAAGAGATCACAGGTCACAAAAGTGACTCGGTGCGCGCTTACAAGCACACAAGTGATGGTCTGTTGAAGAAGGCAGCGTCGACTATTGTGCACCCAGAACATGACAGCATGCTCTCACAGGCAGACAGACATCTTCTGATCGAGTCAAAAACGCCTGCACCCAGTGAACCCGACGTAGTTGTCCTCTCAGACAGTTCAGCGGAATTTGACATTGACAAGTTCAGTCTACCCAAGCAGCCCAAAACTGTTGATCATGTTGTTGAAAACTCGCGTGTACCACTTCACGGTGATCGTTGCCCAGCTGCTGATGCTTCTGGAAAAAGTCCCCCTATTTGCCAGTTTCTCACACAACTCGATGAGAAGCATGTCGACCGCAAAGTGAAAAAGATGCATCTGTCACTGAAATACCAGAGGAAATAATTCTTTGGAGAAAGTGCACTGACATGTTGTTGCCGCTGGACTTTGTTACAGAGATAAATGTTGATCTCATTCTGTTCATGTTTGACTCTTGGAAAAAGTTTGAATACATGTGTAAGAGCAGGTGAATTCATTCCAAAACCGGAGCATTCAAGAGTGCATGGTCGCAGAACGAGCAAACATTGAGCGTTGAGTTCCAAAAAGATCGGTCGGACCGGAAAAAGTTTTCTCGTTGTCAAGTCCAGCCAGCATTGATCATCCACTCGCTCTTCAAGTACTTGATGATAATTTGGTCAAGACAGGTTCAGACTCTGGCCCAAGTGTTTACTGAGTGACACACTTGGGCGGGAACCTCTTCGCCAGGCCGGGGTCATTGAGGAGTGGGATCGTACCATTGGTGTGGATTGTTCTGATCTGGGAGTTGTGGTTCAAAATCAGGGTGAACTTCACTTTCGTTTGAGGTCAAGATATTCCGCATCGAAATCATCCCAATTTTGTGTGCAAATACGGTAACTTTCGAGATCGAGGTCAGAGTTGTTCAGACATTTTGAACGGTGCACCCGTATTGCGCTGCAAGTCAACCAAAATGTCTTTGACCGTCTCTTGCAATCTTAACAATGTCCAATAGACAGTAAAATCTTTGAGAATGTGACATTTTGGGGTACAAAGACGCAAAATAGGCTCCTCTCCAACCTTACAAAAGCTGGTCACAGGGGTCTCTGATGTACCCTGGAGAAAGAACTTCCACACCCCGTGCTCTGATGTCGAACAAAAGGTCCCTGGAGCAAAGCAACCGAAAGCACGTTTCTACACCGACAAGTGTTCCTGTTTGCTTTTGCTTTGACACAAGCGCGCTCGTCGTACGGCCTGTGTTGTGGTGATCACAACCGAGAACTTTGGTCGTGGTTACTCCTGATCACCACTGGGACAATTATGGGGTGGACGAAAAAATACGCAATGGTGATCAGGAGTGAACATTTTTTGGCAGTGACCAACCACTTTGGTGTGAGAGATGTCACCCAGGTGCAGTGAAAAGGCAATCGGGTTTGAACCATTCCGGGAATGATGCCGGTGAAACAGCCGCAAAAAGGACGAAACAGTGCACCACGGCAAACAGAGCACCGCGTTAAATGTTTTATGTATAAACTGGCTTTGGATGTCTGATATGAGGAGATAAAAAACCCACACGAGAAATGCTAACAATAGCAACCCATTCAAGTTGTGTGTCTAGACTTCTCAATGTTTGAAAATGAAGAACCCCATTGAATGCATCATGACACCATAACACATTGAACTGACGGTGAAGGACTTGTGTGGGCAATAGTTCATGACAAACATACTGATGTTTGCCTCATCCCATGTCATGCAGGCATGTCCAAACAGAATCTCTGGTTCGAATTGGAATGCTCGCGCTTGGCGTTTCCGCTGTCACACGGAACTATGGAGTCGTACGTTTCTTATTTGCGGAACATTTCCCGAAAGCAGGGGGAAACTTGCATGTTGTCTCCACTAACGTACTCGTACAACACATCCATTCACTGTGCACGTAATTTACAGAGAATCGGTATTTCATCGAGTGACACACCGAGGACAGCCTGGGATCCAGCCTTACACTGTGTTGTTTCTTTATCATTGCAGAGACCTGAGGTTCAACCGAATTCGAGACATTCCAAGGGGAGCTTTTAGAGAACTGAAGGCTCTCAACACTTTGTAAGTACAAAACGAGCCGTGTACAGTTACTGTGCAAACGCTCAAAGCACGAGTACCGGCATTTGTCGGCGAGTTCAATAACAAACGCAAAGGTTGTGGCACAACAACAATTGGGGGAGAGCACGGCCAATTACACATCTTCTTTAGGAGGGCAACCCCACTCTACCAGATTACAATTGCTTTGAAATTAATTTCATTTCAATTTGGTGCTAAAACTCGCTGGAGCAATTGCAAGACTGATTTCTTGACAAGATCGGTTTCGCACGGAGAAAAAGATCAACGGTCGCGTGAAAATTTCTTACGCGAACAAAGGTTTGCCCTGAGTTGCTTTGAATTTTGGAACTGCAGGTTGTTTGCTGCTTGCCACAATTTTGTTACGTCCGCGGCACTCCGTCGAGTCGCGGGCATGGCGTAGTCGCGTTGGTGGCGTTCTGTACATGTGTGTGTGCCATTGGTTTACAAGGGGGGATGACATTTTTTACACGGTGGATAAAAAACTTTTATCAGCCGCGAGCGCTGATATTGGTTTAACCGCGTGTCCGTGTCTGTGGCTGCCACCAGTGGACAGTTGCTTTGCCCCCCTGACCACAAGTTGTTTCACCCCAAGTTGCTTTACCCACGGGAGGGTGTGGGGTAAAGCAACCCAGGACCAAACCAACCTCAGTTGTTTTAACCCCACCCCGGCTCGCGGTAAAGCAACTTGGGGTAAAGCAACCAGGCTGCAAGAAAATTTCAAAATTGTCCTTTTCAAACCAAACCAATCTGAATTTCTTCACCCCAAGAACCCAAATTGTTTTACAGAGTTGTCCAAGGAATTATATGTTCTGGTGGTACAAGGCCACGCGGTTGATGTGTGCTGCCAGGTAGTTTTCAAGCCCGCGGTTTTGTCCGTAACCGAGGGCTTGTTGCAATCACTGTCTGTCTGTCTGTCTGTTCGTGCACCGCTCAGCACAGTTTGCCAAGGGGGGGGGGGGTCAACTGTGCTGGCTCTGCACTGTTAGTACACTATCTGTGCAGGCTCAGCACAGTTACCCCCTAACTGAGCTGAGCAATTAAGTTGGCCCAGCAGAGTTAGCGAGCTTTTTAGGCGCGAGCCTTCTTGTTTGTTTCTGCCAAACCAACAGTTGCAATTTATTCTGGATTTGGTCTTGTGTCACAGGTTAGGACCACCACTGACATGTCTTAGAAAGAGAATCTTTCGAAGTTTGAGCAACCAACAATTGGCATCTCACAAAAAGCAGGATTTTTGGTGACCCTTTCCTCTCTGGTAAAACAAAGTTCGCCCTTCTGGTCAGGTGTGTTCAATCTGGGAGGGTCGGCAGCTGTAGTGGACGCAACACGCGATTGACAAACTTTTGTTTGACGCCTTGTGAGTTGAATGTGCATAATCCGTTTTGGTACAAAGTTGGATTTTGTTTTCGTTTTGTTGCAGGTTATTGAACAACAACCATATTCAACGCATCAGAGGAGGCACATTCGAAGGGATGTCCGAGCTGAGATACCTGTGAGTTCTGCTGAAACATTAATTTACGCGTGAAGTTTTCTTTTGGCGGACGCCACATTCTTGGAGCTGGTGCCCACTGAATGGTGGGCTTCTGGGGAATTTCTATTCCTTCCGTTTTGCACACGCCAAAGACAAGGTACATCGGCTTGTATTGTGCAATGGTGCCAGGTGGAAGTGAGGTGCGAAGACCCCCTCCCCCCGAAAGTTGAACTCTGAAAATTTTCATTTTTTCTTAAAATGGGCTTAAAATGATTCTGGCAAAATTTCACCATATTGAGTTTCTCCCCCCCTCCCCCAAACTTAACATGGGTCATCACCAAAAAAAAATTTTTTTCTTAAAATGGGCTGACAATGATTCTGGCAAAAATTTCACCATGTTGAGTTACCCCCCCCCCCAACTCAACATGGTCCAAAGGGCCAAGTCAACATCAAAATTTTCACTACAAAGTTGCATGGTGAAGTAGTCTTGTGACCCCCCCCCCCATGCATGGGTGTGTCAGGTGGTCTGTAGGTCATGCAGTTTGGCAGCCATTTTGGGTTTGGCACCAACTCAATGAGGCTCATAACTCAGGAATGCTTGCACACACAATGTTGAAACTTGCATGGTAAACTCGTATTGTGGTCCCCCACGCACAGGTGTGTTGGGTGCTATATAGGCCAAGCAGTTTGGCAGCCATACTGGATTTTTGTGTGGCTCAATGAGGCTCATAACTCAGGAACACTTGCCTGCACAATGCTCAAACATACATGGTGGAGTGGTCTTGTGGTCCTCCATGCACAAGTCTGTCGGGTGCTCTGTAGGTTATGTGGTTTGGCAGCCATCTTCCATCTTGCATTTTCCAGTAACTCAATGAGGCTCATAACTTGGGAATACTTGCATGCACAATGTTGAAGCTTGTGTGGTTAACTCGTCTTGTGGTCCCCCATGCACACATATGTAAGGTGCTATGTAGGTCCCATAATGTAATATAACATGCATGTCTACATGCAGTTCATGTTGGATACTGAAATTTCGATACCTGTTGTTTTTTTTGCTGCTCTTTCTTGTGCACTTTGTTTTTGGAGAAAGTTTGTGCAAAAATTCTTGTGGGGAGGAAGCCGTACCTCCAAGTGGTCTCCCCAGTAAATACTGAACATTTTGGATTTTCTCATTTGGTGGCTGAATGTGGCTTTGGCAAGGATGTGTACAAGCAAAAATTGTAAATGTTGATGTGTGGCCAAATTGTTTGCCACATCCAAAAAATTCTATCACAGTAACTGTTTTCACATTCTACACAAGGTATGTTACTCATGATATCACAATGAGCATAGTTGTGTTCTTGCTTTCAGGATTATTTCCAATGAGGTCCTCTGTGTGTGTGATTGGCATTTACAAACCTCCACAGGCATCCCAAACACACTTCCTCACTGACTTAGACAAAATAATGTCCCCCCTGATGGGTACTAACCTTGTACTTTTGGGAGACTTCAACTTGGACTGTGCAAAAGAACCTGGACAGACATTTGCTGAAATACTTTACCAGAACTATGGATTGAAACAACTCATTAACTCTCCAACCACTTTGGCAGGCACAACAATTGACCTTGTCTTCACCAATATAAACAGTATCACTGCACAAGCTCTCACCACCACTTAGTCCGTGCACAACCTGTTATCTGTACAAGCTCCAATCTAACCACTTTGGAAAAGTTCTACACTTCCACTCCTTCTTTTTAAGTATCATCCTACTCTCTTCACCTTACCTATGTACAACAAAGAAATCCTGACTCTGTCAATAAATAACACCAACTGAAAATATCCTGAAATTATGGTGACTTCCACGCATTCATCAACTGCGCACATTTCTGTGGACCACATGCTTTTTAGGCATTGCCTTCTTGTTGTCAGTGTGTGTGTCTCCATCACACTTTGTGGGACCCACCTCCCTGTGAGCATCATTTATGCTGAGGCCAGGACACATGTGCAAATGGCCTGGGAAGCAGCATAAGTATCAGTTCAATATTCTGGCCACCAAAGAAGCAACATCTCTCTCCATGCACACATGCAAATGGCCCTGGAAGAAGCAAGAAGTGTAAGGCTCATTTCAATTCTGGCTGCCAAAGAGGTAGCATCTCTCTCCATACATTCTGATTGGCTGAGCATTATTTATACCAGGGCACATGTGCATATGGCCCTGGAAGAAGCAAAAAAAGATAAGTATTATTTTAATTCTGGATGCTGAAGAGGCAACATCTCTCCATGCATTCTGATTCACTGAGGCAATCTTGCGTCTGGGCACCATTTCCTACGAACCAAACAGCATGGTGTGGGCTCATACGGACTAAACAACAGGGTATTTCTGCAACAAGTGTCCTGAAAGGCACACTCGTTTAGTGGAAGAGACACCCCACCCCCACCCCCACCCCCAAATAGAACTTGGGCTCTGGAGCAAAAGTTGGACTCGGAATTTTTCAGTGGATGAGACGCCCCTATGGAAATGGAACTTGGGCTCAGAAGCACAAGTTGGACTTTGAAATGTTGAGTGAAGTTGGACTTCATGTTATGTATGGGTGTTCAGGCCAGCAACGTTCCCTGAGCGTTCAGCTGGCTGAACTGTTTTGCATCATTCATCAGGAGAAAGGAGCTGATCCCTCCCGTCTCTATAGATTGGGTTACATAAGCCAAGTTATATGTGTGAAGGATTTAAATTATTTATTGTCACTTACCTGAGCTTCAGAGAAGGAAGCCCAGAGTGTGGGTGAGATAAGTGAAGCTGGGATGAAAATACAGCTTCAGAGGCGAGTGGGAAAGAATCATTTGGGATTGAACTGTTAATCGAGGGTTTCATTGAGGGTGGTTTGATTACACAACATTCAAAAATATATGTCAGACAGAACACAGGCTCAGAAGTGAAAGTTGAAGTTGGATCAGAATTTTTTGGTAATGAGTTCACAAAATGACAAAATCTTGAAAACCAAGCATAATAAACAATTCTTGCAGCAGATTTGAAGAGAGGTTGAGAAGACAAGCTACTTTTGAAATACCACTCACCTGCAGAACAAAATGTGGATCCACCCCAAAATTTTGGTGCACATCCATTGATTTGCACGGTAACAACCAATATTTTTGGCTGGATTCATAAAATTTGTAATATCTGAAAAACAAAGCAATGTGGAGCAATTCTGAGGCCAGAAATTTGAGAGCTTGACTGTGTGCAATGGTCCTGATGCTGCACACGCAAATTAGTCCAGAAGTCGAGGTGTGTCTACACTGCTTAGTGTTCTAGTTTGAGATCTCAAGCCACGTTTCTGGTGTGGCAGACACACAGCTTCACTTCAAATGCTCCTGCCAGCCACTACAAACCAACCCACAAAAGAAATGAGCAAACGGACTGTGAAATTTTATATTTCTTGCTGCAGCAACTGCTTGTTTTAGACGCCAGAGAATCTTATCCAATGTTATTTGAACGGAACTGAATTCCTTTTAGTCATCCTTGAAGAGGAGTGAACTCAGTATGGTGGCTTCCTGTTACAATGTGCCAACCCAGAAAACTTCACAAATTTATGAACGAGCAACGGAAGACAAGCATGATCTGTTTTTGATTTGCACTGCCCCATTGATACAGCGTTGGTGCACAGAAATCCATTGCAGGTCTCTTTTCGGTGTGTCGGAGTCCTTACAGAACGCGGGGAAAAAGTACTTACTGTTCTCGTTGTGTGCATGACATGTGCTTGGTGAGGAACAAAAAGAAAAGATGCAAAAGCAAAACAGCGTCTGTAAACAAGACTTTCAAGCAGAGATGAAACAATTCTTGTGTTGGTTGGTGTTTACGAATGCGTTCGCACTGCGGCCAACGTTTTGTCCAGATTGATCCTTCGCAGCCAGAAATACTCGTGTATCCTTCGACGCGTGTTTGTGTCCGTCAGGCAGAAAATTGCCTTCAATTAGCCCCGTTTCGTTTTACAAAGACGCGCGTTGTGAGATCAGACGAAAACCTCTCCAGAACGGCGAAGATTATGTCATCTGGATGGTGTGAGTGACATAAAGAGGTCGTGAAGTTGTCTCTCATCCAGTGTTTTTGTCGGTTGATGTCAGTGACTTGTTCTCTGTTGTGTGTAGTGCAGTTGCAAAAGTGTTGCTATCGATATTGTACAGTGTCAAAAGTTTCCCACCCACACCACAGCAGCAAAAAGAACCGACTTGGGTTTCAGTGACAGATAAGTTACAACTTCATTAGATGAACTGGATTTACAGTCAGAAGTTTGGCTTCTGTACGTGTTGTTAGTGTGGTTCGGGTACACTCGTTGCCAGTTTTCTTCTTGCATGGGCGCAAAATTTTTGTTCGGTCCGACTGCTGAAGCATCGGCGCGTGTACAACAAAATATGTGATCACGCTGGGTACCTATCCGTCTACCAGTCAATCAGGAGACGGGGACCACCCACGGTTTAGTGGTGTCAGAACTACTCGTAAAGAACTACGGCCAAAAGTTTTGATTCCACCAAAGGGTGGATCAGGATAGGCGTGGGTGACCCTTGAAAAATGATGACGCTTTTTTAGCGCGACCCAATCGTTCGATCGCGCGCTTTTGCAGTCACCAAGTGAAGTGGAACGTGAACAATGAACAGGAACAATAATCAATCGGGACACTTTTCAAAAGTGGGGCTGAACCTCTCCTCACTCACCTTCAACCACAAAAGTGAGCCCGTAACAGTTGGTCATTATTTTTTCTGAGTCCTCAGAAATTATGCATCTGCCTTTTTCCGCTCACGGAGGTCAAAGTCGCTGGGTTGGTGGTGCAAGCCGCCTATCTTGCTTTTGAGTTGTACGAGGGATGTCCTCAAATATGCGGTTCCTGTCCAAGTTTTGCAGTGTTCTGATGCAAGTTTTTTGTTCATTGACCCTGAGCATGTCCCAGACATTCAGAGTGACAATCTGCCTGCACAGAAATGTGTCACAGTTGTTGTCTTGATCAATCCTCAAAGTTCACCAAGTGTG
>JAAUXT010028895.1_pt1 | contig 12369 bp, 14 predicted proteins | sample 7278171 | NCBI WGS metagenome assembly JAAUXT01 (sample SAMN14350112, study PRJNA611818) | marine sediment metagenome | isolation source: surface marine sediment (1.8m) | place: French Polynesia: Moorea | collected 2018-08
AATGGCAGCAGGAAATGTGTCTAGACAGGAAGTGTGGGCTTTCTCAGGGAAGAGCAAGGACAGTTTCCGCTTCCGCGACCATCAGGGTTCCCGCCTCGGAACTTCTTGTTGTGATGGGCACCAGGGCAGGTCCCGTTGGTTGTGATACAAAATGTAGGGTTCAGTAGAGAACGTTGGTGTTTTCAACCTTGAGCGTGAAAATGAGTCACATACGTAGTGTGAAAAGGTCAACAGAACAAATATTTTCTTCGAGTCCTGTAAAAACCCGCTTGATGTGTCATGAACACTGCTAAATGTTTGCGACGTCAAAAACAGGTCTTGCTTGAAGCAATAAAGTAACAAACAAACAAACAACGTCATTCCTTTTGTTTATCAACCACCCCACCCCATACCCGTTGAGCCAGAATATTGGTTTTACCAACTCACAACGCACAGGAGTTTGCTCCACGAGCATTCCGGGGAAATGCGGTGAATTTGGTTGTGTTTCTTTCAGCACAAGCCAAGACTAGTTTCTGGCGTGGAAGCTCCGTGCAATTCCAACTGGACATCCAGCAATCATTCGTGCAACAAATTGTTGCTCCAAAACACGCAATAAATGAGGCAGTTTTATCACAGTTCCACACATGCCACGACTTGTGTCAGCAACGTCACACGTTTGGTTCAGGTGCACTTCTCAACTGCACAAAAGACCTCACGAACAGTCCCTCTAATTTCCTTTTGAGGTCACAACCTGTCCAGAGAAACATCTGCGGCACCAATGCTCTGGTGTGTGCTTTTTCCGGAACAGCGTTGCTCTCAGATCAATCGCTTCAGTCCATTTCATGCGCTCAGTGATCGTCCCCTTCGGCGCTACGTCGCTCCTCCAGGACTCCGCGCCGCATGGCGAGTTTCCAGCCTCTTTCATGCAGCGACGAACACAGCGCGTGGTCAGTCTCACGTCACCTCTCTGTGAGAATACCAAGGTCCAAGACACGGTCAACTACGAGCACACAGCGAAGTTCATACGGATCGAAACCCAGACCCTTGTCCCACAGAGTGATTTTCAACAAAATCTGGAATTTTCACAGACAGATAGGAAGTGGTGTCCAATCACCAGAACTTTTGGACTCAAGTCCAGGTCTGAAAATTTCTTTTTTGTGAGGGGGCCTCTTTCACTCTCTCGAATTTTCAATCGTCTGGAGGGAAATGACCACTGCAGAAGATACCAAATTTGCTTTGTTCAGTTGAATAAAATCTTCACCTTAGTGGTGGGTCTTCAGTGGGCACCGGTGCCGCATCCTCGGCTTCCTCCTCCTCCGCCGCCTGCCTCAGCATCTCCTCCCGTCGCTCCTTCGCTCGAAGCGCCGCCACCGCCTTCTTGTGCCGCCTCCCGCCCACGTGCTCTGTGCAATGCAAACCAGCCCTTTGGATCTTTCAAATTTTTTCAACGCAAGATCGCTTTTTCGGCGGAACAAAGAAAATCGGACAGAAGATCGCACCACCGAACAGTGTGTGGCTCATAGAAAGCTCTTCGTGGGGAACACACAAAACGGAGGACCTGTGAGAAAGTCCAGGCCTCAGTGGAAGGAAGAACTGCTCGCAACCAACAGTCAACTCACTGCTCCATTCGAGTCGCGTGACGGTGACTGTCCCACACACGTCGCACTTGTTGTACTCCCTCGCATCGTCGTTCTCTCGGAGCGGCAGCGGCGCCTGCACCGGCGTCTCGCCCTGAACGAGTCACACAAACGTCTCACATCTCACATCTCACTGCACCGCTCTCATTGCAAGGAACAAACACCAAGTTTGAAAGAAACAGACTGTTGCTGCGGTTCCCATTCGGTTGACAAGCTGCGCTGATCTTCTCTCTTTCTGCAAACATCTCCAGAGACATGTCGGCTCGGGTGGCGTACTGACCCTGAGGACGGCGTCGATGATGGCGGTGGCGGGCTGCAGCACGGCGTCGTCCCAGCGCTCCGGGTCGGTGGCGTCGACGCCGTACACCGGCGGGATCGTCCCCTCGAGGCCTGCAGTGAGATGAATGTTCAACTCGACAATGTGCTGTGACTCGAGAACTGCTGGCGATGTGCAGTCAGGAAACCACTCTGTGGAGTGGAAAACCCCACTGATTGTGTCGACCACGAACATGGGTGTTGTGGTGAATGCCCTGGACATCATCGCTCGGAAAAGTGTTCTCTCTCGGATTCATCCACCTCGAGAAGGGACAGGCTACTTTGGCCTTTGTCCCCAAAATGGAATCCAGAAATGAGCTGTCTCGGTAAATTTCAAGGTGACAACACGATGTGTTTGTGTGCGTGATGCAGTCGGGTCTCCACGACAGATGTATCACCTGTGAGGAACCGCCGCGTCACCCACTGGACCTGGTACTTGGCGTAACGACGCGTCGCTCGCTTCAAGTCTTCAACACCTGAAAAGCCAATGACCAAACTCAGGCCCTCTTGTTGCAAAACAGCAAACGAAAATAGGACACTCGTTTTCCAGAATTTCTCTTGCAACAGAGCGCGCGCACGCACGCACGCACGCACCACACACACATACACACTCAATGGATGCACCGCCACTCACTGCTCTCGAAGGAACTCTGGCCCCAATGCGTCTTCCTCTGTTCCTCACTCATGAGTAAAAAGTTGTGGAACTCCTTGAAGCCGATGCTCTGGAAGATTCCCAGCGTGTAATCCACCGTTCTGAAGCAAAAACAAAACGGCTTCATTTCAGTTCAAAACTTGACTTGCAAGTACACACCAGCCGCGTGTCCTACCACCAGAACGTGATTTCTTGCACAATTCTGCAAAGCAACTTGGGGTCTTGGTTCGGTTTGAAGGAACTCTTGGACAATTCTGAAATTTTCTTACACCCAGGTAGCTTTGTTCCAAGTTGCTTTTCATGGGGAGGTGGGGGTGGGGGGTGAGGGGAAAAGCAACCAACCTGTCCTTGCAACACTCACTCGTTTTCGCGCACGCGCATTTCATTGTACTTGTGATGGAAGTCCGTGAGCTCTGCGATGAGCCCGGCCTCGATCATCTTGTCCACGCGACGGTTGATCCGGTCGTTCAGGACTGCAACGAGAAAAGACGAGCGACTGTACGATGCCAAAAGAAAACTGGGCTCTGCCTGCTCATGAGGTAGCCCGATGTATGACACACAACTCGAAAATGGGTGCTTTGTTGTTTTTTCTTGCCAAACGAGAATTAGAACGCCTCGCTGAATGATCAAAACACTGTCTCTGACTTCATTCCATGCCCTGACCCGACCACGTTCCGCACGTGTGACCTCTGCGTGCACGCTCGTACGCACCCTCTTGCTCGCACTGCACCCAGATGAGGACGTGGTGCGGGTAGCGCAGCGCTCCCCGCAGCCTCGGCGACTCGGGCGGCGCCGGCTGCGCCTCGTACAGCGCCGTCGCCGTGACGCCGTGCTGCACCACCACCTGCAGCGCCCTGCCAACAAACAATTCTCTGTCAGCCCCAAGTCCGCACTGCGGGAGGGGCCCTGGATGCGACAGAAAATGGGACAAGCTGGCCATGGTTTCACCCTCAAGTTACTCGTTCACGTGGGAGTACAAGTTCGAGCTACGCTCAGGTTGGCTTTGCTTGGAAATGGAATGAGTGTCAATGGTCCGAGATTTTCTGGTTTGCCATGAGATCTACCTGGCCAGTTTTCTCCTGTCGTTCGGGTGAATGCGCCTCGCGCTCGCTGGATCCAACTCCTGCAGCTTTTCGTAAACCTGCGCTGTCGTCCAATCCTCGCCGTACACTTCTCGCACAGGCGCCCAGTTCGTGTTTCCCGCTACTGAAGCAGAGCCATCTTCAGTTGTGTTGCTTTCATGGGAGCCTGTGCTGACCTCTCCTGTCGTACAGACACTCTCCGCGTCTCCCTCTTTTGTGGTCGCATCACCATCAGCTACAACGTCCTCACCAAACACATTCTGAAAGCCAACATGCAAAATTGTTTCAACAATTTTCTTTTCGTGCCAACAAGTACTTCAATGAAAACAAAGGTGATTTGGAAGGTGTGCACACCCCTGTCGAACACCGCAAGGGAAGAAAACGGACTTTGTTCCCCTAATTTTCGGGACAGGCCTGCCCACCAACAAAATTGCATAGCCCAGCTAAAAAAAAAACTGCTGGATCCACCAAACAAACATTCCCACAAACGACACCTTCAAAAGTGTTGTGCCCAGGTCTGCGAGACGGAAAGTCTGCTTCACATGGTGGGAGAAAAGACGAGACGACCAGAAGACGCCCCCCGCGCACCACAGAAGACTTTTCATCTCACACAAATCAAAGCCAAGTCTCTTCCGACAAAACTTCAGCCAGACTCGGGGTCGTTAAACATCCTGTGTGGATGATGAACCTCAATGTACTCGAATAAAGCCGTGATAAGCTCTTCTCACACTTGGCTACATCCTCTGTAAAACAGACCAATTGCGCAAAAACTTCCATGTAACCCGCCGCGGATCCAGAACGACACGTCCTCACGAAATCACTCAAAACCGAAACATGCTGACCGTGAGTCTGAATCGATTCTATTCACGCACGAAATGTGCAGGAGACGTGCACACCCAACCTCAAACAAGAACACACCGTGTTGAACACCCGCGATCTCCTCTCTGAGGGATTCCCCCCCCCTCCGCCCACTCGTTTTCGTTTTCTAAAAAAAGTCACTCCTCCCACATGTCAACCTGCTTCCTCCTGCAAAACCAGCCTCGGTCACTGTGGTACACGCGCCCCCAAACCCTGACAGAAATGTTCCACCGCAGTTGCCTGTGAGATTGGTCTTCGTCAATGACTCACCTTCCATGTCAGTTGCTGAACATGGAAGTAATTCACGAAGAAATTGTTTCTGTGTTGAATTCTTCCTTGGCGACCAAGGACATTTTGTGAACGGAAAAGCCAAGCCCTTTGCAAGAGATTGTCCACAATGGGCGGATTCCGCAATTTCGCAGTTGCACCTGCCCGTGGGCGCCGCCGAATCAACATGTGCTGCAGATCCAACCACGACAAGAGGAACGCAGCCAACTTCACCACCAACAACAGTGTGCGCGTTGGAGGTGCAGTTTTCAAGACTCATGATCGCCACGACCCTGAAGTTACAACAGTGAGTGTGTTAGGACGACATTGTTGGTTACAAAAGCTTTAGCAGTTCAGCGCGAGTCTGGAAAAGAACAAACCCTGACACTGTCCTGACATGATTCCACTTCAGCTGAGCAAATTGAGACGATCTTCAAACAGCGCGTGTTTGATCAGACCGCCCCGTCCGACAGCTGCCGAACGCGCATGAATACAAAATCGCTGCGCCGCTCAAACTGGTGACTCGAGTTGAAGCGGAAATTTTGTGCAGATGACCGTCCACTTGGACGTCTTCGTCTGAGTTCTATTTTTCACTTCGTTGGCCAGAACAACACGACTAAATTTGTCATAGTTCTCAATCCTGTCTGACGAAGCGCACGTCCAGCAAAGGAGTTCCCAAGAAGTGGAACATTGTGTTACGGGTAAATTGAAATTGACACTTGTTTCAAGACACGTCGCATCTGAATAAGTCCAGTGGAAGTGTCACCTCTTGCAAACTAGTCTGCTGCAACGAGAGAGCGACAACCCTTTCTGAACAAAAGAGGAGAAAGGATGTGGACAATTTGTCCAACAATGTCGACTTGCAAGTGTAAAAATAGACAGCAACAAGAACCGACTGATAACAGAGATTACATATTTTTTTATATGGCGGCCACGCAGGTGTACTTTTTCTTTGTGGATTTCACAAAATTGAGCACAACGTCCGTCTCAAAAGGAGTTCAGTGTCGCTGGACTCTGACCCGCCGCAATTAGATTGCAGAATGATTATGAGCATCCTCCACCGACTGCGGTGCCTTCGTATCAACCAACTGGGCATCTCAGTGAATGTTTGGAAGTTTCACTTCATTCATTTTCAACTTTTGAACGGGCTGGCAGGGTCACACTGGTTCTCTTGGAACTCCAGGACCTCTCACCATACTTGTATTTCGTTACTCTCAACAAATATGATTCAGCCAAATTCATCATCTGGGAACGGATTGACCGGTATCAACCGAAGGAAGAGGTCATGGCAGATCCTCGGGGCGTGACCAACCCACTCTACCCTGTGAAACATTTTTGGTCAAACACACCAGCTCTTGGGTCTAGCTTGACCTCCCGGTCGGCGGAGTACTTTGTTTCAAATATCCAATGTTGAATCCACTCTTGTAGCTGCAGCATGATGATGTCTTTTTGAGCTTTTGAACAGAACTGATAAACTGCCTCATCCGCCAGTCACTCGTACATCCAGCACACACACACACACACACACACACACGCACGCGCGCACGCCTTCACCGCACCCCTGGATCCCGGAGCTGCTCTGCAGGAGGTGCAGGAAGCTGCGGCAGTTCTCTGATTCACTGCGCCGCCACCTGTTGCGTCGCGTCGGGGCTGCGAGCCAAGCCGCCCCACCGCGCAGGAAGGAAGCAGTCACTTTGAACTGACCACACTGGACACATTGTTATTTACGGTGCATTAAACACGACAATAATCCAGACCGCCTTGAACATAAAAGAAAAACGGGCCGAGCAGCTCTTCCGACAAACCGATGATTCAGCTTTCCCTACAAAACTGAACCATGTGGTTTGTTGGAATTCCAGTTCAGACCTAGGTCTCAAGATTTTCTTGCAGTGATTTGACCATTGAGAACAATCCTCAAATTCAGTAATTTCAGCACCAAACGTGGCGTTCACAGAAAACTTCATTGTCTTCGGTTCTTTCCGACACATCGGACGGACTCTGTTTCTGCATCAAGGGCCGAGACGTTCTATCAAATACTCGTCGGGGCTTCACAACGTTTGATTATATATCAACATCTTATCTGTTCACTATCGATTTTTGCTGCCACTATCAGCGGTCGGTCGGAGAAACTGCGCGCGCAAAGTGTTGAACTCGAGCCAAAACAGCCGGATTTCCAAGACTGCCTGGCCCTGGAAGCCGTTGCAACTGCCGCAATGCACGAGAACAACTGGTTTCACGCAAGACTTGACCTCTGAAATTCACTGTCGGTCCCTGGCATCGAATGAACGTCCGAGGCCTCGACTGACCAGGAAGCCAGGGCCCTGCACCAAAAGACCCCGTCTCCGGTGTAAATCATCCGGACCGGACGTGCGGTTCGGGACATGTCGAGCGAGCCGTCCTGGATCCAACCTCCGCCTCTCAAACCGCCTCCGGGTCAGCGCGCGTCGCTCAGAACCGGAGTCGCGCTTATCTCCCGTCGGACAGGCTCGCAGAAACACACACTTTGCGACGAATGCTTTTCAGCGACGCTGGTTCATAACACGATGAATTTTAGCATTCAGTGCCAACCCTATTGCGGAAGTTTAGTGTAAGTTTCCCCAGTAACACTGCCTTCACTGAGAGCACAAAGGCTCAAAAAGACTACAAACGCAACGGTGTATTTGCATTGCGACGGCTGAAATTCAACCCATTTTTGTGCTTTCTGGCGAAAGAAGGCACAACATGAAATTTGAACTCCTTGACTTTTGGACAAGAAACACCGAAATGCACACACCAACTAAAAGGTTTTGTTGGACTTTGAGGGGATTTTTGGCCGCCCGGATCAAATTCGGCACTTCCTGGATGACAACATACTTGCGGTGACCAAGCACACAGTGGTGCCTCCCTTTCCTACTTTCTGCGTTTTCTTCTACAAATGTCACGCAGAGGTGACGCCTGAATCTCTCTGGTGATCCATGAAAATATCAGGGAGGGAAGGTGTCCCAACCCGGCTCAACACAGCCGTTGTGACGACCAACACGGCCAGAGACAATTTGCTGACCGTTTCCAAAGCCACATCCATCCAGGTTTGACTGACAGGATCTTGCAAGGAAATTAAGGTTCAGCCCAATTCTGATTCGACGCACGTGACAAAAGGTCATGGATGACTCTTGTCTCCAGCTGCCTCCGCTCAATGAAAACCGCCCCGTCATTTTCGAACCCTCAGAAGCAAACGGCCGACCAGCTCAAGTGACCAGGAGATCCAGAGATCAGCCAAATCTGCTGGAAATCCCGCGCAGATAAAGGTGCAAACAAAATCAAAGTTCAGCGAACCCTTGTGAAAAAACCACATGAGTCACAATCGATCTGAACTGATGATTTATCACAATCCAATTCATCCTGACCAAAAGGTTGAACCCCCAACAAAAAGTGTTGATCGTATTTGTGCAGACCGGACTTTGTCAAGAGTTCAGACAGTACGTACCAATGTCGTATCTAATATTTTGCGAGGTCTGAGGTCTGAGGTCTTCTTATTGGTTGTCGTTGAAATTCAAAAAGATCTGTCAGGTATTTCGGGGATGTTTGTGGTGCACTTGCGATATTTGCCAATTAGTGTCAAGCTTCAAGGTAAATGTTTTGTCAACGCACGCGCACGCAACATTGTGGCTTGCCAAGTGCTGTGATAATACTCGTCCAAATGGTTCTTCGAACTCCTGACCTTCAACACTTCACCATGAAGTGGCACTATTTTTCAGAAACAAAGTGAGTTGGAGATTTTTTTTTGTCTCTGCAGAAAAGCAAAATGAGATTTTGCCCACTTCAAGACCAGAATACTTTTGTATGGTGCTCGCATTTTCACTCAGTTCTGGCTCGTCGAGAATCCTGATCTGGTCCTGTGTATTGCAATGTCAAAAGAACTTTTCTGGCCTTGCGAATCCAGGACACAAGAACAAACAGGAACTTTTGTCTTCGCACTTTCTCAGAATTGTGGTCTGCAAAATACTCGTATCATCCTGTCGTCATCAGTGTGACAGCAACAACCCCACAAAACCAGTGAACTTTGTCCTGCAAATATTTTTGAACATAATTGTATTTTTGACCAGTTGGCAGCAATTATTGCTGCAGTACCTCACACAACCGAAACGCTTGTTTGAAATGGTAATCGAATACAACTGACCAAAGAATACTTGACATACCAACTATCAGCTGAAAATTAACAACAAAAGACACAGAATTGGCTGAAATGGACTTCGGCAACAGTTGGCTATGATTCAAATCGTCCCCTGTTATCAGCCCGAATTATCATGTTGTTAATTTTCAGACACAGGTCAGTGGCAATTCCTTTCGTCAACAAGATAAAAACGCTGCATTGTGACCACCATCGGCTGCATTTATTTTCTTATTTCTGTGCAAACATTTCGAGGCTGGACACTGTCGCGGCGTCTGCATCCTCGCTGAGAGAAGCCCCCGTCTTGCGTAACGCCAACAATTGATCGGAACTACTTTCGAGTGTCTGTTTCCGCAGCAGCAATTGCGCCTTTGTGAGATGTTACCCAACGGTTTCTTTCAATTGCCTACTTCTTCACCCTGATCACGACAAGTAACGCCTGTCCATACGAAAACGCCCAACCGAATTTTTACGCCTTGACTGAAATTAGGCGCCGTCAAATTTGTGGTTGAACTGAAGTCCGTACCAATTTGCATTCATGCTGGCCAAGAAGCTGATGCAAATCTCAAGGAAAAGTTAACGTTTGGAACCCAACAGGACGGTCTGACGAACTCATAAAGTGCAGAAGTCAAGGCACCAAAGCTTGGGGCAAGGCCGCAAACAAAAACTTGACACCGAAAGGGAAACGTTCTTGCACTTTTTTTCTTGGGGAGGAATTAATTTTGGGGCCTCTTCGATCCGCAAGAGCGACTTCCAAGAATTGTCGAGTTCATGATTTTTCTCTGGACAATTTTGCGCACAAACCAGCACGTTCTGGGTTTCTTCAAGTCTGTGATTGTTTCCGGTTGCTTCTCAACCGCGATATTGCAACAGTTTATCTTCGGAAGGACAATTTTCCGCAGTTAGAAAAGTAATTCTGAACATTATTGCAGCCAATTGAACAACTGCGAATGTAAATCCGACAAGTGACGCTTTGTGCAGAACAGAACACTTCTGCAACTTTGTGTTACGACACCTGAATGCGACCTCGATTGGGCAAGGCAAGTCAAGTCTTGCCAGGAATTTCAAGTACAATTTGTTTCTGTATCAAGTCAGGACGTCGAGGACAGCGGGTTGAGTAGAAACGACCTGCGTCATTCTTTGAACCGAATGGAATGTCTCCACTAACATTATGAATTGGAATTGCTCAACCATAATCCAAAGTTCCCTGGAATTCACCCGTGCATAAAGAACCAAAAGACGCACTTCCTTTTTCAGAATCAAATGTTCGAATAGGATCAGCTGTCAATGCCTTGTGGCAACAATGACTCAATCGCAATTTGAAGCCTCCCGTCCCGGTAAAGAGGTTGTATCGGGACAATCCTGCCCATGAAACACCAGACAAGATCACAGTTGAGCGCCTCCGGCAAAGGACAGAGGCAATATGATATTTGGCTCCGTTAGAGTGTACGGTTTGGGTAAACAAAATAACCACTCAACGAGAGAATCTCCTGGTATGTACTCGAATGTACAATGTACACCGACATACCTGAGCCTTCCCGTCACACAGCTTTTCTTTTTGTCAGTCGGCATCATGTCAGAAACTTCTGCCACCCAACAGGTAGAGTCAGGTTCACGCACTTTTGAGAGACAGACAGACAGACAGACAGACACTGAGAGAGAGAGAGAGAGAGAGAGAGACGGAGAGAGAGAGAGGTGTTCTTTCCATCTCCGTCTGTGCTGTGTCGGGTGTGCGTGTGAACTTCAGGGCACATCATGATCGTCACCAACCAACCACCTCACAGTGAATGACCAGATTGGGTTTTTATCACGCTTCGATGAACCCCCAGTGGTGGCAAACCTGTCCCCCAACAGTGACCCTCAACTTCTGCCCAAAGGAAAGAGAAGATCCGAAGACACCACACCAGAGACAACACAAACCCGACGAACTGTTCACAATCTCATCCACTGTGGAAAAAAACAGCCACGACGAGACACGGTTGTGTTGTTGATCAAATACAAACACTGATCGTTAACAAAGTGCACAGCCACTGAGCTCACCTTCCTGTCACCCGTGGAGAAACTCATCCCGGATTCGATAAACAGAGCAAGTATCAAGCTGCAGGGACAATGGGGTGCTTTGAGGCATCCTGGGCTTTTGGAGTGACCTCAAGTTCAAACAACCCTCACCTCGAACAAGCGATCCCTGTGTAATCTTTCCCGCGGTGTCACTTATCAGAGTGTAGTTTAGTAAATAGTGAGCGAGTATAGACTGTCAATAGTACCTGAGTGTACCCGCGCGCCGCGCCGATTGATCTCCGAACACGAGCGGCACACAACAAGGGAAGCAAAAAAGTGCACAGACAGCGCTTTGTTTCCTCTCGTCGAAGCTGCATTCTGTGCAGCGTTCTTCAACACGAGAAAGAAGTGGAACATGTTTTCAATGATACTGACCAAAACAGCTCCCAAATTTGGGTAATTCCTCAGTGCATCTGGTCCACGAGAAAACAAGCAACTTTTCTTGTGACTCAAACCTTCTTTCGACACCTGTCTGTCCAAATGTGCAGGGGTCAGAGTGCTGGAAATAGCTTTGGAGAGCACCAGTGTGGCCAAGGTGTGAATGAATTCAGCCGAACAAATATCGCATCAAGAAAGGCCACCTCTGACCAGTGGTTTCTCTTGCCGGCGAGACGCAGATACGAACCACGCCAATGATGATGAAAACAACAACGATGACGCTGCCGCTGAAACACGCAACCTGAGGAGGGCAAGTCTTCGGCATCTGATGCACACTAGATCATCTGGCTGGGACAGCTTCACGAGAGGCCGTCTGGACGCGAATAGCTGTTGCGTCTAGACGCCTCCACAGCTTTGCTGTTTCTTCGATCATAATGAGGCTGTGCGCGTCAACACTACCGTCGACCACCAGAAGATTGAATATCCTTCACGAACCTTTCTACTTTCATTGATTGCACATCACAACTAAGAACACAAAGCCTTTCTTCGTGTTTGAGCAAGATCAATGTGATTCAACGGATTTTTCTGGGAAATGAATCTCAGATGAAGTGAACCTGCCTCTTGTGGAAAAAACCCCCAATCAAATGAAATTCTGCTGTCAATTCATCTACCTTTCCTCCGGTAACTTTTTAATTAAATTTTCCTTTTCACAATCAAAGCTCAGAGGACGCTTTTAACAGCTGCCTGTAAAAAAACCAACTGTGCTCACAAAACGAAGGTGGAATTGCCGTGCGACATGTTGCGATCGATGGACGCCAAGCGTCGCCTCACGTGCACTCCTGCTCAATGCACATGCACAACAATTGTGCAGCGTTGTGCAAAAAGTTACGAGGCTTATTCCACTTCTGGGTTTGACTGCATGTTGAGGCAACTTGTGCACCGACATTATGTAAGGCATTTAACCCTATTTGTTGAGACCAGTCAGAGGTCGACTGA
>JAAUXT010083752.1_pt1 | contig 12365 bp, 20 predicted proteins | sample 7278171 | NCBI WGS metagenome assembly JAAUXT01 (sample SAMN14350112, study PRJNA611818) | marine sediment metagenome | isolation source: surface marine sediment (1.8m) | place: French Polynesia: Moorea | collected 2018-08
AGCCATAATCAGAGAAAAGTCACTGAAACAAGACTTGATTTTAAACCAGTATATATGATACAAAGCCCCACAAAAAGTGCTTTTTTTTCTTCAAAAAGTGCTTTTTTTTTTCTTCAAAAAGTGCTTTTTTTGCTTTTTTTTTGTGGAAAATTGCTGTGCGAGGACTGCCACGGGCTGCGGTGCGTTCGGTGTGATGACAGAACAGGCTCGTTTATGTTTTGTACCAGAGTAGAGGAGCAATTGACGGTTCGTCCATTCCGCATCACGTGTGGTGGGGACGCTGTGTTTGTCAGGACGAATTTTCGTCGCTTGTTTGGACAGAACTGATGAGCGTCGCCATTGGCAACGTGCAAGTCAGGACGGTTTGGTGACACGGAAGGTCGAGCACCTGTGAGGAGAGATTGTTGAGTGTTTCTGCAGCCGAGATGGAGGTCGGACTGACGGCGTTGCAGGAGTTCACGGAGCGGAGCGGGAAGATGGGCGGCGTCCTGCGCGGCGGCGGCGGCGGCGTCATGCGCAGGGGCGGCGCGGAGGACGCGGCGCTGACGGAGCTGGAGGAGATGACGAGACGGAGTGGAAAGCTCGGCGGCGGCGTCGGTCGTGGCGGCGTCCCTCGTGGTGGTGACGCCGGCGTTGGCGTTGGCGTTCCGGGAAACATGGGGTTGACGGAGCTGGAGTTCACGTCGCGGAGCAGGAAGTTCAGCGGCGTCACGCACGGGGGCGCTGCTTGTGGCAGCGGTAGCGTCGCTCCGGAGGACCTTTTGACGCCGTCTCCGTCGCTAAGCACCGGCTCGTCTGACAACGACGCCGCGGCGCTCGTCGCTGACGTGGACTACGACCAGGCGTACCGCATGCTGGCCGTGACACTGGGGCTGGAGACGTCGAGGGACGGCGTCGGGGTCGACGTGTCCGCGGGCGTCGGCGTCGACATGACGACGGGCGGCGGGAACGTTGGGGACGGCGACGCCGCGCCCAGGGCGGAGCAGCCGCAGTTTCCCACACAGCCAGGAGCGCACGGCTTCATGAACCCGCTCAGCGCCGGCGCTGTCACCATGGCAACGCCGCCAGCCAGTCACACAACGCCGTCAGCTAATCAGGCGACGCTGAGTAACGTAACGTCACCCGTCACGTCGCAGCCGTTGTACCAACAACAACAGCGTCAGCAGGCCATGTCCGCCATGTTGAATCATCATCACCAGGGCAACGTGTTTCCCGATCCCGGCTTGGTGCAGAGCATGTTCGGTACCCATGGCAACGGCGCCAGGGACACCGAGGCGCCGCGAAGCAACTACAAGAACCCGCTTGTGACCTTCATGAACTTCCTGCATCAACACCAGCAGCAGAGCGGAAACAGTAACGCTGGTTGCCATGGCAACAACAGTAACAACATGGCGGGTGTCTTCAACAACCTGCAGGACCAACTCGCCATGGAGAATATGTTCAACTACTCGAACGGAGAAGGCGCGAGCCCGGGAGGAGGGCCCATCGCCGGTAGAAAGAACGGGAACATGTACAGACCAACCGGCGGCGTTGCGGCCAGCCGGCGCGGGCGTCTGTCCTCCGTTCCTCCTGCAGGAGGCGCCGGCCGCTACAACCTGCACCCCGCGCCGATCCGCGGCCCGCCCGCCCAGCCGGCGGCGCCGCCGCCCTGGGGCTTTTACCTCAACAGAGACGCCGCGTCCGACGCCATCAACGCCACGGCGTTCCCCACGACGACGGCGTCGCGTCTCGGTTGCTCAGGCAACGGGTAAATTATCATTGTGCACTAGATTGTATTGGAAACGTGAGTACCAGAACTTTTCTCAAAACTTTGCTTCTCTCATGTCACCAAGCGGCGTTCTCTGCAGAAACCACACTACGTTCCCTGGAGACGGAGCAAAATCTTGTTCTTGGCCGGGTCTGCGATCAGTGGTGCGCGAAATTTTGGATTCACTGGCAAACGGGCAGCTCGGAACATTGCGGCAAGGTCCATTTTCACTCAACAGCGAAGGTGTGCGGAGAAAAGACCCTTCATAATGCATTTGGTGGGAGTAGGGGCCGCACAGATTCTTTCACCAGCAAGTGAAAAACAATCAGGTTGGAAATTTTGTACAGGAAGTGCGTTTTCTGAGACAGGAAGTGCCTTTTCTCCTCGCATCTTCGCCCAGTTGCACTTGATTCAAGACGGAGTCTGAAAGGCACGAGCGCTGCAGTGTCTCGTCTTCGAAAATTCGGGAGGCGCAGTTTGGGGAGGGGGGGTGGTCGTTGGGGACTGTTGCTCTTTCTCTGGTGTGCGTGTGTGTGAAGGTGTGCGCGTGTTGAATGTGTTCCTTCGGTGCTGGATGGGGCGAATCCAGGATTTGGTCAAGAGTGGGGACCCCCCCCCCCCCAGTCCAAAAATTCAGCCATTTTTCTTTGCGCCTGCGGCACAATAATCGTGTCGGGGGAAGGGAGGGCCCCAGGGGGTGGTAGTAAGATCTGGATCCAGCCTTGCATGTCCAACCGCGAAACGCTTTGTGGACTGGCCGAAGCAGTATTCACTGTTCACGTCAGTGGCCACGCGGCCGCAAGGTACGACGCAGTACCCGTGGGACACAACAGATGGCGCACTCAGTGAGAACCCGCGATGCTCAGTTGCCCAGGCAACGTGCGGTTGGATGGCGCTGCGCCATTTTGGAGTCATGCGTACAGTACATGCTCCACACGAGTACCTGGGACCAAAGGTATCGAAACCTGAGGATACTCGTTACGTCATGTAGTTTAAAATTCAACAAGCTGAGAAAAAAAGCTCAAGTGGGAAAGTAGCACCATGTTGGCGAGATAAAGAACAATGGGCTGTAGCTGAGAGTGAGGCGTCCAGGCGTTTATTGCTCCCGGAGAGGCTGCGGTACACTTCTGTGCAGGGGCGGTCCGGTCAGCGTTACACCTGCAGGACTGCTCCGGTTTCCGCGACAATTATGCAGGCTGAATGTGAAAGCGTTTCTTGCTGCGGCATCCCAAGCGCTTGCCAAGTGGTGGCGAAAGACCTGTGTACAGCGTGCTTTGGGCACCGCGAGAGCTGCAGGACCAGTCCGGTTGGAGTGACGACGCTTTTCCACTCAAGAGGGCAAATTTGCGGCAGTGTTGCGTTCACGGTATGACTCGTAAACAAGGGTTTCACAGGTGGACGCATCAAGCTCCCTGTCCCGGTAAACATCACTCACCGTGACGTCACACGGACGCGTTCCGTCCCGAAACTGGACGTTGCGTCCCACATGGGCGTTGCGTCACAACGAACGTGCCACGCGTTGCGTCACTGAACGCTGCGAACAGTTACCACGACGTGTGTTGATGCGTCGTGCTGCTGTCTCGTTATCAACGCCATGCTGGAGGAGTCTGATATTCGACGTGTCACAGATACAGATATTGAACAGATAACTGTGGAGGATCCTCAGCGTGCAGTGAGATATGGCGCTGCAGAGTTGAGTTTGGGTGACACTCTCCTCCCAGATACAGGAGACTCGTTCAGAGTAGCAACTGTGTAGCAGTTTCGCACGAACACTTTACTACTGGTCCCTGGGTATCATGAAGATGAGTGTCAATCATTCATGTCCAGGTCCGTGTTCTACCTGTGCCCTCCGTGTACTCAGGTGTACTCACGCTGGGGATGCCGGGGGGGGGGGGGTTACCCCCCAAGGGGCAGCCTGCGGCCCCTCCTTTTCAGGAACCAAATTGTCTTCCGGTCTGAAAAACTTGTACCCGCTCTCGCCTTGGTAAGAATTGCCTCTGAAGTGTGATACGAGTACATGTGTGGACGGGTATGAAAAGCGTGCAAGTGTGGAATTGTGGATTTCCTGGGCGGGGTTGAGATCAGATGCTACGGCGCGTGGTGCGTTTCAGACTCCAACTCTTCGTCGTGTAGAACTTGCCCTGTAGGCGGCGCCTCCACCCACTCGCATTGCGCATGCGACATTGCGTGCGCGCAGGCCCCGACGCGAGCGACGTCGCGTCTCTGCAGAGTTCGCGCGGAGATGCGACGTCAGGCGTGATGCTCCCCACTGCAGTTTCAGCAGTTTCGGATATTGGGTCGTGCGAAAAATGTCTTGTGGCTCGGTGCAGTTATCATTGCGTGCTGGAGCTGTTTTGCACTGGACGCGTCACATGTTGCGTGCCAGTACACTTCCTTATTGCGGCGCCCGAGTTGACGCACCGCTCATTGGCTTGTAGACGCAACACTTGCCGCATCCAGCACGCACCAAACAGGCCTGAAACGTCCCGAAGTTGACTGAAGCAGCCGCTGCAATGCGATTGGGTGGACCGCGCCCGTCTGTTGCACGTTTCCTGTTTCTCGCATTGTCCGACATGCGACGTCGGCGAAGTTCACGCCTTCACGCCACAAACTGACCCGAAAACGGGTTCCGTACAGAAGTGCACGAGCTTCTGTCATTTGAGAATCAAAGTCACGACTTGACATGCTCCCGCGCATGCGCAGTGGAGACAAACTCAGCGTCCTGTGCGCAGTGGTCGAGACTCGCTGCCTCGTATCGTCCGACAACGGAGAAACGCTCGCCTCGTTGACCCGACTTCCGTTCCCTACGACAGCGAACCGGACTCGCGGCGACCTCTGGCGTAAAAACGGCCGTGACACGATGAAGGTCAAAATGGAACAGGGCCAAAAAATGAGGAAACTTCTGTTTTGGTTGAAATTGTCCTTTGCGTGGGGATTTGATCGTGTATCACGCACGTAACAATGTTGTCACGTGATGCATCCACGTGACCCAGAGGTATCGCCCACCTGTTGGGCGGAGCCGTGGCCCGTTTGGGCGGATCCGTCGGGTTCGCATGTCGCGGTGGGCGTGACGCCGCCATGTTTCGAGCTGACGGGGCAATGCGTTGCGGATAGTGTGGCGGAGCAGAGAACGCCGTTTCCAACGCCTGCGTCAGCGACGTCACGTGAGCACGTACCCGAGAGACGCCGTTTCGCACATGCGGCGTTGTGCGACGTCACTGCAGACACGTGACCTCGTGGCGGCGTCGCACGTGACTGTGAGCTGACGCAGGCCACGAGCGCTTCCGCAGGACAAGTCATCAGGCGCCTCGCTTTGGGTCTCGGGTCCCTGGATAATGTCGCAAACTTCTGCGTTGTGTGTCTATGGGGACTGCGTCGCTGTGCAACAACGACGCTTGCCCCACCCACCCCTGTGACACGTGTCTTGCGTCGCAGCGCCTGATGCCGACTGCGAAAGCGCTCTATCATTTTCAGGCTCAGTTCGCAGTAAGTACTCACAAAGTACTCACACAAAGTACTGACACTCACATTCTCACCACGAATACAAGCCAACTCGAACTCCACCAATACGAAACATCGTGTTTTGGGGCGAACATTTCAAAAAAAATGTTTGTGGCCTTCATTTTGTGTGAGATTTGGCTGGTTTGTGCCGTGGTTTGGTCGTCTGTACCGTGGACAGAACTCAGAACAAGATCGAGTTAGAATTGTGCGTGTGCGTGGGTGTGTGTGCTTCGTGTGTGCGTGCGTAAGTTTGGTTATTGATTTATTGTCGTTACAGGTCAGCCGAAAAAGAACTTCCAGTGTGTGTGTGTGTGTGTGTGTGTGTGTGTGTGTGTGTGTGTGTGTGTGTGTGTGTGTGTGTGTACGTTGCGTGTGTGTGAAAGAAGATTGGGTTGCGTGTGTGTTTTGGTGTGTGAGTTGTGTGCCGGGGGCGTGGGTTTCGTGCGTCGGGCGTCATGACGCAGACAAGATGGCGCGTCGGGTGGGGTCCGAATTTCGTTGAATAATGAGAGAATCAATTCTGAGAACAAGCAACAAATACTTTGTTCTGGTAAAATGTTCAGCCCGACATGTGAATGGCGCTCGATTTCATTTCCTGCCCTCTGATTGGTTCGCGGTGTGATATTCTCGGTTTGTGATTGGCCCCGCTGACGGGCGCAGTGATTGGTTGTGTGTTGCAGCGAGGCTCTGCTGGCGCTTCCGGTCTTCAAGCAGGAGGTGGTGACGGAAGGGGGCGGCACCGGAACAGCCGCGCCCACGTTCAAGTCGTACTCGCAGCTCATTGACGAGGGGTGAGTGACGTCACGTGATGAGACGCGCACGTGTCACGTGACATTGACTCGTGAAGCTGGTGTTGCTGAGGTTGAAAGCGCAGCTTCTGAAACCTTTTGACTTTGAAATTCACCTCTCGCATAGGAAACAGAAAGCACGAACACACGCACTTCTTTCTGTCAAATTTACACCACGATTCCGTGAGATCTACTGTCTCTGTCTCTCCGTGCAACTCTTTCGCACAGGCACTCACTCACTCACTCACTCACTCACTCACTCACTCACTCACTGTCTCTCTCTCTCTCTCTCTCTCTCTCTCTCTCTCTCTCTCTCGCACACACACACACAGTGTTTTCTGCTGATTTCAGTTTCAGTTCAAACTTTTGACCGTCGCTTGAGCCAAACACGTTCGTCACATTTTCCCTCTTGTTTGCGCTGTACACAGGATAATAGAGGTGGAGCCTCACGAGCCTGCTCCGGGAGGGTCGAACCCGAGCACGCCGCAGCCGCAGGGCACGCCGACGCACCACGCCAACACGTCCTCCTCATCGCAGGTCGCCGCCAGCCTGTCGCGCTCCTTCGCCGAGCTCCTCACTACAGGGTACGTAGACCCGTAGCTCAGTCGGTAGAGCGTCGGACTGTGGAGCGAGCGATCCGGGTTCGATCCCCGCTCCGGCCTTTGAGACTTCAGATTTTGTGCACAAAACCGAATGACAGAAAACACACAGGACTCCGCCTGGTCAAGTGACTGTGCAGTAGTATTGTTGTGACACGACAAAAGTGTGCCGAGTGTCACTGAGGGTGTCGCTTTCTGTTCACACGCGTGATAGATGGTGCGTGCGACTCGACTGAGGGATTATCTTGCTCCTGCTCCTGTGGCCTGTTTCACTTTCAACACCTTAGTTCTGGGTGCACTGTTCAGCCTGTTTCACTTTCAACGCCTTAGTTCTGGGTACTTGTGCACTGTGTCCTGCGTAGATGTGGTCAGGAAAACAACGCGCAACGCACGCCCACTTCACACCGCATGCTCCAGCGCACACGCACACCGTGGGTCACCATTGGTTGTGCTCACACTGATGCAGCAGCTTGTGCGCTGCCAGACTACACGTGGGTCCTGACCAAAACTGTGTGCTGGTACTTGGTGCATGAAGTAAAAGTTGTGTATCATGCGCTGGCGCACGCGGTGTGAATTGGGTGCCAGGTAGTACGACGCAATGGCCATTGACTTGGTGCAGCGAGGCAGCGCATCTCGCGTGCAGTGTGACGCGGGCCGGGTGCAGCTCAGTGCATGCATGCGCAGTGCGCGCTCCGATGCGGTCGGAACCGGCTATGAGGCCCGCCCCGCGCTACTTCACCAGAATCCGACCTCTCCCTCCCTCCCTCCCTCCCGAGCAAAACAGCTGATTAGAGACGAGGAGATAAGAGCGTAGAGATAACAGCGCAGAGATAACAGCTCCAGATAAGACTCTGCGGTGTGCTGAGGAGTTGCGTCTCCAGGTGCACAAAGGTTGCGTGACATTGTACACGTTCATGGGAACATCATGGAGAGGCCCCTGTTTTCCCGCCAATGCGCTCGCCACTGACAAAATTTCTGGCGACATTGAAAATTTGTCCCGCAGCCCCCCCCCCCCTTGGTGGACAACTTTGAGCGGTGCTACGCTGAAGAATCTCCTAGAAACTCCACACCTATCAACAGAGTTCTGAGGACGTGACCTTCTTGACCAACTTTCCCAAGGAGAATTTTTGAAGACGTTGTCAACAACTCGACCCAAACCACAAGTGTTGCTATTCTTAGCGCGGAGGCCTCGGTGCCGGAAGTCGTCATGTGCGGCGCCAAGACGCGCAAAATCCGCCGACCAATGAGGAAGCGCACGCCTCCCACCCAGCGGCCAATCACAGGGCACGTAGCGCGCCACGCCCGCTTCTTATCCGTTTTCAGTTCAACGTTCGCTTCAGCTTCAAGTTCTGACGCCATGACGTGTTTATTTGTGTTGATTTTCTCAACTTGTTGACGGTTCTGTTTGTGGCTTCACCTCAAGGTGACATTGACAGATCAACACCTCACATCAACACTCAGCGCAGGGCCGGGTCCAGGATTTGGTTTGGGTGGGCGACCACGGTGCGATGCTGGGTACAAGATGGAGTCAGGTGACTCGACCCTGTGGGGGGGGGGGGGCGATTCCAACTTTGAATAACGTGAAGAGGCAAAAAAATTATCCAACATTTTTCCCACGTCAGAGTTGTTGTCTTGATGCCTGCACCCCAACGCATTGAAATCCTGGGCCTCGGCCTCCCCCCCCCCCACAACTTCCGATTGTGGCACAAGGGACCATCGCCCACCCACGATCGGCCCCCAATATGAGTGGAACGTCCCCTCAGAATCGACGCTCTTTCCACGCGTGAAACGACGTCTTGATTCTATTTGCAGGCACCAGTACATCCTGATCGCAGCGACCTCTCCCGCCACGAAGCTGCACGAGGAGACGCTCACCTACCTCAACCAGGGTACGTAGGGTATGCCACCAACCAAAACCAGGGTGTGGCAGAGTGAGTGTGTGTGAGAGAGAGGAGAGTGAGAGAGAGAGGTGAGTGGGTGACTCACTGCACGAGTGAGTGAGAGTGAGTGATGTCTGCAGATATTTTGTCACAAGAAGGCTGAACAAGGCGGCTGTGTGTGTGTGTGTGTGTGTGTGTGTGTGTGTGTGTGTGTGTGTGTGTGTGTGTGTGTGTGTATTATGTGCGTGTGTGTATCTGGGGAGATTTCAGCGGTACTTTTCTGGTTGCAGGTCAGCCGTACGAGGTGAAGCTGAAGATGTACGGAGACCTGCCGGAGGCGAGCGAGATCAGGGTCAGTGGCGTTGTTTTCTGCGCTAAGGGGGGGGGGTCGTCGAGGTGTGCGTGTGGGTGGGTGTGTGGAGACTGCCAGAGGCCAGCGAGGACCTGGTCTGAGTCCGAGGGACATGACGGGCGTGTAAATTGGGTGTGAAGACGTCTTGGTGGAGGGGTACGGGGAGGGGGTTCCCCTGATCCGATGGGCGGGGGAGTGTTTGGTGGTTGTGGATTTCCCGGAGACTCGCTGACATTCAGACGAGTGTTTGTGAGCTCTGGAGGGGGTGTCCTGGAGACAAGTCCAGAAGGGTGGGTGTGTGTGGGGGGGGGGAGCTCGAGCGAAAGACAGGCGGTCCCTGTGGACCATGCTCAAGTCTTGCTCCCTGGAGAGACGGCGTCCCTCTCTTCCCGCAGACGGTGATCCGGGTTCTGTTCCACGAGCGGCGCCTTCAGTACATGGAGAAGGAGCAGATCGACCTGTGGCGCCAGACGCGGCCCGGAGAGCGAATCATAGACATAGGTACCTGGCCCCACTGTCCCGTTTATACCCACTGCGCTATGTACCCTCACTTCCCAATCTGTACGAACCACGACCACCTCACACGTGTACACAGATGCACTTTCCTCTTCATCTGTACGAACCGCTTCCGTGTGTAGCCTGGTGTGCAAAGTGTGGCTCGACTCGCAGTTGATTTCCTAATGTCTCTGCACCAATTGATCAGTTTCAAAACGACGCCCAGTCACACAGGCTCAGGGACATCGGGCTGGCCTCTTCTCATCGATTCATTGGATTTCAGACGTGCCTTTGTCGTACGGCCTGCGGGACGTGCGCACCGAGCTGCTCAACGCCGTCGAGTTCCGCTGGGACGCCACCAAGCTCGCCGGCGTCTTCATCAAGATCAACTGCATCTCCACCGAGTTCACGCCCAAGAAGCACGGCGGCGAGAAGGGTGTGCCCTTCAGGTCAGTGGGCGGGTCTGTGGGCGGACAGAAGGGCGTTCCCTTGAGATCAGGGTGTGGAGAGAAGGGCGTTTCTTCCATGTCAGTGGGCAGACATCAAAGCAGTGGGTGGTGTGGAGGGCGTTCGCCGTTGTTTTCAAGTTAGAATTAATCTGTGTGTGGGGGGGGGGGGCGAGTGGCGCATTCAGCGTGACACAGGCCTCAGATCTCAAGATGGCGTGACAGTTGGGGCGTTGCCGTCAAACTGTGTGTCGCAATGACCTGCACAGAGACACATCGTGCCTTGCAGGATGAGATCTGAATAGGTGCACAGCTGATGGCTGAGACTGCGCTGGAGGTGTCTTGCGTGTGTCAGCGTCCTAAACCGTAAGTGTTGTGTGTATTTCAGGGTCCAGGTGGAATCCTACATGGACGATGGTAACGAAGAGAAACTGGTTCACTGCGCCAGCTGCCAGGTCAAGATCTTCAAGGTCAGTTCACGGGGTCAAGGTCGGAGAGGTCAAGTGTGTCAAAGGAGGTCAACGAGTCTGGCTGCTGCCACATTGGCGCGTTCGTGTTGAGCGACTCTTGCGTCAGGCCCACAGCGTACACCGGAAGTTGCGTCACTCCGGAAGTTGACCTGCGTCGTGTCTCGTCTCGTTGCAGCCCAAGGGAGCGGATCGGAAACACAAGACGGACCGAGAGAAGATGGAAAAGAGGTCCGACAGCGAGAAGGTGAGAGGCGATCCGTCAGTCATTGATAAAAAACAGATGACTCGTCACAAAAAGCTCACAACATTGCAGCGTGGGAGGACAGAGTTGAATGGGTACAGAGAGAATCTTTACACAGGCGCGTCCTTTAGAGCCACCCTGTGTTGTACACTTGCAACACGTTTGGGCAGTAGCGATCACCCTGGTCACTACTGGGCTTGGGGAAACGAACACCAAGGAATTCTCAGCAATGACCAGGGGTCTGCATTTCTCGGTGGCGGTCACCCCCCCCCCTCCCCCTCACTCACAGTGGTGATGACGACTGAGACTTGAGTCGCGCACACTCAATAATAGCCAGGTTCGGCAAACACGAAACGTAGTCATACACGTAAACGTAGATGTAGAAAGTCAACCTGTGGGGGCAAACACTCCACAAAATACTTGCACAAATGTGCAATTTATAGTTCAGAAAAAGAAGAATAAAAAGTATCCTTCACCATGTTTTTGTGCAAAACCAAGAAATGCTGCAGAAATTGTTTTCTGTTGGTTGCTTCATGAAACGAGACATATAATTATTGTCTGTACTGTGCCCTGCAGGGTGAGATTGTACGTCTACATTCACGCCTATGTCTACGTTTCGTGTTTGCCGAACCTGGCTAATGACGATTGCGCTCGTGGGGACGCGCCAGCGTTCTTGTATTTTGAGGCCTGCGTCACAAGTGATGTTTGGTGACGTTGGTACGATTGATTCATTCATCCCGTTCATTCCTCCGCATATGCGTTCATTCTTCCCTCTCTCCGTGTTTCAGGAGAAGTTCCAGCCGTCCTACGACTGCACCGTGCTGACCGAGGTGAGTGCATCATCGTATCATCTTATCTCTGTCCACGTGAGATACGCTCGTAGTGTCCTCAGTGTTGGTGTGTGATGGAATCTGACACTGTCAATTTCCTCCGATTCACTCGCGCGCGACAGCACACGAAGCACTGCTTTCCTGTGCACCAGGGCTGGGTGGGATCGGGACATGAAGGTGTACAGCAGGCAAGCTCGCACATAGGTTTGAACAGAACCGTACGCAAGCTGAAACCCTTTTTGGTTTGCTGTGACCTTGATGTGCGTGTGCGCTGGCGCACGCGGTGTGAATCGTCAACTAGAAACGCGCGCGGGTTGAAGTCAGGTGAAAGAAGATCAATAGATTGTGACCACGTCATAACTGCATGGTTGGGACACTGCTTGGCAGAGTAAGTGCAGTTTGACGTGTAGTACGTGTGTCGTTGTCCTGCAGTCCCGGAGTGGGTGTGGCTGAAGCGTCATGACCGTCAGTCCCTGAAGTGCACGAGGCTGGGACTTCGTCTGTTCCAGCCTCGCCTCATCTCACAAGGCGCTCAGGTTGGGCGGGGGCGGGCGGGGTGCGCAAGTATCTACAGGGTTGAGTTCTTCTGTCCCTCAGTTTTGAAATCGCCAATGGGCATCTCACCCCCGCCCTGCCCTGCCCTGCCCCGCCCTGCCCTGCGTCGCCCCGGCCCACCCCGCCCCGGCCCACCCCGCCCCGCCCTGCCCCGCCCCACCCCACCCCGCCCCGCCCTGCCCCGCCTGGATCCGCTGGAGGTTATCGTGTGCGCCCCCTGTTCGAACCGCCCGGCAGGCGTCGCCTCGCTGATAACGCTGAGCGGTGTTCTACCTCAGCAGGTGGCTGTGATAGGGGCTGCCCACTTTGGGCGTGTTCGATGTGTTGCTGTGATTGTGGCTGCCCACTGTGGGCGTGTTCGATGTGGTGCTGTGATGGTGGCTGCACAATGTGGGCGTGTTCGATGTGGTGCTGTGATGGTGGCTGCACACTGTGGGTGTGTTTGATGTGGTGCTGTGATG
>JAAUXT010013935.1_pt1 | contig 12363 bp, 7 predicted proteins | sample 7278171 | NCBI WGS metagenome assembly JAAUXT01 (sample SAMN14350112, study PRJNA611818) | marine sediment metagenome | isolation source: surface marine sediment (1.8m) | place: French Polynesia: Moorea | collected 2018-08
TTAAAAAAAAAGCACCACATTATGGCCTCCATAGCAAACACATAAGAGGCGCATTATGAGCTTTGCATGGCCCGGCCCCACCCCCCCCCCCCCCCCCACACACACACACCTGCAGACCTGAACCTTCAAAGTCGTACAGGGGGGACACGACACTCGAATATAACAAGAAGGCTGCCATACACCCCAAAAACCCACTGGACTCGAATCGAATCATCACAAGGTCTGGTGACCGATTCTTTTGCTTTGTTTGCTTGGTTGCCCAATTCTGAGAAAATATGCTGTTTCAATACTTATCAGCAAATCCTTTTGGTTTGGCCACAGCAGAAAACAGTTACTTTGTCAAACTCCACATTTTTCAGAATCTGAAATGAGCTGATGTTTGTGGTATTGGGTATCATCATTCTCAAAAAAGGACAGGTGTGACTTCTGTGACTGTTCTTGGCACACAGAGGAAGTTGATGCGGTTCATAACTTCGCTGTGAAAAGAAGCTTTCAGAAACAAAAGTACAATACTGTATATTTATATACACGGAATTGTTTGTGCAAGGGTCTTTGAAATGAGACAAATGAAACATTGATTCAGGAAAGACAAAAAGTGATCTCTGCAATGGGTCTCACTTTCCAAGAGACAATGTTTGATTGAAGAACATCAAAACCTGAAATAAAAACAACTGAACAAAAACAGTCTGGCTTTTTTCAAAAACACACCAGTCCAAATGGACTCTCATCATTTTGTATTGGAAGTTGTGTTCTTTCAAGCTTTCAACAGGTACTTTGGGGCAATTGAATTGCTCATAGCTACTTCTTCCTGACCCCCCAGACAGGTATCTTCAGTGCACCTTCCTGTTGGCACAGTAAATTCTGGGAATCATCTCACAGGGTGGGTGAATACAGCTGGGGAACAGCAGGAGTGACAGCTTTTTGGAGTCTGCTTTGATTTTACAATTGTTACAAAATCCAGAAGGAATGTAAATCAAGGGCACAAGGTCATTTTCAAACTGACTGCAGTTTATTCCAGAAATGCATTTGGAGACAACAATATTGCTTGACAACGAGGGAAGAACAACTGTTCAAAGTTACCACAGAAGATCACCACGAAACAAATGTTTTATTTTTGGAGACAAAACACTTGTTATGCACTTGACCTATTTTATATTCATTTTACTGCGTACAGCAACAGCTTCTGGTTCCTTATTCTCTTTTGACTCTCTCATCAGAATCAAAAATGGAACAAGTAAACTGTGGTTTCAGTATATTGAGGAGTTTATTTCTCAGATTTCTGCTGTTCCTGAAATGCAGTGCAGACTCAACATACTAAGAATCCTTTCTCACCAACTCGAAAAAGCATCATCATTCAAGAAATTTAGTGTTCAGCTTGCACACAAATTGGCTGTGTTGAAAGTCAACCCAGTCACTGATGAAGTAGTTACTGAGACATTCATGACGTTCACCAGGGCTTCGGGTAAAATTGAGCATGAGGATTTCAAAGGTGACCATTTGAGAGGACCAGAAATCATTCACATAAAGGAGAGCAAGTTGGTGTGTTTGTTCCACCTCAATAGGAATCTGGCCATAAACCTGACATTTCACTCCCTGACTTTCTCCAGGGTACATTGCAATGCAGCAATTGTAACAATCACAAATATGGAAAACAGAAGGCATAGCTTCAAGTTTTGTGGGCAGCATTCAAATTTTATGCTGTATTCACCATTTTCCAACATCAATATGACAGTGGCCATTGTGACCTCTTCACTCTTCAAAGTGTACTGCAAAGTCATTGCTTTGTTTCAAATGATGACTGGAGGTCTGATCAAAACTATTGTACATCAACATGTTGATACCAGTTTCCTGGGTCTCAAAAATATTTCAGTCTTGAAAATAGAAAAGGTGTCTCTCATGAGTGTTTCTTTCATAGAGACCAACAAAACCCAGTATTTGGTGCTCAAAAGACCTGTTTGGCTTTTTCAGCAGTTGAGCATCTTTGACGGTCCAGGTTATCTCTCACCCAAAATGACATTCAACAAAAACAAACTCGTAATGTCCAGTTTCTAATGCACCATGTTGTGGAGACAAGATATAGTTTCTTTGAAAACAGAGGAAAAATTTTCATATTTCTCTATGATGCTTCAAAATATGATAAACTTCCACACACATGGTGCTGCAAATTTATCACTCAGTTCAGCTAACAAGAATACAACTGTTTTAAATCCTGCAGGATTTTTTCTGAATGCACAGCAAAGTTTTCATGTCAATGTTACAGTTACCAGCATGAGATACATTGGCCCAGAAAGTCACATTTGCAGATATGGAGGATTACTTGCTGTTGAAATAGTTGGAACTGGATATGTAGAAGACAACACATTCTGCACAAATGCCATCAGCATTTCAGGGAAAAGTTTTTATTCTTCAAGTTCAAATTTGATTGTCATATTTTACTGGTATCAAAGCTACAGTGAAATTGAAACCACCCTGAGCTTATCAGAGACACAGTGCAAACCTGTGAGGATTAACTCTTGCACTTACCATTCTTTATGTGATCAACTAACAAATGTAGATGGGTGCACAGCATATCTTAACAAAGTCACAGCAGGGTCAAATATTTCCCTGACTCTTGACAGAAGACGTTGGGGAAAATGGAACACAGTGGCATTTTCTTTGCCAGACAACTTTTGCTTTATGTTACAACTAATCAAATACGAAAGAAACATTTCTGTATCGGAAGTCACTGATGTATGCGAAATTAACCTTTTACCACGTAAAATCCAAACATTTGGAATGCAAATTCATTACACGATTCTGGGTGTGTTCAGTCCTGTTGTTCTACCTGATCACAAGAGGACACTTTATGAGGAGCATCCAGATGTCAACACAAATTGGATGGATGAGGTCTGCTTCGCCGGGGTGGTAGATTCCTTCTGTCATTATCAGAATGGAACATTTGCATGTCAACATGACAAACATTTCAGGGGTGTAAATTGCTTTGTTCTGGAAACATCAATTTTTGAACAGACCAGTGTTTATGCACTTATCACATCCAAGACACCTACATTTACAAACATTATGCAGCTTGCGATTGCAATGTCTCCTCAAACAAAAAGTTGGATTGACATTATTCTGTCCAAGGAAATTGTGTCACAGAATCCCATTGATTACTTGTCAGAATTTATCACACTGTACCAAAGGCAGGAGGTAAAGAAAATCCCTGACTACCAAGCAGTTGCATTTCTGAAAGTTCCTCAATCAAATGAATCGCTTTCTCTCAAGGTGAAGGTTGGGTCAATGTTCCTTGGGGAAAGCGAATTTGAACTTGTGTGGCAAAAGAACTTGACTATTTTCAGTCACATTTCTGTGGAGAAGTACATCTCCTTGGCACATGATATAACATATGTACAGCTGGACACACAAAATGAAGACTACAATTCAACATTGTCCTTTTTGTGGATCATTGATGTTTGCTGCAAGCAGTTTCCTGTGCTGAAGAAACATTCTCATTCTGCCCACCTGAGCATTTGCCTGAACTTTGTAGCATCTTCTTTTAACAGATCATTCACTGGATGCAACAAGTTTTATTTACTTCTCAAGAAGGCAAAATTACAATCATTGAAAGAAGGAAAAATACCAGAAACTGATGACCCATGTAACCGGACAAAAGATGACTATTTGCATCAGCACTTAAAATCCTGGACTAAAGCTTCTGATTTGTGCAGAGAAGCAGGTGGAAACTTGCCTGACTTCACAAGCAGAAAAGACCTGGAAGAACTTATTGCTCTGTTGAAGCTCTCAACTGATTTACTTCCAATTGAAGCCTTGTACTCGTACATTGGACTGAAATTTAACAAAAGGAGAAACGTAAGTTCACTCTCTGCAGGTTTGTGATTCAAACTGGAGATGTTATGTTCACTCAGCGACAGAGATAGTTTGCCGAAAATTTGTGGTGCTCAGACTTTCCACAATATGAGTAAGATCACAAATGACATGGTGAGAAATCAGAAAAACAAATGTTTGTGAAAACAGCTGGTTTCTCAAGAAATACAGCAAAACTAACCTTTGACTTAAGTCTTTCCTGTTGGAGCAGGGTCACTATTGTTTTTGCTGGGAAGGTAGAGATTTGGACCCAGTTCCCACCATGACCCTCACCTCATTGAAATTCTGAATGACTTCTCCTTGGTCAGTGTTCATGGTGCATCTCTAAATTTATCTTGTCCTTTCAGAATCACCTGTTCTGGGAAAATGGTAGTCCTGTTGCATACCAAGAGTTTCACAATGCTAACTTTGGCAAAGTGGATGTAACTCTATTCTCTTGTAAAACAATTTTCTGGCACACAGGCAACTTGTGTGTTGATTTAACTGGGCTGAAAACATCAGCACAAAGTGAGTTGTATCCCTACAGAACAGTGAATAATTCCTGCATCTTGATGCTGTTGTCAAACGTAGCTGAGCCTGACTGGATCCAGGTCAATTGCAACACTCCGTTCCTGAGTGATGTGTTGTGTTTGACAATAGATGACGAGGGTCAGACCAATTTGTCCAGTGAAATCACAAAGGACAAAATAACAACTTGTTTACAATCTGAGTTTTTGCAAGAATCTGCATGTCTTCTCTTTGTCTGGCTGCAACCATTAGATTTGAACAGGGCTGATTTGTCAACAATCTGCCAACATTCTAAATCAATATTCACAACATCAACACCCATCAGCAAATTCCAATTTCTTTTTGATGCAGTGACTTCCGAATTTCCACCATTTATTTCACAAGATTAATCCCATCAAGGATATTTTGGCAAACACAGTTATACCAGACATTTGAATGTGTATGTTTACGAAAATGAAACAACCTCAGTCATTGGTGCAAAGGGACTCCACATCTGTATGACAGAGAAGAAGAGTATCATAACAGGGACAAATGTCTTTCATTGCAAGGATGGAAGTTATGTTTCACATTCCATTGTTTGTGATGCCAAAGTTGATTGTTGGCATGACAGCTCAGATGAAGATCCTTCCCTTTGTGCCCTTCTTGAGACACTGTACAAGACTTTAGAACAACAAGAATTCTCAGTGGTCAACAGCTCTGAAAGTGGAATCTTCTTGAAGCAAAAGATTCAAAACCATGAGGCTGTTTTGCGTGACTCTGGACTTCAACTCAATTCAAACACAAACAATGATTTAATTGCCAACTGTGGTCCAGAAGGAGATGATGAGCCTATCCTGGTTAACATGCTTCAAAATTATACCACACAAAGCTGTTTGAAGCCATATGAACTTCCTTGTACAACAGGTCATCCCAAATGTTACAATATTACTGATATCTGTATCTACAAACTTGATAATTACAAGCATTTAGTTCCATGCAGAAATGGGGGACACCTTCAAAATTGCAGGAAGTTTGAGTGCAACAACCATTTTAAATGTCAAGGTTCATTTTGCATTTCTTGGGTGCTTGTGTGTGATGGAAAGTGGGACTGTCCTCATGGCAAAGAAGAACTCCATGTTACTACATATGCTGAAAATTTACATTGCTTTAACATGTATAAATGCAGAGATGCAAGGGCCATCTGTATTTCTCTGCCCAGTGTATGTGATGCAATTTATGACTGCCACCTGGGAGATGATGAACATTTTTGCCAACTAAAAGCTATTCAATGTCCACTGTGTTGCAAGTGCTTCCTGCTGGCTGTAGAATGTATACAGCTTTCTTCAGACCTGTTGCCATTACCTTATCCACATACATTCTTGTCTGTTCATTACAGCCCAATCATTGGATTGATACAGGTGGGAAAACATTTCACAAAGGCCCAGTGTTTTGATCTGAGACACAATAAAATTTAAAAGATATGTAGAACCTCACTTCCACAATCCCTGGTTTTCATTGATGTTGGCTGTAATAGCATACAGATTTTGCTACATGGTTGTTTTCTCTTCTTGCCAAAATTGACAACACTTCTTCTCAATGACAACAACATTGCAATTGTTGAAAACCAAGCACTTATGGATCTCACAAAGTTGAACATTCTTAATCTGTCAAATAATCCTCTGTTACATTTGCCTGAGAAGATGTTCCTGGTTGCTGTACAAATCAAAATAATTTCAATCCTCAACACAACTTCAGCAGACATCAACAATAAAGTATTTTTGAGAATACCTGATGCTTTCATTGAAGCATCAATTTATCATGTCTGCTGTCTTGTTCACAGAACAAACAAGTGTAGTGCCCAAATACCATGGTATATTTCTTGCAAAGATATTTTACCTCAAATAATAATGACAATTGTTTTTGGTTTTTTTTCTCTCTGTATTTTTCTTGTCAATTGTTTGTCCATTTTTGTGCACAACTCCATGAAGAGGTCTAAAATAACATTTTTCATCATTACTGTATCAATTTTTGTTAACAACAAACTGTGTGCTGTTTATCTCAATATCATCTGGGAAGCTGACCTTGATGTAGGAACAGATTTGTGGTAAAAGAAAAAAATTTGGAGAGGACACAATATTTGTATGATGACATGTGGAATCCTTCTTTTGTTTTCCATGTCCTCACAAATCACACAAGTATTTTTGTCTTTGTCAAGATTGATGGTTGTTGTTCACCCTGTTGAAACCAAATTTAAAGGAACTAGATTTGTTTTCACATCAGTGGCATTTCTGTTCCTGAGTTTAATTCTGGTCAGCTTGAGCTTATCACTTTTCTTGAAGTATTCTTTGACCACATTACCAACATCTCTATGTTCCCCATTCATTGACCCAACTCACTCTATCATTGTGATCAAGGTAATCTCATGGTGCATTATCCTGACTCAGTTTTGTACACCTGTGTTTGTTACAATTCTGCACATTCTCCTTGTGTCTGAGTTGCATAAATCTCAGAAATATATCAGTGATTCAAAATCTAAAGGAGAGACATATTCTGTCCTGCTTTCACAGCTGACAACTACATCAACGTCCAACATATCATGCTGGATTCCATCCAGTATTTTCTACATCTCAGCCATGTTTCTGTCTACATATCCAATGGACCTTGTTATCTGGGTAACAATTGGAATTTTACCCATCAATTCTTTCATTATTCCAATAATTTCAAGCATTGTGTGTTTGAAAAAATTCTGAAGCTTTGGCTGAAGAATTCTCAGAAGTGGAAAATTCGGAAGCAGATGAAATGAACAGTTGTTTTGGCCTGTTTTGTCCAATGCGTGTTTGTCCAGAGATTTGTGTGTACGTGTTCTGTGCTTTAAGATGCATATTGTCTTGTTGAATTGTTGTTGATCTGCCAATTACGAGGGTTGGACACTAGAGGAAATCCTGGATCTGCCCCAGTGAAGGTTGGACCCCTGAGGAGAACCGGAACTGCCCCCAGTGAGAGTTGTACCCCTGAGAAGAACCTGAACTGCCCCCAGTGAGGGTTGGACCCCTGAGGAGAACCTGGCTCTGCCCTGTGAACAGTGGTCACCCTGACCAGATCTCACTTTGGTGATCATTGCAGCTTGACCTCATGAGGCCATGGCTCTGTGTGAGACACACATATGCACTGATGACAACCCAGATGCAAATGCAAATGGCTCTGTTCCAGGATCTATTCAAGAGAAAAACATGACATTTGGTTGAACGAAATGTTTTTGAACACACATTCTTTCAACAACAGTTTGCTCCCTGCAGACACTTTCACCAGCAACAGTCCCAGAAACAGCCCAAGATGCAAACGGCTCCATGTTAGGCAAAAATGTGATGTTTGCTTCACATGAAATGTCTTCAACCACACTCATTCTGAAAAATGGTTCAGTTAAGTGCTTCTGGACCCCCATGCTAGCAAATGCAAATGGCTCTATCTCATGTAAGGAAAAGGCCTGTGAACCTTCTTTCTTCTGAAAAGGGTTTGGGTTCTCCCAGCATCATCCCACAGCATCCACATGCAATTGATTCACTCATGTTCTACTCAAGGTGAGAACCTAATGTTTTGTTCACACTTTCTGGCAACCTGATACAAGGGATACTGCACATGAAATATCATGCGCACTGTGTCTTGTTTCAGATGGTCTCCAGTGCATTCTGTTGCTGCATTTCAGTCTGAATATTTTGACTCAGTTAAATGTCATGTGAGTTCAAATGGCCCCATTATCACCATGAAGCCTCTGTACTCATAATGGACTGAACCCTGGCAGATGCTGCATCCACTCTGAATGTTGCCATGTTTACCTTTCACTGGCCCTGCTCTTTCCACTTCGCAAAGAGATGGAAAACCAACCACTATATTTGAGCTGCTTTTTATGCAGTTCTTTGGCACATGGACACAAACACTTGAGTGAATATGTAGTGCTTCAAGTCTCCCATCTTGAGTTTTGCATTGCATGCAAAAATATTTTCAGCTGCACACATCAAAGAGCACAGGGCTTTTCCACCAGGTCAGGACCCCTCACCCAACTGTAGATCCACTTGTGACACACACATGAGTATTACCCAGCTACAGGGCTTGGTGTCACCACAAGGCCTGGTCCCCTCAACCAATCAGCTGCACTTTGATCCACCCATGTCACATTCACTTGCAACATCCACCAGACAGACAGGTAGAACAGGTCTGGGCTTTTTGTTTGTTGTCAATTACACTGTACAATAAAAAGCCAATTGTTGATGCTTTGTGTTACAGATTGGAATGAACATACAACCATTTTGTTGCACAAAGTACATGCCACACCCAGATTGCCACCAATTTGGAAAGAAAAACACCCCCTGATGCCCATCTCAGGGTCAGTTGGCAGCAATGTTGAGTTGGCCCACCCTCCACCCTTGATGCCACAGAGTACGAATGTGCCAGATGCTTGGCCAGGACAATAGTGGACAACAAATGAACTGCATGCTGTGCACAAAATGTTCACAGGACTGAGAGCAATACCAGCGGCAGCAACAGCAGTAGTTTCTGCTCCAAAGATAAGCTCTTTGCACTTCACCTTCCTTGTAGGGAGCAACATGTTTGACTGCCATTTCTTTGCACTGTTTCATTCTGACATTTGTATAAAATATACAGAGGTAAAAAAGGACTTTTTCATTCGCTGCCTGGAAGGACTGATCACATGTGTCCATCAAATCAACATATTTTATGGAGTTGCAACTGGTGTCCACAGGAAGAGCATTCTTTGCCAGATTTTGCTGTCAGTGAAACCTGGGGCCTCAACATTAAAAAGCAGGAGTCTTGTCCTGTGCAACTGGCTGTGTGCAAATAGTCCAGAGACACAAAGTGTGTTTTTCTTGTGCAAAGTGCTACGTTTACCAAGAAAATAGGCTGCTGACTTGTGGATGCAAGCAATTTCTTTGCAAATGTTCTGTTTTTGTGCTTTGGTCATCACCAGAGTTTTCAAAATGTATTGGGTGTACTGCAGGGGCCCGAGTCCTCTGTAAAGTGACCTTCCTCTATGTCAAAAACTTCCCAGCTATTTTTTGAAATTTAATTTTGTGTGACAAAATGCAATTTAGCTGGAGAAAGGGGTAAATCACTTTTCACGACAAAATGTGATCTGCCTAAATATTTTTGCTCCCTTTTTCAAAAAGTTAATGAAAGCAGAGAGAAATAATTTTGTGAAGTTAATATGATTGGTTCACATCACTGTTGTTGAAGATCCAAGAAATATCACTTTGTGGAATAGCTACTCCTGAAGAAGAGGACCATTTCACCCAAAGTATCTCTCTGAGTTACATGTGTGATTTGCATCTGTTGAAAATGCAAACCCTATGCATGAAGAAAAGAGATTTGGAGCTGTGAGCTTGAAAACCACATGGACAAAAGAAAGGCATTCACAGGCTGGTGCCGTATACATTTTCAAAATAACTTTCTCAAATTCACATCTGTTGTAAAATTAACATCTGACAGAATCAAATGTTAATCTACTTGGCCTTTTTGCTCTCCTGCTTGTTGTTGTCAACATCAGCCAAAAAAGACTTCTACACCTTCAACTATGTGGTTAGCACCAGGAATGCAACAAGCAAACCCTGGTTTTTATACATTGAGGAATTGGTCAATCAGTTGTTTGTGAGAAGTTTGGCATATGATGGACCTGAAGATTACAGCCTCCTGTGTGTCTTTTCTAACCAACCCATGTTGACATGTTCATTCAAGAAGTTTAGTGTTCAGGTACTATTTCCCTTGCTCTCAGTGAAAGTCAAACATATTTGGGCCTTTGTAAAAAAATCCATAAAAGTCACAAGAGTTACAGGAAAAATAGTGCATCAGGATATCAATGATTACCACATGGACAGACAAACTGGTTTGCTTCTTCGTAAAAAGGAGAGCATTTTTGTGTGTTTGTTTCTCCTGAACAGGAATCTGGCCATAAACCTGACATTTCACACCCTGACTTTTTCTCAGATACAGTGCAATGCAGCAATTGTAAAAATCTCAAACACTGAAAGCAGAAAATGCAGCTTCAAGTTTTGTGGGCAACATTCAAAATTTATGGTTTTTCCACAATTTCCCAACATCAGGCTCACAGTAGCCATGGTGACATCAGTTGTTTTTGTGTACTGTTCTGTCATTGTTTCATTCCAAGTGATGACTGCTGATCTGGTCAAAACCATTAAGCATCAAAGTGTAGACACTGCTTTTTTGGGTCTCAAACATTGGTCTGTTGTCAAAATCCACAATGAATCTGTCATGAGTGTCTGTTTTATAGTAACCAAAAAAATTGAGTTTTTGGTACTGGAGAGGCCTTTTTTCCATTTGCAAATGTTTGTCATCCATGATGGCCCAGGTTATCTCTCACCCATAAAAACATTCAACAAAAACAAACTCAAAACTTCCAGTTTCCAATGCACCATGTTGTGGAGACAAGGTGTGTCCTCAAATACTGATGATAAATTGTGGTTTTTGTCACAAATGCTGCAAACAATGACAAATATCTATGCTCACAATGCTGCAAATTTATCCTTCAGTTCAAATCAGCTGCCAGTGAATCCTGCAATAATCAATATTGTTCCATATCAAAGCTTTCTTGTCAATGTTACAGTAACCAGCATGAGATATGTTGGGCAAGAAAGTCACATTTGCAAATATGGAGGGTTTGTTGGTGTAGAAATTATTGGAAGTAAACACACAGAACATGACACACTCTGCACAAATTTTGTAAGTTTTGCTGGGAAGAGTATTTATTCTTCCAATTCAAGTTTGACAATTATGTTTTATTGGTATCAATATTACAGTGCTATATTTGCTGGCATCATATTGTCAGAGACTCAATGCAAACCAGTGAGAATACAAACATGTTCCTACGATTCTTTATGTGTACAACATCTTGACTGCAACTTGACCAAGTGTGCAAAATATCTGGAAGAAACTACAGCAGGGTCAAGCATTTCCCTGAACTGGGAACAAGAAAATTGGGGATCAGAGAGGAAGGCAGTATTTTCTTTGCCAGATAATTCCTGCTTTGTACTGCAACCTATCAAGTCTGCAAGAAACTTCACCATGTTACAAGATACTGACTTATGCATCCTTAGAATAGTACCAGACAAAATCTTATTGCCTCACAGACAAATTCATTTCACCGTGCATGGGTTCTTTAGCCCTGCTGTTCTGCCTCCATTCATCAGAAACCTCTTTGAAGAGCATCCACAACTCATACCCTACACTACACCTTTGGATATGCTTTGTTTCACAGGAATAGCAGACACCTTCTGTTTTTATGACAATGAATCAGCAGTGCAATGTCAGCACAACAGAAAATTTGTTCCTGAAGAGTGCTCTTTGATTGAATCATCATTTTTTGAGCAGATTATTGTGTATGCATTTGTCACATCCAAAACACCAACTTATAAAAATACACTGCAAATAGCATTTGGCATGTTTCCTCAAACAAACAGTTGGATTGAAATCATTGTTTCAAGGCTCATTGTGACCACTGATCCACACAATCATTTTTCAGAAGTTTTTGAATTGAGGGACAGTTATGATGTCCAAAAAGTGCCTGACTCCGTAAATGCCGTTGCATTTCTTGAAATCTCACCATCATATCTGAATGGATCTTTGCTTTCAAGTATTTTTGCTGAGTCATCATTATTCTTAGATGGTTTTCTGATGTGGAGAAATAATATGACCATTGTTGGTCATGTGCCTGTACAAAAATATATCTCTTTGACACATCAACTCAAGATTATGATTCTTGACATAACCAATGAAGAATACTTCAATGTCAGTGTGTCCTTGATGTGGATACATGACATTTTCTGCAAGTATATACATACACTGCAGAACAATTCTGAATCTACATATTTCAGTCATAGGCTGAAATTTGTGGCATCTTCTTTCAATAGATCATTTACTGGAAGCAAGAAATGTTATTTACTTTTTAAAAATGCAACTGTACAATCATTGAAAAATCAGCACTTAAAA
>JAAUXT010072099.1_pt1 | contig 12360 bp, 13 predicted proteins | sample 7278171 | NCBI WGS metagenome assembly JAAUXT01 (sample SAMN14350112, study PRJNA611818) | marine sediment metagenome | isolation source: surface marine sediment (1.8m) | place: French Polynesia: Moorea | collected 2018-08
AGCAAGCCAAATCAGAGCAAGCCAAATCAGAGCAAGCCAAATCAGAGCAAGCCAAATCAGAGCAACTGAAATGTCCTCAAATCACCGCGAGCTCCATGGAGCTTTTTTTTTTGCAGCCCAGCCGTGTCGAGCCGCGGCAGCTCGGAGCAACTCACCGTCCTTGGGTTTCGCCAGCTTCGTCGTGACGCTGTCGTTGGCCATGCGCGCCATGTCGCCCGGAGCCGGAAGCAGTCCTGCAACACGACGTGCGCGTCACGAGAGGTTTGACTGCACTTCAGGTGACATAGAATGCTCGCTCAATTTTAACAGTCGCTCTTTTCCTCTCAGGCTTCGGGTGCCGCACGTTTCTCACCAAAAATTCTTTTGGGCCCTGGCCACCACCCACCAATCCGGTGTATCTTGAGGATGTGTCCGCAGCCGTATTCGCTTCCATTTGACCCTGAACAAACGAATCTCCACTTGAGACAACTTTCCACTCCACTTTCCTCCTTGCCCCGATTCCTGCTCTGCAGTACACTCACCCAGCTCGACTTTCTCCTGACCGGGGTACTCCTGACACGTCCCGTATCGCACCCCGGGAAGCGCGGCGAAGGCTCCGTGGGCGCAGCGGCACGCGGCGGCGGCGCTGCTGCCGAGCGGGGCGTGCGCATGCGCGGGGCACGGCGTGCACACGTCCGCACCGGGCCCCGGCTTATACGTGTTCGCTGGGCACGCTGAAATGTGGTGGACGGAAACACGTGGTTATGACGGACATAGGCGATTGTGGACGGAAACATGCGATGGACGACCTTGTTTGTCAACGAAGCACCCAGGGTCTTGGAAATCTGGAGCACGATCAGGATTCGACAGGACGTGTGCGACCATGTGCACAAAAGACATTTCCTTCGACTGTCGTTTTTTCTCGAAGTCGAAAAGAGAAATGGCAACTGAGTGCAACTCGATGGCAGGAGACTGCACGACTCAAGATGAAACAATAGCTTTGCGTGCAAAGCGTTGTGTGTGGATGGCCAAACACTGGTATCGGATTTCGCCAGCCAGGTTGTTTTTCTGCAACATTGACAAGCAGAGCTTTTTTTGAGTGCTGCACTGAGGGTTCGGCTTCACGAACTCTGGCTTCTGACGCAAAAAGGATAAACAAAGTCAATGACTTTCGGAGCAAGACGTCATCATCGCTGACTTTGACCTGCGGACAGCAGACCGCGATGCACGTAGCGCAGCCAATCAGGACAACTTCAGAAGTTCGCGGTGTAACGGTTTGGTGAGACCCGTGATGGAGAGGCGGGAGAGAGGGCACAGACAGTGAGCACGTCTTCCCACGATAAGTGCTGTGTGTAGGAAAACCAAAAAAATCAACCACACTTGATGCAGTCCTTTTTGACTGATTTTTGGCTTCAAACATGCATGTGGTTTGTGCTTTGCTTTCTGAGTTATTTGTCTCTCCAGAATACAGGTCTCAGGAATCCTCGTGTCGCTCGCTCCACACGCTACACCGGCTCTGTCAACCTTTGCTTGCTGTCGGAATCCTCCGGGGCCATCTGACAGAAAATGGCCAATCAAGAGAACTAAAAAAGACGCAATTGGTGGTGTTTGGTTTCAAAGGTTTGGGCCTCGCTTGTGGACAGCGAGCCCTCAAAGAGGTTTCTCATGATTCAGGACCTTGGTTCTCCTGATCAAACCTCCAAACGAACCTTTGTTCCGACAAACCTTCGAAAGGTTCACGAGGGTGAAGGGTTGAAACCGGCGCTGCCCATTGGTTTGGATCAGAAAATGTTCATTTTTCCTGCAAAGTTCGCGAATGAAGATGACAAAACTTTGCTGTCGCCCATTTATTGTTTGTGAACAAGCTGGTTCCAAAAGAATTGCCTGTTCTTTTCCCTCTGTGTGTCTCGATTGTCGATCTTTTGCTGGAATCTTGCTCACATTTGGCTGAGTTCCTGATGGCTTGCTTTAAGTTTCCAGAATAGCACGCCAATGTTTTGAATGTTTGGAGGCGATTTTTTTTCTCAGGCATGGGCCACGTTCTTACGAGGTAAGTATACAAAGTTGGGTCCGTCATGTTCGCCGAATTGGTGTCGACATCAAAGGTGACCAGCACTGAGTCATCGATTTCTTTTGTTTTATTCCGAACATGACGGACCCAACTTTGTATACTTACCTCGTACCTTGTGTGGAAAGAACGCCCATTGTCGTTGTCCCTTTTTGCATTTCTTGGGTGCAGACGTGAAGAGAACGTCCTTCAGGATGGCAGCACGAAAATATTCCAGTTCTATCCTGAGGGTTGGAGATTTGTGGTGACTTCTACACCCACGACAATGAACTGAGGTGAAGTCAACAACGAGACAATTCCCGCGGAGCTGTGGAAACGATTGTCAGCCGATTCGGACAGGACCAAGAAAGGGTCATTCCAAGTCACTGAACAAATCTTGTTGCGCGAAATGTTCCATGAAGTTGCAACAGACGTAAAGTTCAACCTTCTTTTGAGGGTTCTGGTCTTCATAATCCAACACCTACCCACTGGTGGACCTGCATTCTCAGACAGACACCTACGCACGTGTGCCATTGACCAAAAAGCCAAAACTTCAGTCATTCAAAGAACTTGTCCTTTTGGTCTCCTTGCTCAGAGGTGAGACCAGGCAAGTGGCCTGCCCTTTAATTTTCCTGAAGCCAAATAGAGACTTCGCAGAAGCAAAAAGGCGGAAAACAAAAGACACAGGCCTCGTTCTCCTTTGGAGGTCGCGTCAGTTGTTTCCTGCTGAGACAGACTTTCTCCAAGAGCGCTTGATCGTGTCTGGTTGACATTCAGGAGCCAGTGAACCATTCTCAGATTACTCTTTTGAAGAGGTCTTGTCTTTGTTGCACAAGAAAGCGCAGACCTACGCAAGCCAGACTTTCGACTGAGGTTGCTGCCATTTATCCGTAATAATCAAGGCAAATTGGTGGTTAGCAGCTGCAGGTTGTCCACTCCCGCGCTGTTTTGTGCCTTGACCCCCTGCCTGACGTTGTGTGTTCTGGCTGGTCCCCGTAGCCGTGAAGGTTTGAGTTTTCCCAGACTTTTTGCCAGACACATTGATCAGAAAACTGTTTCTGCGCACTCACCTGCGCAAGAGCCGTTCTGCACACGCGTGAATCCTGGTGCGCAGACGCAGTGCGACGCGGCGACGGAGTAGGTGGTGCCGCCTGGTGTACAGGGTGAGCACGGCGCGGGGCCAGGCTGGGACTTCCACGTGTTCATCGGACACGCTGCAAGGTGAACACAACGTATTCACAACATAATCCCGCAGAAGACGCCTTCACTGCAATTCACTCACCCATCCATCTGTCGACAACGTGCACACACGCACCACACACACACACACACACACACACACACACACACACACACCTCCTTCAGTCCTTACCCTCACACCCTCCGTCCCGTCGCAAGCTGTATCCGGACCTGCAGACGCACTGCCCTGGCCCCGTCGCCCCCAGCGCAGACGTGCGGAAGGGTGGGCAGCTCGCACAGCGCAACGCCTCTGCTTCTCCTGACATGACGTACGTCCCGTTCGGACACACTGAAAACGACAACAGGTCTCTAGCACATCATCACAGATCATGCGCGACAAACTGATCTTTGAGTGATTCTTATGAGACAGGCAAATTTGGCAGAGAATTTACCTGAGCAAACACCGCGATGGGTGGCGCCGCACCGCGCTGCTTCCACCGTCCCACACGACTCGGCTATGCAGTCCACTGGAGTGGTATCTGTGGGGAGAATTCACAACGTCAAGGGCGCACGCAAGACTACGTGCACAACCGAGTTTTCCATTCCTGGAGATGTTTGTGGTGCACAGAGCGTCGCTTCAGACGGTTCACGCAAAAGGAATGTGTCGTCATTTTTTGACGCCAGGATGGGTGACGTCAAGAATGGATGGACTCACTGTTTTTGGTGCCCTCCATTGGGTCTCACGTTAAATTTGACGCCGATACCAAAATTTTGACGTCGGTGTCCGTAAATTTTGGCGTGGACGTCCCCCATGGACAAAGGCCTCACTCACCGCACTCCATCTTCTCCAGGGGCGTCTGTAGCAGAGGCGCGTTCGACAAGCGAGGCGGGCTGGCGCAGCGCGCAATGTGGGCGCGTCCGCTGTCCCGCGCTGCCGCCCCCGGGCCCAGTTCGTTCTGCAGCCACCTCGCGAGCCAAATGAGGTCGCACTCGCACGACAAAGGATTTCCACTCAGCTCTCTGAAAAACGGCAGGAAGATCGAATTGCTTCCGCAGATATGCGACCCGGTATGTTTTGAAAAGAATATTTGCATACATTTTTGGGTTCTCAATTTCAAGCGCGCACGCTGGAGTGTTGACTCGCGTTTGTGTGTGTGTGTGTGTGTGTGTGTGTGTGTGTGTGTGTATGTGTGTGTGTGTATGTGTGTGTGTGTGTATGTGTGTGTGTGTGTGCGTGTGTGTGTGTGTATGTGTGTTCTCCACGCAGGTCTTCAGCACGCACACGTTGACGGCACCGATCCGGTAGAACAGCGGCAGCAGAGACTCGTCCAGGTCCTTCAGGTCGTTGAACTGCAGCCAACTGCAACCAACAACTCACGAGTGTATGTTGGATGTCGGGGGGTTGCAAGAGGGCAGTCGAAGTTGGATAGCTTGAGAGAATCCGCGGTTGGGTTGAAGGTGGAGGACGAGACTGAGGTGTCAGTGAGCATGAGACGTTGCACTTTTGTCCACACAGAACCTGTCCAACTCTGTCGCCGTGTTGACCGTGCAGTCAAGCACCACGTCAAGACAGGGCTCTCGCAACTGTCTGATCGCAGTGACCTCTTCGTGCAGTCATCCTCCACTTATCCAACGACTGCAAACCACCAAATCACGTTCTCCAACAATCTCCAACATTTTTGTGGTGCCCACCCGCCGACCACTGACGTATCTCTCCCCCGCCAGACGTCAACGCTCGTGTTCGACCTTCCTCAGGGATTTCGCTCATCTGCAGGATAATCACTTCCTGACCTCACACCCTCAATCCCCATCTCCAGGCCTTAATCCGACACGTAAGAGGCTGCAGTTTGTGGGGATTCGGCGGTCGTTGCACTTCGTTACGCGCGAACGTCGACCATTGTGACATTCAGGCAGGTTCGGCAAGGACTCCACAAAGTCCAAACACAAAGTCTTTTGAATCATTTGTTTGAAAAAAAGAACAAAGTCTTTCCCTCTTGCTCTGTTGGTACGGAAAAACTTTTCAATTTTGAGCAAAAAATTTTTTTTTGTCTGTAGCGCATCCGACAGAGTGAAAGTGTACTTCTGCGTTTGCCGAACCTGGCGATGAACATGACAGTCTGACCTTTGCGCAGATCTACTCAGCTCTTCTGCTCAACAACAGGGACCTTGTGGAAGAGAGCTCAGTTGCAGTGAAGCCTCATCCCACTTTCGTTAATTTCGTTACAAAAAGTGACTTTGTGTTTTTGCCAACGAATTACCCACTCAGCTTTTTTTGCTGAAGAACAGAACTGCTGGAAAGAAATCGTGTAATGTACGCAACCATGGAATCTGAAAACACGAGCATTCATTCTCTGACCAGGAATCAAACTTGTTGTGCTTTCGGACATTTCTTTTCAAATTAACTACAAAGAATTTCACACATTATCATTCTTTTTTGTGACGATAGAAGTCGTGCTGCACACTCATTCATTCCGAACACACACAAAACGGCGATTTTCGAAATACATGTCTTTGTGACTTGGTCTCCACACAAAAACTCCGGATGGATGGATCAGTCCCACAGGGCTCCACAAGCCGCGTGCTCAAAATTTCTCTTGACACATTGTTCCCACGGGGCTCTTCATTGCTCTAAAATGAACAAAGTTGCCTCCAGTGTTGAAAAGTCTCCATTGTTTTGTCCCCATGGAGGCTCAAGCAAACATGGCACTTATGTTCGGATCCCTGTCACAAAAGCCTGCCGAACAGACTTCCTCCGACTGCTTACCATTGCAGGTCATTGCACAAGCAAAAAACCCACAAAATTGTGTGATTCAGGGAAGGACGGTTGGTTGTCAGTGTCTTGGAAGAGAAGAGACAGGAGAAATGCTGCGTCGCTATGTCGTGCAAAGAACAAATGAATAAATGGTGCTGGGAAATGGATTTGTCATGGTTGGGCGTCATTACCGTGTGCATGAAAAGTGCCTCAAATTGCTCCAGAATAGAATTACAATTTAATTTTAGTTTTCAATTTCGAGTGCAATCTGGTGGATGTGCTCATCAAGAGAACATGAGATCCGATCAAATCCGACAGAGACTGATGAGAAGCTGGAGGATTTTCGACTTCAACAAGTCTTTCCTGTGGAACGTTTTGTCACTTCTTTGAAGCTCAGGAACAAAGCCAGAACAGCGTTTGAGGACACAACAGAAAACGCTGCAAAACAACCAGTGAAAACACCCTGAAGGTTGTTTGCGGTGTTTCTGAATTGAGATAATTTCCGTGCGGTTGCACCTTGACTCCAGGTGAGAGGGCTGCCTGGATCTGTCAAACCGTGGACCTCAGGCCTAGATCTGTCATACGGTGGACCCGTCAGGCCAGCACTCAGCAGCTTCTCTGTATAGGAGAGGTGCAGAGCCCACAGGCGTGAGGCGGAAGCGTCCCGCACGTTTATCGGAGGAAGCGGGCAGGCGCATGCGTGGCTCAACCGTCGCCTTGGCCTTTCCCTCATTTCACATTGCCTGCACCCTGCAGTGCAGGACACTGTGCTTTGATTACAAAACGCATCATATGCGAGCACACAGGTTGGATTGAGACCCATCTGTGATCATTCGTGTGCAAGGAGTACGTGCTGGCGTACGCATGCATGCGCAATAACTATTTTGGTGTGCTGCGACCTGGGTGTGTGTCCGCGCTGGCGCACACGGTGTGAACCAGGGGTTCACGAAACAATCCACTGTGAAGCTCCAGCAGGTCAACATCCTTCTCAGCGCAGGTTATCTCTGGCTGTTCTCAGTTCCGGCGCCAACTGACCATTTGCGCGGCTTCGTGAGGATGTCATCAAAATCGGGCCGTTTCATGACCAGTGGCGGCTGCGTTTAGTGTTGTGACCCAGCGAACTTTCCTGCTATCTGTTTTCCGCAGGACATTTCTGGCAGCGTTGAGATGGGAGGCAGATGGGAAGCGCATCCAAGGCAACGGGAGTGACGCAAACGGTGCAGACATCGATTCAGTCTCGGGTGACGCTCGTTCCCCAGGGGGGGGGGGTCTTGACGTGTCAGAGGCATCTCTGAAGGGGTAGGGGGCTCAGTGGCACAGTATCGTGCACCTTCAAAACGTCCCACACATGTCAGGCACCCTGTCGCTCGTGTTTGTCACCCAAACCACCGTCACTCGCCTGATAATCTCCTATTCTTGGAGCTTCATATCGAATTTGCTTTGGGCCACTGACTCAACTTCGTGCACACAGACTGTGAAACCACCCTCCACAGTCACAATACCCAAGACAAAGGAAATATGCTTCAGGAGAACACTGCACGAAGAGGAATTTTTTGCCGTTCAGTGTTCGGGTTGCAACACCTTTCCGAGACCCCAGTTGCGAGGGGACATGCAGACAAGGAACAGACAGCAAAACATCCAGGGTAACTTCTGGCACCCAACGTTGAGAGAACGAGACAAGTTGATCCCACTTTGGTGGCGTGAGCGGTGGGGCCAGGGGCCTGGGCGTCCTGCACTGATGGGAGATTATTCCTAATTCCTGTCTGCCTTGATGATCTTCGATGGAGTTTATCCCCACTGACAAGGCCGCATTTCTACGAGGGAACACGAAAGAGCAAGCTCTGCAGAAGAGACACGCAAGTAAGTCCGCTGACTGCCAACTTCATAAGCTTTCATATTTTCTTTGGTGTCAAGCAAACAAAAAGGAAAAAGAGCGTTGGCACCACTGCGACTGAACAAACATGGAAAAAGACCATCAAAGGGGTTTTAGATCGGGGGAGCAACTCACAGTTTGTTCAGGTTGGGAATATTCTCGAGCTGTTTGTCGTGGATTTCGTCAATTTCGTTGTTCCCCAGGTACCTGCAACGAACAAAAGTTTGTGTTCTGTGACTTGAGATCACCTGGTATCTGTTTTGTTCCGTGAAAGAAGAGTCTCAATTCGGTTCCCTCCCCCAGGCCTGACACGCTGCAGCTCCAGGCTCTCGACCTCGGGCGTACTCGTCACTCATTTGCTATGTTGGCTGCTTTTTCTCTCAGACACCCTCAACACAAACAAACCTCTGTGTGCATGTGTGTGTGCGTGGGTGTGCGTGTGAACTTTACAAAAAGCGACTTACAAGTGCTGGAGGCCGTAGGCTGTGGGGAACTCCGGAACAGAGCTCAGAACGTTGTGCTCCAGGTGTCTGCAATGCAAAGTGCGCAGTGCACATGGGAAAGGGAAAGACTCCACCCACGCACAATACAGCAGCTGCAGGGACCCACACTCTCCTCGTTTGTCGCTTGTCGTCGGCTTGGTAACCTCGGACTCCAGATCACCTCAATAACAGGACAAAAAGCTTTGATTTCGACCCTTCCTTTAGCAAATGTTTGTGACCCAGTAACAAGTGCAAATTTAAATTTCATCTTTCAAAAACTCATCTACATTGTGTTTCGCGAATTGTTCAGAACTGACTGAGGCGATAAGAACAGTGGTCGTACTCACAGGTCAGTGAGTTGCGGCACCTGCAGAAACACGGCTGCGCTTATCGATGAGATCCGGTTCCGAGACAGAGACCTGGAAGAAAATCCCCACCAAATCTCTCAACAGGCGGTTGTCACCGCCCCACAGAGCTTCATTATCCCAGCTCAAAACTGTTGCAATGGAAGCGAAGGCAACCCTGAAACACGTTCTCAAGACGGGCAGATTTGGCAGTGACGAAAGGTCGCCTGGGTTACAGCCATTTTCCGTTTGGTGTTGTGGGAAGTATTGCAAAGTCAACTGTGTTCGGTTGATTGGTTGACCCCTGGTTCAGACCAGGTGCGCCAGCGCATGATGCACAGCTTTCACAACATTATGCACCACGCACAAAAATGGTGGTTAGAACCCATCCGTAATCATGGTGGCACATTGCAAGCTTGTGTCTTCAGTGTGAACACAACGTGCACGCCCTTTTGCCTTTTAAATTTGCTCGCGCGGCACCCACTTTGGTTCGCTGTGACAGAAGTGCGCACCCGGCAGGTCTGAATCCAGGGTGACGGTGCGATAGCTTGAGACTCACAGGACTTGGAGGCTGCGTAGCGGCCGCAGCAGAGGCTCCGGGATCGTCTGGATCCGGTTCCCGTCCAGGAACCTGAAGGACAACAGAGACACGAGTCACGCGTGTGCAGAATCAGGTACAGTCCCGCTGTCTCAGTGCGCACCTGCTCACTTCGCATTTCCGGTTACACCGCACAATGTGTTGTCACGTCTACCTTTTCTCGCTGCCCAATAGGAAAAGCCATTGTGTTCAGGTCAGGCAGCTCCGAACCCGCCGTGTCCTTTGCAAAAGGCACAGCGAGAAAGAAAATTCCCCAGTCTGGGATGTGTCTCGACTCGGTTTGAGTGTCAAAGACCCTGGACTTGAAGTTTTCTGCTCACAGGATTTGGAGGTGCTGCAGCCCGGTGAAGTCGACTGAGGCGACGCCGCCCCCGAGCCGGTTGTGCGACAGATCCCTGGAAAATAACAGCAGTTCTGCAGTTGGAACCAGACGCATTCACGGGGATACCGCAGAAAGGCTGTCTGTCTTCTCCCGCGGGTCGAGAAGCGGTCTTGGCCAGTGTCTCCATCCAGCTCCAAATTTAGGTGCACGGGCCGGGTCAACTTTGTTTCAGGGTAAGGGGAATCTGGACCTAAAACCTCGCAAAAGGAAGCCTTGGGTGCGTCTGTGGTACAAACGGTCGGTGAGGTTGGACTCGGGCTCTAAGGTCCATGGGGGTCGGGTTCGGGGCCAAGGGACCGGAAAGGCACAAGACGGTGATTCTCAAAGCTGGCAACTCACGGGTCAGCTGACACGCATTGGCCATTTCCAGAATACATTCAGGTGCATTTCATGAAATAAAGTTTTCGAATGTGATTTAATCAAAAGCTCAATTGAGTGTCGAGTGCCAAGACAACGCGATTCGTTTCCCGGCTGCATGAACTGATCATTGCGTGAACCCCTTTGTCTCTTTTGATTGCACTGAAACTACGTTGCAGCGGCGAGTCTTGGTGCACAAAACGCAGGCCTTCCCACAGAATTAGAGAAAAACATGCACAGATCGGGCGGCGTTTGAAACAACAGCATCTGAGATGAATATTTTGGGTTTTCTTGAGGAATATTGCAGTTCAGGCCAACACCTTCTCAAGACTGAATTGTGTTGATTTTATCCATGGCTGCTTGTAGTCAAGTGTGCTGCTTTGATTTTGTGTTTTCCGGCCTCAGAAAAGGAAAAATTCTTCAGAGAAAACAATTTATCAGGTTTCAACTGCTTGTCTTCTATACGACAGTGTTGGTGGAGGATTAATTTCAAAAGAAACGCTTTTTGCACCACATCAAACGGTTCCGCATGTGTGTTTCAAGAGACGATCACTTTGTGAAACCTGACACAACCTGGCGAATCAAATGAGAGAAAAACATCTGAAAAGATTCACACACTTTTTGTCGCTCGTTTTGCTGAAAGTGACAAATGAAAAGAGCCCAACAAAGTTTTGTAGTAGAAACATACGATTTCGTTTGGTGTCTTTTCAAGACTTAAATACAAATTTGTGCGCATAAATGTTTCGAAGTGTTTTTCAGTGCATGTGCGTCAGTCGTGCAGCAATGCGTACTGCGGGCGAACCTCATGAAGTGTGTGTGTGTGTGTGTGAGTGTGTGTGTGCGTGTGTGCATGTGTGTGTGCATGTGTGTGCATGTGTGTGTGCATGTGTGTGCATGTGTGTGTGCATGTGTGTGTGCATGTGTGTGCATGTGTGTGTGCATGTGTGTGTGCATGTGTCTGTGCATGTGTGTGAGTGAGTGTCGTGTGCAATACTCACAGACTTTTGAGATGAGAAACATCAGCGAAAGCGCCGTCTTCGATCGACGTGATGTCGTTGTGAGAGAAGTTGCTGCAGAACAAAGAGTTACATTCAGCGCTTTGGCCTGGCAACGTCGCATGGCTGCATTCTTGCGTTCGTTGACCACGCATTGGACGTGGGTGCGGTGCTAGCTGCAGTGAGCACACCCAAAGCATTTTACTCTGAAGCAGAGACACAGTTGACCCTCACCCGACCGACAAGCTCCCTCCACTCCACAGTGAGTTTTTGAGCTGTGGGTTTGGCCTCTGGCAGTCTAATCCCCTCTCTTGTGTCTGATCCGTCTGCAGCCAACCCTCTGGTGCCAACCTCACCCTGGAGTCAAAATCCCAACCACAGGCACCCCAAACCCACGCACCCGCTGTGGCTGGGAACAAGGTGGTTTGCAGAACACGGGTGCGTGACCAACGCTCCAAGTGGCTTGAGAGGTCAATCAACTCTTGCAACAAACCCAACAACATCAGACACGGCATCACGACCAGTCACAGAACGTGACAACACAACTTTCAAACAATTGCGTTTTCACAACTTTTTCTTTCTCGCAAACAAAGGGAAAAAACCTGTGGTGTCTGTGTTTTCATTGAAAAAGCCCATTTGCTGAAGTGGCTTTGTCTGACAAACTTTTCATCACTTGTCAGGGAGATTTTTTTTTTTTTCCAAAACTCGTATTCAAACAATGCGCGCAAAGACAGAAATTGTACATAGTGAAATGAAGAATCAGGAAGCTGTTAATTCAAAAGGTGTTTTGCTTCCCACTTCTTCACGTCATTTTGTCCCCTTTTCTCCACAAAAAGGTCATTGTTCCCATGAAAGATGAGTCTGCATGAGAGAGACGTGGGAGACTCACACGTGTTGGAGAGAGACGAGGTCCTTCAGCAGCGTCCTGCTCACCGTGCCCAGCCGGTTCAGCGACAACCCTCTGAAAAACAGGGCGCGAACAAGCTGTCAAGTACGTGCGTACGCGTGCGTGTGACGACAAAGGTATCGCGCGAGAGTTTGCTGTGCCACCTGCACCTTCGTTGAGCGCAAAAGAGATTTTCGGCCTGAGACAAGGCAAAATAGGGGTCCGGCACGAAAAGAACTGAAAAAATTCCACTGTTCTGTGTCTCAGTTCTGTGTCCCACAAAAGGTGTTCTGCTTGCCGTCCCCTGAACAGTTCATCTTGAGGTACTCACAGGTGTGGTAAGACTGACGAGTTGAGTACTCACAGTGTGGTGAGAGTTGAGTACTCACAGTGTGGTGAGAGTTGAGTACTCACAGTGTGGTGAGAGTTGAGTACTCACAGTGTGGGGAGAGTTGAGTACTCACAGTGTGGTGAGAGTTGAGTACT
>JAAUXT010091976.1_pt1 | contig 12360 bp, 13 predicted proteins | sample 7278171 | NCBI WGS metagenome assembly JAAUXT01 (sample SAMN14350112, study PRJNA611818) | marine sediment metagenome | isolation source: surface marine sediment (1.8m) | place: French Polynesia: Moorea | collected 2018-08
ATCTCAAGTCTCAACACAGTAGTCTTGTGAAAGCAATGAGGTCAACTGTTATTGAAGTCAGTTCACACACTTGAAGTGAAGTTTGACTGCCAGATCGCACCACTCGAGGCTCTGCCTCTCGTGATGCGATCTGCCAGTCTCACTTCACTTCGCGTGTGTGAACCTATACGTATTTCTGTGAGCTCATTTGTTTTCTTTTTTGAAGGTCTTCGTGAAGTGAGTGTTGATAGTTGCCAGTCATATCAAATTTTTCTCGTGTTTCTTTGTATTTTACGCTGTGGTATTGCAAGCCAGCTGGCTTCAGTCGCAGCCAGGGTTGTTTTGCACTGATCCTGTTTGCAGGCACAGCTCGTCTATATCGGGTTGAATTGATGCAGCTGTATTTACTTATTTTAGGTTCTATGGTGCTATTTAAACGTCAGTTTCGTTTCTGTGTTCGTGGATTTGCGAACACCGGGATGTGAATAAACAGTCGTCAAAAGAATCGTTGGACCTTTTTATTCGAAGTCCGTTTGAATGGTCTACCATGACGAAAACACGCAAATTAGTACACCACAGATACCGTTGGCAGAGTCTGAAACAATGTCCCTCGAAAAAGGAGCATTGGACTTCGCCGTCAACTGAAAATAGTGAGAAGGCACATTGAATGTACGTGCCTTGCGTTTATTTACATCAGTATCTGTCAGTTGTCAAGGGACTCTGTTGAAAAGCCGCTGCCCTCAAACGGCACCCAGAACCCTGCCCCATTTTTCTTGCCAAAAGGAAAACAAAAACTCCCCCCACAACCACACATCGATTGCGAGCAACATTTCAATGACTAGATGCGAAAACTGGTCACTTTCTTCGACACATGCATGACAAAAAATTCGAAATTTCGCCACATCGCCCAAGATTTCCGTTCGCAGTACATTCACAGTCGAGCGAGTGTGTTCTTGTTTTCGGCGGCTCGACTTTGGTTCAATTTCTGAAAATATTTTTGAGTGGCTTTGACGCGGAAAACGAAACCAGAACCACCCAAAAGACTCCAGGAAGACATTTTGACACTGAAGCAAATTCCCCTCCTCCTCCCTCCCAAAAAAAAAAAAACACTGGTGCAATCGCAACTCCCCACAGTGTGGGCGTAGCACCGAGCAATGAAAATATAAACCACACGTGCATCATTTGGCTGTTGGATGCTGCGCTTGACAGATTGTTTTACAAATGCCCGAGCTGTTCCGGGTGGATTCAGACTTGGTAACTTCAATGGAACGTCCACAGAAACATCACCACGATGGGCAAAACGAACGTCCGACTTGCATCACATGCAAGACTACTCATAGTTCCCAATGAAAGGAACCCTGATTGCAGCGGTAAAATTCATTGCCACATTGAGACCGCTAACAAATGCGAAAGACACACACTTCACGGTTATTTTGTGACTTTGGACTTGGGAAGTTCTGCACTGAAGATCTCCAAGAGCAGCAAACAAGCAAAAGCACACGCGCGGGTGCTTGTGATGCTTTCTCCCAACTGACAACCACAAGCGTTCCAGAACGGACATACACCTGCCAAGTTACACACAATGCTTGCGGAAAACCGGACTTCTCCAACTTTCGAGGCAGTTTGGAAGTCTGTTTGGGTCAACGCGTGGCAAAACGACAAAATAAATAACATTGATATCCACCAGGGCGTACGGCAGCCATTCACCAAGTCATCCAGTAACAAAAATGTGAGAAATTGCTCCCAAATGGCTGAAGAGACTTCAGAACAACTCAGTCTTGTTGATCTTGTAAGCAAGCACGCAGATTCAACTCCTAGTCCCAGAAAGCAGGAAGCAACATGGGTGTCTCAAGGCTTCAGTTTGATTCCGCGAATCGAAAGACAGAGAAAACGAAAATCACACAAGCAACGTTAAAAGCTTTTCCGATTCACAGCTCGAAGTCCTTCACTGTCGTATTCCTGCTTGGAAACCCACATCTTCTTGAATGTGTCCAACGACGCAAGGATTGAACCTCTGCAAAGCAGTCACAGTTTCAATGCTCATATTTACGACAGAAATTGGGATTACTTGTACGCGTGCAAAGTTTTCTACCGATGTCTGACTTCACGCACGTGAAAATCCAAGCACTCACCCTATCCACGTTGAGTATAACCTTTCCTGAGGTGCTGATATCTGAAAATCGCAAAACCAAAATGACCCACCGAAAAAGACACCGTTACAATTCCGTGGCAGTACATTCTGAGACGATATTTTTGCACAAGTCCACCTACCCTGATTTTGATATCTTTGGCTGCCACCTTTTTCACTTCGCCAAGCAGTCGGTCACCAAACCCTGGACCAAACAAAGCAAACATTTCAACGTTGAAAGTAGATCTATCTTCATCGACAACCGTTGTTGACAGGCATGAACACAGGATAAGTGAAAGGCCAAGACCCACCTTTGAACAGCGTGGAACCACCAGACAGTACGATGTTTGAGTACAGAACGCGACGCAAGTCCATGTCAGATTTCTGGATTGAATAAGTCAGCACTTCGTGTATGCCTTCGCACTCTTCGCCGATCAAGTCCGGTCTGAATAGCAACTCCGGAGCCCTGAAACGTGCCGGACCAATCTGCAAACAAACACAATGATTTATTCTCTGAAATACAATAACATTCCGCGGTGGACTTTTTTTTACACGAAACGACGGATATTCTTGACCTTCAGGTGAAGAGTAGATACCTCAAGTGTGCTTCCATCAGGTAGCGTGTACGAGGACTTTTCCGTTTCCATAGTTTCGTCCTTCTGGGGATTGCTTGACAAGTAGCACGCTTTCTACAACACAAACAACTTCAGAGTCAAATGCTTGTTCACCAAGTGAGTATTCTGGATAAAAATAATATCCGGAGCAACAACTCACCTCCTTGATCGTTTTCACTATTTCCAGCTCTGCTGATGTGTGGAAATTGTGTCCTTCTTTTCTCAAGAGCAGCTGAAGGTACCGGCTCACATCGCGACCTGTGGTGGGCAAACGTTGCAACAGTCAGCAGGAATTGTCTCTTGACACAACCCGAAACAGAATCGGTGTCTTGCGACATGTGTTTGAGCCCTGGTTTGTGATAAAGTACGCTGGGGTGGCGAGGGATGTGTCCACATTTTCTTGAAACAGATCACAGTCAGACTCACGAAAGTGTCATTTTTGGTTTCTTGCTCAGCCATGTCGCGCGACTGGAAGAAAATGAGCTGTTCGAAGAACTGATCACCAACCTGCAATGTCGACCCGCATGATACTGTGGGGCATTGCGAATCCTTCGTAAATAGGAACTGCGTGCGTGACACCGTCCCCTGCGTCCAACACGACTCCAGTCGTTCGACCTGTTGCGTACCTACAAGGAAACGTCTTGATGGTGATTTCTTGCTGAGGAAAAAATGTTTGAAAACAATACTTTTTGCTGCGTTTCTCTGTCTCCCGACTACTTACAAACTGAGGACTGCTTGCATAGACACAAAGAGGGCAGGAACGTTGAAAGTTTCGAAGAATATTTCTGCTGCTTTTTCCCGGTTTCTCCGAGGATTCAATGGGGCTTCAGTCAGTAATACTGGATGCTGAAATGTACGAAGACAAGGATTGTCCAGAAGGCCATTCACAGGGAAAGCAAGCCAAGAACAGAACCAAAAACAAAGAAGGAAGTGCAGCAGAAATGAACATACCTCCTCAGCGTAAATGTTGAGCTGATCTTTGGAATAAATGTACTGCCAAATTTTCTCCATATCATTCCAGTCTTTGACGATGCCATGTTCCATTGGATACTTGATGGTCAGCAACCCTCTGTGTTCCTGCAAAGTATGCCTTCTTGTTTTGTTTGTCCAACTCTCTGCGGGAATTTGGGGGTTTGTTTTCATTTTTGACCATAATCATTCGGATGTTGCCAGCCAATTGGTACTCAGCCAGTCTGTGGCCTAAAAACGTTCGAAATTATTTTTTGATGTGATTTCTGCTCGGAAAATGTTTCGCACGATACTGTACCTCTGCTTTCGGTCCGAGGAAAGTGTCTCCTTCCAACGCTCCTGCCATGCACCGAACATGCTTCGGTCTCCCGATGCTGCAAAAGGTTTTGTGATCACATTTTCCTGTTTTGTTGCGGTATGTGTGCAAATTTACGTGCACTGAAACTGGTCGGGATACTTTTGATCCACTTACTAGTTTGGGAAATGATACTTGGGAATCTGGTCTCCTGCAATACCGGCTTTGATGACTCCAGAACCCTGGCGAAAGATTCAGATTTAAACCCAAAGTGTGCATCGTTTATTTTCTCTGGCGAGGTTTGTGCAGGAAAGACAAACTGCAGGGGTTGTGAACAGGTGAAAACACAGGTACGAGTATCAATGTTGTCTGACGAAACCGGCCATCAAACTTCAGGACAGCAGTGACTGATTCGTGATTGAATCAACAACTCAGCATGCAAGGCTTTGCTCAAGTTGTCAAAACTCATCCCGGGTGTTGTGTGTCGACCAAATCAGGAAAAGGAGAGCGGTCAACAGCTGTCAAAAATGTTCAACATGGCGGGGATCGAGGGAAGCTTTCTGCTGTGGTGCAAAGTGTGCTCAAATATGCGAATCACAGAGTGCCAATGAAACCACAGAAAGATCAGATGTCACTTACGTTGTCTATTACAACGGGCTGATTGGCTATGATGTCGTAGGAATCCATTTTCAAGCCGAAAGACTCTGCAAAAGTCTACCAGCAACACTTCCGGTGACTCATTGAGCAGAACTTGTCCGGATCTTTTGCTTCATCTCCAATCAATTGCGCTTGAAAAGAATTCCGAACTGTTGTGCACATAAAACACAATATTTCTGCTTTTATTTTGCATACTGTGTTGTAGTGTAATGCTGGATCATTGTTTTTGCGTTAGAATCAACATTTTTACAAGTAGAAAGAATCATCCCAACTGTCTGCAAAAGAAGAGATTTCGACAATCACTCAGGCCATTACGGATTTTTGCCAGAATACTATTTTGTTAAAATATGCTCTGTTTCTGACCGTCAGCACCAAATGACCAAGCAGAGTGTGTTTAAATGTCGTGACTTATCATTGAGTGTGAAATTCAATGACAGATCAGTTGAGGGAAAAGTTGCATTCCCGCAGCAGACCGAGCACCTGCCCAGCAAATCCGCAATCGCTCCGATGTCCGAAATCAGAACCGGAAGTTGAGATAAGAGTCACTTGAAGAGTGACTTTCTCAGATTTTTGTCTTTTGTTGCAAGCATTCGAGACATATTCTCAAGCATTTACATTGAACTCTTGAGCTGAAGCCTGTGGGCATATTCTCGATTTTGAAAATGTGCGCCAGAGGAGTTTGCTGGATGTTTGGCAGACCATGAACTGAGGCCAAAACAAATGCATGATGTGATCCTGTTGTGATTGGTGATGGAAGAAATCTGATCAGTGCGTGGAAGAAAGAAAAGTTGTTGTTCGCCGACAGAACGTTGCAAAATGGAAGGTGACATTTACCACCCAGGAAATCCAGTCTACAATATCCCATCCACACCAGCTGGTCTGGAAGCCATTTACAAACTCTGCAGGAGGCTGTACCCAACACAACCAAATCCTCTTCAGGTCACTGCCGTTGTGAAGTACTGGTGAGTTACCTTGTGACACGGGAAACTGCATTTGTGCGTGAAGGAATCTTTGTGAGCGTTACTCGTATGTTCCCCAGAATTTGTCAGAAAAATTTGCCCTGGTCTTTTGTGCGCGAAGCGTACTTTGTCTCTGAATCCGATTCAATCTTCGAGTTTTGAGACAATTTACGTCGTTTCCTTCCCCCCCCCCCCACCAAACGGGGATGTCGGTTGGCGTGTCAGTGTTCAAACTTGTTTGTTAAGTCTCTCTGGTCCTGCACAACCCACCGGATTGGTTTTGGTACATGTCAGTGTCTTGAAACTCTGATTACACAAACTTCTTCCGACAATGTTGAGGCGTGGCTTGAACTTCGGGAAAGGCGGTTGTCGGTAGAACTGCCTTTGAAAGGTGGTTTTGAAGAGAAATACAATGTCTTGCTGGGTCGTGTTGCCATGGAAACTTCCAAACAAAGTGAGCAACGAGTGGACTTCTTATCTTCGTTGACATGACTGGTCTCTATTTGGTCTCTTGTCAGAAGAAACGCCTCTGAGAGTCTGATCGTGGTTTCTGTCCACTTGCCGGAGGAACGGCAGTAGACAGGGAAAAATATGTGTGCTTACGAAGGGCCAATCCTTGCAGGTTAGGAGGTCCAGATCCTCTCGACTACATCAGCATGTACGCCAATCCCGGAGACCCTGCACGCGGCATTCCCGCTCACTGGCACTACGTCAGCTTTGGTCTCTCTGATCTGCACGGAGACGGCCGAGTACACCAGTGAGTTTACCTGTTCATTGGAGTCAAAATTGCTTACATTTATCAACCTTAAAAACGAACCAACAAACCCATCAAACTGCAATGGAAAATGTTTGCACACAAACAATTGTGAATTTGACACGAAACCCTGTGAACCCACCGCAGCAGCACGCAGGGAAGTGACGGCGCCAGTGGGTTCGGGTTCGAGCTCACCTTCCGGTTGAAGCGGGAAGACGGCGAGACGGGACCCCCGACATGGCCTGCGGCGCTGATGCAAGCGTTGGCCAGATACGTCTTTCAGTCGGAAAATACGCTTTGTGCAGGTAATTTGGCAACACTATACAGGTGAAGTGAAACTTGAGTGCTGTCACGTAGGGAAGGGCTCTCACGAGTTGTTTTGTTGCCGAGGAGAAGGGCATCATCTCATAATTTGCCAATTTCTGGACAGACAACAAGTCAAGAGAACACCACAATAAGTTGTCTTGTGTTTCCAAGAGCGCAACACCGACGTGCTTGCTGTTCTTACAGTGGTGGTGTTGTGTGTGTGTGTGTGTGTGTGTGTGTGTGTGCGTGTGTGCGTGCGTGTGTGTGTGTGCAAACCAGCAAGTTTTGAAACCAGCAAAACCTGAAACAGTACTTACAAATGATCCATTATCAGTTTCTGGCCACCCCTCTGTAAATCAGCCAACTTCCGATCTTCTTGTCAAAGAAAAAGGAAACGTGTCTGCGTGTTGTTGTGCAAGGCAGGCCAGAGTGGTTTTGCCCGGTATGTGCTCAAACTGACACGAAATGGCATTGCGTGTGCAGGAGACCACGTGTCGTGGCACCAGCCGCTGGACGGGTCAGAGTCGCGCATCCAGCACATGGTGATGATGGACGATCCGCAGATGATGCCCATGTCCACCGCGTTCGGTCTCGTCGCCTTCGTACAGGTACAGCAAATAAACGATTCCAGGTATCGGGCAACAGGCGAATAACAACAAACGGTCTGCAGCCCTGTGTTTCTTCGCACGAAAATTTTGTGTCGAATGTTGGGGTTTGGGTATCCGCGGACTGTCACAGTTGTCTTGTCTCTGTCCTGCAGATTGTCGGGGTGTGCGCGGAAGAGCTGAAAGCAGCTCAACACTGGAACGGTCCTGGCGTCATTGATCTCTTGAAAAAATCGCCGACGTAAGTGAATCAATTTGCAAACTTGCACTGTGTGACTGAAAAAGTAATATCACAGAACAGCAAGTAAAGAGACTTCTTCATTGTCTTGCAGAGCGGGAGGCACTTGGCTGATCACGGACATGAGGCGCGGAGAAACCGTATTCGAAATTGATCCCCAGCTGCAGGCAAGTTACTGCGGGATGAACCTTTTCGTTTTGAAATTCACAAACCTCAATGGAATGGCAGAACTACAAAATGAAATTACGCTTGCAAGCGAGTTGCAATTGTATTTTGTCTGGCTCACACGAGCTGCCTTTGTCATCGCTGCCGTGACTGGTGTCCGCTTTCCAGGAGACTGTGGACGCGGGGATCGAGGAGGAGGGTTCGAACCTGAGCGGAGTGAGCGGGCGCTGCTCGTGGGAGGAGAACACGGACCTGTACGAGCTCGACGAAGAGCAGGAGGAGGAAGACAAGGAAAACAGGCTCCAGCAGCAGCAGCAGCGAGGCCGTGCCGATAGGCGCCGAAGCAGCACTCTCAGCAGCGACAGCAGCGAGACCAAGCCGCACCTCTCCCCCACCGGTAGGGTTCCCCTCAATTTCATGCTCAGCACTCGAGCCGAATTTCGGACTGGGTACCCGGTGTTGTTCATTCTTGTTGACAGTGGCTGAAGTCTTGTCAAAAGTACATCAGCATTTCTTGCATCAAAAAAGGAGCACTGTGTTATTTCGCAGAATCGGAGCAGATCAAGGCGACACTGAAGAAAGGATTGTCCTACAAAAACAAGGCTGTGCTGCCGCCCATCAAGTCCGCGCCAGACCACCGCGACTTCCGAGACTCCAACTCCTTGTGGTGAGTTTCTCGCGGTAGACTATCGCTCGCAGTTATGCAGAATGCGTACTTCAGATTTGTGACCAAGTTACGATCTCGTACCAGACAAGTAGTTTTGGTGCCTCAGCTTCCCTGTGCACTTGACATTGGCCTGCATTTGGAGTGTCACGGTGGTACAACTGTTATTTTGAGTTCATTTGTCATTGTTCAGTCGAAGCAGTGAAAGAAAACCGTCTATGGACAGCGAGGGACCATCGGAACTGCTGCGAACCAGGATTCTCGACTCTGTTCATCTAAAGTTCAACCTGGAGGCGGGATCCTTGTTGCCTTTGGCTCTGAGGTGAAGCTTGTTGTTGTGCTTGTTTGTGAACTCACACGATATTTCTGCAGACAGAACAGAAAAAGAGTCCATGAGTTGAAAGTTGTTTTTCTCTCTGTTTGCAGAGGCAGGCTGCGTCATGGTCGACACTTCACGTACAAAAGTGTGCTGAACGATGTTGCAATAACATTAGTTTCCACAAGTGTTCTGGGTTCAATCGCTGACGAACAACATCCTTTCGCTGCGCATGGGCCGTGGCTTCAGGTGAGAATTCGTCGAGAAAATGGATTTCTAGTCGCGCGAGCGCGACTTAAGTAATCAGTATCCGTCTGTCTGTCTGTACCCAATCTCAGTTTCCATGACATAGTGAGGAGGGGGGAGGGGTCACACAGGTTTCTATCCAGAAAGACTCAGAAAATTTTTTGCCGCCTACTGAAAAGAAACCTGTGTGACGAACCCCCCCCCCCCTCATTATGTTATGGAAACTGAATGTTGGAGTTTTGTACTCAGAAAAATTTTCACTGTTGGCTGGAAAGAAACCTGTCTGACCTCCCCCCCCCCTACACTGGTTTCTTTTCAGAGCCTCCCTGAGAACTCAACGCGCGACACAATGCCAGGGGCATTCTCATTTGGGACTTGATGTCTACCATTATTCCGGAGAAGCTGTGTCAGTGTTTGAACTTCCATTGGAAAGCTATGGGTGTTTGACCAACCTTGTTGCGTGTCTGTCGACAGGTGCTGTTCACAGACGACTTCATTGATCAACTACTTGAAGAACTGGTGGATCTGGCATCGTATGAGGAGGTACGGGCAGTTTAATTTGTCCAAAGAAGAGAGAACAACCGTTATTGTGGTGTGTTTTTGTGAATTTTGATTCAGTTTTGTTGCACAACCCGCAAACAACATTTTTCATCATTTTGTCACAGATCAGCGAACCTCTGACGTACCACTGGCCGGAACGAAAGCTGACGATAACCATAGTACCAGACGAACCGTGAGCGAAACAAACCCAAGTGCCTTACTTAAATTATTATGTTCACAAATATACAAATATACGTCTTTATGAATTGTTGCCATAGTGTTGGATACATGTTGAATGCGAAGAAACATGCAGTTGTGTTGAAACGTACGAAGAATATATAGAGTCTATTTCATGTGCATGTTTGCTGGATTGCAAGTTGTGGTTTTACTCTGTATGTCCAGAATATATTTGCCGGTTTCCATCAAATCACGAGAAGGATGAAGTGAAGCTTGACAGGTTGCTTTTACAAGGATTCATTTCAGTATCGTTGTGCCAAATTTCCTGGGCTTTTGAAATGAGAATGTCTGGTGCTCCACATGTTTTTGGTGTGAGCGGAAAACATGAATTCGATACATGTCCTTGATTTCTCTGGAAATTCTCACAAGAAGGATGTTTTCATTTCATTTCAAGGCAGAACTTTCTCTTGTCCTGGAAATTCACTTGTTGACCATTGCAGACTGGTTGTTTGTTGCAAGGTGTTCTGTCAACCCAGTGCCATTGAAGGGCATCTTGTGTGTCTCTTGACTCTGTAATTTCAAATTTCTTGTTGTGTTTTGAGTAATTTCTCGGCTTTTGTCCACACTGCAACCTGAACAAATCTTGTCCACTCTTTGAGACTATTTCGACAACCCGAAAGGGGAACCGTGCTGACAAAAAGTGCGCAGATTTCGCTGTATCTTTTTTTCTCTATTCTTTCTGAGAAAGAATAATTTTTGGTGCACATGCAGTGCAGGGTGTGAGCAAACCAACGCGTCAGGTCAACCGTGTCGTGGTTTTTGTTTGTTTGTTGCGCTCGTCTTTGTGACAAAAATCGGAAAGGATGACATTGGCTCCTGCTTCTCTTTGCTGTTTGTTCAGCAAATTTGCAAAAAAAGAAATTGCAGAAATTTTGTGAATTTACAGTGAATTTTTTGCAGATTTTCTGCGGCAACTCTTGTTTGTCATATATTTGTTGCAATGCGCCACAAAAATCACTACTGTTTCACATGAAAGTTGGACTTTTTACGACGTGTGAAATTGGTGCGCAATGTCAAGCGTCTGATGTGTCTGCAGCAAGTTCGCTGTCTGACGTACGAGTATTCGCTCCATTCGAGCTGCTGGTTTCGCGTGTTTGCTGATCTGTGGACGCTGCAGCTGTTTTCGACAAGTCTGTTTGTCGTTATCAATGTTCCTGCGTTCAACTCTTCTGATCAACAAGAAATCAGTTTTACCACAAACGTTAACGTGCATGTTTTCAAATTGACACATGACTTTGTCGGTATTTCAAAATATAAAGTTGTCAAAAAGTGAGTGCACCTGTCTTTCCTTGCAAGAAAATGCAAACGATGTTCAAAGCAGCTTTTCATTTGGTGTAGATTTTATGTCAGGCAATCAAAGGGACTCTGAAAGCGTCGTGTCGAACGCTTTCGTTTGTTCTCGTTTTGTTTCTCCCCTTTTCCACAAATGGAAAAGGTCTGACAGAAATGGTCTGCATCTTTGAATTGAAAAGACTGGGACCGTACGGAAAGTGAATGCGCGGGTGAGGAGTGTGCACAAAAGGAAAGCTACGCGTTGTACTGTGGATACGTCACTTCTATTTCAACATGAACAAAATACATCGTAGATTCTGACTCACAACGCTTGCTTCCATTCATTGACACAAGTTTAGTTACAAGACGAATGTCTTCACAAAAACATGAGTCTTTTGATAGGTTCACGTAGGTGTGATGGAATTGGTACTGTTGCAGGATTTCTGTGTGGACACGCTTTGCAAACTGCCTTCCAGCAACGGCAATGATCTGATGAACAGCCACATCAGAATGTGAAAGAAGGGAGGGGGGACATTTGGCGCATTGTCTGCGTCAAAAAAAAAAAGACATACTGTACCATAAAAGCCGCTCTTTTGTGTGTTTGAACCAAGAACATGAAATTTATACTGTTTATCCCTTATCCGTGATGTTACATTTGCTGGAAGTCGTCTGGCTTATTCAGAAGTTGCGGTTCAGTGAAACGCGACTTGAGCGCAGAATCGGATTGTTGCTGGACTTTGTCGAATAACACTTCATGGAACACGGTTCAGTCCAGACTCATTCAAGCTTGAAGATTTTTGATTTTTTTCCACCAAGTTTTCCTTCATTATCGGACCTGGAAGGACACCACAGAAGCTAACTGTCTCGACATTTTTGAACCTTGTGCTTGTGGCGTGTTTCACCGAACTTCGGACCGTCAAAAGACTCCGTTTCGGCAGCTCAAGCAGATGAAAACACCTCATTGAAGTTTTCAAGATCTGCCTTTTCAAGACACTTTGTACCTTCCTAGTTGAACACAAGAAACGGCAGACCAAGAATACCTTTCGCGGTGTGCACCAAGGGAGAAGGACAAGTCAACAAGCAGATCGACACTGTGGACAGGAACGAGTACATCACTGATACGCATCAAAATGTACATTGTTTTGTTAATGCAGAGATTTTGTTTGAATCAGCCCCATCCATGCATTTTAAGTTATCCACAGAACATTTGTACGAGGCATGCAATCTAAGTAACCGATTGGGCAACGTCTTTCAGGGATGACACATTCAAGTTGCCTGAAACTTTCTATGGTGAAAGAGAAGCATCAGGGCAACATGCCTACACAAAAATATTTCAGCTGAAGTTGTATTAAGTTTATAGAAAACAAGTCACAATTTTGAACCATGAGATCATTTGGCTGAAAGATGAATTGCAAT
>JAAUXT010120806.1_pt1 | contig 12359 bp, 11 predicted proteins | sample 7278171 | NCBI WGS metagenome assembly JAAUXT01 (sample SAMN14350112, study PRJNA611818) | marine sediment metagenome | isolation source: surface marine sediment (1.8m) | place: French Polynesia: Moorea | collected 2018-08
ACTCACCACCGTCTTGCGCCGCTCCGGATGGCTTTCCCGAAGCCCACGCTCTACTTCTTCTGCCAGTCTCTTTACCGTTCCCATCGGATTCCTTGTCGCAAAGTTGAGTCGGCGCAGAAGCCTACCTGAAAATTGATAGGTGGCAAGGGGTCTTGACAATGGGGTCCATTTTAATGCCAACTTCAGGAGTACGAAGCATAGGTCACTGAAAGAGAATTTCTAAACCTATGATAAAGTGTTTTCTCGGTTGAAAGTATTCCGATTTGCACTACATATGCGAAAGGAGAGAGGCTTCAACCAATTCAGCAATTCTCTCCCGAGTATTTAAGTTTTTGATTTATAATAAATTTATTTAAGCTTTCAGTAACCTTTAGAACTAAAAATATTTATATTTCAGATAGTTGATTGAAATTTGGGTGGGAATTGCTGTGTAATCAATTTATGGTTGCACTGGAATATCGAGCCGGCGTCGGTTCGGTTGACGCCAGGCCAACCTGGATGCATCAATATCTAGAATCAAGGGAATGTGGGTAAAAAATAGTATTAGAACAAAATACTATGCGAAACGCGTTGGTGTTTTGCAGGGCGGTAGCGTGCCTGAAGCTGATCAGTACGGGACAAAACGAAGCAATCCGCAATGAGCGCCATTACCGGCATTCTGAACCTCGACGCCAGCCCGCTGGACCCAGCGATTCCCGTTCGAATGGTGGATAGTCTAGTCCACCGAGGGCCCGATGCTAGCGGGGTCTGGCGCCACGCGGGGATCGGGCTGGGACACCGCATGCTGTGGACAACACCTGAGTCGCTTAAGGAGCGACAGCCTCTGTGCAGTCAAGACGGTACGCTGACGCTGGTCGCCGATGCCCGGATTGATAATCGTAACGAACTCATTTCAGCGTTAGGATTAAATAGCCGTCCCCTGGCCCAGATCACTGACGCCGAATTGATTCTAACGGCCTATCAGACATGGGGCGAAGAGTGCCCAGTGAGGCTGATTGGCGATTTCGTGTTCGCAGTCTGGAATCAACACCGCCGCGAGCTCTTCTGCGCCCGGGATCCGGTTGGGGTGAAGAGTATTTACTACTATCATGACCGTGGCCGTCTTTTCGCTTTTGCCTCGGAGATCAAGGCTCTGTTCAAGGTTCCGAGGGTACCGCGCAAACTGAACGAAGAGCGGATCGCTGAGTTGCTGGTGTTTGTTTTCGATGACGCTGAAAGCACCGCTTATCAAAGCATTTATCGTCTACCCGCGGGGCACTGCCTAACGGTCGGTAGCCGCGGTCTGCAAATGCGCCGTTACTGGAAATGGGATCCGGAGCGGGAGTTGACCCTCGGCTCCGATGCCGAATACGAGGAGAGATTCCGAGAACTCTTGACCGAGGCAGTAGACTGCCGGCTGCGCAGTGCTTTCCCGGTAGGCTCGACCCTGAGCGGTGGCCTGGATTCCTCGTCCATCACGTGCATTGCCCGGGAGCTCCTCAAGGATAAGAAGGATTCCGCTCAGACGTTGCATACGTTTTCCGCCATCTTTCCCAGCCTACCCGAGCCCGATCTGCGTTACATTGACGAGCGCTCCTACATGCGGGCCGTGTCGGCGCAGGGTAGCCTCATAACCCATGAAGTGCGCGCTGACCAACTCAACCCCCTGGGCGATCTTGGAACGATTTTGTGGCATCAGGATGACCCGCTCGTGCCCTTTAACCTTTACATGCATTTGGGCATGTATCGTTCCGCCCGCGAACAAGGGGTGCGAGTTATTCTGGATGGTTTTGATGGAGACACAGCGGTTTCCCACGGTTATGAACGCCTGCCGGAACTTGCCAAAAAGCTCCGCTGGGTCACGTTGCTCAGGGAAGTCAAGGCGATATCCTGGCGGTCTGCGAATCGCTCTCTTGCCCCCCGGCAAGTGCTTTGGGCCTATGCGCTACGTCCCATGATTCCCGGCAGTTTAGAGAATCTGTGGAAAAGAATCAGAGGACAGCACCAACCGCTTTGGGGTCGCGAATCCGTCATTGCCGAGGCCTTTGCCCGGAGAGTAAAACTGGATGCCCGAATCCGCCACCTGCAAGCTGATGATTCCCATGGCTTTCAAAGTGCGCGGGAGACACACAGGCTTGGTATTGAGTCCTGTCTGATCGCCTATGCCCTGGAACTTGCTGACAAAACTGCAGTTACTTGCGCCCTGGAGCCACGCTACCCCTTCTTCGACCGTCGGCTGCTGGAGTTCTGCCTCGCGCTGCCCCCGGAGCAAAAGCTGCATGCGGGGTGGAGTCGTTATATCCTGCGCCGGGCCATGCAGGGAATCCTGCCTCCCGAAATCCAATGGCGGGATAGCAAGGCGAATCTGTCTCCGAATTTCTACCGCAATCTCCTGGCCTTGGGCAGGGAGACGCTGGACCGCATATTGGTGGAAGACGCAACGACGATTGAAGGTTTTGTCGATATGGCAGCTTTGAATACGATACACCAACGATATATCAAATGCCCTGCGAACCGGGATGCCATGACGCTTTTCGTCACCGCGGGATTGACGACGTGGCTGCGGCAAACCGCCATAGCTCGATAATTGTTAAGAATTGATAAGCTATTGGTATTTTTTACGAATATCTGTATTTTTTTATTTATTTCTTGACCTAAACCAAATTCTATGATATCCAAATACCTCAGGACCCTAAAGAACTTAACTCGGAACAAGAACAAGCTTTGAATACGGGCGAATGAAATGATGCATATCCAAAACCACCAAGTGTCGCAAAAACGCTATTACACGCCACCGCAGCTGACCGTGAAAGGAGACATCGCGACGCTCACCCAGCAATCCAAAACCTTTGGTAGTGGCGATGGCTTGGTATTGGTAATACCTAATACTGGCCTTGATCCCATCCCTATAAAAAATTATTCCTGAAGACTGAACGGCAATTGGTTATGAGGGTTGGGGGTGGCTCGCACCCCCCCTGATGCCTACTAAACGACCAAGCAAACAGGCAACAAGTCTTTTCAAGGCTATAGAGCCGCCGGTTTAAGCAGCCCTTCTAGCCCCCATGAAAATCAGCAACGGGCGGCTCTATTACAGCGCGTACGGTCTGAACATCGATTCTGCCCTAACGTTACCGGAGCTTCCAAGCAATGCAGCATCGTCAACCCTTCCTGATCTGAGGATATCGTTCGGCAAAGTAGGGGCTATGCCACCTGTGGATGAAACCGGGTGCGGTTTCTGGATACAGGAAAATCGGGCCTGTTATCGCCTTGAGAGCGTTGGCGCATTTCTGGTTTCGGAGGGGAAGGATATCCTCGTGGACCCTTGTGCGGGCGTGTCCCAGATGGCGCTTCGCCTCTGTATTCTGGGCCCGGCGTTGGCCCTTGCGCTATATCAGCAGGGACTTTTCATCCTCCACGCCAGCGCTGTTGCCATCGACGGGGCCGCCGTGGCTTTCCTGGGCGGCCATGGTTGGGGAAAATCGACGATGGCCGCGCTATTGCACGCTCGCGGTTATCCGGTGATCACCGATGACGTCACCGCGGTTGATCTGGATCACAACACCGTGGTGCCCAGCTTCCCCCAGCTCAAGCTATGGCCGGAGGCCTTACGGGTTTTGAGTAGACCGGCGCATAACCTCCCACAAGTGCATCCCGACTTGGAGAAGCGGGCGTTTCGGTTCAGCGAAGGTTTCGCGTCTTGTCCGTTGCCGCTCCAACGGCTTTACGTCTTGAGCATCGGCCAGCCGACCGCGGTGGAAATACTCCAGCCGGGGCGGATGTTCGAGGAAATCATTCGGCACTGGTATGGCGTTCGGTTTGGTCCCCCCATGTTCGACGCCTTCGATCGGCGAGCGCATTTCCTGCAAGCCTCGCAGCTGACACGCACGGTGCCCGTGAGGCGCCTGCAGCGACCGGCCACGCTCATGGATGATCCTGAGTTACCCCAGGTTATTGAGAAAAAGATCTTACAGGACCTGGAATATTTGGCGATTTGTGCGTCATCGGCATGATATCGCTTTTATGGAGTCAACGGCTAACGTATGAAGACCTCTCTCACCAAAGCCTCGCTATTAGTCGCAAGCCAAGATCAGGTTTCCGCGGACCTTGCGTCCGACCAATCGGGAGATATGGTGATTTTGGGTCTCAAAGACGGCGTCTACTATGAACTTAACGAAGTCGGCACCTGTATCTGGCGCCTCATTCAGCAACCTTGTTCCGTTCAGTCCGTGGTTGATACGCTTTTGGCCGAATACGATGTCCCTGCCCGGCAGTGCTTGGCGGATGTACTGGCATTAGCCGAAGCGATGGTCAAGCGGGGTTTGGTTGACATTCACGATGATCCCAATCGTTAAATTCAACCGCCTGCCGCTCCCTGAGCGCTGGCTGCTCCTCAAGACGGCGGGCCTCCTAGTGACCATCCGCCTGGCGCTGCGCTTATTGCCTTTTCCCGTCGTGCGGGCACTGTTGAAGCGGGTCTCCCATCCCTGCCGGCGGCTGACGACCAATCCGCCGCCAGCAACGCGGTTGGCTTGGGCAGTGGCAACAATCAGCCGCTTCATTCCTGGCGCTGGTCATTGTCTGACCCAGGCGCTGGTCGGCTATATTTTGCTGGCGCGGCGCGGTTATGTCTCGACAGTCTGCTTCGGCGTGGTGCGAGAGCCGGAAGCGGATTTCATGGCCCATGCCTGGGTTGAGCACAATGGGGTGGTGGTGATCGGGGGCGATCATACCGACCGCTACGTCAGATTGGTCTCGCCGGCGGATTCCCCGTCCGAATGGGTTTGAACAACGACCGCCGGTGCTGAATCCACGTTGACCAAGCGGATAGTGGCGGGTAAATCCTGGAGCGTTCTCGACGGCCTGCGTGCAGACCGGGCCGTGGGTTTTGTCTGGCAGGCGGCACCGGGATGGTCGACGGTCAGCACCGTCCTGCTCATTATCCAGGGGATGATCCCCCTCGCTACGCTTTACATTGTCAAGCTCATTGTCGATCACCTCACCGGCCTAAATGGACATCCTAGCGCCGGCGGAACTTATGATGATGTATTGGTCCTGATCTGCGCTGCGCTTGGACTGACCGTAGCCAGTAACCTCTGCAACGCGATGCTCGGTTATGTCAATTTGACCCAGGCGCATCTCGTTGCCGATCATATGCAACACCTGGTGCAGTCGAAATCCATCGACATGGACCTGGCGTATTACGAAAACTCTCAGTATTACGACAAACTGCACCGGGCACAACGGGAAGCGCCATCCCGTCCTGTCAGAATCATCCAGGGGCTCACCGAGGTCGGGCGCAACGGTCTGACGCTCATCGGTGCGTTTGTGATCCTGTTCACGTTCCACTGGGCAGTGGTCGCCGCGGTCGGTATCGCCGCTATCCCCGTTATGCTCTACCGGCTCAAACAGGCTGAAGCCCTCTATGCTTTGCACCGCGAGAAGACTGCCCTTGAGCGCCTGAGTCAGTACTTGAACCAGGTGATTACGACGGCTGAAAATGCGAAGGAAGTGCGGATCTTCGGCTTTGGCCCTGCGCTGGCCGGCCAATTCGCCAACCTGAGACGAAACCTACGCACCAGTCTTCAAACCCTTGCGTCCCAGGGTTATCGTCGCCAGTTCATTTCAGAGTCCGTTGCTGCCATCGCCGCCTTCGGGGCCCTGGCGTTCATTGCTCATGCCGCGGTCCGGCAATCGATTTCCCTGGGGGAACTGGTCATGTACTTCGGGGCCTTTCAGGTGGCCCTGGCTGCCTTACGGCCGACGCTGTCAGGGGTGGCGGAAGTTTACGAAAACAACCTGTTTCTGTCATCGCTGTACGAGTTTCTCAAGGTACCGAGAAGCGTTCCCGAACCCACCCGACCGAAACCGATGCCACGTCCATGGCAGGTCGGGCTTGCGGTGGAGAAGCTGAGCTTCCATTACCCTGGCACCGACGCGCTGATTCTGGACGACATTGAAATGGTTATTCGCCCCGGTGAGGTCGTCGCGCTCGTGGGGCGCAACGGTTCAGGCAAGACCACCCTGACCAAGCTGTTGGGTCGCCTCTATGATCCGCTCGGCGGTCGCATCACCATCGACGGCGTCGATCTACGCGCCTTTACCACCGCGGACCTGCGCCGAGAGATCAGTGTCATCCATCAGGACTTCGGCCGCTATCATATGACGGCGCGGGAGAATATTCTTCTCGGTCATCCGGAGCTCAATCCGGAGGACCCGCGCATTATTGCCGCAGCGCAGTGGGCCGGTATCCATGATGATCTGATGCGCCTGCCACAAGGCTATGACACGGTGATGAGCCGTACCCTCGCGGACGGCGAAGAGTTGAGCATCGGGCAATGGCAGAAACTGGCCCTCGCCCGGGCTTTTGTCCGCAACGCTCAATTGATAATTCTCGATGAACCCACCAGTTCCCTGGATGCCGCCGCGGAGTTCGACTTTTTCGATCAGTTTCGAGCGATAGTTCAGGATCGCTCGGCGCTCATCATCAGTCATCGGTTTTCAACCGTGCGCCTGGCCGACCGGGTCTATGTGCTCGATGAGGGGCGGTTGATCGAACAGGGAACCCATGAGGACTTGTTAGCCCTTGAGGGTCTTTATGCCCATCTTTACCGTCGACAGGCATCCTATTACCATGGTTTAAATGGGCCGGAAGACGGCCATACAGTGTTACCCGTCATCGTAGAATAGAGACCGTTTTGCGAACCGCTCCTAAGGACTGTGATTATGAACATGGACTGTGATTATGAACTCCGAATCCTCGTTGGCGGCAATAGGTTTTATCGCCGGTTGCCTCAGCGTCCGTAGCACGCCTGATAGTGATGAGCATCTACGCAACATTATCACTTCAGTGCGCACCAATTGGTGCACGATTATCAACGTTGCAGAGACGCAGCGGGTCACGCCAGCGCTCTGGGTCGGGCTGAGGAACAAAAACCTGGTCGAGAATCTGCCCTCTCAGGTGCGTGATTATCTTTGGAAAACCCATTTACTGAACCTGCTGAAGAATAAACGTCTTCGAGAGCAAACGCTCGAAGCAGTGGCCCAGCTAAACACAATTGGCATCAGACCCATGCTGCTGAAGGGCGGCATTTCTCTGTTTGTCGAGACTTTTGATGACCCGGGCGCCCGCGTGATGGTGGACTTGGATATACTGGTCCCCCGAAGCGAGGCGAAAGCCTGCTGGGATAGCCTGCGCACCCTGGGATATATCCCCATTGACGCCGAGCGTGATTACTCCCGTCACCATCATCTGAGACCGCTCTATCGCCTTGGCGATTACGGGACCATTGAAATTCATCGGGAAGCAATGTTTGGTGAAGCCGCTACCCTATTACCCAGCGAATTTATCTGGAGGACTGCTGAACCCATCAGCGAATCAGGGGCTGTGATGAGTATCCCGGCACCCACCTGTAGGATTCTGCATAACTTGCTGCACTCAACGCTGATGAACAGAGCCCACGCACGGGGTGAGGTTGCTTTGCAATCGCTTCACGAACTGGCGCTGACCCAGCGTTTGCATGCACACCGCATAGACTGGACGGCTATCCAGCAAATCATGGCCCGCGGTGGTAAATCAAGGGTGCTTAACGCCTGGGTTTACGGTGCTCACCGGTGGTTTGGCAGCCCTATGCCCGATGGCATGCGACCAACGCTGGGAGCGATGGCCCATGACGCTCGAGCTCGGCTACAGGTCCGTTGGAGCTGGACACAGGAGATTGTCGATAAGGGTATGTGGTTTTCAGCACCGGATATCTGCGAACGTTATCAGTGTAATGATAGCTTTGTCTCGCTCATGAGCGGAAGAATGCGGCTGGCAGCTCATCTTGCCCGCAAATATAGTATTCGAGCGTTTCACTGGATGTGCCGTAAATTCGGTATACGCCAGGGGTAATGTCTAATTTTCGGGAATGCGTCCGCCATGTGGGAAGTCAATTCGGTATTGCCTGCGTTAATGGAACCGCCGCTCTGACTGGGGAGGGAAGCACAGTGTTCCTTGAGGTATTAAGGTATTGACACCATTGATACTATTAGGCGGAGGCGGGCACGCTAAGGTGGTGGCGACTGTTGTGAATAAACTTGCCCATTTCCGTATCCTCGGCTATACGGCTCCGGTGGCAGGAACAAGGTTGTTCGATATTCCATACCTCGGCGATGATGAAGTCTTAGCCGACCTCCTGGCGAGTAATCCGGCGCTTGGCGCAGTGCTTGGGATGGGAATCGTGCGCGCTGATGATCACCGAGATATGTTCATGCAGTGGCTGCTCGCCCAAGGATTCTCCCTACCAGTTATTGTCTCCCCCTCGGCCGTGGTTAACGCCGAGGTCGTTGTGGGAAGCGGTACGGTGGTCATGGATGGCGTTGTGCTCAACCCCGGTGCCAGGATCGAGGAAGGAAGTATTGTCAATACCCATGCCACCGTGGAACATGACTGTAAAGTCGGGGCCTACAGCCACGTTGCACCGGGCGCGGTACTGTGTGGTGGGGTATCCGTAGGTAGTCGGTCTATTATCGGGGCAAGAGCCTGTGTGCTTCCGGGTGTACGAATCGGCGATCGGTGTGTGGTGGGCGCAGGTGCAACGGTGACACGCGATCTCCTTGAGCCCGGCATTTATATGGGTAGTCCGGCGAGGAAAAGAGCGAGATGAGCGGCGAGGGTGTTTTTGTCATTGCAGAGGCCGGTGTGAATCACAACGGCTCTCTCGAGGTTGCCAAGCAGCTGGTTGAGACCGCAAGAAAAGCGGGCGCCGATGCCGTAAAATTCCAGACTTTCAGAGCAGAAGCCCTGGTGAGTCGCAAGGCGCGCAAAGCAGCCTACCAACGTCGCGAAACGGATGCCGGGGAATCCCAGTTTGCCATGCTTAAACGCCTGGAGCTCGATACGGCTGAACACCGGGAGCTCATGGCTCATTGTCGACAGATCGGAATCGTCTTTCTCTCCAGCCCCTTTGACAACAGTAGTGTGGATCTGCTGGAGGAACTGGGGGTGGAACGTTTCAAGCTCGGATCGGGAGAGTTGACCAACCTGCCGTTGTTAATGCACGTTGCGAAGAAAGCCAGACCCATCATCTTATCCACCGGCATGGCAACCCTGGGAGAGGTTGAGGCGGCACTCGAGGTCATCTCGAACAATGGCAGTCCGGAGGTCACCTTATTGCATTGCGTCACCGAATATCCGGCGCCGGTCGAGCAGGTGAATCTACGTGCTATGCTGACACTTCGCGACGCCTTCGGCCTTCCCGTCGGATACTCGGATCATACGCAAGGCACGGAGGTTGCCATCGCCGCGGTAGCCTTGGGCGCTCGGGTTATCGAAAAACACTTTACCCTTGATCGGCATATGCAAGGTCCCGATCACAAAGCCTCCTTGGAGCCGGATGAACTCGCCGCTATGGTGCGGGCAATTCGGCGTATCTGCCGAGCACTGGGGGATGGCATCAAGCGGCCGGCGCCATGTGAGATAGCCAATATCCCGATCGCCCGCAAAAGCGTTGTCGCCGCCCGGGCGATTCGTCGCGGTGAGATTATCTCGAACGAAGATTTGGTCATTAAACGGCCTGGCTACGGTGTCAGCCCGGGCGAGGTGGAAAAGATCATCGGCCGGCGTGTCGCCGTCGATTTGCGGCCCGATGATGTGATTACCTGGGAGACGCTCGGTTAGTGGCACGCCGCATTGCCGTCGTGACAACATCCCGCGCGGACTATGGTTGCCTGTATCACTTGCTGCGGGAAATTCAGTACGATCCAGCGCTCGAGCTTATCTTAGTGGCGACAGGTATGCACTTGTCCGCCTCTCAAGGTAACACTATAACCGCGATCGAGGCTGACGGATTCCAGGTTGCAAGGCGAGTTCCGATGCTCTTAGCGACCGATGACGAAGCCGCTATTGTGAAGTCCGTCGGCCTGGGGCTCATCGCCTTCGCCGATGTTTGGGAACAACTGCATCCTGATGTTTTAGTGTGTTTAGGAGACCGATACGAGTTGCTAGCACCGGCGGTGGCAGCGCTTCTCCAGCGCTTGCCGATCGCCCACATTCACGGTGGTGAGACCAGCCAGGGCGCGGTTGATGAGGCCGTTCGGCACAGCATCAGCAAGATGGCCTCCCTGCATTTTCCTGCCGCCGCTGCCTATGCGCAACGTCTGCTACGGATGGGGGAACCGCCGGATCGGATTTTCACCTACGGTGCGCCGGGCCTTGATGGCATGTACCAACGTCGACTCCTGACCAAGGACGAGCTTGCGAAGCACCTGCAGCTCAAGCTCGAAAGCCCTGTTGCACTCGTCACCTACCATCCGGTCACCCTGGAAATCGACGACACCGAGCGCCAAATCGATAATCTGTTGCAGGCGATCACGAACACGGGCATCACAGCGCTGTTCACGCGGGCTAATGCCGATGCCATGGGTAGCCGCATCAATGCCGCCGTAGCAGCCTTCTGCCGCACCGACCCGCGGCGTTATCGCCTGTACGATCACTTGGGTCAGGTTGTCTACCTGAGTTGTCTTCGTCATCTGGACCTCATGATCGGCAACTCCTCCAGTGGTCTGGTGGAGGCACCTTCATTCCGTCTACCTGTCGTCAATATCGGCAACCGTCAGATGGGCAGAGCAAGGGCTACCAATATTATCGACACCAGCTATGATGTCGAGGCTATGGTGGCAGGAATCGAGCGAGCAATATCGCCTGCGTTCCGGCGCTCCCTAGAGAATATGGAAAATCCCTATGACGTTTTTCGTGACGGTAAAACATCCTTTAGGATAAAGGAAAAGTTAAAAGAGATTCGGATAACCCCCGAACTGCTTAAGAAACCGTTTCACGATCTTATACAGGAGATCTTTTAATGACCTTGTCCATCGCTCGCTTTTTTGTAACCAAGGACATTACGGTGAAAGCAACGATGCAGCAATTGGAGGAAACCGAGGAGCGTATTCTCTTCGTAATCGATGAGAATGGAAAGCTTTTTGGATCCGTTACAGATGGAGATATCCGGCGATGGATTTTGGGCGATGGCTGCCTCGATGAATGTATTCAGGAAGTTTGCAATAGGCGTCCCTATACCGTATCGATCACCTTTCAGATTGACGACGTCCGTCGTGTAATGTTGGAACGCAGTATCGTTTGCATCCCAGTATTGGATGAGGAGCAGCGCATCGCCAACTTGCTTTTCTGGGAGCAGGTATTGGAAGATAAGGCAGAGGTTTGTCTGCGGCGTCAACCAATCAATGTGCCAGTGATCATTATGGCTGGTGGGAAAGGGACAAGACTGGATCCCTTCACCAGAATTCTTCCTAAACCGCTTATTCCTATAGGGGACAAAGCCATAATCGAAATCATTATTGAATCTTTTATCGACTATGGAGTGAAAGATTTTGTAATTTCGGTTAACCATAAGTCCATGGTCATCAAATCCTTTTTTGAGGAGCTGTGCCCCCCATACAGTGTCAGGTATGTAAAGGAGGATAAGCCACTGGGAACCGCTGGAAGTTTACGAGGGTTAGTAGGACAGGTAATGGGTTCACTGATTGTTACTAACTGCGATATCATCGTCCGCGCCGACTACTGCGATCTTGTGCAAACACACGAGAAAGAAAGCAACGATATAACTGTCGTTGCGTCGATGAAATCCTACAATATCCCTTACGGTGTTTGTGAGCTGGCGCAGGGTGGACGTTTAAACCGTATCATCGAAAAGCCGCATTATGATCTTCTGGTCAATACAGGTATGTATGTTTTGTGTGCCGAAACACTCAAACTTATTCCCGAAAATCAGATATTTCATGCTACCGATTTAATCACATCGGTGCTCGATTGCGGAGGCAAGGTTGGTGTATACCCAATTAGTGAGAACGCCTGGCTTGATACGGGTGAATGGTCAGAGTATCGTCGCACCGTGCAGACTCTTAGCGGCTAAGACGAGAGTATTTAACATGACTATTTGTTCTGCCATTAGACTGCCGAAGGATATCCAAGAGCGGCATTTGAACACCAGCTGTTCCTCTGGTAAACACTATGATTGAAGGTTTGCGTGTCATTGTGGTGATCCCCGCACGTGGCGGTAGCAAATCGATTCCGAAAAAAAATATTCGATCGTTTGGCGGTAAACCGTTGCTCGCATGGACTGTCGAAACTGCTCGCGAGGTTCTGGAAGTCGACCGTATCATTGTCTCCACCGACGACGCCGAGATTAGCGATATTGTTCGTGAACTCGGCGCTGAAGTGTATATGCGACCTGCAGAGTTGGCTACAGACGAAGCCTTGGTCATCGACGCCATTCGATATCTTATTACTGTGCTGCGAGCAGAAGGAGAGCCGGTACGGGTAATGGTGCTGTTAGAGCCCACCTGTCCGTTACGGTCTTCCGATGATATTCGGCAATGCATTC
>JAAUXT010129884.1_pt1 | contig 12359 bp, 12 predicted proteins | sample 7278171 | NCBI WGS metagenome assembly JAAUXT01 (sample SAMN14350112, study PRJNA611818) | marine sediment metagenome | isolation source: surface marine sediment (1.8m) | place: French Polynesia: Moorea | collected 2018-08
CAGACAGACAGACAGACAGACAGACAGACAGACAGACAGACAGACAGACAGACAGACAGACAGACAGACAGACAGACAGACAGACGCACCTGGATGTCCTGGCCGGACAGCAGCTCCGTCATGAAGGAGATGTAGAGGATGGCGAGGCGCAGCGTCTGGATGCGCGACAGTCGCTTCTCGTGCGGGAACGCCGGCACGCGCCGCCGCAGCCGGTCGAACGCCTGACGCGCAATCGTCGAGAAAAGTCACATCAACAGGAGAGGACACATGATGGCCGTACAGGTAAAAGAAGTGTGTGAATGCAACTGAAACCACAGTCGATAGACATCAAAAAGGGAAAATATTTCTTTCACGTCTGAATTATGAATCTGACTCTTTTCGCTGTTCACATGTCAAGCGCCCGTTGATAGCAGTGTCAGAGTGCGATTGAACATCTCAGCAAATTTGGGATCAGCAGTTCATGGACGAAAGAATGAAAATCAAAATCAAAACACGTGTACGTGATTTTGTCTGACTCATTGATGCCAACCGGTTTCGGTAATTTCCTCGCACAATTGCGCTTGAAAATTCTGTCACACAGAGAGAGAACATGGAGTCAGATGGAGTCAGCGTTCAAGTTGGTTTGTCCGAGACCTCCCTGACCTGCAGTGCTCACCTGATTGAGGCTGCTCATGCGGCGTCGCTCTCGCACATTGGCCGCTGTGCGCTGCGCCGGCGTCGTTTTCCGTTTGCGCTTCGGGTGTTGGTGCGGCACCGGGGCGCCGAGGCCGAGCGGCGGTCCCACCCCGACCCCTCCTCCCATCCCGTGCAGCTGCTCCATGGCTCGGCTCAGGAGACCCTCTGCTCCCCCAACGCCGCCGACACCAGCGCCACCAGAGAGCTTCGGGTCCCACGGCGTTGCCTGCAGCGCCGTCCATGTCGGAGACGTGAACGCATCAGACCCGCCCAATGTAGGCTTCGTCGTGAACGGAGTTGCAACAAGAGTGTTGGCGGCAGCAGCGCGAGTGGCGTCATACGCAGCAACAGCGGCGGCGGCGTAGGGCGTGGTTCTGGCATACTCAGCGTAGCTGAAGGGATACTGCGACCCAGCTCCGCTAGAGCCGTTGTTCTGTCCGGAGTTGCCGTAGTACTCCGTGAAGGCGCTGCCTGGGTAGCTCCGCGGCAAATCCATCTGCAGGTCTCGCAACCCGAACACGGGTCACCTGCTCCGTCAAGTCACAGTGAGCCGCATCGTTTGAATATCTTGCATCAAAACTTCATGTTGAAGAAACACATTGACACTTGCTGTTTCGATTCTCAACTGCCAGGGCCACCCGGCGACTGGAAAAATTCCAGCACACTGGACGACTGGACATCAAACGACTCTATTTGGTGTGTCACGCTGCGCCGGGACAGGAAACGATCCGCGGCAATTTCACTGGGCTGAGACCAGTCTCCACCTCAATCACAGGTAAACGGCCAGGATCCATCGCCTCGGTCAGTCCGGCGCGGATCCAGAGGTTTTGTTGGGAAAGTAGGGGCTGAGGAAAATCGGATCTCATGAACATGATTGACAGTTGATGGATGTTGTTTAAGTTTCGCAGGTTGAGGTGTAATTTCTTGAAAACAACCTTGGGCCCTGGATCCGCCCTCAAACAGTCGCGAGGATCAAGGCGGAGTTGATGGGTCGCTGTGGATCCTAATCATCCATCTCCGTGGCCAAGATAAAAGTGTCCCGCCCATGTCATCATTTTCCTGGTTGATTAACGGCGAAGAAATAGCTTCACTGGACTGAGGGGACATCCTCGTCGGACCTGGGGGTCATCTCCATCCATTCAAGAGTGGCGCCCATGACAAGGTTTAGGTCCACAAAAGTACCCCGTCTGGTCACTTTGCTACGGGTATGGAATTTTGTGAGCCTCCTCTTCTTTTGTCTGGTTTAATAATAAAAGTGTCCTTTTTGAGTGTACGAAAAGGTCGACAAGGCAATTTGGTTGGGAACTCCATTCTTCGCACGGGTTCTCGCGTCGGCAAGAAACAGTCATTCTCGATCCAACGCTGCCACCAACAGGTGTGTTGCTCCAGTCAAAAGCATTCTTTGCGCGTTGCTCGTAAATTAGAAAAAAAACCCCACTGGTTTGTGTTGGTGGAAGTGTAGAGTTTTGCGAGACGGTCCCCGGGATCGCGCTGGAGTCGTGGGTCACCGGGGTCCGAGCCGCTTGTATCGGGTCGTGTCCGATCCGCAGCGGAGTGGACATCGCGCAGCTGTCACCGGCGCCAGGTGGCTCGAGCCACCGAGGACAGACGGAGGATCCAGGAGCCGAGGATCCGCGTTACATTGCGTGTTCAGGTGGAGCCTGGACGAGCACGACTCCATTCGCGTTGTTGGCCTCGAGTTGATCGGGGGGGGGGGGTCGTTTGTAAATCTGAGATCGATTGAAATAAGCTGCGCGTGGTGCGCTGGTCCAGGCAACGAAATTCGGACGCTCGGACGTGTGGTTCTCTGACTCTCCGATCTGACAGACGCACACCGAGCCAGGACATCCGAGGGTGGGTCCCCTTTCTGCACCTGAGAACCAACACACACTCAAACCGAACAATCGGCAATGGATTTCTGTACAAGAGCACCCACTCAATTGGCATCTCGACGGGACTTTGCAAATCCAAAACAGATGCCATTTCTCTTTGGTCACTCCCTCAAATCCTTTCATTCATTTGTGATCTCTTTGAATTTGTGTCATTGGTTCCATCACTCCTTCAGGTCTGGTTTATTGTTCATAATGGGGTATGCTGTCATATGAGATGGCTGGCTGAGTCAGCTTCTTCTCAAGGACTGCAGAACAGAATTCAGCTCCATTGAAATAGATCTAACATTGGTCAATATTTTTCAGAGATTGGTTTGGCTTCTTGTGTGTTTTCAGTCTCTTCTGTGGCAGCTGGAAGGAGCTTTTTGAGTGAAGCTGTGGAAAGGCCACACCAGAAATTGACAAGAGTGGGTTCTTGAGAATCTTGTCAACTCACCCTTGAGCGTACGTTCTCTCCCTGTGGAAATCAGACATTGTTGGTCTGGAGGGATTCCATCTTTCTTTATTGATGTGTGAGGAGGCATAATTTTTTGGAGCAAAGAACAAAGAGAGGCACTTAGAGAGACCATTGGAGTGAGAGAACTTCTGTGACTCTCAAGCGAGGATTTTGCCTTCGCGGATTCCATTGTCAAGCCTTCAACGGAACCAAGTTTGCATTGGTTTCGTGAGAAATATCTTGTTGCGCTGTGTGATTTTACAAGGCAATCGGGCGATTTGTCACCAATTTATTGGGTTCCAGCTGCACGCACAATGATTCTTCTGTCCACGCAACTTCAATTTTCTTCTGCAGTCATTGCTGCTTCGTTGTTGTTGTTTTTTTATGTGGCCAATGTTCACATCTGGTAAGATTGTAAATCGTCAGTTAATTTCCAAATTCCCAGTGCCTTTCATGAGCTTGTTCCGCCAAGATTTTGTGCGAGATGAAAAAGCAGAACGAACTTCTGCAGGAACCTCAGATTGCCAAAACTTTCAATTTGGATCGATTCAGCAGAATCTCGGTGTTGTGCTATTGCTGACAACCCCACAGGCGAAGGTTGAACAAACTTTCAGTGAGCACTTTGCCCACCCATAGGTGGGCAAAAACTCTGTTGGTTTTTCTTTCAGCAACGGATCGGGCTGTTGCCAGCGCTGATCCATCCCACTCACGCCGTTTATGCCGGTAACACGTTGTGCGGTCTGCAGATAGCGGAAAGATCAGGAGCAGTGGTGGATCCAACCCAGATTTTAGAGGAGGGATGGCGATTCTGACGACACACGAGTGGTGAGCCTCGCCAGTGTGAACTCAAAAAACAGACACAAGGATCCATCGCCAACAATTTTGTGCAATGCTGTTCCTTGGGCCCTGGTCGCCTGGATCCGCGGCATTTTGGGGCGTCTCCATTCGTTCATATTCTATCTGGCTGTGCACCCGCATGGTAACTGCTTGTCTACAACCCATATAAAACTAATGCAATAAATGTTATGATCGCTTTAAAATGATACCAGTGAAAGCAACTCAGTGCAGAGACACAGGTGACGCAGCAGGGAGGCAGATGGACGAGAAGAGCTCAGACAGATTCGTGTTGTGATCACAGAGGACATTGTTGCAAAGTTTTCGACACAAGACGCAAGATCCTGCACCAACTCTCCAAAGTGCTTTCGTAAACTAGTGGAAGAAAGCTACCAGAAAAGCACCACAAAGAGGGATTGTGTTGGATAGTAAAGTTGTTGCTCAAGGACCATGAAACCAGAACCAGGAATTCTAGCAGCCTGTGAACACAACCGCCCCACCAGAACTGTCCCAGAAGCGAACTGTGAATTCATGGATACAAATGAGCCTCACCCTCGCACCGCAGGAGAAAGAGCCATGAACCTTCAGCCGGACGAGAGAACCAGGTTCTTCAGCAGTGAAGCGTACCCAAACGTTTCAGATGGAAACCAGATGATGCATCACTTCCACACTCAGCTGGTTCCTGAAGTATCTTCGTCTACAATGCAGACCTTTCCCGTCTCAAGTCTGGAACCAGCCTCTCAGTCCTTTCCCTCCAGTTCCTTCTTCCTGACCTCCACACCGTCTGGACAACACGAAAACAACAAGGAGAAGGGGAAGCCAAAACGCAAACGAATCATCTCCTGCGAGCAGCGCAAAGCAGCGAACATCCGGGAACGTCGGCGCATGACCAGCCTCAACGAGGCGTTTGACAAACTGAGGCGCACAGTGCCCACCTTCCACTACGAGAAGAAACTCTCAAGAATCGAGACGCTGAAACTCGCCATTCTGTACATAAATTTCATGACGGAGGTTCTCAGCGGAAAGGACCCCAAGGACGTGGTGATGACCCCGATGTTGTCGCTGTACCAGAGCCCCGGGGCGGGGGCAGCTCTGCTCGAGCCGGGGCGGCCCGGACGCAGAGGAAGACGCCGCAACGCGCAGCAGATCGTCATGCACTCCGCAACGTTTCCCTTCTTCACATGATCGGGCCTTGTGAATTACGGTGTCTAGAAGGAGCCTTGTGTTAAAATTGTCAGGTCAAGACGTTTGTGTCGTTCGTTATTTTGTTTTGGGTTTGTAACTCCACTGGAACGTCAGGGCACTCCAACATGGTTCCAGCGGATTCAGGAGTGCGGTGAGGGTCGAAGGCCTGGTCAGGAAAACAGACCGCGAGACTTCAGTGTTCAAAGAGCAAACTCTTTTTCTGTGCGGTGAACAGTGTTGACGAAAATATTTTCCGAGGTCCAAGAACGGGCCCCAGACCTTGGGTCCGGTTTTGAGTCAGACCAGTTTATTTATGCCGAAATCGAACTTTTTGGTGTTTATGTGGATCTGTCAAACTTACTGAAACTTTCCCAGCTAACTTTCGACAACACTTTCTTTGACTATGTTTTGTTGGTTGTTTGGTGATCTGTGTGTTTCTCAACACTTCCACGCTGCAAAGTGAACGTGGAGGTACCGATGATGTTACCCGAAGGCTCCTTGGCCTCCACCCCTGCTTGTGTTTGGTGTTGGGTAATGCACTAATAAAATTTGAGGAGTGAATGCCAAACCAGAACACGACAGAAACCGCAAATGACAGGTGGTTTTCTTTTGTGCTCTGGTTTTGAACGTTTGTTCAGGCATATTCCATTGCACAACACGATAAGTGTCAAGTCTTTTCCAAAACACCAACAAAGGTCTGTGACTGGAAGCTGGAAGGGATGGATTGTCTTTGCGCTGATCACACTGCACTTGAAGAGAAGTGAGAGTTAGTTTTTTGTACTCCCCTGAGCAGACGTTCCGACTTGTACAGACACCAACAAAACTTGTCAGTGTAGGCTTGTTCTTGTTCTCGTTCAGTTGAAGTTTTCAGGCTGTGTTCGTACCTCTTTAAGGAACGCGTCTTTGGTGGGCAACAAATAACGTCAACTCCCCACTTCTGCTGAAATTTTTCGTGCCACATGACAGGCGTATGTGCAGAACAGACGTCTTCTGGGGACGCTTAGTGATATTCGATTGACCAAAAGCAGAGAGAGAGAGAGAGAGAGAGAGAGAGAGAGAGAGAGAGTCCTCACTCCCCTGTGCGCACTCCGCCCGACCCAGCACCTGCATCTCCAGCACTGCGTGCGTGCGCTGCCTTTTTTGTTGCGTCCCTGCCACGCTGGCATGATACGGACACTATCATTACGCAGATTCTAATTACACTAAATAAGAATATTGATGCACTTATTGGGAGGCTTCCCTGTTTTGACCCTCCGTGCAAGATTCCTATCTGGCCCTGCTGCCAGTGTCAAAAAGTCAAGCGCTGTCTGATGGATACAACACTGTTGTTCCTCGTGACATTTGAGACATCAATATCTTCTGAAATTCTTTTGTTCAGCATTTGTGGAAAGACAAAGTTAGCAAATACAAGAATTTTCTCCACTCGCAACAAAACGTTTTGAAGTTTGACACCGAACATTCAAACCCCATCTGAAAACACGTCAAAATGCCCAACCCTCACGTTCTTGGCCGGAAATCTGTCATTCAACCGAACTTGCACGTTGTGGCGGAAAAGCTCGGCGTTTGACGTTCAGCAACATTGTCAGCATGTTTTTGGTCTCCCATCTGAACACGGCACATCAAGCTCCAAATATACCCCAATTTGACAGGTTTACATGCCCCTAATTGCATGGGGGTCAACCGCACCGCACAACTATCATTTGCATCTCTTGAACACTCAAACAGTATTTTTCAGACACATACCACAGATTGCTGTGTTGTTGCTCAATTGGTTCGAGAAAAAAGCAAATTTTGTGGTGACGTGGTTCAGAGGGAATTCCAGATCTGCCTGCACTGGGATCCAGGTATCCGAGGGTTTTTAACTTCTTTCCGTACATGTCGACAAAACAGCGCCAAAATCTTGCCCTGTGGAAAAGTTCCCCTTTTGTGAAAATACGTGATACGTACTGTCCTATCCGAATCGTGCTTGTCTAGAGACACGCAAGAGTAACTCAAGCAAACTTTGCAAGCATTCCGCCTGTTTGTGGTTGAGGGCAAACACCACTTACGAAAAAAAAATTGTTGGCGACACTGACGTGAAATAGAAGCGTTCGTCTCGTCCCGGCCCTCTGCTGAGACAAACTGCTGCACCGAGACATCTCCGTTTACACGCAAGCACCAAGCAAGAGACGGACTCGTCGAACATCAGTCGACTGTCGCAACCGACGTCTGTCAGATACACTGTATGAGGAAAAACACACTGCTCTGAAACAAACAATTAACTTTCTTCATTTTGTGCCATTGCTCAAGAAGAACCACCACATTCGGTTTCTGCACAATTGAGCCACGTCTTCGGTGACGGCTGAAGGGCGGAAGGGAAAGGTCTGCTGACCCCAGCCGCATCATTATGTGATAAATAAATCCCAAACAAGGGGAGACACAAAGACAGGAACAGTTTTGCACGAAATGTAGCACTTTTACGTGCAAAGCACCTCGACAAATACTCAGTTATTACCCAACTCGATGTTGGAGAGAGGCTCGTGTCCCAAGGCCTTGCACTGTCCTCCAAATAATGTTTGTTTGTTTTTTCTACAAACTTATTTATGGTCGATAATTGTTTTTTCGTCCAAATCTGTGTGTCCCCGTTGGAAACCAACATCATAGTGGTTGGCTGCTCAAATTGGTACGAGTACACTCATTGTCTGTGGCTCAGCGCTGGGTTTCCATTTTTGTCCAAGAAGCAGCCATCGTAGTGCGTCTAGATCAGCCAGGAACATGTGAAAAGGGCTGCATCTTTCTCAACACCTGTGGAGTGCAGGAAGTCCGCGATGTTCAATTGCAGACAATTTGGATGCTCGATTTTCACTTGAAAAAGTGTTTGAGGAATGCAGAGTTGAAAGAAGAAAGTTGTGGTGCGGCTACAAGTTTCAACTTTCATTCAATTTTTTTTTCAACTTCTATTTTTCTGTGTCTGTTCGCAAGAATGTACCGACTTGTGCGAAGAGGAAATCGTACCAAGCCACTTCGTGTTGATTGAAGTTTGAAGTACACCAAAATTGAAGCCAGATTTCTGAAAGAGGTCACCTTTTTATTCACGAAAATATTTTGTACACCTGTTCAAGTTACATCTCAGACTAAGTAGCGAAAAGAATGAGCGCGACGGATGTCTCGTTGTGTGACAACATCATAAAAATGAGTGGAATGTACAGGGTGAGTTGTGCACTGGAGCGTGTCAAAGTTATCTTCATTTGATCAGTTGTCAAAAGAAAGCGTGGAAAGATGTCATGTAACGGAGTGGTGACAAAGATGAAGTGCTTCTTCACAACCACTCGCCGTGTTTAGTCATGTAATTAGCAACACTTTAATCGTCAAAATACACGCAATTCCGTGCAGACAACCATTTTGTGATCTTCGAACAATGCTTTGACGAGTGGATTCCAGCAAGATGTGAGTTTTTATTGCTTGTGTCAACCTCATAAAGGCGTCAGAAAAGAAAATTGAAGTCCGTGCCGATTTTTCTGAAGTTGAAATTGTCCAATTTGGGGAGTTTCACCTCTTCGGGGTCAATGCCCTGCAAAACGTCTGTCATGAACGAGATGTAAGTGATCGCCAGACGGAGGGTCTCAATGCGAGACATCTTCTTCTCGTAGGAAAACTTTGGAATTTTCGTGCGCAGTTGATCAAATGCTTCGTTCAGATTGAACATGCGTTTTCTCTCCCTGACATTGGCTGCTTTACGTTGCACTTTGTTGATGACGCGTTTGCGCTTGGGCTTCGAGTTGATCGGGTCGCTGCTGGGCTGAAGGGTCCCACGGGTGAAGTCGGTGACATCAAACGTTTGCACCTGACAGGTGTGTTCGGCTGGAGCAGTCACAAGTTGTCCGGGTAAGGCGGTAGACGGGTAGAACCCTCTTGGGGGTGTCGTGTGTGGGTAGTTTTGTGGGATCTGCTGCATAAAGGAGCGCGCTTCAGGATTTCCAGCGCAGGGTGTGGCAAAGCCATTTGGCAGGTTGGGTGGGGATGAAGTCGTGTGCAGAGGAGATGTGAACCCATCCGCAGAATACGGAGACCCAAAAGAGGACTCTGGGTTTCCAGATTGTGGCTGTGAACTCAGCTGTGTGCTGCACATCCATCCTTCTCCTGCAGATACACACGAAGAATTGTCAGAGCTGGGGGATGGAGAAGAGGGCACCTCACCGCCTCTGTATCTGCGATCTGGGGAGGAGGGCAGAAAGTTTTCTGCAAATCCGTGCTCCGTGTAGAGTTCTCCGTAAGCTCTGCGTATGCATTGTCCCGTAGAATAGGCTTCACTCCTGTCTCCACACTGTCCGTTCACCACTGTATGCCTCACAGACTCACAGAAGCCAGTGTCAAATTGTAGATTGCTGTCGCTACTGCCGTGGCAATGAGACGGTGCCCTGTCGCAGGGACCGAAGCCACCACACCCTGGGCTGCGCATGGCTCCGGCGCCGCAGTTTACGTCAGTGGGGCTGACCCGGGTCAACTCACTCAGTGCTGGGAAAGGCTGCCCACTCATTATCTCTCAAAAGTGGTAGTCATCAATGCAACAGTCGAACCTCAATTATGTTGGATTGTGTCCTCCACTGAAACTCAAGTGTTTTCTCCTGGAAGACAAACGGTGCTCTCTGCCTTCAGTGATGCCAACAAAGAATGGAGTCCAACCTGGGCCGCTTTCTGTTTCCGAACTGCGATTCAATTGAACCGTTGGTTTTGAGTCCTTTGTGTCCACGCACTCTCCTCGTTTCCCTTCTTCTGAAAAGACAATTCTCGTCTGAATGAAGATCTGCAACAGTGTGTTGACTTCGGGGAGATTTCTGGACTTTTGTAGTTTTGCACTAAAACCCACGTAGCGGATTTTTGCTCGCGAAAGGAAATAACGAAAATGTAATTTTCGTCAAAACACATCCATCATATTTGAAAAAGATGCGGGGGTGCCAATCGGAAAATTTTGTCATATCTGCAGAAAATCTCGAATATTACATTTTAAAGATTTTCAGTTTATGCGTGATTTAATGGCAAACGAGGGGCAAGTGTCTTCTCGCACGGAAACTCCCGCGCCCAGAAAACCCGTAATTTATAACTTTTTTGCTCAGTGGGAGGTACAACACGAACATACGGTGATATCTTGAGGGAGACTGGTTGTGCCTCATTGAGATTCGCATTACAAAAACGAACACAAGGTTTTGCAATGTCTTTGAATATCGTCCCCGCCTAAAAGGTGTTCCTGTATGCAATTAGATTTTTGATAAAGATGTTTTCAAACATCTTTGATAAATCACCCAAAACATCTGTCGTGCTGCATCAAAAGGCCAAACCAAAAACCTCTCGGGAATCTGTATTAAAGCTTGACTTATGGAAGCATTGAAAATTCTCTCTGAAAGTCATTTGATAGGATTTGGACAATGTATCATTTGCAATTGATGGTTGGGCTCTCGGAGCCTGTTCGTGGGTCGCGCTTTTGCACCGAGGGCTTTGGTGCCTTGTGGTGTAAAATGACTGCGAGCCTACTTAACACGTTGCGAAAGATTGGCAAAAAAATTAGAAAAGACAAAAACAATTCTTGGAAGATAACAAAAACTCTGCGAGAACATTCTGCATGGACACCAGTTGTCCCAGCTTGCATCGGAAACTTAGCGACTGAATGCAGACGTGACTGACCGCAAAACTCATTTCACGTCGGCTGCTTAGCAGGCAATGAACAGTGTCAATGACGACAAAATGACCGATCAAAAATACCTGGAGTGGGTGAGTTTTGCCCGTTGAGAAGATTCGCGTGTGTCCTTCGTTTCGAAGCTGCAACACGTGGAGCGGAGCGCTGGGTCCTTGGAAATGTCCGACACAACACGACGGTGACGAGACTGAAGCAACAGGCGACTCCATTTATACCCGCTGCACGGTGCAGGGCGCACACCGCGGACACACCTCCCCTCCAGGAACAGAAGCAACAGTCCATTGACATGCAGATGCTCAAGCGTGCGACGGGGCTATGGTGCGTGTGCTTCGCGCGTGAGTGACTCAGGCCTCCGATTGGGCCGTGGCCAACTCTGAAACCAGTCTCGCTTCACTGAGGTTCCACTGTTGACAGACAGCGAAACACAGTGGCTACAGCGGCGTCCGCGGCATCAGGCAGAATACGCGTCTGCAGTTTGTACAAGTTTATTGAGTGGCAGAGTTCTGAGTCCACGTCGATGCCCAACATGATGAGAACACGAAAGTTCACAACAAAGCTACAGTGTCAATCACCCAATTGTGAAAAGTGCTGCTTGGGTCACAAGAGATAGGTTAAGCAGCGACGTGCGTGAGTCACCCGTGACGCCACATCGCGTCGAATTTGCGACGCACAAGCACGGCGATGTTATGTCTCACAAGTTGATTAAGCACGGCAGGAAATTCGGCGTATATGCTGACATCTGTGCGCAAAAAACCACACGGCGCCAACCGGAAATATCTGCATTGTCTGTGCATAAGGTTTTTGGGGTAAGTTTTGAAAATTAATAATCTTTGCAGGTACTTCAATGCAAGTTGTAAACAATTGTGACAAAGTAACAGTGGTGATGCTTGTGCACATTTTGGTATGAAATTTGTGAGCTTTATCATATATTTTGTCATGAGAAGAGGCAGCAAAATCAGTAGTGGGCGATAACAAAAGTTGTTGAATTTTTCTTCTTTTTTTCAGCTGTCATCTGGCATCATTGTCATGTTTCGCCAGTTTTCAAAGGAGCCAGTTGGCAGCTGAGAAGGTATGTCACTAATTAAAAGAAGTGTTTCACACTTTGAATGTACTTTTCCAGGCAAGAATTGCTAGCAAACTTGTGCATAAAACTGTCACCAGCACAAAGTGTTTGTAGCAAAACCACGGCACTGAACACCATGAGAGGAGAGTATTCTTTGTTGTAAAAACATGTCATTTTGGTTGCAGGTTTGTCTGTACCGTGGTTGTTATCATGTCACAAGATGTGTGTGCTGTTTGAGTCGAGATTCCAGTCGATTGCGAAGGTGAGTTTATGATTAATGTCAACAGCGCAAAGTGTTTGTAGCAAAACCACGGCACTGAAGACCATGAAAGGAGAGTATTCTTTCTTGTAAAACCATGCCATTTTGGTTGCATTTTGGTTGCAGGTTCATCTGTACTGTCGTCGTTATCATGTCACGAGACGCATGTGCCATTCGAGTCGAGGATTCCAGTTGCTTGCGAAGGTGAGTTTATGATTAATATGAGACATGTAGCAGATGAAGTTGATAAGTTTGTGTAGTATTTATGTGATAGTTGTAAAAAGAAAGGATTGCTTTTCCATTGAAAAACGCGCTGCAAATTCCTGATGCTTTGCGCATTTGCATAA